>Ga0207933_1000050_pt1 | contig 110409 bp, 101 predicted proteins | sample NGESurdeep092012_4_FD_184488 | JGI IMG/M metagenome (GOLD analysis project Ga0207933, IMG submission 184488) | Arctic peat soil microbial communities from Barrow, Alaska - NGEE Surface sample F53-3 deep-092012 (SPAdes) | ecosystem: Environmental > Terrestrial > Soil > Wetlands > Peat ... | reverse complement strand
CGGCGCCGGCACCGACGCCGGAAGAGCAGATTGCGGCCAATCCCGCATCCGAGGCCAGCCCGGTCGCGGAAGCTCCGGCACCGGAAGCAGCCGCGGAAACTCCGGCAGCGGAAGAAGCCCCTGAAGCTCCGGCAGCGGAGGTAGAAGCGCCGGCAGCCGAAGCCGCCGCGGAAACCCCGGCAGACGAGGCCCCCGCAGCCGAAGCCGAACTCGTCGAGGCTGCTCATGTTGAGGAGTCCGCAGCCGGCGAGCAGCCTTCGGGCGCGGCGCAGCCGGAAAACGGTACTGCCTCGCAGGCCGGCGAAGCCGCAGCGACCGACCCGGTCGAAGGCCAGCCCTAAGTTTCGTCGCAGCAACAGTCAGGTGCGCAGTCTGGGCGCAACGGAAACCTGATCGAGCCGCGGCAACCTGAGGCGAAAGCCCCAGGGAATGCAATATCGAAAAACAAACAGATTTACGTTTTTGAATTTCAGATCGAATTTAGAAGTAAACGGAGAAGAATCATGGCAGACATTCAGCAGTTGGAAGATCAGATCGTTGCTCTCACCCTCCTCGAGGCGTCGGAGTTGGTGAAGAAGCTTGAAGAGCGTCTCGGCGTTTCGGCCGCGGCAGCGGTTGCGGCAGCCCCTGCGGGCGGCGGCGCGGCAGCGGCAGCGCCCGTCGAAGAGAAGACCGAGTTCACCGTCATCCTCAAGGATGCCGGCGCGAACAAGATCAGCACCATCAAGGCTGTACGCGAAGTCACCGCCCTCGGCTTGAAGGAAGCCAAGGACCTGGTCGACGGCGCTCCCAAGCCCTTGAAGGAGAATGTTTCGAAGGACGAGGCGGCTGCGATCGCCAAGAAGTTCGACGGCATCGCCTCAGTCGAAATCAAGTAACCGGCTGTTCCGAACAAATAACAGGCTTTTCGGAGGGAGCAGGGGCCTTCAGGCCCCTGACTCCGCCGCTCATCATAGGGGCTTTAGCCCCGGATTATGGGCGCCGAAGACCTTGCACTTGCACGCTGCGCGGTTATGCGGTATCCTTTTCGATGGGAGAAGGTCCGCGACTGCCAGCGTGCAGCGCATTTCGGGTCACCCAAAATTCTTAGGCAGCATGTGTACTATCCGGTTCATCCTGGCATTGCGAAGCAGGTTATGGAGCCGGCCAGCGTGGGTTTCGAGCGGCGGATCCTCACGATGAAACTTGAATACCAGCGGCAACCTTGAGACTCGGCCAGTTTCAAGAGGCGGCGACTATACCACGTTCTATCCAGCAATTAATGCAAGCAGCATCACCTGCGCTCACGGGACGCTCTGTCCCCAGGGGCGCTTTCGCTGTTTCCTGGAACAACTAGTCACCCGGGCCCTTCCGTCTGCACTCTGCTGCAGTACGGCATTTTTAGCAGCTTCGCTTGTGGATTCCCAAATCCCACGCAGAAGCCCAGATTTTCAGGGCCCCGCAGAATGCTTCGCGGGGAGTAGCACAGTGCGCTGAGGCAACGTCGCCGCGAGGAGCGACGGTACCGGAAGGGCGCAAAAGAAGTCCAACGGAGCAGCCCCCAAAAGGCCGCTCCCCTCCGAAATCGGCCTGTAAGGGCATTTCGGGGGCCTCGAGTCACGCAACAGGAGAGAGCATGCCGAATCCGAACAATCGCGACACAAATATCGCAATGCGCGCTATCCGCCAGCGCCTGGATTTCTCGAAGATCCCGACGAGCATCCAGATTCCCAACCTCATCGAGGTCCAGCGCCGCAGCTACGAGCGCTTCCTGCAGATGGACAAGTTGCCTCAGGAGCGTGAGGACAACGGTCTCCAGTCTGTATTCACCAGCGTTTTTCCCATCACCGACTTCCGCAACGTTTCCGAGCTCGAGTTTGTCGACTTCTCCATCGGCAACTGGGAGTGCAAGTGCGGCTACCTCAAGGGTCTCAACCACCTGCGCACGGCCTGCACCAACTGCGGCCACATGGTCATCACCGACCCCTTCCATCCGGGCGACGTGCTGTGCAAATTCTGCGGAACGTACAACAAGAACACGCCTGACTTCTGCACCAAGTGCGGCGACCCTGTCGGCCTGCAACTGAAGTACGACCAGGCAGAGTGCGAAGAGCGCGGCATGACCTACTCGGCCCCGCTGAAGGTCACCATCCGGCTGAAGATTTACGACAAGGACCCCGAGACCGGCGTCAAGAGCCTCCGCGACATGAAGGAGCAGGAAGTCTTCTTCGGCGACATCCCGCTGATGTCGGCGAACGGCACCTTTATCGTCAACGGCACCGAGCGCGTCATCGTTTCGCAGCTCCACCGCTCGCCCGGCGTCTTCTTCGAGACGGCGAACAACCGCACCTACTTCCTCGGCAAGATCATTCCGTACCGCGGCAGCTGGGTGGAGTTCGAGTACGACCAGAAGAACATCCTCTACGTCCGCATCGATCGCAAGCGCAAGTTCCTGGGCACCATCTTCCTGCGCGCGCTCGGCCTGCGCACCGACGAGGAAATCCTCAAGACCTTCTACACCGTCGACACCATCAACGTGAAGGACGGCAAGCTCACCTGGAACGTCGCGGGCGCGGACAAGGCGACCAACCTGCTCGGCATCAGGTCTGCCGCGATTGTGCAAACCGGCAAAGAGCCGATCGTCAATGCCGGCCATAAAATCTCGCCGTCGGTCTTCAAGAACCTGCGCGCGAGCAACATTGCCGCGGTCGAAGTCGAGACGTCGGAGTTTGACGGCGCGATGACCGCCGCCGACGTGATCGATATGGCCACCGGTGAACTGCTCTACGAAGCAAATCAAGAGCTGACCGCCGACAAGCTGCACAAGATTCTGCAGACCGGCGTCACCAGCTTCGAGGTCTTCTTCCCCGAGCGCGACGAAGTAGGCAACATCATCGCCAACACCCTGCGCCGCGACAACGTTCGCAAGCCGGAAGAGGCGTTGATCGAAATCTACCGCAAGCTGCGTCCGGGCGACCCACCGACGCTCGACACCGCAACTGCGCTGTTTGAAGGCATGTTCTTCGATCCGCGCAAGTACGACTTCTCGCGCGTCGGCCGTCTGAAGTTCAACATCAAGCTGTACGAGAACCAGGACCCCTCCGGCCTCGACAAGCGCACGTTGACGCCCGAGGACTTCTACGGGACGATCCGCTACCTGCTGAAGCTGCGCAAGAACATCGGCAACGTGGATGACATTGACCACCTTGGCAATCGCCGCGTTCGCGCGGTCGGCGAGTTGATGGAGAACCAGTTCCGCATCGGCCTCGTCCGCATGGAACGTGCGATCAAAGAGAAGATGTCGGTCTACCAGGAAATGTCGACGGCGATGCCGCACGATCTCATCAACGCCAAGCCGGTGATGGCCGCGATTCGTGAGTTCTTCGGTTCGTCGCAGCTCTCGCAGTTCATGGACCAGACCAACCCGCTGTCGGAGATCACGCACAAGCGTCGCCTCTCCGCCCTCGGGCCTGGTGGTCTGTCCCGTGAGCGCGCCGGCTTCGAAGTCCGCGACGTACACCCGACCCACTACGGCCGCATCTGTCCGATTGAGACGCCTGAAGGCCCGAACATCGGCCTGATCTCGTCGCTGTCGTGCTTCGCGCGCATCAACGAGTACGGCTTCATCGAGTCCCCCTACCGCCGCGTCAAGGACGGTGTGGTGCTCGACTACGTCGCCGTCTCCAATGCGGGCGAGTCTGGCCTGCGTCAGGGCGATTACCTCGAAGTTTCCGATGCGAAAAAGCAGAACAAGGCACTCAAGGCCGCCGGCAAGCGCACCATGGACCTTGAGCCGTTCAGCTTCTACCTTTCCGCGTGGGAAGAGGACCGTCACACGATCGCCCAGGCCAACATCGATCTCGATGCCGACCTCAACATCACCGAGGACCTCGTCAACGCGCGCAAGCAGGGCAACTTTGTGCTCGTGCCCAAGGCGGAAGTCGATTACGTCGACGTCTCTCCGAAGCAGCTTGTGTCGGTGGCCGCTTCGCTCGTTCCGTTCCTCGAGCATGACGATGCGAACCGCGCCCTGATGGGTGCGAACATGCAGCGCCAGTCCGTTCCGTTGCTCGTTGCCGAAGCTCCTTTCGTCGGCACCGGCATGGAAGGCGTTACCGCGCGCGACTCCGGCGCCGTGATCCTGGCCAAGCGCAACGGCATCGTCGATTCGGTCGATTCCGAGCGCATCATTGTGCGCGTGGAGGGTGAACATCATCCGACACAGTTGTCGCGCGAAGTCGGCTCGGACATCTACCAGCTCACCAAGTTCAAGCGCTCCAATCAGAACACCTGCATCAACCAGAAGCCGATCGTTCGCAAGGGTGATCGCGTTATCAAGGGTCAGGTGATCGCGGACGGTCCGTGTACGGAGCAGGGCGAGCTTGGTCTCGGCCGCAACGTTCTGGTCGCCTTCATGCCGTGGCGCGGTTACAACTTCGAGGACGCGATCCTCATCTCCGAAAAGCTCGTGAAGGAGGACTACTACACGTCCATCCACATCGAGGAGTTCGAGATCGAGTCGCGCGACACGAAGCTGGGGCCGGAAGAAATCACGCGCGATATCCCGAACGTCTCCGAGCACGCCCTGCGTGATCTGGACGAGTCGGGAATCATCCGCATCGGCGCCAAGATCGGGCATAACGATATCCTTGTCGGCAAGGTAACTCCCAAGGGCGAAACGCAGTTGACCCCTGAAGAGAAGCTGCTTCGCGCCATCTTCGGCGAGAAGGCCGGCGACGTTCGCGACGCGTCCCTGACGTGCCCTCCGGGCATTGAAGGCACCGTGGTCGACGTCCGCATCTTCTCCCGCAAGGGGCAGGAGAAGGACCAGCGCGCCATGCTGATCGAAGGCGAGCAGATCGAGAAACTCGAGCGCAACCTGGCCGACGAAATCCGCATTCTTACCGACGAGCGCCTCAAGCGTCTTGAAGGAATTCTCGGCGCGAAGGAAGTTCTTGCCGACCTCCACGACGAGCGCACCAACAAGAAGCTGCTGTCCAAGGGCGACATCCTCACCCGCGACATCATCGAGCTGATCTCGACCCGCAACCTGAAGCGTATTCGCTACGCCGACAAGGACCCGCGCGTCAACGAGCAGATCGATGAGATCGAGGAGATGACCTCGCGCCAGATTGACGTCTTGCGCAAGATCACGAACGAGAAGATCTCGAAGATGCAGAAGGGCGATGAACTTTCGCCCGGCGTCATCAAGATGGTGAAGGTCTACATCGCCATGAAGCGCAAGCTTTCGGTCGGCGACAAGATGGCCGGACGCCACGGTAACAAGGGTGTGATCGCCCGCATTCTGCCGGAAGAGGACATGCCGTACCTCCCCGATGGAACCCCGGTCGAAATTGTTCTCAACCCACTCGGCGTGCCTTCGCGTATGAACGTCGGACAGATTCTTGAAACGCACCTCGGCTGGGCAGCACACAAGCTCGGCGCGATGGTTGCCGATCTCGCAGCACAGCGCGAGAAGGCTTCCGAAGTCCGCGAGATCTTCGCGGAAGCGTTCAAGAACACCGCCGCTCTGACGCAGCTTATGCACCTCGACGACGAGCAGACGATGCGCGTCGCCGCCGGCATGAAGCGCGGCATCTGGTTCGGCACGGCAGTCTTCGACGGCGCCAAGGAGAGCGAAATCAAGGCGCTGCTTGCAGCCGCCGGTCTCCCCAGCTCCGGCAAGACCCCGATGTTCGACGGCATGACAGGCGATCAGTTCGAGCAGCCCGTCACGGTCGGCTACATCTACATGCTGAAGCTGTCGCACCTTGTCGACGACAAGATCCACGCACGCTCGATTGGACCGTACAGCCTCATCACGCAGCAGCCGCTCGGAGGTAAGGCACAGTTCGGCGGGCAACGATTTGGCGAAATGGAAGTCTGGGCGCTTGAGGCTTATGGCGCTGCGTACATCCTGCAGGAACTCCTTACCGCGAAGTCCGACGATGTCTTTGGCCGTACCAAGATTTACGAGGCCATCGTCAAGGGTGAGGCTGCGATCGAACCCGGCGTACCGGAGTCGTTCAACGTTCTCATCCGCGAACTCCAGTCCCTCTGCCTCGACGTCGAGCTGGTCAAAACGCCAGTACCAATCGACGCCGCCGCACTGGACGAAGAGCCCGAACTCGCCGTCGCCGACTAACCGCACTTGCTGTCGCAATTCGCCGCACTTGTTCGTTGTACTCGGAGGGAGCAGGGGCCTTCAGGCCCCTGAATTCCGGCGAAGCATGAGAGGGGCTTCAGCCCCGGGTTCTTAGGCGATTCAGGCGAGAACCCAGCCCTGAAGGGCTTCTCAAGCGGGCTTGGTTTCGTGGGGCTAAAGCCCCACGCTCCCTCCGAAAAGCACGACAGAATTTTGCACTACGGAACCGCGCAGAACAAGATTTTCAAGACACACGCAACACCACAATCGAAGACAAAAAGGCACCAGCACCAGAACCACCGGCAACGCGATGCGCCGAGAGTTATCGCCAGACATCAACCGCAGAGCTTTCGGCTAAAGCCAGAAGCTAACAGCTAAAAGCTACTGCCCCGGAGACGCAAACTATGTTCCGCTCCAGCCCATTTGAACTGACCGGCCCCATCACCGACTTCGACGCCATCAAGATCCAACTCGCTTCCCCCGAGAAGATTCGCTCGTGGTCGCACGGTGAAGTCACCAAGCCCGAAACCATCAACTACCGCACGTTCAAGCCCGAACGCGACGGCTTGTTCTGCGCGCGCATCTTTGGACCCATCACCGACTGGGAATGCCTCTGCGGCAAGTACAAGCGCATGAAGCACCGCGGCGTGATCTGCGACAAGTGCGGAGTAGAAGTTACGCTCTCGAAGGTCCGTCGCGAACGCCTCGGCCACATCGAGCTCGCCAGCCCCTGCTCGCACGTCTGGTTCTTCAAGGGCCTGCCGTCGCGTATCGGCCACCTGCTCGACATTTCCCTTCGGGAACTGGAAGCAGTGTTGTACTTCGAGTCCTACGTCGTCGTCGACCCAGGCGACGCGCCCGTCAAGGAGCGCGAAGTCATCAAGGACGAGACCCGCTTCCGCGAGCTCGACCAGCAGTACCGCGTCTCCGGCTTCAAGGCCATGATGGGTGCCGAGGCGATCAAGGAACTCCTGAAGCGCGTCGAAATCATCGAGCTCTCGATCGAACTCCGCGAGCGCATGAAGACCGAGACCTCGCTGCAGAAGAAGCTCAAGTACGCCAAGCGCCTCAAGGTTGTCGAAGCCTTCCGCAAGTCCGACAACAAGCCGCAGTGGATGATCCTCGACGTGATCCCCGTGATCCCGCCCGAACTTCGCCCGCTCGTGCCGCTGGACGGTGGCCGTTTCGCAACCTCCGATCTCAACGATCTGTATCGCCGCGTCATCAACCGCAACAACCGCCTCAAGAAGCTCATGGACCTCCATGCGCCTGAAGTGATTGTGCGTAACGAAAAGCGCATGTTGCAGGAAGCCGTCGACGCACTCTTCGACAACGGCCGCCGTGGCCGCGTACTTCGCGGTGCGAACAATCGTCCGCTCAAGTCGCTCTCCGACACCCTCAAGGGCAAGCAGGGGCGCTTCCGCCAGAACCTGCTGGGCAAGCGCGTCGACTACTCTGGCCGTTCGGTCATCGTCGTCGGCCCCGAACTGAAGCTGCACCAGTGCGGTCTGCCCAAGAAGATGGCGCTCGAACTATTCAAGCCCTTCATCTATCACCGCCTCGAACAGACCGGCCACTGCACCACCATCAAGCAAGCCAAAGAGATGGTCGAAATGCAGGAGCCCATCGTCTGGGACATCCTCGAAGAGGTCATCAAGGACCATCCAATCCTTCTGAACCGCGCTCCGACCCTCCATCGCCTCGGCATCCAGGCGTTTGAGCCGGTGCTCGTCGAAGGCAAAGCCATCAAGATCCACCCGCTCGTCTGCACGGCGTTCAACGCCGACTTCGACGGCGATCAGATGGCCGTCCACATCCCGCTGTCGCCCGAGGCCCAGATCGAAGCCTCGGTCCTGATGCTGGCGTCGCACAACATTCTCTCGCCCGCATCCGGCCAACCGATCACCGTCCCCACGCAGGATCTCGTCCTCGGCATCTACTACCTCACGAAGGCAAAGATCGGCGCCAAGGGTGAAGGCCGTGTGTTCGCCAACATCGAAGAAGTCCTCATGGCACTCGAAGCCAAGCAGGTGGAAACGCTGACGCCTATCCGTCTGCGCTACACCGGCCCGGTCCTCGACATGACGACCGCCTACGACGATCAGGACATCAACCACACCGAAGCGGTCGAGTTCAACAAGCAGTTCATCACGACCACCGTCGGCCGCGCCATCCTCAACGACCGTCTTCCCGAAGGCATGCCGTTCGTCAACGGCCTGCTCAAGAAGAAGGGCATGGGGCAGTTGATCAACTACATCTACCTCAACCTGGGCCTCGAAGTGACGGTCAAGACGCTCGACAAGATCAAGGAGCTCGGCTTCCAGTATGCGACGCGTTCCGGCTTGTCGGTCGGCCTCGACGACATGGTCATTCCCGACTCCAAGTACACGCTCGTCCACGAAGCTGAGAAGCAGGTCATCGCGATGCAGCAGCAGTATCTGGACGGCTCGATCACCAATCTCGAACGCTCCAACAAGGTTACCCAGATGTGGTCCGGCGTCACCGAGCGCGTGGCGGATGAGATGTTCAACAACATGAAGCGCGCGGACAAGGAAGGAGCCATGAATCCGATCTACATCATGGCCGACTCCGGCGCCCGCGGTTCGAAGCAGCAGATTCGTCAGCTGTCGGGCATGCGTGGTTTGATGGCCAAGCCTTCCGGCGAAATCATCGAGACCCCCATCACGGCGAACTTCCGTGAAGGCCTCACCGTGCTGCAATACTTCATCTCGACGCACGGCGCGCGCAAGGGCCTCGCCGATACCGCACTCAAGACCGCCGATTCCGGCTACCTGACCCGCCGTCTCGTCGACGTCGCGCAGGACGTCATCATCAGCGAGCACGATTGCGGCACCGTCGAAGGCATTTACGTCATGCCGATCATCGAAGGTGGCGAGACCATCGAACCGTTGCGCGACCGCATCATCGGCCGCGTCACGCTCGAGAAGCTCAAGGACTTTGAAGGCAAAACCATCGTCGAAATCAACCAGGAAATCGACGAAGACAAGGCCTCCGCGGTCCAGGCAGCGGGCATCGAGCGCGTCAAGATTCGCTCCGTGCTCACCTGCGAGTCCAAGCGCGGCTGCTGCATCCTCTGCTACGGCCGTAACCTCGGCAGCGGCAAGATGGTCGAAATGGGCGAAGCTGTCGGCGTCATCGCGGCGCAGTCCATCGGCGAGCCCGGCACGCAGCTCACCATGCGTACCTTCCACATCGGCGGCACTGCATCGCGCGTTCAGGACGCTTCGCACCTGGAAGCGAAAAACGCGGGTAAAGTGCATTTCATCAACCTCGTTACCGTTCGTTCCAACGACGGCGGCCTGGTCGCGATGAACCGCAACGGCTCCATCGCCATCATCGACGATAAGGGCCGCGAGAAGGAGCGTTACGCGATCGTCTACGGCGCCAAGCTGAAGGTCGAAGACGGCACCAAGGTCAAGCTCGGCGATCTCATCGGCGAGTGGGACCCGTACACGTTCTCGATCCTCACGGAAATCGCCGGCACCGTCCAGTTCAAGGACCTGCAGGAAGGCCTCACGCTCAACGAAGAAGTCGACGAAGTCACCGGGCTCTCGCGCCTGGTGGTCGCCGACTCCTCCGACGAGAAGCGTCAGCCTGCCATCATCATCAAGTCCGCCAAGGGCAACAAGCGTTACCTCATGCCCTCGCGCGCTCACTTGATGGTGCAGGACGGAGACGAACTCCACCCCGGCGACATCCTCGCGAAGATCCCGCGCGAAACCACCCGTACGAAGGACATCACCGGCGGTCTGCCGAGGGTTGTCGAATTGTTCGAGGCTCGTAAGCCTCGCGATCCGGCGATCATCTCGAAGATCGATGGCGTCGTTCGCTTCGGTGAAGTTGCCAAGGGCCAGCGCAAGGTCTACGTCACCGCGGACAACGGACAAGAGGAAGAGTACAGCGTTCCTCGCGGCGTTTACGTCAACGTTCAGGAAGGCGAGCGTTTGCGCGCCGGCGATGCACTCATCGACGGGCCTCGTAATCCCCATGACATCCTTGAGGTGTTAGGAGAGCGCGAGTTGCAAATGTATCTCGTCAACGAAATCCAGGAAGTCTACCGTTTGCAGGGTGTATCCATCTCCGACAAGCACATCGAAACCATCGTCCGGCAGATGCTCCGCTGGGTGAAGATCGAAGAGGTAGGCGACACCAACTTCCTGCTCGAGCAGCAGATCGACCGCTTCCGCTTCAACAACGAGAACCAGCGCGTTCTGATCGAAGGCGGTCGCCCCGCTATTGGTCGGAGCCTGCTCCTCGGAATCACGAAGGCGTCGCTCTCCACCGACAGCTTCATCTCGGCGGCGAGCTTCCAGGAAACCACGCGAGTCCTCACGGAAGCCAGCATCAACGGCTCCCGCGACACGCTCCGCGGCCTCAAGGAAAACGTCATCGTCGGCCGCCTGATCCCCGCCGGCACGGGCATGGAATACTACCGCAACGTCCAACTCTCCCCAGAGCTGGAAGAAGCGGCAGCCCAGGTCCAGCAGGAGGTTACGGCAGCCATCGAAGCCGAAGAGCGCGAGTTGGAACAGATGCGGATGGAAGGCGAACAGGAAGAACTGGCCGCCGAATAGTCCTTGGCGTGTTTTCGCGGACTGAAAGGGAGGGGCATGGCTTGGCCATGCCTCCTCCTATTTAGGGACGAACCATAGCGACTACTCGCAGACCGCTTTTCCAACGCTCCATTTCTGTTACGCTGCGTTTAGCGCCGTTACTCATATGCCCAGAGATGACGACAAACAAGAATTCCAAGTCGGCTATATCCGTGATTACATCAGCGGTAAGCCGATTCGCGCGACCCCGGAAGAACTCCAAGCAGTGCAAGTTTTCGCACGTCGTCTGGTAGAGGACTTCGACTACCCAAAATCGCACATCGTCACTCATCCTCAGTTTCGTGTTCGCTCGCGCCCCTCGGACGACGAGAAGAGCTTCCCCGTCGATATTGCGGTGTTTTCTGAAAGCAGCCTTCTGGATGAAGAGCTTCTTCTCGTCGTGGAATGCAAACAGAAGGACAAGACGCAGGGCATTCAGCAACTCAAGCTTTATCTCGATATGTCGGCAGCGACATTGGGGGTATGGTTCAACGGCGATGACCATCAATATGTTCGTAAGGTCTACCATCCCAATGGCACTCGAACGTACCAAAATCTCCCCAATATCCCCAAATTTGGCCAAAGAATTGAAGACATAGGGCTCTTCAAAAGAAAAGACCTTCGCAGACCCTCGAACCTGAAAGCGGTTTTCCGCGATATCCGCAGTCACCTTGCGGGAATGACAACTGGCATCACCCGTGACGAAAGTCTGGCACAGGAAATCATCAACATCCTCTTTTGCAAGATTCTTGACGAGCAAGAGACCGATTTGGAAGAAACTGTTACATTTCGAGCCGGCGTGGGTGAATCTCCAGAGGAGGTTCAAGACAGAATATTGACGCTGTTTGAGCGAGTGAAGAGCGCTACCTTCGAGGATGTCGTTAGCGGCGGGGACGCGATCACACTCGATCCGGAGAGCTTAGTCTACGTCGTAGGTGAATTGCAGAATTACTGCATCATGTCCGCCGATCGCGATGCAATCGGAGATGCGTTCGAAGTATTTATCGGGCCGGCGCTGCGGGGGGCAGAAGGACAATTCTTCACGCCACGAAATGTAGTGCAACTCATCGTTGGGATCATTGACCCAAAGCCTGGCGATCGGATTATTGATCCGGCTTGTGGGTCTGGCGGCTTTCTTATTGCTTCTTTGGAACACGTATGGGCTCATCTTCGCGCAGACGCTAAGAAGAAAGGATGGACATCTCGCCAACTGTCAAAAAGAGAGATAGAGGTTGCAACTGATTCTTTTAGAGGAGCGGACAAAGACGCGTTCTTAGCTAAAGTTTGCAAAGCTTACATGGCATTGGTGGGAGATGGCCGCGGAGGAATTTTCTGCACGAACAGCTTATCTAAGCGCGAGGACTGGCCCTCGCTAATGCAATCCAAAGTAAAGTTCGATGGCTTCTCTGTGGTTCTGACCAACCCTCCGTTTGGAAAGAAGATCGTCGTCAAAGGGCAGCAACTGCTAGTTCAGTATGACTTCGGCCACAAGTGGAAATACGACCGGAAAGCTAAACGGTGGTCTCGTACATCCAATCTCCATGACGAGCAGCCACCACAGATTCTTTTTCTCGAAAGATGTCTTAAGTTGTTGAAGGCCGGTGGCACTTTGGGCATTGTTCTTCCAGAAAGCATTTTGGGCAATCCGTCTTACGGACATGTCGTTCAGTACATCGTCGAAAATCTGACGATTACAGCGATCATAACTATGCCTGAATCACTCTTCAAAACGAGTGGCAAGGGTGGAACGCATACGAAGGTGTGTGTCCTTATCTTGAAAAAAGAGGCTTCGCTTCCCGATCACGCTATTTTCATGGCGGAAGCGAAATGGTGCGGTCATGACTCCCGAGGCAATCCGACATTTCGAAAGTCTGCAACGGGCGAACTGGAACTTCTCGACGACACACCTACGATTACCGCTCTTTATCATCGGTTCAGCCATGGTCTTTTGTCCGAAGAAAGCCATTTAGGATTCACACTGCGCAAGAATGAAATAAAGAATTCGATACTCGTTCCCAAGTACTACAACCCTGAAATTGACCGAGACCTTGAGTCATTGAAGGCTAGCCACGGTCTTGTGACGGTTCACGACCTCATTGCCAACGGCTCGATTACTCTTTCAACGGGTGTTGAAGTCGGAAAGATGGCTTACGGGACGGGGCCGATCCCATTTATTCGTACTTCAGACATTTCAAATTGGGAAATCAAGGCCGATTTTAAACACGGAGTGAGCCCAGAAATTTACGAAGCCGAACGCGCAGGTGCTGACGTGGAGGCAGGGGACATCTTATTGGTTCGTGACGGAACCTATCTGATCGGTACAACGGCCATCGTCACCGAGAGTGATCTACCCATGCTTTTCCAAAGCCACGTTATACGCATCAGGGTTTCAGCTCAAACAACCCTCGATTCTTGGCTTCTGTTTGCGTGCCTGAATGCCCCGATTGTAAAGAGGCAGATGAAAGCGAAACAATTTACTCAGGACATCATCGACACTCTAGGAAAGCGTGTTGGTGAACTTATTTTACCCATCCCGAAAGACGCAGCAGTTCGGGAATCCATTTCTCGAGAGACGAGAGAAGTGATTCTTAAGCGAGTCGAGTTGCGAAACCGTGCGAAGCAGATTGCATTAGAGGTTCAGGGAATCCAATCGCCACGCGATGAAGACGAAGAGGCTTTGCTAGAAATTTAGTTTCTCTGACGGTTGCGATAATTCTCACTTTGCTCTCCACTTAGCTAAAATAGCCATTTGGAAGTCAACGTTCATCACGCCAAAGCCCACCTCTCCAAACTCATCTCCGCAGCCGAGAGCGGGGAAGAGGTCATCATCGCCCGCCACGGCAAGCCCGCACGTTGACCCGCCTCGTCCACCGGCATACCCTAATCCTATGAAGGTCAGCGCCCAATACGCGGAAGAGCACCTCACCGACATCCTCAACGCTGCCGACCGTGGCGCGGAGGTCGAGATCGCACGTCCCGACCAACCCACCTACCGCCTGACGCTCGTAAAGTCAGAACCCATCAAGCCCAAAGGTCCCCGCATCCTCGGCGCGGGACGTGGCGAGATGATTGTGCCGTCGTTCGAGGAGTGGCAGGCCATGGACGAAGACCTTCCACGGCTCATCAACGACTCTCCCCTGTTTCCCGCTCAAAAGCAGTGAGACCCCTACTGGATTCTCATTCCGTCCGATTTTAAGATGTGGACTTGGATGCGCCACCCATGGTTGTATTAGCTAGACTTCTTAGCTAATCTATTCACATGGAAGTCAACGTCCATCACGCCAAGACCCACCTCTCCAAGCTCATCGCCGCAGCCGAGAGCGGGGAAGAGGTCATCATCGCCCGCAACGGCACGCCCACGGTGAAGCTCGTCCGCATCACCCTGCCCGTCAGAAAGTCGCGCAAGCACATGCGCGGCTCTGGCGTAGGTAAAATCTGGATGGCTGACGACGCCTTCTCCCCCGAAACCGACCTGCTGATCCAACGCATGTTTGAGGCCGAGAATCCTGCGGACGATCCCGCGTGAGGGTTCTGGTCGACACCCATACCTTTATCTGGGCGCTCCTCGACGATAAGCGGCTTTCCGCCAAGGCGAAACATATCCTTCGCTCCGACGAGAACGAACTCGTCTTCAGCCTGGTCTCCCTCTGGGAGATCGCCATCAAGATCAAGATCGGCAATCCACGCCACAACCGGCAGCCGAAGGCACGAGCACAGCAGACGATCGCGCCGCGGAAAACTCGCAACTCGAACCTCGGAACTCGCAACTGTAACTGCAAACCCGCGGTAGCGGTACAGCAAGGCAGAGAATCAGGGCCCGGCGGTCCCGACCCGGTTCAAGGCCATATTGTTGACGATCTGCTGAATAAACACGTTGTGTACATGAATGCGGCGGGCAATATCCGGTAGAAACTCCGAGATGAGGTTGCCGGCCGGATCGGTCGCAAGCCCGATGCCGATGCGGCGCGCGGTGTCCCTCCCGTTGCCCTGCACGCCCGGCACGTAGAGGTTGCTGAGTTCCGCGCTGATCGGGTAGGTCAACAGCGTGGCGTAGTTCAACATGGGCCGGCCGTCGTCGTGTTCGGCAATCACGGTGCGCGCCAGCGCGTGAAAAATCCGCCGCTTCACGCTGGCCTTCTGCATGCGGCGGTAGCGTGGGTCTTCATGCGCCAGCGGGATCAGCCAGGTCCCGAAGAACTCGCCCTGCGCGTCCTGCAAGAGCTGGTAGCCGGTCAAACGCCCGAAACCCTTCAGCCCGGGACCGTAAGGCGAGTGCGAATTCGCCCCCACGCCAATCCCCGCTTCGGCGGCAATTACCAGCAGGTTGAATGGATCGACAACATCGCGCACGGCAAGGACGCCCTTCTGGCGCGAAGTCAGCGGCTGCCGGTTCTCGTCGTTGACCACAATCTGCAACGGGTTTTCGACAATGCACGGAACGGGAGACGCAACCTGCTGCTGCTCCGCGGACGTGGTCGCGGTGGCGCGCGGGCAAAGTGGAGGAAGTGCGGGCCGGCGCTGCATTTTCTGCCGGTCATCGTCGGCCATGTTCACCAGCACGGCGCTCGGAGCATCGGGCAACGCATTGGCCCCCGCGCCGGCAAAGGTCTGCCCATGGCATCGTGGCCCGATCGTCAGCAGCGCCAGAGCCGCGGCCCCAACCTGCAACGGCGCGAACACGCTGCAACGAAGGCCCATCCGGCAAGGGTGTTTCATAGGAGGTTATACCCGCACGATCGTCGAACGGCGCGGCCGGCTCTAGCGACGGCCGGAGCTTACTTCTTCATGTGGACGGCCCTTAGCAGGCCGTCGGAAAACTCGCTGACCAGAAAACCGAGGGCGGCGCCGCCAAGCGACCCACCATACTCCGACGCGCCGTCGCGGAAGTTGCGATTGATTTGCGGATAGTAGGCCGTGCTCAATGCAGTCGAGGCAGCATAGCCGAGCAGCAGGGGAGAGTTGATCGTATTGTGCCCGCTATCGGTCTTGGAAATCAGCACCCGCGTGCCGGCGTAGAAGACGCGATGCACGAAACCGTACCGCGGCCCCGCGATGTAGTAACGCGGGTCCATATGCAGCATGGGCGAAAACACCACAACGGTGAAGAACCCCTGCGTGGTTTCGCGAATGCCCGCCGCTCCGAGCCTCTCGCCGAAGGCTCCGCGATCGGTGCCGTAATTGGGCGACCCGTTGAGCACCTGCTCATAGCCGGCCGACGCGATGATGGCCGCGAAATTCATGGGCGAATACAAGTCGCGCAGGCCGAGGACGGCTTTGTCGTGCGACGTAAGGGGCTGCGCTGTCTGGTTCGATGGAATGTCGATAGCGTACTTCGGCGCAACATTGCCGCCGGACGCCTGCCGATCCGCTTCCGCCGCAGACGCACCCAGCGGAGGAGCGCTGGGCGCATCGGGCAGCTCGACCGCGGAAGAGGATTCCGCCGGAGCCGCAGCTTCAAAGGTCGCAGGAGCGGAGGTGGCAGCGACGAGCTGCGGAGCGTTTGCCGTCTCCGCCGGCTGCGCCCGCGCAGCGATCGAGCCGCTCATAAGAGTCATGGCAAGGGCAATGGTGGCGGCGGACAACTTTATCGTTAGTCGTGCGTAAGAATCCATGTGCGTACTGTTCCATTCTTTCCAGCGTCGCCTCGCGCATGAAGCCCAAACCGCGCACCATCGACATAAGGCTGTCCCTAGACGGACGCACTTTTCGAGGCCAGCGGTTGTATCCCATACGAGAGATGAGGCTTGTGCGGGCCCAACGGGAAGGCCGTGGAAAGAGGCGTTCCGCTGCTAAACCCGTGGTTACCACTTCGACACTCCACCGCCGATGTGCATTGACCGAGGCTGTCGCGCGAACGAATCATCAAGCAAGGTCCGTTCGATGACACTGTTCTCACAGCCCGCGGCAACACGGTTCCGCGTCGCGGTCGCGCTGAGTTGCGCGGCGTTGGTCACGGGCTGCGGTCACCAGCAGAGAGTCGCTTACCAGCCTCCGCCGCCTCCGATATACACTCGCCGCGCTCCAGCACCCGTCGCAAGCGCGCCGACGAAACCTCCCGCGGGAACGCCACAAGCTGCAGCCGGGTTCGACGACACGTCCGGCAAGCCTGTGCTCATTCAGTTCGGCGTCGCGAGCTGGTACGGTCCTCCGTACCATAACCGCGCCGCCGCCGACGGCTCCATCTTCGACCAGAACGCGATGACGGCAGCGCATCGCACGTTGCCCATGGGCTCGACCGTGCGGGTCACGAACGTAGCCACCAACCAGAGCGTCCTGGTCCGCATCACCGATCGCGGGCCGTTCGTTCCGGGCCGCGTGCTCGACCTCTCGCTCGGCGCCGCCAAGGCGATCGGCGTGTGGCGCCCTGGCGTTGCGGAGGTCAAGATCGAAGCCTTCGCGCATGCCACGAACGATCCGGCGGGACGCTGGTGCGTACAGATCGGCGCGTTCAGGAATTCGGATGACGCACTCGACCTGCGCGACGAGCTGATGCATCGCTACAAGACTGCGAAGGTGATCGAGTTCACCGGCCCGACCGGACACTGGGTGCGCGTGAACCCAGCCAAGCCCGACCTCGCGCATGCCAATGAGGTCGCGGAGTCGCTGGAGAGCGGCGATCCTGCGGCGTTCCCGTATGTGGTGCGCCTGGACTGACGCATCGCCGTACCTTCATGCGCACGAGTGGGCCGCCGCTATTCGCATCGGAGCTTTCAGGATTGCCGGATAAGTTCGAAACATCGTTCTCAAAACGACTCGTGCGCCAGAAGAAAAAATGCTGTATGTTTTCATCTATCAAGACTTCGGTGCAAATCTCACAAAAGCCGGGTGATGCTTTGAGAATGTCCTTGCCCGACAAATTTATGCCTCATACAGTCATCAGATTGGTGGTCGCTGGCTTCCTTCTTCTGGTCAGTTGCTCTAGTGGCCAAGCCGACGGGGGCACGGCGGCGAACAGTAGGGTGGACTCACTCTACACCACCCTGAAGGTGAACTCCTGCACACAGGAGATTGACAAAGACGACCCTAACGAAACGCCCTATCAGGTTTGCCCGGGAGTTGCGGGCTATATTCTGCAAGTTCGCCTGGTCGACTCGGGCCGGTTGTCGGTCATCGTGGTCAATCCAGCGAAGCGGCGGTTTCCTCTCGACTACCAGGACGTAGTCACACGTTCCATGGACAATCTGGGTGACAAAGCGGAGTGGCGCATTCGCAGGGAAAACGGCAAGGCGGTCCCCATCGCACTCATCGTTCGTGTCATGGCTCGCGAGAAACCGGGACATCCGGAAAAAATTACCAACATTTATTGGGCGGTGGCGAAGATCACCCCCGGTGGAGCGTGTGTAACGGACAGGATCCGGGAGGGCTCCAAATCCGCGGCGGAAGTGCGAGCGTTGGCGGATTCAGCGATCGGCAGACCGTGTGCAACACGGTTGCCACGCCTCGCAGACGCCGGATAGGCTATCCGAATGCCATAGGTACAAGGAAACAGGAGAACAAGCGACATGCCGACACCGCTGGAATACATGAGCCAATACCGCGATATTTCCGTGGATATCGAGGACGACATGGCAATGATGTGCTGCCATATGAGCGTGAGGCTCAACAGCTACTTCATGATGAATTGGACTACGGGCTCAATCCCGATGAACGAGTACTCGGCCGTCACTTCTGCCGCCGGCGCAGGCTCGCACAAGGCCTGGTTTGGCCTGCACAGTGACGACATCCGTTGCGCCGCAATGGGTAAAGGTAAACCGGAAGACTATGGGCTTGCGCTCGAATGGGCCGTCTATTCGAAACGTGTCGAGAACTCACAACCAAAAATTCAGACATATTTTGACCGGTACATGGGCATCGACTGCTCCGGTTTTGTCACCAACTATTTGATTGCCAACGGCAAGCTGAAGGATAGGAATACTACCCGGCAAAACACCGGCGCCGATTTTTTCTTCAATCTCGCGAACGCCGTCAATGATCCGAGCGACGTTCGCCAAGGCGATCTGCTGGTTTTCATGGACGGTAACCGGGTGATGGAGAACCATAAAGATGGTACCGGTGGTACTGGGCATGTGATGGTGGTTGAGTCCTTCTCTGCGCAGTGTTCCGTCGAGTTTCCCTATGGCAGCATGAGGGTAGTGGAATCGACCGCCGCCAAGGCCGCCAACCCAAAGTTGTCGGATTCGATATACAAGGTGGAGAAGATCGTCAAGAAAGGCGGCCATGTGCCTTGCATGATTCTCGTTAACAAGCGTCTCAGCGCTTCGGGGTTCCACGTCTCCGTAATGCGTCCCTGACGGAAACGAGGACGGTACGGAAGATGAAATACTCGCCGAATTGGAAGCTGCACAAACAACTCGGCGCAATGCGCGGGTAGGACACTTCGATACGCGGGTATCCTAGAAGCATGGCAACTGCATCATCCGCACCGCAGCCGGAGCCGGCGAAGAACGCATCGCCGCGGTTCGAGAGCTGGGGACGCTTTCCGACCCTCGACGCCACGGTGCTCCCCATGCGCTGGCAGGGTGATTTTCCGGGAATGATCGACGGCGTCCACGGCGGCGCGCTCGCGGTCGGCATGGGCCGCAGCTACGGCGACGTTTGCCTGCTCAAGGACGGCACGCTGCTGAAGACGACGAGCATGAACCGGCTGCTTGGCGTCGACGCGAACACAGGATTGCTGACCGCCGAAGCGGGCATCTCGCTTGCGGCGATACTCGACTTCGCCGTGCCGCGCGGCTTCTTTCTCCCGGTCGCTCCGGGGACGAAGTACGTTACGCTTGGCGGCGCGATCGCCAACGACATCCACGGCAAGAACCACCACAACGCGGGCACGTTCGGCTGTCACGTCACTCAGTTTGAGTTGGTGCGTTCGGACGGCACACGCCGCCTTTGCACGCCGACGGAAAATCCGGACTACTTCGGCGCGACCATCGGCGGGCTTGGGCTCACGGGCGTCATTCGCTGGGCGCAGATACGGCTCCGGCCGATTGTCAGCCGCATGATCGACTACCAGGGTACGCAGTTCCACGGCATCGACGAATTCCTTGCCATCAACGAGCAGTCGCAGAATGTCGAGTACACCGTGAGCTGGATCGACGCGAACTCTACCGGAAGGAATTTCGCGCGCGGAATCTTTATGCGGGGCCATCATTCGAACGTGCCCGCTCCGCTCGCGAAGTCGAAGTTGCCGAAGCTGGTGTTTCCGTTCGACGCGCCCGGCTTCGCGCTCAACAGCGCGACCGTCGGCCTCTTCAACACGGTCTTCTTTCACAAGCAGATGAAGAAAACCGTCACCGCTTTGCAGGATTACGAGCCGTACTTTTTCCCGCTGGACAAGGTGCTGCATTGGAACCGGATGTACGGCAAGCGCGGCCTGCTGCAGTTCCAGTACGCCATTCCGTGGGAACATGCGCGCGAAGGGACGGAAGCGGTCCTGCGCGCTGTGTCGAAGAGTGGGCTGGCGAGTTTTCTCGCCGTGCTGAAGGCGTTTGGCGACGTGCCATCGCCGGGCCTGATGAGCTTCCCGCGACCGGGACTGACGCTCGCACTCGATTTTCCCATCAAGCCGGAAAAGAGTTTTGCGCTCTTCCAGCGGCTGGCCGATATGACCCGCGAGTTCGGGGGCCGGCTCTATCCCGCCAAGGATGCGGCCATGACGCCGTCGCAGTTCCGCGCGTTCTATCCGCAGTGGGAACGTTTCGCGCGCTACAAAGATCCTGTGCTGACGTCCGCATTCTGGGAGCGAGTGATGGGCGAGGAGGCCGCGCGATGAGCGATTTCAGTACAGTCGATCCGTCGACACAAGAGCCGCTGCTCCAGTTGCGGGCCTCCGAAATTGCCGCGAAGGCGCCGCGCGTGCCGAAGCGCATTCTCGTGCTGGGAGCGACTTCCGGCATCGCCGAAGCCTGCTGCCGCCTGTGGGCCGAGCGCGGCGACAGCCTCTTCCTGGTGGCGCGCGACCCGGAGAAGCTCTCCGCCGTGGCCGCCGACATGCACACTCGCGGCGCGACCTACGTCGGCTCCTCGATCGCCAATCTCGACGACACCGCGGCGCATCCCGAGCTGCTGGCGCACGCCATCAACTCTCTGGCCGGACTCGACATCGCACTGGTTGCGCTCGGCGTTCTCGGCGACCAGTCTCAGGCGGAGCGCAACTTCGCCCGCGCCGCGGAAATCCTGCACACCAACTTCGCCGCTCCCGCAAGCCTGCTGACGTGGCTGGGGAACTACTGCGCGCAACGCCACTCCGGAACGCTGGCGGCACTGTCGTCGGTGGCGGGAGACCGCGGCCGCAAGTCGAACTACGTTTATGGTTCGTCGAAGGCGGGTCTCAGCGCGTTCGTCGCCGGGCTGCGCAACCGCATCGACCGCGAGGGTGTCCGCGTGATGACCATCAAGCCCGGTCCGGTGAGGACGGCGATGACCGAAGGCATGAAGGGCAGCGAAAAATTCGCGGACGTAAACGAGGTGGCGGAGGCCATCGTGAAGGCGATCGACGAGGGCACGGATGTGCTGTATGTTCCGGGCAAATGGCGGGTCATCATGGCTGTTATTCGCGCTATCCCGGAGCGGATTTTCAAGAAGCTGAACCTGTAGGCGACAGCTGCGCTTAAGCGCCATTCATCCCATGAGCAGGGCTGTTTGTCACATTGTGTTTTTTGTGGGCAACTATTTCAGAATCCCAAATCTTGAATAGAGGGAGCGAAGGCCGTTCCGCAATTTTGGAACTGCCGCCTCTCCATTAGTTGCGAGCTCGAACAAGTAACGCCGACGCAATAACATAGCGCAAACTCCCAAACGGTCACCCACGTGCAACCTACCCCAACGGATCGTGGCGCGACCGTAGTCCCCGGTAGTTTTGGACCGTCAGACGCCCAGGCATCGTCGCCTCAGAGGGAGAGAAAATGAATAATTTGCAATCGAAACTGGGTTTATGGCTTTTATGCTTGCTTTTTGCCACGTGCGGCGCCGTAGGGCAGACGTCCAGCGGCACCATCGTGGGTACGGTCACGGACACCAGCGGAGCGGCCATTCCGGGCGCCACGGTTACCGCAGTCAGCAAAGATACCGGTGAGCGGAAGGTTGCCAAGACGAACAGCGTGGGCGGCTATCGTATTGAAGCTGTCACCCCCGGCGCGTTTACCGTCTCCGCCGAAGCCCCAAATTTTCAGAAGACGACAACCGCAACGATCCGTGTCGACTCTTCGAAAGAGACTTCCGTCAACGAGATCCTGAGTGTGGGCCAGACCAGCGTGACGGTCGAGGTTGCCGGAGATCAAGCCACGCTGGATACCGATACCGGCACGATATCCGGAACGATCAACTCGGTGGCGATCAACAATCTTCCGATCGGCGACCTCAACCCCTATGCTCTTGCGGAAACACTGCCGGGCGTGCAGGTGGTGAGCGGTCAAAACTCCTTTTCCGAAGGAGACAACTATTCCGTCAACGGCGCCCGGTCCCGCGCCAACAACTTCCTGATCGAGGGCTCGGACAACAACGACGCCGGCATTCACGGTTCGGGCATCACGCCTGAAAACCTGGATGCGATCGAGGAAGTCGTGCTTCTTGAAAATTCGTATCAGGCTGAGTTTGGCGGCGGCGGCGGTTCGGTTGCGAACCTTATCTACAAGAACGGCTCCAACCACTTTCACGGCGCGGTCTGGGAGCGGCTGTTCAATTCCTCGTTGAACGCCAGCGACAAGAGCAATTTCTATACAGGTCAGACCAAGAGCAAGACGCGGGAGAATGTCTTCGGCTACGATTTCGGCGGCCACATTATTAAAGACAAGCTCTTCTTTTTCAACTCGCTCCAGTTCGACCATACCAATTCTTCCTTGCAGAGCACGCTGATTGTTCCAACGGCCACGGGCGTCGCTACGTTGAATTCGCTGCCTTCGAATCCCCGCATTGCACAACTTCTTCAGGCGATCGGCAGCCTGCGCGGCGCGGACGATCCGACCTCGGTCAACTTCTCGTGCCTGGTTATTTCAGAGGCAACCCCGGCAACCGCAGCATGCCCTGCCAGTTCCGTTGCGGTGGGGCCCTACATTCGCTCCACACCGGCCAACAGCACGGCCCCGGAACTGGACAATAAGGTCGAATACATTCCCAATCAGAAAGACACTCTGATCCTCCGTTACATCCGCACCCATAGCGATTCCCCTTACGACACATTCAACTTTCCGTCGCAACTGCCCGGTTTCGATACGACGCAGTATGGGGACACGGACAATGCCGGCATCACCTACACGCATACGTTCACTCCAAACCTGTTGAACGACCTGCGGATTTCGTATGGCCGCATCGCGTTCGTGTTCGACTTCCAGGCGGCCACGTATGCCAATCCGCTGGGCACGGCGCCGTCGATATCCATCAATAACGGCACGAATACGGAGATCACGGGATACGGTGCGCCGGGGGGCGATCCGCAATCGCGCGCGCACAATACCTATCAGCTTCAGGATGCTGTGACCTGGAACATCGGCGGCCGTCATTCGGTGAAAGCCGGCTTCGACGTGGCCGACATTCGCGTCCGCGATGCAGTGCCGTTCAACTTGTACGGTTCAGTCAGCTATAACAGTTCGCTTGGCACCGGTATCAGCGGCCTGGGCGACTTCATCGACGACTTCGGCGGCGATGCTCCGTACGGTGTTGCGTCGATCAACTATGGCAATCCCGTCGCCCGGCCGCAGATGTATCACCAGGCCTACTATGTTCAGGACGACTGGAAGTTCTCGCAGAACCTGAGCGTACAACTTGGCTTCCGCTACCAATATGACGGTGCGCCGTTCAACAACGTCACCTATCCGTCATTCGACATCAACAACTCTGCCTGCACGGCCCCGGGGGTGGACGCCAACGGTGTGCCGCAGTTCTGCAAAGTCAAGGAAGTTCCGGACAAGGGGGATTACGGCCCGCGTTTCGGCTTTGAGTACACCCCGGAATTCCTGAACAAGAAGACGGTGCTGCGCGGCGGCTTCGGCATGTTCTACGACGGGCTGTTCACCAACATCATCGACAACACGCAGGCGAGCTCGCCGAACATGGCGGCGCCGGAGCTTATTTCCGACAACGGCAGCAATCCTCGCGGCTCGGCTAACTTTTCCGGCGCAATCGCCAACTTCAACCACACTCCGCAGTTGCAGGACGTCATCGAGTCGATGAAGCCGAACATTGAGTCGCCCCGCATCCTGCAGTGGAACGTGAACGTACAGCAGGACCTCGGCCACGGCTTTATCTCGCAGGTAGGGTACGTCGGCACACGGGGCGAGCATCTCTATGCCACCGATGAAAGCAACACCTTCCTTGCTCCGGTCAGCGGCGACAGGCTGTTCAATGAGCTTGGCCGGGTGCTGGTCCGCGGCAACGGCGGTGACTCCGTCTATCATTCGGCGCAGGTCGAAATCAAGCGCGACTTCCATGCCGGGTTCCAGATGCGGGCGGCTTATACGTGGTCCAAGTACGAGGACGACGTCTCGGAAATCTTTACCTCCGGAAACGCCTCCCAGTTCGCGATGGTCCAGCCCCCGTTCGCTTCGCGCAAGCAAATCGACTGGGGTCTTTCGGCGCTCGATCAACGCCACCGTCTGGTGGTCAGCTATGTCTATCAGCCGCCGACCTGGCATGCGGAAGGCGCTATGAAGATCGCTGCCGCCATTGTCAATGGCTTCCAGATCTCCGGGGTGCAGCAGTTCAACAGCGGCAATCCCGGCAATGTTGAAGTGGGCTACGACTACAACGGGGACGGCATCGCCAACGACCGGCCGGCGCTCTCCAATCCCAAAGCCTCTGTACAGACTTTCGCTTTCGACCGCGCGTGGTACTACGACGGCAAGAGCGGGCTGTGCGATGGGCCCAGCCTGTTTTACTACGGGAGCTGTGTTTCCAGGGCCGCAAGCGATGTGCATTGGCTTGTTCCCGCGCCCGCGGCGGATGGGAACAGTTTCTTTTCATCCACTCCCGCTATCCAGCGCAACAGTTTCCGTACGCTTGGCAATCAGCAGGCCGACCTGAGCATTCAACGCAACTTCCACATCTGGGAAGGACACAACTTCCTGTTCCGCGCTGAATCCTTCAATGTTCTGAATCAGGGAACGACCGGCATCCCCGACCTGATCCTTGCCGACATCAACCCGAATCCGGCAGCATTTGGCCCCAATACTGTCGGTCAGTTCGGTCCGACGATCGGTGGACATAGGAACTTGCGGTTCTACGCAAAGTACTCGTTCTAACTGGCGGAACATCGATCGACAGAAGAGGGACGGCCTTCGGGCTGTCCCTCTTCGCTTTCGGATCGCTGTTCGGTGCTGCTGCGCCGGGTGCGGGGGCCGACTTTGCGGCGGCGGTGAGGTAACTGCCTGCGCTCTTTCCACCAGGATCGACCAATCCTCGGGAACGGCAACTTTTCGTCGAGCGGCAGAGTTCCTCGACGGGCGTCAGTGCTTCCCGAAAGTTGTTTGCGGCGGCGCTTTCATCAAGTCGACAAAGAGCTTATAAAACCGCTTCGTATCGAGGTCCACCTGCACATGCACAGGCTCTAGATCGAGCTGCGGGCGGTTCGCCGCTTGCCACGTCAGCGTGTCGCCGTAGTTGGGGCCGCGCGCGATGTCGACATCGACGTAGAGCATGTCTTCCTTCGTGACGATCTTCGGATCGAGCCATGCCGCCGCCTCGAGCTCGTCCCACAGGTAGTAAAACTCATCCGAATACTTCGCGATGTACTGCGCTGCCGGAGATTGCGAGCTTGCAATCTCGCTCAACATTTCTTTGGTGAAGAACGTCTTCAACGAAATGTCGACCGTGGTGAGATCGATGCGCGGCCAATGCGCGCGGAAGACGATGTGCGCCGATTCGGGATCGAACCAAAAGTTGAACTCGTGGCGCGGATGCGTAGAGAACTCCGGATCGGCAGTCTGCGGGTTGAGGCTGCCGCCCATGATGACGATGCCTTTGGTCAGCGCCGCAAACTCAGGGTCGATGGAAATCGCAAGCGCGATATTGGTCAGCGGCCCAGCGGCGTAGATCGTCACCTCATGCGGATGCGCGTGGACCTGGCGAATGAGAAAGTGTGCCGCATCTTCAGCCAACGGCTTCGTCGTCGGTGCCCCTTCTTTCAGGGGCGGAACCTCAAACGGGCCATGGTACGGATCGCGGCTGGTATGGGCGGCGAGGTCTCCCCAGGCGCCGTACCAGACGAAGCTGCCGTACATCTTCGCTTCCAATTTCGATTCGGCCTCAGTCCGCACCAGGGGAAAGACCGCGCCCGGAACCACCGGCACATCCGTGCGGTGGATAAGCTCCAGCATCCGCAAAGTGTGCGCAACTTCTTCCGGCTCCCACGCATTTCCGCTGACCATCGTGATGCCCAGCACCCGTACATCGGGCGATTGCAGCAGCACCATCATCGACATCTGGTTGGAGCCGCCTGGGCCGGAGCCGTCCTGGTCGATGAGGACCAGGCGCTGGGCATGTGCGAGAGAACACAAGGAGACGAGGCAGGTCATCGCGAAACTTCGTGGGGAAAATGTCACGCTTGAAAATCTGCGCATCATCGGGTTCGACCTCCGTGGGCTCAGTTCGGATGCTTCTTTTGGTGAAGTACCTCTGCCACATCGCAGATGCGATCTCTTCTCTGCAACTTCGGAATCCCGAGCCGTTCACTCAGCAGCTTTACCTCTGGTTCAAACGAGAGGAAGTCCCCGAGGCAGGATTCGTCTGAAACAAAGGTAAAACTGGCCCACTCCGCAACGTCCTCGCCCGGTTCAATCATGTATGCCGCGATCGCAAGTATCAACTCGTCAACTTCGGTCTGAAGTGCGCGAACTCTTTCGCCAGCGGCAAACTCAACTTTTTTCATAGGGTTTGAAATATCCGACCTCCATGCTCACTCACTCAGCACCCAAGTGTCCTTCGACCCTCCGCCGCGGGGACGATTCACCACCGGCGACGCTGGCAGCGGCTTCCGGCGAGAGATTGTGCATGTGCCCCTCAGTATAGGGGAGCGCCGAGCCGCGGACGCCGCCGGAATGCACTTTTCCGGGTGACTTTCCCATGTGCCAATCGTCCAATCGCAACGATAAGTCTTCGTTTTTTGGAAAAGCTGTCTTCGGGCCCGCGGAAAGTGGCATAAACCGGCGACAGCTTCTACAATGAACAAAGGATTTCGGTACTCTCTCCCGAGACAGGTTCCTGGGGTCGCGGCTTGCGAAAACGAGCGGCACACCGCATGGACAAAGGAAGCGCATGAAGTTGAGTTGGATGGGCCGTATAGCAATGGCCACGTTAGCATCTTTGGCATTAGGGCTGGGCATGTCGGCCTGCGGTGGCGGAACGATCGGCTACATATGGGTATTGGGCGATCAGTACAACCAGATCACCGGATTCAAAGTCGATGACTTCACCGGCAACCTGACCCAGGTCATCGGTTCGCCGTTCTCCTCGAACGGGGTCAACCCCGTGTCGATCGTCATTAAGCCCGGCGGACGGTATGTTTACGTCATCAACCAGGGGACGGGTGGCGGCATCGTGAGCGGGGCCTTCCAGAAGGAAACCTCGGGCGGCATCGCCTTATATAGCGTGGGCGGCGATGGCGTTTTGACCTTCCAGCAGGGCTATGCCTCGCAGGGCGCGATCCCGACGTGGGCGCAGATGGATAGCGGCGGCACCTTCCTTTACGTGCTGGACAAGCAGTCGCCCGACGTCAATGCCGTCAACACCAACGGCCAGCATGTGGGTTCTATCACCGCCTTCTCGATCGACAGTTCCACCGGCCGCCTGACTCTGGTGACCAACCATCAGGCGAACGACCCGAGCGGCAACCCGTTGACCTACTTCAACGTGGGCGCCGCGCCCATCATGTTTAAGACCGCCGGCGGCTGCCTGCTCACGCTCGATAACGACAACAGCATCTTCCCGTATGCGTTCGGCGGCAACGGCCAGATTACGGTCACCACGCCGGGCCAGATACCGATCGGCTCGTCTCACCTGACCTCGATCAACGGCAACGGCTCCAACATCTTCCTTACCGACGCGGGAACGAACCAGATTCTTCCCTTCACCATTGGGAGCCAATGCAGCCTGACGTCTCTGGCCGGCGGCGCGACATCCAATCTCACTGGGACCTCCAACCCCATGTATTCGATGGTCGACAACAGCGGCAAGTACCTTTACGTGCTGAACCAGTCGACCACGGTCACCAACCCGCCGACCACGCCGTTCAGCTCGATCTCGGCGTTTACGCTCAGCCCGTCCAGCGGACAGTTGGCGCCGATCGCCGGTTCGCCCTACAAGGTTGGGTCCAACCCTGTCTGCATCGTGGAAGACTCCAGCAATCAGTACATCTACACTTCGAACCGCAACGACGGAACGGTGAGCGGGTTCGTGCTCGATCCGACGACCGGAGAGCTTTCCAGTCTGACGCGCGGCTCTACATTTACGGCGAGCGGCCTGGGCAGTTGCCTGGCGCTGAGCGGGGCTGTGGACTAGCAGCACGATGCCTATGCAATCCAATTTCGCGGCCAGCATGTTTCGCAACACCCTGGCCGCACACAACACGGACCCGAATCACCGGTCCGACGCAAGGGAAGTCGCATGAAGCGTTACAGGATTGGCCGCGCGGCACTGGCCACAATGATGTCTCTGGCACTCGGTCTCGGCGTCACGGCGTGCAGCCGCGACTACACGGTGGCCTTTGTCTATGCAACCTCCGCGCAGGGCGGCGGCGTTTCGGCCTTCAACGTCGACTACCAGTCCGGTTCGCTGGTGCAGATTGCCGGCTCGCCGTTCACCTCGGGAATGCGCAACCCGGTGACCCTGGTCGTGGCGCCCAACCAGACCAGCACGAGCACTACTCCGAGCAACAACAATAGCGGCAAGTTCCTGTACGTCATCGGGGGCACCCAGGATGACGCGGTGGCCGAGATGGCCATCGGGACCGACGGCAAGCTGTTCGGCCAGCATACTTACAACATCACCGGTCACGGGCCGACTGCGGCGGCGATCGATCCGTCCGGCCACTTCCTCTACGTAACGTTTACCTACCAGAACGGATACACGACTGCTTCGCCCGGACCGGGCGGCGTCTCCATCTTCCCCATCAACGCGGACAACAGCCTGGGCACTCCGGCCACCGTGAACGTGGGCAATAACCCGGTCGGCGTTGTGGCCAGCGCGTTGAACCATTTCGTCTATGTGCTGGATGCGGACGTTACGCCGGCGGGTGTGGGCAATGGACAGGTCCTCGGATTTTCGCAAAATCCTTCGACCGGCGCGTTGACGCCTGTCCCGGGGACGGTGATTACGACGGTTGGAGGCAAGACGGTGGCCACCGGGGTTTCGGCCGGGACTACGCCGACCGCCATCGCCGAAGAGCAGACGGCGCGCTTTGTCTACGTTACCGACCGCGGCCTGAACCAGATGCTTGGCTACCAGGTGACCGGGTCAACGTCGCCAGGGACGCTGGTGCCGTTGATCAGCAACCCGTTCATCACCGGACAATATCCGGTGGCGATCACCATCGACCCGCGCGGCAAGTTCATCTACGTGGCGAACTTCGGTTCCAGCACCATCAGCTCCTACGCCATCGATCCGGCCAGCGGCAACCCGTCGGGCGTGGCCGGCACGGGCAACTCACAGGTCAGCACCGGTCCTACGTGCGTCACGATCGAACCGGCGCTGGGCATCTATCTGTTCGCGTCGACGCAGTTGAGCGGGCAGATTTCGGGTGCGCAACTGGACCCTCACACGGGCGCCCTCACGACGATCGAGAACTCGCCCTTCGACGCCGGTCCGCTGCTCTCGTGCGCGGCCGCCGCGGCCAACGGCGAGCATTCCAGCTCGCTGGTCAACCCCTAACCGCATCGCGGCCTCTTCAGAACGCCCCGGCTGCGGCCGGGGCGTTTTTGTCGGCAGGGCGTCCGGCTGGTACGGTCTACGACTGGGGCCCCCTCCCCCCATCGGGTACCTTGGATGGAAGTGCTTTAGAATGCTGGGCTCCAGGACGGGAGATCTTCGTAAAGGCATAAATATACTTCGCTAACCCAAAATCACTTCCCTTTAACAGGGCAAGGGTAAGTTTCCGCCAGGGCTAGAAGGAGCCCCGTAGCACGATTGTTGTCGAGAAATTTGGGGTTGCGATCCATGAAGGCCAAATAGACCGCTATTGTAGTTCCCATGCTTGCGTTACCCACGCAGAACAACTTAACCTCGCTGAGATTAGAACCGTCGACATATCCACCTATATAGGCCAAACATTCGGCTATACGGTCGTTCTTCACGGTATTCGCACCGTCACCCATTCGCTTGGCTTCTTGGCAGGAATGGTAAAGCCGCGTCCCGGTTGTCAGGTCTTCCGGGGTGGGCTGCATCAGAGCGAGGGCGAGCAGAGGGGCGAGCATGACAGCGATGGTACACCCGGTTTCGGGGCGAACGAATGGTGAAGCGTCCAGTATGGCCCGTCCGTGCAATCCCCACCTGTACGGGATTTATGTTACTTTTAGTGTCCGGCCAGCGTCTAATTTGTCTGGACACTTGACGAGTACTCCGTTAGGCTTACGCCTAAACGGAGTGCAATGGAACAAGTGCACCTAAAACCCGCTCACTTGAGCGGGCAAAACTGCCGAACGAAGGCAAGAGGGAGATAATATGTCCACCGAAGCAGTATTCAAATCGACGAAAAGCGGGGCTGCCGCGATTCATGGTCATGACGGATCAGACCACATCGTCGGTATCGGCAACCTGAGAGTGATTATCTGTCAGGATGGCGAACAATGGTTCGCGCAAGGTCTGGAGATAGACTATGCAGCGGATGGCGCCTCTTTTGAGGCCGTAAAGGAAAATTTCGAGAGCGGTCTGCGTGGCACCATCGATCTCCATCTCAAGGCGTATGGAAACCTCGACAACCTCTTGAAGATCGCGCCTCAGTCGGCGTGGACTGAACTCCTGAAAGATGGGACGGGGATGAAGTATACACAGGTTAGCCTGCATACCGTGTTCGAGCGCGAGAATATGCCAATTCAGTTCCCGTTCGCCACAATCGACTATTTGGAGCGACTGGCCGCCTAATGGGTGATACGGTTTCCTTGCTCGACGTAATCCACGTTCTTGAAGCTCACCACGTAACGGTGACGAAGATCGCAGCGAAGGAAAACGTATTCATCGTGGAAGGTAACGGTGTGTTAGAGGAAGTTGCGCTTTTGGATCACGTTGGGAAGAAGCGATTGAACCGTTTTGCTCGACAGTTCGATATTGCTATCCATCTGTTCTGGAATCTCGCCCTTTGCCCGCCTATCACCCCAAAGAAAGTCCAATAGCCACGAAGCCCCAGGATGCTGGGGCTTCGTGTTGTGAGGGTACAACCATGAAGCCATCGTCAGAAACCCGAACCAACCAAGTGTTTACTGATGCTTTGCGGAAGATCGCAGCAGCTTCCCCGGCTTCCTCCCGCGCCGCAATTGAGGCGGCGCAAGCAACGAAGCCTTCGCTGCATACTCGATTCGTCCTTGACCCCTCAAAGGCGATGCGCGGCTCACAAAGGTAAAGCAGCCAGACTTCTCGCTTGCGACGGCATCTCTAAACTACTGAAAATGCAGCTCTCTAAAAAGTGCGCCCCGAGGACTTTGGGGACGCGACAGTTTGGCATCCAGCGGACAGTTAGAGTAGAAGAGGCAGATAGTTCCGCGGAGCGAGCCATGTCCGAAGCTGGGTTTGATGAAAATGGGTTGGCCGTAGAGCGACCGCCGCAACGGCGCCGGCCGGAGCCGGTGGTGACGTTCGCGATTATCGCGATCAATGCGATCGTGTATCTGGCGATGTGCGTGAAGGGTGTCTCGCCGATGAGCCCGACGGCACAGGACGTGGTTCCGTGGGGTGCGAGCTATGGGCCGCTGACCATGGGAGGACAGTGGTGGCGGCTGTTCACGGAGATTTTCGTCCACTTCGGGATCATCCACATCGCGGTCAACATGTACATCCTGTACCAGGTGGGTGTGCTGACCGAAATGCTGTTCGGCAAGGTGCGGTACACGGTCCTGTACCTGGTGGCGGGGCTGGCCGGCAGCCTGACGAGCCTGTATGTGCATCCGCTGGGAGTGAGCGCCGGGGCTTCGGGAGCGATTTTTGGCGTGTTTGGGGCGCTGCTGGCGTTTCTGCTGATCGAGCGCGGGGTGATTCCTACGAAAGCCGCACTGCAGATTGCGAGGTCCCTGGCGATTTTTCTGGGCTACAACCTGATTTACGGTCTTGCCAGCAAGACGACTGACCTTTCGGCGCATGTCGGCGGCCTGGTGACGGGGTTTGTGGTGGGGTGCCTGCTGTTGCTGCGGCCATGGACAAGAGCTCCCGAGCGGATGCCGCTGATACAGATTGTTACGGTGATCGCCGTGACGTGTGCGCTTGCCGCTGTCGGATCGCGCTTTGTTCCGAAGACGGAGCGCGGCAACAACGACTGGACCCGGCAATTGATGATCGGCGCGACCGTTCCGGCACCGAACCAGGGCAGGGTGATTTATAGCGGATCCGCGACGAAGGACGACGCTACGAAGTTGATGAAGGGGTTGGCCGCGGAGAACTTCTTCGCGAGGCCGGGCGCGGCTGTCTTATTGTCGAAGGGACCGAGCGGGACTTCGATCTCGGTGCCGGTGGGGCCGGATGAGAAGGCTCTTCTGAAGATGCATCCACCGCTGCCGGATGATGCGAATGCCAAGCCGGGTGAGAAACCGAATGTGCCGGCACCGGTGTTTCCGTGGAACGATCCGCAGGTGATTGCCGCGTTTACAGAGACCGGGGTCGATATGGCGCCGCTGGTCGGCGGGCCTCCGATCAAGATGCTGCTGCTGACCGACCTCGGCGATGTGAAACGGACGATATGGATCGACATCCATCAGGCGACGATCGGGAGCCGGGACAAGGTATGGTACTCGGGCACGGCGACCGCGAAGGATGCGGCGGCGCTGGGCGCGGCGTTGCAGACCTATGGACTTTTCCGCGACGAGGGCGGGCGCGTGATGCTGGCAAAGGGTCCGGCCGGGACCGAGCTTTCGTTCACCGTCGGAAACCAGGCGTGGGGCAATCCGAAGCGGGCTGCTGGGTTTGCGGCGCTGGCCCAGCGGCTCGCGGGATCTGTAGGCGGGCTGCCGATTAGGGTGCATCTGCTGGACTCGACGCTGCGGGTGAGGGAGACGCTGGTGGTGAAGTAAGGGCTGCGGCCCGACACTCTACAATCGAGACGTATGGCGACCCGCGTTCGTTCCTATTCGAAGATCAACCTCGGGCTGGCCGTGGGGCCGGTGCGGGCGGACGGGTTTCATGGGCTGGCGACGGTTTATCAGACGCTGGCGCTGCATGACCTGGTGACGGTGACGGCGAAGCGGTCGGGCGCGACGATGATTACGATGAGCGGCGACCATCCGGGGGTGCCGCTGGACTCGCGAAATACGGCCTGGAAGATGGTGGCCGGGGCGCTGAAGCGGATGGGGCTGGAGGCGTGGGTGCATGTCGATATCCAGAAGCGGCTGCCGGTGCAGGGGGGGATGGGGGCCGGGTCGGCGAACGCGGCGGCGGCGCTGCTGGGGTTGGAATCTGAGCTGAATCAGGTGCTTGCGGATTATCCCCGGATGGAGTTGGCGGCCGAAGTGGGCTCCGATGTGCCGCTGTTCCTGGTGGGCGGAACGGTGCTGGGGGTGGGGCGGGGTGAGGTTGTTTCCGAGCTTCCGGACTTGCCTCGGACGCATTGTGTGATGGCGCTTCCAAGTGTGGGGGTTTCGACGCCGCAGGCGTTTCGGGAGATGGATGAGCGAATGGCGGCGGCCGAAACATTGACTTCCGGCACATCTGTGGATAAACTAGACGAGTTGAGCCGTGTTCTTTCCGCCGTCTTTACGACGGGGGTGAAGGAGCCAGGCTCCTCCGGTATCTCTCGCACCGCCTCTCCGGCAACGGAATCCTCGAAGGACATAGGCACCGCGATTGATCTCGCCGAGAACACCCTTCTCGCGCTTGTCCGCACCGGGATCGAAAACGACTTCGAAGAAGTAGCGTTTTCACAGCATCCATTCCTGCGCGACATAAAGCGTCAATTGATGGGTAGTGATTCGGACACTCCGGCGTTATACGCTGGCTTGTCAGGCTCGGGTTCTGCGTTGTTTGGACTGTACAAGTCCGAAGCCGACGCTATCGCAGCTCAACACCGCGTCCAGTCCAACGGAACGCAGGCCATCCTGACGGAGACCCTGCCACGGCCGGAGTACTGGAACGGGATGTTCGCAGAGTAGTACCGGCGTTGAAAGAAGCGGGCCGGATGTACTGGGCGATCGACTAACGGTAGGTCATCTGCCTTTGACGCAGACAGTCTAGGTTCGAATCCTAGTCGCCCAACCACCCTTAGTTTGGTCGCCAGGCTTAGCGATAAGCCCTGGGAGCAGAAAGAAATCAGGGAACTTCATGTTTTTTAGCGGCAACAACGTGCCGCCAAAGATCTTGCAATACCCGCAGAGTCGCACCATATGCGGGAGTGTAGAAGTTAGTGAAAGCCGAGTGGAGAATTGAACACCTCTTCGCAAGGCTGTTTCAGGATGAGCCGAAGTCTTAGCATTTGCACACGCCGGAGCAAAAAATCCCGGTCGCAGAGAAGTAGACAAGCAGCAGAAACATCAAGGTCAACCAACCTGGAGGGTTTCAACGTGAAGGAACTAGACACGACTGCGGTTCATCCCCCGAATTCTGAAGAGCCTGACGCGCCCCTAGAGGGCACGGCGTCAGGCCAATCGAAGCAAGCTGCCGAGTTTGTGCTTACACCGGTAACCTCTGCTTCGAGCGCGAAGGCGGCGAGCGAGAAAAAACGCTCCTCGCGCCTGAGCGAAGACAAGCGCTTCAAGATCTTCTCCGGGTCGGCAAACCGGCCGCTCTCGGAGGAGGTCTGCAAGTTTTTAGGTGTGCCCCTCGGCCAGACGAAGCTGCAACGCTTCTCGGACGGGGAGCTGCACTTTCAGCTCCTTGAAAATGTGCGTGGCGTGGATGTTTTTCTGATCCAACCCACATGTCATCCGGTGGATGAAAACGTGATGGAACTGCTCATCATGATGGACGCGCTGAAGCGTGCGTCCGCCGGCCGTATTACGGTGGTCATTCCCTACTACGGATATGCGCGCCAGGACCGGAAAGACCGGCCGCGCGTAGCAATTACCTCGAAGCTGGTTGCCGACCTGCTGACGACTGCCGGAGCGAATCGCGCCCTGCTGATCGATTTGCACGCGGCGCAGATTCAGGGCTTCTTCAATATTCCTGTCGACCATTTATTTGCCAGCCCAGTGTTGGTGAGTTACTTCCGCGACCTGCATTTGCCGAACCTGACCGTGGTTTCTCCGGACGCTGGCGGCGTGGAGCGGGCGAGATTTTTTGCGAAGAAGATGGAAGTTCCACTGGCGATCGTCGACAAGCGCCGCACCGATATCAACATCACCGAAGTGATGAACGTGATTGGCGATGTGCGCGGACGGACGTGTTTGATCCTCGACGATATCGTCGACACCGCGGGAACGCTGGTCAAAACCGCCGAAGCCCTGCTGGAGCAGGGAGCGGAAAAAGTTTATGCGTGCGCCTCGCACGCCGTGCTCTCCGGCGAGGCCGTCGAGCGCATACGAGATTCACGGATTGAGCAGTGCATCGTGAGCAACACCATCCCGCTGAGCGAAGCTGCTCAGAAGGTGGGCAAGATTAAAGTGCTTTCGATTGCCGGTCTGATTGGCCGCGCGATTGAGAGCATTCATATGGAGACGAGTGTCAGCACTCTCTTCAATTAGCCGTTAGCTTCTAGCTCTTAGCTTTTAGCTGAAAACGAAACGCAGCACATACGATAGCGGTCGTAAACCGCAAAGGGAGTAAGGGCACAGCCGATGCGCGGTTCTTAGCTAGAAGCTAAGAGCTAGAGGCTAAGAGCTGTCTCCTATGCCCGAAAGGAAAATACAATGGCAAACACAGCACAAAGCATTACCGCAACCCCTCGCACCGGCAAGTTCAACAAGGGCTTTGCCCGCCGCGTGCGCATGCAGGGCCTGATTCCCGCCGTCGTTTACGGCGCCGGACAGGACTCGGTTGCGGTCACCGTCGACCCCAAGGTCATCACCAAGATTCTGTACTCGGATGCGGGTCACAACACGATTTTCGATCTCGCGGTGGAAGGCGCGGGCGCGGCCAAGGGGATGATCGTCGACTGGCAGAACGAGCCCATCAAGGGCCACCTGCTGCACGTCGACATCAAGCGCATCGCGATGGATAAGGCCATGCGCGTGTCGGTCCCCGTCCACCTTACCGGAACCTCCGTCGGCGTGAAGACGCATGGCGGCATCCTGGGCCAGGTGCTGCACGAGGTCGAGATCGAGTGCCTGCCGGACGACATTCCGGGCCACATCGATGTCGACGTTACGAACCTCGATGTACATGGCGCGATCCACATTTCGGACCTGCCGCACTCGGACAAGATCAAGTTCCTGGGCGACGAGCATGCGCTGGTTGCACACGTTACGGTTGCGAAGGAAGAGGCTGCCGCGGAACCTGCGGTCGCTGCCGCCATCGAGCCTGAAGTAGCCAAGAAGGGCAAGACAGACGCGCCCGATGCCGCGGCTGCTGCTGCTCCGGCGAAGAAGAAGTAAGGAAGCAGTGAATAGTGAAGGAGTGAATAGTGAATAAAACAGACCAGCGCTTTATTCACTATTCACTCGCCGCGATGCAGTGAATAGTGAAGGAGTGAATAATGAATAAAACAGGTCAGCGTCTTATTCACTATTCACTGCCCACTATTCACTTGCGGCCTGCCGCAGGCGGGCTGCGATGAAGCTGATCGTCGGTCTCGGCAATCCCGGTCCGCAGTATGCGTATACGCCGCACAATGCCGGGTTTCTTGCGATCGACCGCATTGCGAGTATTTGCGATGTGCAGGTAAGTAACAGGCGGGGACGAGCACTTACTGCTCGGACGAAGCTTGCAGGACACGATGTTCTGCTGGCCAAGCCTGAGACGTTTATGAACTTGAGCGGGCTTGCGGTGGCCGCTCTGCTGGAAGAGTTGGAGCTCGATGTGGAGGATCTGATCGTTCTCCACGACGAGTTGGCGTTTTCGCTGGGCACGCTGCGTTTGGCGCAGCGGGGTTCGGCAAACGGGCATAACGGAGTGAAGTCTGTCTCCGGCGTGCTTGGCACGGATGAGTGGATGCGAGTCCGCATTGGCATCGGGAAATCGGCGCTGGCGGATGGCCGGGAGGTCAGGGTTGGCGGCACGGATTATTTGCTGGCTCCGATGAAGAAGGCCGATCTCGCAACGCTCGACGAAGTGCTCGACGGCGTTGTACGCGCTGTCGAGAAGTGGATGGGCGAAGGCCCTGAAGCTGCAATGAATGAGTTCAACCGCAGGGTCTGAACGAGCTACCAGTTTCCAGCTACCAGTTTCCAGCTTGAAAACTTGGAGTAACAGCGTTACGCAGTACTAACCTTCCACACCGAAGTCGGTTGGAAAACAGACCGAAGCGGTGCGGGGCAGAACCCCGCAGAAAGAAGCAAAATGAATCGTACTTACGAAATCATGTTTATCGTGCGTCCTGACGTCGAGGAAGCCGATCTGGACAAGCTCATCGAAACCATCTCCGGTTACGTCACCGGTGGTGGCGGCGAGATCAAGTCCACCGAGAAGATGGGCCGCCGCCGTCTCGCTTACACCGTCCAGAAGTTCAACGACGGCTTCTACATCCTGTTGATCGTCGCCGCTCCGGCTTCGCTGATCTCGGAAATCGAGCGCCGCCTGCGTGTTTCCGAGCCGGTCATCAAGTTCATCACCGTGCGCATGGACGAAGAAGAGAAGCGTCTCGCCAAGATCAAGAAGCACCGCGACTCGCATGTGAAGCGCAGCGCACAGCCGGCGATCTCTGTCGAAGCTGCCGCCGCGACCCCTGCCGCTCCCGCTGCTGAAGCTGTCGCTCCTGTCGCTGAAGCTGTCGCTCCTGTCGCTGAAGCTCCTGCCGCGGAGCCGGTTGCTGAAGCAGTCACCGAGCCCGAAACCGAGACCGCACAAGCCTAAGTTCGCTTGCCTCTTGCTTACAAGAGGCGAGCCGCTGCACTCACACCAACGCTGTCCACGCTCCTGCGGCCTCGGAAGATCGAAGCCAGTCCAGAGACTCCATCGCGGGTCTGGAGCGGAAGGCAGCCGAACCGCAAGCGTCCTCGAACATGGACGCTGTACTCATGAGGAAATTGATATGGCTGACGAAACAAACAGCACTCCCGCAGCACCGGCTGCTTCCACCGACACTCCTTCCACCGGCACTCCCTCTACTGGCGGCTTCACGCCGCGTCCGCAAGGCGATCGTCCCTCCGGCGGCGGCTTCCGTCCGCGTCCCGAAGGCGGCGCGCGTCCTCCCCGTCCTGCCGGCGGTCCCGGTGGCGGGCCTGGCGGCCGCAAGTTCTTCCGCCGCAAGAAGGTTTGCAAGTTTACGGTAGAAAAGATCGACCACATCAGCTACCGCGATGTGCGCCTGCTGCAACAGTTCATCTCGGACCGCGGCAAGATCATTCCGCGCCGCCTCACCGGCACCAGCGCGCCGTTCCAGCGCAAGCTGACACGCGCCATCAAGCAGGCACGCGCGATTGCGTTGCTGCCGTTTGCTGCGCGGTTCTAAGCTGCTAGCTTCTAGCTCTTAGCTTTTAGCTAAAGGCAAAGAAGCCCGCTGCACGCGTTCTTAGCTAGAAGCTAATAGCTAATAGCTAGAAGCTCATGTCCGCGTCGCCTTATGTGCGGCGCCTGAACTGGAAATTGAAAGTCGGAGACGTTTCATGGAAGTCATCCTGAAAGAAGATGTAAACAAGCTGGGCCATCGCGGCGACGTAGTTAAAGTCGCTGACGGATACGGCCGCAACTACCTCCTTCCCGGCAAGCTGGCCATCCAGGCCACTGCCGCCAACAAGACTGTGATCGAGCAGATGAAGGCTTCGTCGCTGCGCAAGTCCGCGGGCGAAAAGGCCGGCGCGGAAGAGCTCGGCGAGAAGCTGAACGCTGTCGTGCTGGAGTTCGAGCGCAAAACCGGCGACAACGACCACCTGTTCGGTTCGGTGACGACGCAGGACATCGCGCACGCACTCGAAGCGCAGGGCTTCACCATCGATCGCCGCAAGATCCACATCGACGAGCCGCTGAAGACCATCGGCGAGTTCCATGTGCCGGTGAAGATCCACCGCGACGTTACGGCGCACGTTCAGGTCAACATCAAGAGCGACGCCGTGGCCGCGATCGAAGATGCCAACATCATCGACGAGACGGACATTGCTGAGAACGACTTCAAAGAAGATGAAGAGGACCGTCCGCGGCGGAAGAAGAAGTAAAGCAGTGGGTAGAGTGTAGAGGATAGAGCGTAGTGAAGGGTTCGCATCCGGGATTTTGGGTGCGGCCCTTTTTGCGTTTGGCGGTGGAACTGCCTTATGCCGCGGTGGATTTGAAATTCGGGAAGAAGACCTGGGTGGTGGAGCGTTCGCCGAGGGGGAGGCGGGTGATGGTGAGGACGGTGATGTCGTCGTCCTGACCGAAGGCGATGGCTTGTTGCGAAGCCTCGCCGGCGGTGGGGTTTTTGGCGAAGAGGGTTTGCAGGCGGTCGAAGCCGTAAAGCTCTCTGGAGCGGTTGCGGGCTTCGAGGAGGCCGTCGGTGTAGAGAATCAGGTGGTCGTTGACGTTCAGACGGAAACTGGTTTCTTCGTAGACGGTGTCGAGGAGCAGTCCGAGGGGGAAGGCGCCGGGGAGTGGGAGTTCGATGCCGTTGACGAAGGGCGACGGGTGGCCGGCGCTGGCGATGGTGCAGTTGCCGACGGGGTCGATACGCAGGGCAACGCAGGTGGTGAAGCCGCCCTGCAGCCGGCCGAAGAGACGGCGGTTGAGGCCGGCCATGATTTCCGCGGGCCAGGTGGTGGTTTCGGCGAGGGTGCGCGCAGCCCCGACGATAAGCGAGACAGCCATCGCCGCCCGGAGGCCTTTGCCGCTGACATCGCCCAGCAGGATGAGCGTGGCGCCGGTTTTGAGCGGGATGATCTGGAAGAAGTCGCCGCCAACTTCCTGCGCGGGGACGTAGGCGCTGGTGAGCAGGTAGCCTTTGACCTCGGGCAGCTCGTCGGGGATGAGGATTTGTTGTATCTCGCGCGCGTTGCTGAACTCCTGTTCGAGGATGTTCTTGCGGGAGATGGTTTCCATCGAATAACGCCAGACGGCATAGAGGAGCGCGATGAAAGTGAGGGCGTCGGCGAAGCTAAGGAGGCTGACTTGGCTGCCGTAGATGGTGAAGACGATCGCCACGATTTTCTGGCTGATCGTCCAGTGGGTGAAACGGGCGCCCTGCTGCGTCGCCAGCCAAACGACGTAGAGCGTTTGGGCGAAGGTGGTGATACCGGCGAAGAGCCAGCGGGAGTGGTCGACTTTCCGCTTGCGGGCGATGGCCACGATGACCGGCACCAGGTTGTAGAGCTGGAGCAGGATGATGGCGGCGGTGACGATGGCGTCCGCAATCTGCGCGGGTAACGCGTAGCTGGTAGGCCAGCCGACGATCAACGCGTCGAGCGTGCCCAGCGTCACCATGGCGATGGCGGCGATGCGAGTGGTCCGCATCAGGCGGCGGTTGCCATGCAGGTCGAGCAGCCAACAGAGCAGATACCAGAGCGAGATGTTGTTGATCGCGACCACGATTTCGTGGAGGCCGACGGCGACGGGGGCCGCGATATGAAAGCGCCAGTCGATCATAGCCACTTCGAGAAAAGGCATGGTCAGGAAGACGGACGTCCAGAACAGCAGCCATTGCGAACGATCGCGGAGCCACGCGATCAGTCCCAGAAAGCCGACAAAACCGTAGAGGGAGTAGAGCGCGTCGCTGAACAGGCCGGTGCGCAGCCACTCGTAGTCGAGCTGGGCCTTCCAACGGGCGATGCTTTGCGGGCTGCCGGCCACGGGAGGCGCGGCGAAACCTCCGGTGAGGCCGGTGTCGCGAGAGCTCAGAAAGACTTTCCAGACGCGGATGGCGAGGACTCCTTTCGGGACCGGGCCGAGCGAGAATGTTTGCGCCGGGACATTGAGGTACCAGACCGGATGATGGGGCGGCATCTGGCCGTTGCGGCCGATGAGTTGGCCGTTCCAGTAGAGTTCGTAAGCGTCGTCGATGTGCGGGATGAGCAGAGCGAAGTCGGGCGAAATTCCGGCCTCGGGAGTGAGGTCGAGGGTGCGGCGGTACCAGGCGAATCCGGTGTAGCTGGCGTGGCCCTGATCGCCCCACGATTTGGCGGCGTCGAGGCGCTCCCACTGGCTGTCGTCGAGGGTGGGAGAAGCCCAGGAAGGGTCGTCGCCCACATGGAACTCCCACGGGCCCGCAAGCGGGACCGCGCCGGCGCCGATGGTGACGGCCAGCGGTTGCGGGGTTTGCGAGATGCAAAGCGCCGAGGCCCAGAACGAGGCGCAGAACAACAGGATTCTGAGCGTGCGGGAAGGCATGTGGAAAGAATAACCTGTGAATTCTTTCGGAGCGAATTTCGGTAGTGTCTTAGCTCTGCGTTGCTGTTGGTGGCGGCCTCGAAAGTGAGGTTTGCGACAGGCACGTCGCGACACAGACTCTGTTATTAACTGAGCGTCGAGGGATTTGAGGCTCGTTCGTGATCGACACTTCAAGGTCGTCAAGATTATCAGGGGGGTACGGTCCCAAATTGAACGCCAGAACCCTCAGTATAGGCAGAGGGCGAATAACACGCCTAAGCAACGTATTCAGCAAGAAGTGGAAGAACCTTCAAGCGGCATACTCGCTCTGGTTTGCGCTCTACAACTTCTGCGCGTTCACAAAACACCGAGGGTAACGGTCGATGGGGATAACGGACCGCGTTTGGACGCTACAGAAGCTAATAGCCTACGCGTACTCCCCTTGGGCGGTCTCTTCGATCAGCCGATCATTGATCGGACCCGTAAACACCTTATTCGATGCCATTCGCACTAACTGTTCGATTCCTTTGGTCGCCCCTTGCAGCAACATTTGCGCCATGAAGAGCAGAGTCATGCACCACAGTAGAGGCGACCCAAAGAGCAATCGTTTAATTGTGAGCCTCATGCCTCTATTATGAAAATCCTCTAGTTTTTTTCGAACAGAATCGTCCTTGATGGAATCTAGCGCTTTTTTCCATTCCGAAGACCACCCGCCTTCCGGAGCATCGTCGGAAACTTTGTGAGTGACCACTGTCATCAAGCAGCGGAAAACGGTCAGTTGATGGCCATACCGAATAAATCCATTCATCTGACGACGCAAAAGCACGTATGCCGGATGGCTAAAGGCAATATTCCCATCCGCCGCGTAATCGAACAACTCGTCCCGGACGGCAAACATCTTCTGACGGAATCCATCTAGTCGGGCGTAAGGAATCATCTTGAAAAAGAGAAACGCCCAAAAAAGTCCCAAGGCGTAAAGTTGGAGAACATTCGCTAACTGCGTTTCTGTTATCACTGATCTCCCTCCCTCGTGGTTCCTTCTGGGGTCAGAAGGCTTGACTCCCTCTTTCCATCCAAACGTTTCTCCAATGCTACAGTGCGCTGGGCTAGACGCTTACGGGTTTTTCTATGCAATCTCCACTCGTTAGCCCAAAGTCCCGTGGTAACACCTGACAGTGTCAAACTCGCCGCGACGATTACATTCAACTTCGCGGCAACACTGAGAATGAGCTTTGCAATGGAAATCTTCCCCGCGAAGGCCTGGAGGGAGTGTCCGCACTCCCAAATGAAAAAACATGTGACACCTGCCCAGATCGCCGAGTTTCCAAATCTACGAATAAGGTCACAAATTTGACCTCCCCACCAGCGCCAAGCTGGCGTGGGCATCCCGGCCCGTTTACGTTTAGACGGCACAGAAATCCTTTCGGATGCACCATTTTCGGTTCAAACTGTAGTCGCATCAAGATATCACCCAATCCGCCAACCCTAAAGGCCAAAATTTTAGCCGAACCAGCAACACTATGGGCACACCACCCAAATTCTCTTTGGCAGCGGCAAAGCCACGGAGAGACTAGGATGGAGTGGACTGTTCTGAGGCGGAACGTATCGCTCAGGACACCGCTGCAATTTGTCGTGGATAGGACCCCCTTTGCGAGTACGTGATCGAGCGCCGAAGCTGGTCCACCATCACGTTATGGCGGCGACCGTGCTGGTGGTGTGGTCGTGCATCGCCGGTACGGCATTGGCGCAGGTGGTTGTGCCACCCACGATTGTCATCGGATTCGTCGGCGGCCGCGTCCATGCGAACAACGGCGTGCATCTTGAAGTGAGCATGGCTGAGAGGCTGCAACGGCTGCATCCTCGCGACGCGCTTGTGCGGGTCTTCGCCAACCATCATGGAGAGGATGCTCTCAAGGAAGTGATGCGCGAGGTAGACACCAACCACGATGGGAAGATCAGTCGCGCGGAGCGGGAAGCGGCGCGCATTGTGATCTACGGGCACAGCTGGGGCGCGTCGCAGACGGTGACGCTGGCACAGCAGTTGGACCGCGAAAAGATTCCCGTGCTGCTGACCGTCCAGGTAGATAGCGTCGCGAAGTCCAACGAGATCGACGGCGGCGAGATTCCCGGCAATGTGGCGCAGGCCATCAATTTCTATCAGGCCAACGGGATGCTGCGCGGGCGCAGCGTCATCCGTGCGATGGAGCCGCTGAAGACGAAAATTCTGGGCAACATCCGCTCCGACTATAGCGTGCATAAGATCGATTGCCATAAGTTTCCGTGGTTCGCGCGGACGTTCATGCGGCCGCATATCGAGATCGAAAACGACGCGCGGGTGTGGGACCGGATCGAAGCGATGATCGAGGAGAGAATCGACGGGCAGGGCGTGCCCGCGGTCGTGGCGAGCGCGCAGACGCGGCCGGCAGCAAGTACGGCACAATGATGCATGGCTGAAAGTCCGCACCGGAACCCCGCAAAAAGCTGGACACGAATCGACGGCGTCGATTGCCTGCGGGCGCTGGCGATTTTTACCGTGCTGATGAACCACGTCAACATGCGCCTGCTGGGTGCGCATGTGCCCTATCTCAAGACGCTTCCACCTCAGCTTGCGTGGTCGCTGGTTTGGCAAGGGCAGAGGGGCGTGCAGATATTTTTTGCGGTCTCCGGTTTTCTAATCGCCTCGACGTCCATCCGGCGATGGGGTGGCCTTTCAAAAGTTCGGCTGCGGGATTTTTATCTGATCCGATTTGCGCGGATTGCGCCGCTGCTGCTAACTCTGCTGGCGGTGCTCTCGATCCTTCATGCTCTGCGTGTGGACCATTACGTGGTGCCGGCAAAGGCCGGCGGGCTGCCGCGCGCGCTGTTGGCCGCTCTTACACTGCACGTTGGCTGGCTGGAAGCGACGAAGGGATATCTGCCGCCCAACTGGGATATCTTGTGGTCGCTGTCGGTGGAGGAAATGTTCTACCTCTTTTTCCCGCTGCTGTGCCGGCTGCTGCGCGGCGGCAAATGGCTGGTGTTGCTGCTGGCGGTTTTCGTGGTGCTGGGGCCGTTTGCGCGGACTACTTTCGCGCATGAAAACGAGGTTTGGCAGGAGTATTCGTATCTCGGCGGGATGGATGCGATTGCGCTCGGCTGCCTGACTGCGATGCTGGTTGCGCGGCGAACTTTCTCGCGGCGCGTGCTCTGGACATTGCTCGGGTGTGGGATGGCGATGATGGTTTTCTGCCTCGTGTTTACGATCCAGTCGATAAAGCTGGGCCTCGAACGAAGCGGTTTGGGAATGACGGTGGTTGCCGTGGGCGCGTGCATGGTGATCGTTGCAGCCGCACAGACGAGGTGGCGGGCGGCGCGCATTTTCCAGCCAATCCTGATGTATGGGCGGCGGAGTTACGAGATCTATCTGACGCACATGTTCGTCGTGTTCGCATGCTTCGACTGGTTTCTGAAGCTGGGAAAACCGGTCCGCTTCGTTCCGCTGCTCTTCATCGCCGGAATCGTTGCGGCGGGAGTGCTTGGAGAGTTGGTGGCGAGGTTCTACTCGGAGCCCGCGAACCGCTGGCTGCGGACGCACTTCAGAGACGGCCCGAAAAAAATGGGCTCGGTGGTCGAGGCGGATTGAAAGAATGCGATCTCCGGGAACAGACTTCAGCTTCTGGAACGCGCCCTCGCCCGCATTGGTTTTCCGAGAACAGACCCAAACCAGACGAGACCCAAACCAAGCAGCCTAAGGGTGCTCGGTTCGGGCACGACGGGCCGGAGACTGGGTGTCCCCGATCCCGAAAAAGAACCTGTAATGGGCCCATCCGCCGCCGACAAATTGAGCGACTCGGTGTCGGTCGTCGAACCATCGTCGAAGAACGTGGCAGTGTCGTCCAAGGTCCCCGAAAAGGAAATGAGGGTCGAGTTGAAGTCCAGCGTTCCCGCAACGTCGATCTGGGTCGTGGTGGAGAGACCGCCGGCGGGGACCATCCCATCCGCGAAGAGCTGTGTCCAAAGTGGCGCCAGACCGAGAGAATAGCTCGGGTCGCCCGTCAAGGTGAGTTGGACCGTGCCGGCGGCGCCTGTGCCCTGGATATTGAAAGCTGTAAATGATCCTCCGTCCGTCCCCAACAGGGCCGAAGCGGGGTCGCGGTCCAAAGTTGTGTCGACCCCCGTGAATCCGCCGCTCAGCACGAAGGTATTTCCGTTGAACGTCAGGGCCGATCCGCCAATGACCGTGTATGCGGTCACCACCGCGTTGGTGGGCGGATCGAAGCTGTTGAGCGAAGCAAACTGGGGGGCGATCGTCGTCTCGGTAGTGTTGACGACCGTGATGGTCCCAGGATCCGCATTGACATCGAAGCGCAATCCTCCGGTGATTGTGTCGGTGGTACCGGTGGCTGTGACCACCTTGTGGGTGGAGGCGTCCGCGTAGGTGATGGTGAAAGTGTCCGCCGGGTAAAGCGAATTCGGCAACTTGGCCGACTTCTTCAACTCGACGCCAACGGAGCTTATCGAACTGCCGATTAGGCTGCCGATTGGCTGGATGGTGAAGGGGCTAGCGTATGCCGGGAGCATACTGCAAAGCAGAACACCCGCCGCCAGGGCAGGGGCACGTTTGGCGGCGTATTGGGCCGCGGAAATTTGTGGTGTCTTAAAAGCGCGGTGTGTCATGACTGCCTCCTCTTGATTGCGACAAAATAACTGTCCCGACAGCGAGGAATCAGGCCCGAATTCCAGGGGCATATAGAGTTGCAAAAGTGTACACGGAGACATGGCCCATGTCTATGATTTTCAGACACTTGTCATACCACAATAGAAATGATCTCTATTTGGCCACAATAGAAATGATCCCTTGGTTGAAGTTATCGGCAAGCTGCGCAAGGAGCAGCAATCTGCGTGTAGGTTTGCCTCCAGGGATGATTTGGTGCTGGTGTTCTGTGTCCGCCCCTAGCAGCGGACACAGAACACGGCGCGGGCTGGCGTGCCCAGGCCTGATCCCATTGCAAACTCAACCAAACTCCTGCGACTTGCTCCACGCAACCGGCCACGGCCAGCGAAGATGGTGGCAGACCAATATTTCCTGGTGGTCGCGCGACTCTTCATTGACTACACGGTACGGAATGTTAACGTGCGCAGCCACGGTGCAGCTCTCGAAATTCTTCAACTGGCTTTCGAGGTCGTCGCCGGTGACGATCACCGTCTCCGGCTCGAACGGCCCATACCCTCGATCATGGAAGCTGTTCGTGCTGCTGATCGGCGTCGGCAAACCGTACTTTGGGCCATAGAGAGCCAGCGCGCCCGCTTCGCCGTAGTTGTTCGCGAGAATGGCAAGGCGGCTGCGATCTTCCGGCGACAGCGAGTCGCGGGCAGCGGCCACCTGCGCCACAAACTCCGGCCAGCCCACCTCGTCTTCCATGTCGCTGTTGTTCTTCATCTGCCAGTTCCATCCCGCCGAACCAACGCGCCACATCGGCAGATACGCCCACGAAACAAGCGCCGTATCCACCAGCATCGCCGCGATCACCACCGAACGCACACTGACGCGAAACCACCCTGCCCGCTGCCGGAGCACACGTTCCAGCGCCACCGCTCCAGCCGCATAGAGCACCGGGTACGCCGCCATCAGGTAGTAGCCACGTCCTTTGGCAACCGCAAAAAGCAGGAACGGCCCAACATACAAGAAGCTCAACAGGCGAAAGCGCGCACTCCGCAGCAGCGACACCAGCCCCGCAATCGCCAGCGGCAACCCCAGCAGCGTGAACTTGATCTGGTCGGTGTAATACCCCTTGGCCCGTCCATTGCGCACATCGCGCGCATGGATGAAGCTCTCCATCTTCAACGTGATGAAGTGATGGCGCACCAGCCAGATCAGGTTCGGCGCCGCAATCGCGGCCGCCACAAGCGCCCCATACCAGAACCACCGGCTGCGCAGATGCCGGCGCTGTGAAGGCAGCAAAACAATCGCCACGACGAGAGAAATCACAAGAAATGCAATCGAGTATTTCGACAGCACGCCCAACCCCAACCCAACCCCCGCGCCGATCCAATAGCGCTCGTCTCCAGTGCGCAGGACCCGCGCTGCGAAGAAAATCACGACACACCACGCAAACAGATCGAAGGTGTTGTACTGCAGCACCGAACTGAACACGATCGCCAGCGGAAGCACGGCAAACAGAGCAACAATCTGCGCCGGACGCCGCCCGCCAAGCTCTCGCGCGATCAGGCCGACAAGGATAAGCGACAACGCATTGACAACCGCCGCGGGCAAACGCAGCACCTGCGGAGAAATCCCAAACAGCGCAATCGCAATCCGTCCACAAAACGATGTCAGCGGCGGATAGGCGGTGAACCCCCATTGCAGATGCCGCGCATCATCGAGAAATTGCAGCTCATCGCGATGAAAGCCGTACCCATCGCCAAGACAAAAATGCACTACAAGGACAAGCGCAGCAAAGGCGCTCAGTACCGCGGCGTCGGAGCGCAGGGAGTTTGTCGGCTGAGTAGATTCCATTGCACAAAGCATACGTTGAAGCGGACGATTGTGTTCCCGCCGCACTCAAGCAAGCCTCATCGCGACTCACGACTTTCCTGCGTAGGCTCCATATTCCCATTCATAGGGCACGCCAGTGTCGCCAAGGATGAACCTGACCACCGCGCCACCTTCACGAGAGCGCTTGTACAACCCAATCGGTTTTTCCCCACGCAGAAGACCTCCCGAACCTGACTGCCGATCATTTCCGGATTGTGAGACAACCGGTGTTACGTTCGCCTACGAGTCACCGTATTCTCGGCAGCGTGCAGCGCCATTGGGTAAAGAATACGATGAAGCGACCGATTGTGTTCCCAACTTCTCGTCCTCCAGCGCTCTTACCGATCACGACGCTCCTCGATCTTTTCGAGTGGTATCGCATTAATCTCTGCGGTAAAGAATTGATCGATCCTCGGGGGCAGCGAGTTACATTCCTCGATACCGACTTCGTTCACCTCACCAAGCTGACGGACAAATACGGGGTGGAACCGCGCAATCGGCGAATGACCATCGAACAAATCCAGTCTGGCCGCGTAACATTTGTTCCGGGCCGTATAGATATTCAACGCACGCAGGAACTCAACTGGGCCCGCTCCATCGTCGAGAGCCCTACACTTATCGTTCCGAACTGGCAAACAATGGGGCGCGCCAACCCCGGCGACGCTTACATCAAAAACTTCGGTACCAAAGATAGTCCGACATACCGCGTGCTCATTTGCGGCCACGCCGGTCTGAAGCGCTGGGTCGTCACCATCTTTCCACGAGAGCGTTTCGCAGATCGTGAATTGACACCAAAGCTTTGGCCTTAAAAGCGAGGGGGCCGCTCAAGGCGGCCCGCTCTAGCCATGTTGTGCCCAGGCTGGGGCTTAGCAGAAGCGCTTTCGCACAACTGCGGAGTACATATATATGATGCACCACGCTACAGCGCGTTGCAATGGCAATACTCTACGCCCGCAACCACCCATACAGCGGAAACCGTTCCGCTAGCTCGCCAACCTGCCCACGAATCTTCGCCAGCCGCGCCGCATCCGCACAATGCTCCAGCGCCTCAGCGATCCACGTATACTTCACGCGCAACACACGGTCTAAGGCTTTCTTGGCTGGGCAAGCAGCGTAAGCTCTTCCGCGTCGGCAAGATCGCGCAGCCGCCCCACCTGGCGCTTGTTGGCGATCAGATCGGCCATGGAAATGAACGGGACGGCAAGCCCCTCGATCTCCATCTCGATGCGGTTTCTCCAGACCTGATCGAACGACATCTCGCCGATCGAAGCGAGGATGTCGATGTGGTCTTCCTCGGGACCAAACCTCAGATTTCCTTCTTCGTCCAGCAGGTCGTCCGGTTCCAGTCCCTGGAGTGGAACACCGAGTGCAAGCAGAGCGGTGAAAGCGGCACGGGCATTCTCCGGGGTTGGCCGGATGAAGATGTCCAGATCGTTGGTCGCGCGAACGTACCCATGCAGATTCACCGCCATCCCGCCCACCACCGCGAACTCAACCTTTGCGGCGGCGAACGCGGCTAGGAGTGAAATCTGCTTTTCGTTCATCCAGGTCTATCCCCCGCATCCGGTACAGGCGCTTGGTGAGCTCGGTTGCAGCGGCCAGCCTTTCGGACATGCTCTTTCCGCTCCAATAAAGGCGCTGCTCCATCCGCGCTTGTTCGTGCGTAAGCTTTCGCGGAGCCAGTGCGTCAGTCATAGCCGACTCTTCGCTCATGGACGCCTTCGAGTCTACTGGAACATACATCCGCTCTCCCTATGCCCGCAACCACCCATACAGCGGAAACCGCTCCGCCAGCTCCCCAACCTGCCCGCGAATCTTCGCCAGCCGCGCCGCATCCGCGCGATGCTCCAGCGCCTCCGCGATCCATGCCGCGATCGTCCGCATCTCGTCTTCGCCCATGCCGCGCGTCGTCAGAGCAGGCGTCCCCAGACGAATGCCGCTCGGCTTCATCGGCGGGTTCGTATCGAACGGGATCGCATTCTTGTTGACCGTAATTCCAGCCTCGCCCAGCGCATGTTCGGCCTCCGACCCCAGAATCCCCTTCGCAAACACATCCACCAGAATCAAATGCGTATCTGTCCCGCCCGAAATCACGCGGAATCCCTCCGCCTGCATCGCCTCCGCGAGCGCCTTGGCATTCGCAACCGTTTGCTTCGCATAGGCGGCGAACTCCGGCTGCAACGCCTCGCCAAACGCGACCGCCTTCGCCGCGATTACATGCATCAACGGGCCACCCTGCTGGCCGGGAAACACGCTGCGGTCGATCCCCGCAGCCAGTTCCGCCTTGCATAAAATCAAACCCGCCCGAGGCCCGCGCAGCGTCTTGTGCGTGGTCGACGTAACCACATGCGCATGAGGCACCGGAGACGGATGCGCCCCACCCGCAACCAACCCCGCAAAGTGTGCCATATCCACCAGAAAATACGCTCCCACCTTGTCCGCGATCTGCCGCATCCGCGCAAAATCGAACTGCCGCGGATACGCCGACCCGCCGCCGATAATCATCTTCGGCTTCACTTCGACGGCCTGCTCCTCAAGCTGGTCGTAGTCGATCGTCTCGGTGTCCTGCCGCACTTTATATCCGGCAACGTTGTACAACTTCCCGGAAAAATTCAGCTTATGCCCATGCGTCAAATGCCCGCCGTGCGCCAGGTCCAGCCCCAGGATCGTATCGCCCGGCTGGATCAGCGTCATGTACGCCGACGCATTCGCCTGCGAGCCGGAGTGCGGCTGCACGTTCGCGTGTTCCGCGCCAAACAGCCGCTTCACGCGCTCCCGAGCCACGTTCTCCACCACGTCCGCGTACTCGCAGCCGCCGTAATACCGTTTGCCGGGATAGCCCTCGGCGTACTTGTTGGTAAACACTGTCCCCGCGGCTTCCAGCACCGCGCGCGAAACGAAGTTTTCCGACGCGATCATTTCGAGGCCTTCGTGCTGGCGCACCACCTCGTTTTCAATCTGTTCGGCGATTTCAGGGTCGGAGACGGAGAGCGGCGCATTCAAGTCGATCGGCATACCTGCAATTTTACGATGCCCGCCTGTGAACCTCCCACTAAGGTTGTAGACGGCGTCCCACTTCTCTACTCGCCGCGTCGACCGCGGAGGGATAGTTTCAAAGACGGTGGACGTGTGAACCTTAACACAGCCTGGTGCATCACAAACAGAAGGAGTCCTGTGGCTCGCCGCGTTCTACAATTTCCCGTTCGCAACGCCTTCGCGCCCCGCGCGCAGGACGCCCTCGCACGCGACACCCAGGACCACGCCCACCGCATCGTCCAGCAGATGGAAGACGAACTCGCCCGCAAAGCCGAGCGCCTGAACGCAGGCAACAACGAAGAGCTGGAACGGGCCCGCTCCTACGGTGTCGTCGTAATGCCGCAGGCTTCGCGCACCGGAAAATTCCTCAAGCGCTTCCAGGCCCTTCGCTCCAGTCTCGGCGCATTCGCTTCCCACCTCTTCAGCCGCCCGAAGGCGCGGCAATAACCGGCTTTCCCCTGTCATTCCATTCCACATACCCAGCCGGCATCTGGTGGTCGTGCGTAAACAGCACCAGCCAGCGCTCCGGAATCGCCCGCGCATAAAATCGCCTGCGTTCGGCAATGCACCGCAGCGGGTCGAGGTCGTACCCCATCACCCACGCGGGGTCCAGGTGATGGTGCGTTGGGATCAGGTCGCCGATGTAGCACGCATGCTCGCCCCCCGACTCGATATGCACTGCCAGCATGTGCGCCGTGTGCCCCGGAAACCGCTCGACCGTAATCCCCGGCACAATCTCCTTCGCCGTCTGGATCGGCGCCGGCCGGCATCCTGACGGCGTCGAGAGTTCCGGATCATCCAGCAAATACCGTCCCACCCCTCCCGGGTCCAGCAGCGTCAGCTGCCCGCTTGCGATCAGCGGATCGTAGTTCGCCGACAGATAACTCACGCGATCGCGCTCCAGCTGTAGCCGTCCATGCGCCACCTCGCCCGCCGCAGCGAAGTACCGCGCATGTGGAAACGTCGGCGTCACCGACCCGTCTGCATGAAGCGTCGTGTTCCAGCCGCAGTGGTCGAAGTGCAGGTGCGTGTTGATCACATGCGTCACTTCTTCAACACGGACTCCCGCCGCCGCCAGCGACGCCGGCAGCAGCTCCTGGTTGCCGTGAATCTCGCGCATTTTTTCAGGTTGCTTGTTCCCGATGCCCGTCTCGATCACCACAACGTGCTCGCCGGTCCGCACCACCGTCGTATTCAAACCCAGCAGGATGCGGTTCTCCGCATCGGGCCGCGAGCGCCTCGCCCAAAGTGTTTTGGGCACAACGCCAAACATGGCGCCGCCGTCCAGCAGGTACGTGCCGTCGGTGCAGAACGTCAGCTCGAAATCCCCGAGCGCACGCCGGCCGCGCACCAAATTATCGTCTTCAGGTATGGCCGCGGGATGCATGTACTAAAGCAAAGCCTACGCGTCGGCGACTTCCGCGGCAACCAGCTCCGTCCCCGGCGCGCCGCCCGCTTCGCCCATCGCCTCCGCGGACACCTGCGCGATCATCTCCACGGTCGCCGCCGAAGCCGCATCGTCCGCCGGCGCATCGCCATGCATCGGCAACACTTCGCCGAAGTTCGCGGCGGCCAACGCCTCGGCCGCGACCGCAATCTGGCCGGCGGGAGAGTCCATCGTCGCCACCGCGGCAACCGCAGACGGCACGCGCTTCAGCTGGAAACATTGCCGGCAAAGCACCGGACGGCCCTGCGTCGGCTTGAACGGCACGGTCGTTTCGATGCCGCAAGCCGAGCATTGCGTGCGGGTTTCGGTGCGCGACAGCGGCAGCGCCGACGACGCATGAGCGCCAGTCGCTTTGCCCATGTCGGCCCGTTTGGCCTTGCATAGTTTGCAGCGTTTAGGATCGTTCTTGAACTGCTTGTCGAAAAAAAACAGTTGCTCGCCGGCAGTAAAAACGAATTCAGTGCCGCAGTCGGAACATTTTAGGAGTCTATCAGCGAAGTCCATTGAGCCCTCTCCCACAGTGCGGGATAAGGATGAAACGTCAAGCGGTATCTTCATAGTCTCGACTTCCGCATAGCGTATTCAAGCCTGTACTGCTACTACAGAACAAACGGGCCCGGTTTTCTGTGTGAGCACCCTTTATACAGGGTTGCTTCATATCGTGCGCGAAGGAGAGGGTTTAAAACACCCTCTCCTCCATGGTTTATTCTTCCGAATCGCGAAGCTCAACAGGAGCTAGTCCTGCTCCTTGCGGATCTTCTTGCGATTGCGCTTGCGTGCCAACGCTTCCTTCACGCGCTTCTTTTCGCCCGGTTTCAGGTAGAAAGAGTGGCGCTTGACCTCCTTGATAATGTCTTCGGTCTGCACCTTGCGTTTAAACCGGCGCAGCGCATTTTCAAGGGGTTCGCCTTCTTGCACTCGAACCTCTGCCAAGATTGATACACCTCCAAACCTTCCCAGTACGGGTGACTTACAGGATATTACGTCTGCCGCAAAATCGCACAGGAATCTGCAAGACAATTTCAGGTGTCGTGCCACCTTTGTACTCTACAAAGAGCGAAATTTACACGAATATTTTGTCAAAATGTGCGTTTCGGGCCTCCCGTCGTACACTCAGGCCATGCTTCGTCCCTACCGGGGAATCCGCCCCACCGTGCCCGCCAGCGCCTACGTCGACCCGTCCGCCCAGGTCATCGGCGACGTCGTCCTCGGCGAAAACGCCTCCATTTGGATGAACGCCGTAGTCCGCGGAGACGTCAACTCCATCCGCATCGGCGCAGGCTCGAACATACAAGACTGCGCCGTCCTCCACGGAATGCGCCACCTCTACCCGGTCACCATTGGCGCCCGCTGCACCATCGGCCACAACGCCACGGTCCACGGCTGCGTGCTCGAGGACGACGTCCTGATCGGCATAAACGCCGTTGTGCTCAACGACGCCCGCATCGGCGCCGGCTCCATCGTCGCCGCCGGGGCCGTCATCCCCGAGCACACCATCATCCCTCCGCGCAGCCTGGTCGCCGGAGTCCCCGGCAAAATCCGCCGCACCGTCACCGACGCCGACCTCGAACTCATCCGCATGTACGCGCGCAATTACCTCGACTATACGAAGATCTATCTTTCGGAGAGCGCTTCTCCGGCAACCACCCACGCTTAGAGCCGCGTCTTACAATCGAATTGACAGGAGAGTTATGTCCGACGAAAAGAAGAAATCCGCCCCCGCGATCACCAAGAAAAAGTTGATCGACCTCCTCAACGAAGATTTGCAGCGTGAGTTTCAAGCTGTGATCTCCTACGTCAACTATTCGCAAACGCTCAAGGGCGCCGCCTACATGAACATCGCCGGCGAGCTTGAGGTCCACGCCAAGGAAGAGCTCGCCCACGCGCTCAAGCTCAGCTACTGGATCGATTTCCTGGGCGGCGAACCCGCCGTCACCGCCAAGCCGGTCAAGACCAGCAAGAAAAACGAAGACAAGCTGCGCTTCGACCTGGAGAACGAGAAGGAAACCATCCGCAACTACCGTCGCCGCGTCCGCCAGGTGGACATGCTGAACGAGTTCGCCCTCGGCGAAGACCTCCGCGAAATCCTCCGCGACGAGTCCGACCACCTCAACGCTCTCGCCACCGCCCTCGGCGAAGACACCCCCGACCCCGGCATCGCCGACGAATAGCTCCCCGCAACATCAAACGGCCGCCTCAATGGGCGGCCGTTTGCATTTTATTTGTCATCCCGTATCGCAGCGAAGCGATCTGCTTCCCGCCCACACCCACACAAATTCGTCATCCTGAGCGAAGGCTCGCGCTTTTTTGCGAGCCGTAGCCGAAGGACCTGCCAAGCCGCCAGCACCACCACAACCGCTCGAACCGTTCAACCATCGCCCTGTTTTGGCTGTTGCTGTGGCTGTTGTTTTTCTTGTTGTCATTCCCGTACGGAATCCGCGTCTCGTCGCGCCCCAGAACCCCAGGCCGCCTTAAACCTTCCGCGCCGCCGTCAACCAATACGCAATCCCACCCAACTGCGCAATCACCACCAACTCAAAATCGAACGCCCAGTTCCCAAACGTCGGCGCGGCATGAGGAGCGAGCGCAAATAACGCCACTCCCAGCACCGCTGCTGCCGCCAGACCCACCGTACGCCCAACCTGCATCGGCTTCCGCGCAGGCAGCGCCGCAGGCAGCGCGGCAGCCACTCGCGCCGCAAAATCCATGGGGACCACCGGCTCCGGCCGGCGCTCCAGCGCGCGCGTCAGCTTCGCCTCAAAACCCGCCTGCGAATTCTCGCCCCGCAACTGCATATCCTCAGAGTACTTCATGCCCGTCCTCCTACTGCAACAACCACCGCGTTCTCCTGCACGATTGGATGCGCCCGCGCGCCCAGCCGCTCCTTCACCCGCTCCCCCAGCCGCTTCCGCCCGCGATGCAGGTGCGTCCGCACCGTATTGATCGGCAGTCCCAGCGCCACCGAAATCCCCTCGTAGCTGCACTCTTCCTGGTGGTACAGCACCAGCACCGCGCGCTCGATCTCGGGCAGCGCCAGCAACTCCTCATCGACAGCCCGAGCCACGTCGGCGTCGCCCATCAACTGCTCCGGCGTCCGCGCATGTCCGCCCGCCAGATCGTCCCCGGCAAAATTCTCCAGCCATTCCCCAGCCGCATCGTCCTCGACATACGCCGGCTCCGTCGCCAGATGCGTCCGTTCCTTCCGCCGCCGCTTCCACTCATCCTGCGACAGGTTCACAACGATCCGATATAGATAGGTCGACACGGTCGCATCCCCGCGAAACTCCGGCAGCGCGCGATACAGCCGCAGAAACGCCTCCTGTGCCAGGTCCTCGACATGCGGCCCCGCGCCGGTCATCCGCGAAAGCGTGCGGAAGACCATCCCCTGATGCTCCCGCACCAGCGCCTCAAAGTTCTCCGGCGATGTAAGGTCCATCCGCACTAACTGTCCCCGCCCGCTTTATTCACTATTCACTTCTCACTATTCACTGCTTTCCGCTCAGACTTCAGAATGCTCCAAAAGTTTCATCCGCGCACCTGAAACTTTCGCCCCGCCCTGAAGTCAAAGCTCGCCGTAAGTTCCAAAGAATCACTTCGAGGAGAAAAACAATGCTATCCACCACTCTTGCCGCTCTCGCCTTCTTCAGCGATGGAGGAGACATCGCCAACAGCCCCTTCATCGTCCCGGTCGCCGGCTGCATCATGATCCTGGGCATCGTCGTCGCCGGCATCTGGTCCGGAATCCGCAACCGCGAAATCCAGAGCACCGAGCGCCTCGCCGCCATTGCCAAGGGCGTCCCCGTCCCCCCGACGCCCGGAGAACTCGCCATCATGCACGGAAAGCCTTCCGCCGACGCCACCCGCCGACGCGGCAACGTCCGCCTCGCCGGTAACATTCTAGTGATTGGCGGCCTTAGTCTTGTAGCCTTCTTCCTGGTGCTGGCCGCAATCCTGCAAGAGCGCGACGTGCTCTGTGGAGCCGCCGTCGGCCTCATCCCGCTGGGCATCGGCATCGCCCTCTTGATGGACGCCCGCACCCAGACTCGCGAAATCGAAGAATCCATAGCCAAAGGCCCGGCAGTACACCCCACCTCACTCTCGTCCTACCCAACCGACCGCTCAATGTAGCCACCGTCGGGACCACCACAAACCGGGTGGCGCTCTCCTTTCGCTCCGACCACAGAGGCCGGGGTGACCCATCTACGGCGCGGCTTCATGCGCCTTAGGTGGGCATCGCGCGAAGCGCGACTGCTCTCCTCAACCCACCCCAACTGTGTCATCCTGAGCGTAGGCTCGCGCTTTTGCGAGCCGCAGCCGAAGAGCCTGTCCTGAGCCTGTCGAAGGAACCTGCCACCCCGCTGGCATCACCGACACTGCTCGACCCGTTCAACCCCTGGACCGCACTCGCCCGCACCGCCACAACATCAACCCTTGACACACCCGTTACAATTAAAGACAGAAGAGAACAAGCAGCCCGGCCAGCGCCGGGCCGCATTGCTTAACACCGGACCTCCAAAACCGAGGTACGGAACTAACTCATTTGTTTAAGACACTTTGGCCCAAAAAAGGGGGGAGGGGTAGGCCACCGCGCGCACCGCTTCGATAGACTGGAATTTATGAGCAACACCACCGACAAGCGGCAACCCATCAAAGCCGTCCGCGGCACTCGCGACCTCCTGCCCGACCAGACCCCGCTCTGGAACCGCGTCGAAACCACCGCCCGCGCCGTCTTCGCCCGCTACGGCTTCGGCGAAATCCGCACCCCCATCTTCGAAGCCACCGAACTCTTCGCCCGCGGCGTCGGCGAAGAAACCGACATCGTCTCGAAAGAAATGTTCACCTGGGAGGACCGCGCCCGCGCCGCCTCCGAAAAGGCCCAATCCCTCACCTTGCGCCCCGAATCCACAGCCGGAGTAGTCCGGGCCTACATCGAGCACAAGCTCGGCGAAACCGGTCAACTCCAGAAGCTCTTCTACATCGGCCCGCAATTCCGCCGCGAGCGCCCTCAGCGCGGTCGCTACCGCCAGTTCTGGCAGATCGGCGCCGAAGTCATCGGCCCACAAACATCCGGCGCGGAGTCCCCCATCCGCGACGCCGAAGTGCTGGAAATGCTCGCCTCGCTCCTCGACGAACTGGGCATCCGCGACTGGAAGCTCGAGCTCAACTCCGTCGGCAACTCCGACGACCGCGCCCGCTACAACATCGCCCTCCGCGAAGCCCTCGCTCCGGTCGCACACCAACTCTGCCCCGACAACCAGCGCCGCGCCGAAACCAATCCGCTCCGCGTCCTCGACTCCAAGGACGAAGCCGACCAGGACATCATCAACGCCCTCCCCAGGATCGCCGACTACCTCGGCGAAGACTCCCGCGACCACTTCGCCCAGGTCCTCGCCGCGCTCGATGCCTGCGGCGTGCAGTACCACGTCAACCCGCGCCTGGTCCGCGGCCTCGACTACTACACCCGCACCACCTTCGAGTTCACCGTCACCACCGGCCTCGGCACCCAGAACGCTCTGCTCGGAGGAGGCCGCTACGACGGCCTCTCCGAAATGCTAGGCGGCCCCCGCGCCCCCGGCATCGGCTTCGCCATCGGCGAAGACCGCCTCATCCTCACCCTGCAAGCCCAGGCAGAAGCCGACCGCGCTGCCGCTGAAGCCGCACAGAGTTCGGGTGGCCCATTCATCGCGCGTTCTTTGCGCGATGAGTGGGCCACCTCAAAGCTCGACGCCTACATAGCCCCCATCGGCCCCGCCCAAAACCCCGCCGCCCTGGCCCTCGCCCGCGACCTCCGCCGCCAAGGCCTCACCATCGAAGTCGGCGACGGAAAATTCAAGCTCGGCAAGTCCTTCGACACCGCCGACAAACTAGCCCGCCACATCATCCTCCTCGGCGAAGACGAAGCGCAATCCGGTATGCTGACGCTAAAGTCCTTCGCATCGGGCGAACAATCCAAAATTCGATCGACTGAGATCGCCAAAATACTGAAGTCTTTAGATAGAATTTTCTAAATAACTCGTTGTACAGGTGACCATGGGTAGATTATTTTACGGTGACAACATCGATATCCTGCGTCGGAAAATCGACACCGCCTCCGTTGATGTCTGCTACATCGATCCGCCGTTCAACTCCCAGCGAAACTATAACCAGATTTACAACAACGTCGGCGAAGAAGATCGAGCACAAGCCCAAGCTTTTCTTGACACCTGGGTTTGGGATGAACGTGCCGGCATCGGCTTCAGCGAGATTGTCCAAAATGCAATGGGACGTTTTCAGCCACAGCTCGTTGAACTAATCAAAGGGCTGCGAAGTGTATTGCATGAAGGAAGTCTGCTCGCCTACTTAGTTAGCCTTTCTCTGCGGATGACCGAAATACATCGCACCTTGAAGGAGAGTGGCACCTTTTTCCTTCATTGCGACCCGACCTCAAGCCATTACCTGAAGCTGATTTTGGATGCTATCTTTTGCGGTAGCAACCAAGGCGATTTCCGCAACGAAATAATTTGGAGCTATGAGACGGGAGGCCGGTCCAAGAAGGATTTCGGCCGAAAGCACGACGTTATCCTCCGCTATACAAAATCTTCCAACTGGATTTTCAACGCCGATGCTGTTTTGCTGGATAGAGCAGCGACGCGAAAAAACCATATGAAGAGAGGTGTTGACCCTGACGGTCGTATCTTTCATTCCATCAGAAGCGCAGGAAAAATCTACAAGTATTACGCGGATCAAGGCGTGATTCCTTCTGATGTTTGGTCCGACATCAGCCACCTTCAGCAAAAGGATCCCGAGCGAATGGGCTATCCTACGCAAAAGCCAGAAGCGCTTCTCGAGCGCATACTGCTATCGGCGTGTCCACCGGGCGGTGTCGTGCTGGATGCCTACTGCGGCTGTGGAACGACCGTTGTCGTAGCCGAAAAGTTGGGAATGAGTTGGACGGGCATCGATATAACATATCAGTCTATTTCCCTCATCCTAAAGAGGCTCGAAGAAAGGTTCAAGGACAACCCACCCGTAGTAAAACTGGACGGGGTGCCGAAGGACCTTGAATCCGCGAAGGCATTGGCAACCAAATCCGATGACCGCCTAAGAAAGGAGTTTGAGAAGTGGGCAGTGCTCACCTACACCTCCAACCGCGCCATCATCAATGAAAAGAAGGGCGCTGACGCTGGGGTGGATGCTATAGCATACTTCCAAACTTCGCGTCTGGAATCTGCAAAGATCATATTTCAGGTCAAATCCGGAAAGGTAAAGAGGGCGGACATCGCCACTCTTCGAGGCGATATGCAAAGAGAAAATGCGCCACTGGCAGTTCTCATCACGCTCAGTGAGCCTACGTCGGTCATGATCTCGGAGGCAAAAGCCGCAGGGCAATACACCCACGATAGTATGGGCCGCAACTATGACCGCATCAGTATCGTCACTGTTCAAGACATCGTCAGCAACAAAAGGCGGCTGGATATCCCGATGAGCCTTGATGTACTGAAGAAAGCGCAAACTGAAGTGAAAGAGACCCAAATGGATTTGCTCGATTAGCCCTGCGTGGGACCTCGCGAGGCCGAAACGAAGGTTCGATCTCTCGCCCTCAGCATCCTCGCTGCAAAGTTGGGCTAGACATGCCGCTTTTCAGCAGCCCCCGAAGTCACTAACACCACCGGATCCTGGTCCGGAAACGTCACAATCATCGTCAGCTTCCCGCCCATAGCCTCCACCGTCCGTTGCACCGTCGAAAGCCGTGGATCCTTCCGCCACTCCAGCCTCGAAATCTGCATCTGCCCAATCCCCAGCGCTTCGGCCACAGCCGACTGGCTTATCTTGCGGCCCTTGCGCAGCTCTGCCAGCGTCATCCGCCTCCGTATCTTCGCAACCAGCTCCGCGCCCCTCGTCTCAACGCTTTCAGCTTCTGGCTGTCTGCTTTCGGCGGCTTCCTGCTTTATCTGAGCTACTTTGCGGCCAGCGGTCTTTACGGGGCAGGCTCTGCTCCCGACGTCGGCTGGTTTGCCTACGCGCCGCTCACTGCAAAGGTCTTTTCTCCCGGCCACAGCACGGATTACTGGACCCTGGCCGTTCTGATGAGCGGCATCGGGACCACCGGAACGGCGATCAACATCGTCGCAACCACGATTTGCATGCGTTGCAAGGGCATGACCTTGACGCGGATGCCGCTGCTCGTATGGCTCTACCTTGTCACTAGCTGCATGGTCTTCGTTGCGGTCAGCCCCCTCTCTGCCGCGCAGATCATGCTTTGTCTCGACCGCTATATCGGCTCGCACTTCTTCGACACGCAGGCCGGCGGCTCGGCGGTGCTGTGGATGCACTTTTTCTGGATCTTCGGCCACCCCGAGGTCTACATCCTCATACTTCCGAGTTTTGCTTTCATCAACGAAATTGTGCCTGTGTTCTCACGCAAGGCCATCTTCGGCTATCCAGCCATGGTCGCTGCTTCCGTTGGCATCGGATTCATCAGTCTCAGCGTATGGGCCCACCACATGTTCACCGTGGGAATGGGACCGGCCGGCAATACGTTCTTCGTATTTGCCACGATGGTGATCTCCGTTCCTACCGGCATCAAGATGTTCAATTGGCTGGCAACGATCTGGGGTGGGAAGGTCATTTACCGCGTACCGATGCTGTTTGCTGTCGGCTTCCTCTTTCAATTCCTGATAGCAGGACTGACCGGCATCATGCTGTCCGTCGCTCCTTTCGATTGGCAGTTGAGCGCGTCCTACTTCGTCGTCGCCCACTTCCACTACGTGATAGTCGGCGGCATTCTCTTTGCGCTGTTCGCGGCCTTCTACTATTGGTATCCCAAGATGACCGGTCGAATGATGAACGAACGGCTGGGGAAATGGCACTTCTGGCTGTTCGTCATTGGCTTCCACGTCACCTTCGACTTCATGCACATTCCAGGACTGCTCGGAATGCCTCGCCGCGTTTACACCTATGAAGCAGGACGCGGTTGGGAAATCTGGAATTTGCTCGTCGGTATCGGCGCCATCATTCAAGGCATAGCCACGCTGATTTTCGTCTACAACCTGATCCACTCCTACTTCCGCGGCAAGGAAGCCGGACCCGATCCATGGGATGCCTGGACGCTCGAATGGGCGACACCGTCTCCTCCGCCGTCCTACAACTTCGCCATCGAGCCAAGCATCACCAGCCGCCGCCCGCTATGGGATCTCAAGCATCCGGAAGATCCAGATTCGAGCTACGAATAATGCAGACTTCAAACACAATTCCTGTCAGCGCCGACTCCGGTGAGCCGTGGGTTCTGCCCCATCGCGGAATCGTGGGAATGTGGTGCCTGATCGCAGCGGAATCGGCGATCTTCCTGATCTTCGTCGTGGCGTACATCTTCTACCTCGGCAAGAACCTCTCAGGCCCTTTACCTTCGCAGGTTTTAGAACTTCCCATTGTCGGCACCATCTGTCTGCTTTCGAGCAGCTTCACGGTTCATGCGGCCGTCACGGCCCTTCGTAAGGGCAATGTTCGGCGCTGTACGCTCGCTCTCGCTCTGACAATTCTGCTGGGCGCAGCGTTCCTGCTGACGACGGCGAAAGAATGGCATTACCTCATCTATGAAGCCGGACTGACCATCCAGACGAACCTCTTTGGCACGACCTACTATTCGCTCGTTGGACTACATGCAACGCACGTCGTGGTTGGTCTACTTTTGCTGATCGCTGCGTTCCTTTTCAGTCTCAGCGGACGTGTGACCGAGGCCCACGCCGATCGGTTAGAAGTGTTGTCTCTCTACTGGCACTTTGTCGATGCGATATGGGTTGTCGTTTTTCTCGTTGTGTATGTCATCGGACGATAGGAACTTGATATGCGAGTCGCGATGGAGGGCAACTGATGTCGGAACATAACGAAGAAGACGCGCAAAGCGTGATAGGTCAGCGACACGCTTCGACCGTTCATCTTCCGGCCCCCACAGTGTGGCCGATGGTGTTTGCCTTGGGTCTCGCGCTGATTTTCACCGGCATGGTGACGAACTGGGCGATCTCTTTGCTGGGTTTGTTCCTGGTATTGCCTGCAATCGTAGGCTGGTTTAGAGAGGTGCTGCCCTACGAGCATCATGTCGAGGTTCCCATTCAAACGGTGATTGTTCCCGTCTTCAGTAGCCGTACCACACGCGCACACTTGCCGCAGGATGCGAATCACCGCAAGGTGTTGCCGATCGAAACGTTCAGTGTGATGGCGGGAATCAAGGGAGGCATCGCGGGAGGCATCGCGATGATCGTGCCAGCCGCACTATATGGGCTCATCGAATACCACAGCATCTGGTACGCGGCTAACCTGCTGGCCGCTGGAGGCTTTGTCAGTTGGGCTGGGCAAAGCAATGCCTTCCTGGCGCAGTTTCATCTCGTCGGGTTGATCGCGGCGTTTGCTATCCATGGATTGGCGTCTCTACTCATCGGCCTGCTGTACGGCGCGATGCTGCCCATGTATCCCAAAAGACCCATCCTCACTGCCGGCCTCATAGCGCCCTTCCTTTGGACGGGGTTGCTCTACTCCGCTATCGGAGTCATCAGTCCCATCCTCGATGAACGCATCGATTGGAGATGGTTCATAGTTTCTCAGATCGCTTTCGGGCTTGTAGCCGGTTTTGTCGTCAATCTTCAGATCAAGGTGCGGACACCGCAATTCCAGGCGCTTCCATTCAAGGTGCGCGCCGGCCTGCACACCAGCGCAGACGATGAAGAGGACAACCTCCCATGAGAACCAGAGAGAGCCACTTGCTTCTTCTTCATTCCACTCTTCTCGCGATGAGCTTTTGCATGCTCGGATGCGGCCACATCTCCGGCCGTCCGGGCCCCGGCCCTGAGGTCGCGCGTCCGGAGCAGGTGCTCGACTTTGCAACGCTCTACAAAGCCAACTGCGCGGGCTGCCACGGAGCAAACGGCAATCATGGCGCTGCAATCTCGCTCTCCAATCCGGTCTATCTTGCCGTCGTAGGAGAAGACACTCTCAGGGACATTACAGCTAAGGGTGTTCCTGGCAAATTGATGCCCGCGTTCGCGAAAAGTGCGGGTGGCAGCCTCACCGATCGACAAGTATCCGTGCTGGCCCACGGCATGGTGCAACTGTGGGGCAAGGCAGATCTGCTCACGAACCAGAATCCGCCACCCTATAAGGCCACGCTGACTGGAGATGTTGCCCATGGGCAGCAGCAATTCGGCCTGTTCTGTGCTTCGTGTCATGGAGTGGGTGGCGAAGGAAATGGCAAGCAAGGCAACGGTCACGACACAAAGATTGGTTCCATTGTCGATGGGTCCTATCTCGCATTGATCAGCGATCGGGCCATTCGCAGCTTTGTTATCGCCGGCCTGCCCGATCAGGGCATGCCCGACTGGCGATCCGACGGTGCTGCCCCTATGACCGACCAGCAGATTACCGACATCGGCGCCTGGCTGGCGTCCAGGCGCACCGCCAATCCCGGACAGCCCTACCCTGTCCATCCATAAACATCGGCCAGGAAATTGAGCAGGAGTAACGCAATGAATCCGAACGACACACCGACTTCGCAGGATGAGCAAGTCAAGCTGGATGCGGCGACGAGCGCGCGACGCGCGGGACATTCGCGGCGGGCGTTTCTCTTCAAGTTGTCGCTGCTTGCCAATGGCGCGGTGGGCGCCGTGCTCGCCGTTCCAATCATTGGCTACCTCCTGGGGCCGGCCTTGAAGAAAGTGTCAGCGGACGAATCGTGGATTAGCCTCGGCGCTCTTGACGACTTTCCCGAAGGAGAGACGCGTCTGGCAACCTTCCGAAATCCAGTGACCACGGCTTGGGACGGGCAAACTGGAGACGTCCCCTGCTGGGTCCGTCGAGTATCGGGCACAACGTTTCAGGTCTTTGCGATCAACTGTGCGCACCTTGGCTGTCCAGTGCGTTGGTTCTCGGAGTCGAAACTCTTTCTCTGCCCTTGCCATGGGGGCGCCTATTACGAAGACGGCACTCGCGCCTCGGGCCCTCCGGAACGCGGTTTGTTCGAGTATGAACATAAACTCGCGGGAAATGCTCTGATGATCCGCGCAGGCAAGATGCCCACGCTGGCTGCCAAAGTTTCCACCTCCCCATCGTTGACCCAGATCGCGGGAAGCACTCCCACCGGCCAATTGAAAGCGATCGAAATGCCGAAGCCGAGGTGCGGATCATGCCAGGGCTAAAACAGACAGGAATGCGCGTATACCAGTGGTTTGAAGATCGTCTCGGCCTGGGCAAGCCCGTGATCGAGGCGATGGTTCACGAAGTGCCCGCGAGCACCGCCAGTTGGTGGTATGTCTTCGGAAGTGCCGCGACCGTGCTGCTCGTGCTGCAAGTGGTGACGGGCATCCTACTTGGACTCGTGTATACCCCTTCCGCGGGTCACGCGTGGAGCAGCCTCGAGTTCCTCGACCACAGCATCAAGCTGGGATGGTTTCTCCGCGCCTTGCATGGCTGGGGATCCGATTTCATGATCGCCATCGTGCTCATCCACATGGCACAAGTCTTCTTGTTCGGCGCATACAAGTTCCCGCGAGAACTTACGTGGATCGTCGGTGTGTTTGCACTCCTGCTCACATTGGGAATGGCGTTCACCGGCCAGGTGCTGCGCTTCGACCAGGACTCCTACTGGGGCCTCGCCATTGGGGCCTCAATCCTGGGCCGTGTCCCGATCATTGGCGGATCGCTGGTCAATCTGATGCTGGGCGGGCCGATCATCGCCGGCCCCACGCTCACGCGCTTTTTTGCGCTGCATGTTTTCATCATTCCGGGCTTGCTTCTGGTAATGGTCGGCGTGCATCTCTGGATGGTCCTCCGCCTGGGCATCAACGAGTGGCCGATGCCCGGTCGCCTCGTCAACAAAACAACCTACACTCGCGACTATCAAAAGCTCGCCAAAGACACGGGCATCGCTTTTGTCCCGGACGCCGCATGGAAGGATGCCATCTTCGCGGCCGCCATCATCCTTGCCGTCATGGCCTGCGCATTCTTCTTCGGCCCTTTCGGCCCATCGGGACAGCCGGACCCCACGATCATTCAGACTGCGCCTAAGCCGGACTTCGCGTTCCTCTGGATTTACGCCGTCCTCGCGTATCTTCCGCCGAGTCTTGAAACGCCGGTCATCTTTATCGCGCCGATACTGGCTATCGGAGCCATGCTGCTCCTTCCGCTGCTTTCGAGCCAGGGCGAAAAGCACTGGTCCCGCCGCCCCATCGCTGTACTGATGGTCGCAGTGATTGCCGTCACGCTTGGAGTCTTTACCCATCTCGCCACCTACACACCGTGGAGCCCGATCATGGACGCCTGGACCAGCGATCCGATCCCGGTCGCGTACCTCCATAACCGCACCCCATTGGAGAGACAGGGCGCGCTCGTCTTGCAGGACAAGCAGTGTCGTAACTGCCACTCGGTCGGCGGTTCCGGCGGTCTGCGCGGCCCGGCTCTGGATGGAGTTGCAACACGGTTGACGGAAGACCAGATCATTCGTCAGGTCTTGCAAGGTGGCGGCAACATGCCGGCCTACGGGAATGCGCTCAGCCCATCGGAAACGACGGCACTGGTTCGCTTTTTATCCACACTGAGAAGCGACAACCAACCCACCGCCATCGATGCGTCGAGAAATATGGTGGACCCGCAATCGCAAACAGGCCCACCAGGCGCACACTAGAGCGGTTTTACTTCGGGTGTTTACAGGGGGCTTCGATCTTGACGCCGTTTTTCCCCAGAAAAAACGGCACTCGTAGAACTTGTCCAATTCGCAGTAGAAGCAAAACCGCTCTAGCGTTACAGGCATTCCATTCCCATGCAATCAGCGTCCCAGGCAATTTTCGAGGCGTGGTCACCGCCGCTCGCTCTTTCAGCTTCTCTCGTTGTGGTTGCTCTGATCTACGTGCGCGGCTGGTTCCTCATCCGAAAAACTCGCGAGCCTCAATTCCCACCGTGGCGGCTCGCCTGCTTTCTCCTCGGTCTGGCCACCATCTGGGTGGCAATCGCGTCGCCCATGGACGGATTCGCCGATGCGCTCTTGAGTGCCCACATGGTGGAGCACCTGCTGCTCATGTCCTTCGTTCCGCCGTTGCTATTGCTGGGTTACCCGGTCGTGCCACTGCTCCGCGGCTTGCCGCACATCATCACGAAGAACATCCTTGGCCCTCTCATCCGAACGACGGCTTTGCGCCGGATTGGCCACTGGTTGATTTTGCCGCTGGTCGCGTGGTTTGCCATGAACCTGATATTTATCGGCTGGCACATCCCAGCGGCTTACGATTTTGCGTTGGAACATGAACTCTGGCACGACATCGAGCACCTGTGTTTTCTGGGAGCGTCGGTCCTGTTCTGGTGGCCGGTGGTTCGGCCGTGGCCAACGCAAACTGCCAAACTCGGCTGGTTCGTCTTGCCCTATCTCGTGATGGCAGACATAGTCAACACGGCGCTCTCCGCATTTCTCGCATTTTGCGATCGCCCCGTCTACGGGTACTACCTCAGAGAACCGAACGCGTTTCACATCTCTCCGATGGCTGACCAAAGAGCGGGAGCGGTTGCGATGTGGGTGATTGGGTCGTTGGTCTTTCTAGTCCCAGCGGTACTACTCACCGTTCAACTTCTACAGCCGAATCGACGACAGCAAGCGCCGGTGGTTTAGCTCAGATATGCTCCTGAGAACCTTTCGTGCTTAGGGCACAATCACAGCCGACCCCTGCTCGGTCTCATCCTTAACTGCGAGAAGCGCCTGGTTGGCATCTTCGAGAGAGAACACCCTTACCTGCGGACGAATCTTGAGGTCGTGGGCGATCTCCAGGAAGTCGCGCGCATCCTGTCGGGTCATGTTCGTCACACTGCGTATCTGGCGCTCTCCCCAAAGCAGCGTGTCATAGTCAAAGCTCGGCATCTGGTCGAGATGAATGGCATTGATCGCCACCACGCCGCCTTTCCGAAGACTGGCAAGAGCACTGACGACGACCTTTCCGCTGGGAGCAAATGTGATGGCGCGGTCCAGCGGCACAGGTGGCTTATCGTCTTCTTTGCCAACCCAGGTCGCACCCAGCGAGACGGCGGAGCTCCGATGCGATTCGCCCCTGGTAACGACATAGACTTCACATTCCCAGGATTTCAGAATCGCGATCGCCAGGCTCGCGGAGCTTCCAAAGCCGTAGAGTCCGACCCGTTCCCCCTTCTGCACCCCAGCAACACGCAAGCTGCGAAACCCGATGATGCCGGCACACAGCAGGGGTGCAACATGGACATCGTCCAAACCCGCAGGCAGCGGAAACACGAAGTCCGTGCGTGCAAGAACATACTCGGCGTAGCCTCCGCTCACCGTATATCCGGTGAAGAGAGGTTTGTCGCAGAGGTTTTCCATCCCATGCCGGCAGTACCAGCAGTCCCCGTCGACGCCGCCCATCCACGACACGCCAACGCGGCTCCCCACGGGCAACTCCGACGTAGCGCCCTCGATCACTTCGCCAACGATCTGATGTCCCGGAATCAGCAGGGTCCGCGCCGCAGGAAGGTCTCCTTCAACAATGTGCAGGTCGGTCCGGCAAACACCACAGGCCAGAACCCGAAGCAGGACATGTCCAGCGGACAACTGTGGCCGTGGCACGTCCTCGATACGAAGAAACGATCCGGGCTTCGATCCCAACGCTTCAAAAACGGCAGCTCTCATTGTCAAACTTTCCTGAACGCGAAGAAGTGGACCCCGAAGGCCGGTACCCACTGCTCAATCTACTTGTTGCATGTCCGCGCAGTATGTGCAAAAGGGAACAAGTCATAGCGGTGAAGCGCATTACGCAACGATATTGGCCCCTTATGGCCCCGCAGTTGGACCCACGACGCTACATCGCCAACGCTAAGTTATTGAAAGTAAATGGTCGGGACGACTAGATTCGAACTAGCGACCTCACCCACCCCAAGGGTGCGCTCTACCAGGCTGAGCCACGTCCCGACTTGCTGCGGATGCGCCGGCCGCGAGGCCTGACGCTGGGGTTTTTGCTGCACCTTCAGTGTACACGACACCGCCCGCGCCCTAATGCGTCGGCGCCACGAACTCCTTCGGCAGGTCGCCGCCCGCGCCGAAGAAAAACTCGTTCATCTGTTCCACCAGAAACTCCTGCGCCTCGCGCGTCCACGGCTGTAGGCGGTACTCGTTCAGCAGCATCTTCTGCCGCTCCACCCACTCGCCCCAGGCCTTTTGCGAAACGTTCTTGTAAATCTTCTGTCCGAAATCGGAGTCGAACGGCGGCTCATCCAGCCCTTCCATCTCGGCCTTGTACTTCGTGCAGAAAACCATGTGCGCCATCGTCATTGCTCCTTGCAATCAGTTTACTCGAAGCCGGAAACTCCGCGGCTTTCTATAATCCTCTGGATGGCTTCTCCCTCCTCCAACCCGACGCCCGAACAGCAAATCGAATCTTTGCGCGAAGAGCTCCGCCAACATGAGCACCTCTACTACGTGCTCGACGCGCCCGTCTGGACCGACGCCCAATACGACGCCCGCGTCAACGAGCTCCGCCGCCTCGAAGCCGAGCACCCCGACCTCATCACTCCCGACTCACCTACCCAGCGCGTTGGCGGAAAGCCCAAAGAGGGCTTCGTCAAAGTCGCACACTCGCGCCCCATGCTGTCGCTCGACAACGCCTACAACGAGGCCGAACTCAGAGCCTGGGCCGACCGCGTGGCTAATGGCCTGGCGAGCACCGAAACCGTGCAATATGTCTGCGAGTTCAAGCTCGACGGCCTCTCCCTCGCGCTGCAATACGTCCCGGGTCGCGGACACGAGGCCGTCCTGCTCAGCGGCATTACGCGCGGCGACGGCAGCATCGGCGAAGACGTCACCTCCAACGTCCGCACCATCCGCAGCGTGCCATTGCACATCAGCGCGAAAGCGCTGAAAGCCGCCGCGCTCCCGCAACAGTTTGAAGTCCGCGGCGAAGTCGTGCTCCCGCAAAAAGCCTTCGAAAAAATGAACGAAGAGCGCGTCGCCGCCGGCAGCGCTCCCGCGGCCAACCCGCGCAACGCCGCCGCCGGGACCATCCGCACGCTGGAGCCGAACATCGTCGCCCAGCGCCGCCTCGAATTCTTCTCCTACTTCCTCCTGCGCTCCGGCGAAAACGCGGGCGACCCGCTCCTGCCCGCGCAGAGCATTGCACTCGACGCCCTCAAATCCGCCGGCTTCCTCGTCAACCCGCACGCCCGCACCGTCGACACCATCGACGCCGTGCTCACCTTCATCGCCGACGCCGAAGCCCTACGAGACACCTTGCCCTACGAAATCGACGGCGTCGTCATCAAGGTCAACGCGGTCGCGCAGCAGCGCCGCCTCGGCTTCACCGGCAAAGCTCCTCGCTGGGCGATCGCCTACAAATTCCCCGCGCGCGTCGGCATCACACAGCTCGAAGGAGTGCTCTTCCAGGTCGGCCGCACCGGAAAAGTCACGCCCGTGGCCGCGCTCGCGCCGATCTTCATCGGCGGCACAACCGTCATGCGCGCCACGCTGCATAACGCCGACGAGATCGCCCGCCTCGGCGTCCGCATCGGCGATTTCGTCTCCGTCGAGCGCGGCGGCGACGTCATCCCCAAGATCACCGAAGTCGTCGAAGATGCGACACACCCGCGCGGCACGCAGGAAATCGTCTTCCCCGCCATCTGCCCCGTCTGCAAAACGGAGCTGCAAAAGGTCGAAGGCGAAGTCGACTGGCGCTGCGTCAACGACTCCTGCCCTGCGCGTCTGCGCGGCGAGCTTCTCTTCTGGTCCGCGCGCAGCGTCATGAACATCGAGGGCCTCGGCAAGTCCATGGTCGCGCAACTCCTCGGCCAAAGCGCGTCGCTGCTCGGCGACGAAGACGACGACGAAGCCCTCACCGAAGTCGGCGAACCCGTCCCCGCCCGCGAGCCACTAGTCAAAACCATCGCCGACATCTACCGCCTAAAAAAGGAGCAGTTGCTCGACCTCGACCGCGTTGGCGAGAAGACCGCCGACGCTCTCCTCGAGCAAATCGCCCGCTCCAAAAACGCCGGCCTCGCACGCGTCCTCATGGGCCTCGGCATCCGCTTCGTCGGCGAGCGCACCGCCCAACTCCTCGCCCAACAATTCGGCGCCATCGACGCCCTCATCGCCGCCTCCACCGAAGACCTCACCGCCGTCAACGAAGTCGGCCCGCGCGCCGCCGAAGCCATCGTCGAGTTCTTCTCCATCGACAAGAACCGCCGGCTCATCGCCGACTTCAAGTCCCTCGGCCTCAACATGCAGGCCGAAAAGAAAGTCATCGGCACCGCCCTCGTCGGCCTCACCTTCGTCCTCACCGGAACGCTCCCCACACTCACCCGCGACGAAGCCAAGGCCCGCATCGAAGCCGCGGGCGGCAAGGTTTCCGGCTCGGTCTCGAAGAAAACCAGTTTCGTCGTCGCCGGCGAAGAAGCCGGCTCCAAGCTCGACAAAGCCGTCCAACTCGGCGTCAAGACGCTGGACGAAGCTGCTCTGCTCGACATGCTCGAAAGCGGCACTCGCTTGTCGACGACCCAACCAATACTGGAAACTGGCAACTCGTAACTGGCAACTCGTAACTGGCAACTATAGACCGAAAAGCTGGCAGCTCGAAGCTCGAAGCCGGTAGCTGAAAAGACAACCCAAGCCAATCCACGGAGCAATATGACCTACGAACTCCGTCCCGCACTATGGGAAGACAATCCCTTCCTCGAAGCGTTGTACGCCGACGTGCACGGTAGTGAACTCGCCTCCCTCTCCCTGCCCGCACCCGCTCTGGCGCAACTCGTGGCCCTCCGATTCAAAGCGGAGCGAATGGCCTTCGCCGCGCAGTTTCCAGACTCCGACCACAACGTCATCTGGATACGCGGCCACCGCATCGGTCGCATCATACTGAACGAGGCCCCCGCTGAAATTCAGTTGATCGATCTCGCCTTATTGGCCCTGTTCCGCGGCGCGGGCGTTGGTACGGGCATCCTCGAACAGTTGCAGGCCCACGCCGCCGAGCGCAACCTTCCTCTGCGACTCTCGGTCCATCCGCAAAACCCGGCCACGCGCTTATTCCACCGCCTCGGCTTCATCAACATCGGCGACCAAACAAACACCCTTCAAATGGAATGGATCGCACGACCTTAGCCAACCTCTCGCTCCTCGAACCCTCAACCCTCGTTCCTCAACAAACACGCCATCGCCGCTCGTTCCCAATGAGAAATAGTTTCATTTCCTCTCCGCACGATGTATAACGCTGCCGTGACCGAAATGCATAATCGCAAGCATCCGAAAGCAACACCCGCAAGCGTGGCCGGTCTGGCGGCGGTCGCCATCTTTTCCCTCATCGCGACCGCGCAACAGCCGTGGCAACATCTCCAACTCCCAACCGCGGCCGAAGTCCACCGAGCATGGCAATCCCCGCCGCCGGAGTACGGCCCCGAACCCTACTACGGCCTCAACGGCCCCGTCGACCAGGCCGTCATCGAGCGCGACCTTGACGCCATGAAGTCCCTCGGCTACACCGCCGTCACCGCCCAGGCCGGCTACGGCATGAACCAGCCCTACCTCTCCGAGGCCTACTTCAAGCTCTTCCGCACCCTCGTCGAGCAGGCGAAAAAACGCAACATGCGCGTCTGGATCGTCGACGACGCGGGCTACCCCAGCGGCTTCGCCGGGGGCAAATTCTCCGCGCTTAAACCCGAGCTCCGCATGAAGGCCCTCGTCGTCGCCGCGCACATCCCAGCCACCGGCGGAGACCTCATCGCCCACGCCATCAAGCCCGAAACCGTCGCCGTCACAGCGATCAACCAGGCCGACGGCAGCACCATCCAGATTCCCATCGCCAACGCCGCGATCGCCTGGAAAGCCCCGCCCGGCAACTGGACCGTCGTCATCGTCGAGCATCAGTTCAGCACCTCGCCCACCCGCTCCGACACCAACCCGAAGCGCGTAAAGGACGGCACCCAGTCGCTCGAAGATTACCTCGACCCCGCCGCAACCCAGCAGTATCTCGCCTTCACGCACGAGCAATATAAGAAGTATCTTGGCGACGAGTTCGGCCACACCATTATGGGCTTTCGCGGCGACGAGCCCGACTACTCCATCCGCGGCCTGCCCTGGACACCGAAGTTCTTCGCCCGATTCCAGCAGCTCAAGGGCTACGACATCCGCCCCTTCGTCGCCACCTTCATCACCGCCGCCGGCCAAACCCCAACGCCGCTCACCGAGTCGCAACGACGCGCCAAGGCCGACTACTACGACGTCTTCTCGCAAATGTTCCGCGACGGCTTCTTCAAAGTCCAGGGCGACTGGTGCGCAGCCAACCACCTCGAGTACCAGGTGCACCTCAACCACGAGGAAGCCGAACTCCAACTCGCGCGCAGCGAAGGCAGCTTCTTCCGCGCCATGCGCTTCGTGCAGGTCCCCGGCATCGACTCCATCTGGCACCAGATCTTCCCCGACACCATCTCCGACTTCCCGCGCCTCGCCTCATCCGCCTCGCACATGTACGGCAAGCCCCGCGCCTTCACCGAAAGCTTCGCCGCCTACCGCCCCGAGCCCACCGTCACCGGCGCGCGCTACGTCCTCAACGAACAATTCGTGCGCGGCATCAACCTCGTCGAAACCATGTACTACCCCAGCAGCGCGACCCCCGGCGGCCACGGCCGCTCGCCCTACATGAACGATCCCGCCTACCCGCAACTCCTCACCTACACGCGCCGCATGAGCTATCTGCTCTCCATGGGCCACCCCGCCGCCGAAGTCGCACTTTATCTCCCCACCAGCTCTCTCTGGCTCGGCGACGAAGCCTCCGACACCGCCTTCGTTTCAACCGAACGACTGCTCTCCGAACATCAGATCGACTTCGACATCGTCAGCGAAGACGCTCTCGCAACCGACCTCAAAGCCTCGCGCGGAACTCTCGAAACCCTCAGCGGCAACCGCTACAAAACCGTCATCCTGCCCAGCACCGCAATCATCTCGCAGGCCGCCCTCGACCGCCTCCACACCTTCGCGAACGGCGGCGGCCACGTCCTCTTCCTCGGACGCGCACCATCGCTCATCTCCGCCAAAGCCATCCTCAACGCACGAGCAGCGACCGCAGCAGATTTCTCCTGGGCCGCAGTCGAAACCTCCACCCAACTCCAACCCACACCCACTCCGCCGGCCCAACCGCCGGCAAATCCACCGGCCCCGCAGATCGTTCCTCCCGCAATTCTCCATGCGGTAATGACCGCCGTCGGAGCGCAAGACATCACCCTCGACAACCCCGACCCCGCTCTAAAAATCATGACGCGCCGCCTCAAAGATTCCACCGTCTACCTTCTCTTCAACGAGGGCGCCGCGCCAGAAACACACGCCATAACATTCCGCACCGACGCCCAGATGATCGAAACCTGGGACCCCGAAACCGGCGCGGTCTCCTCCACCGTGTCTACGCGCAGCGAAGGCACGATGACCGTCCAACTCAACATGAAGCCCTACGCAACCACCATCCTCATGGTGCGCTAGCTTGGTGAGCCGGTAATTCGTTTAACTACTTCAAGGGCAACGGCCTGTCCTGTACCAGTCCTGAGGCATAGTCCCCGGGACATTGTTGCAGCACGAAACCAAGGGCCAACGGCCCGAAATATCAGCCTTGTATCTTGCGAAATGAGGCGTAACGTTGGATGACGTTTCGGAGGAGAGGCCGTTACCAGCCGAGGCTGGGGCGAAGCCCCAGGGTTACGGTAGAGGAACAATCAGAGAGCTGAAGTGACCGCGTGAGAACAGACTTTGCCTGAGGAATTTTGTGGATTTTCTTTTGAGGATGTTTGGTTAGGCTTGGCTGAGAGCGGAGAAGAAGGTTCTGATGCGGACCGGATACGGCCGCCGCGGTCTATCGGACCCCGAGGGCATGCATGCCGGTGAGGTTGTAGGCCAGAGTGACGAGCGTTGATTCGCTGCCCACCTTTGCGATTCCCCGGGTGCGGCACTGGCGCAGTCCGCGTTGTTGTTTGAGCACCCAAAGCAAAGGGCGGCCGGAAACTACCGGCCGCCCCTCCCGCTTCGGTACATCTACTTCGCCGCAAGCTCGTCCCGATGGCGCTTCACATAATCGTGCGACGTCAAAACATGCGTCTGCTGCTCGGTCAACAACTGCCGGATCGGCAGCGGGAGGTCCTGCTCCAGAGCGTCCTTGTAAGTCACCTTGGCGTCATCTTCGCCCGCTTCAGCCGATACCAGCAGCGTGTGGTCGCCGCCGCCGAGGCTGGCCTTCACATCGGCCCAGGCGCGATGCAGAGCGCCGCTCGTCGAACCGGAATCCTTTACATCGTGTACGCCCGCCCGATGCAGCTCCGCTTCGAGGTCGGCGCGAAAACTCGCGCGCTTCAGGCTTTCGGCCAGGAAGTAGCGCTTCAGGGTGTCGTCCTTCAGGTGTTCGCCAATGTCGGCAAAGCCTTTCTGCCCATCTTGCAGGGTTGTAATCACTTCCAGCAGGACGCGTTCCATTTCCTTGTTCTTATCGGATCCATTTTCATTCATGTTGTTTCCAGCCCTCTCGTCACTCAAAACCACAAAAGTTTTCGCGGTCGCAGGGTCTGCCGGTTGCAGCGATTCTCCTTCACCGGCAGCAAGCAGGAGAAATCGCGAAAATCCCACTCCCCTGCGGACCGCACCACCAAGCCTGCGCACGCTCAGGACGCCCGCAGACCAGTTCCCTTCAGTAGATGCACAAACATGACCGAACGGTTACTCGCCCTCAAATCCGCCTTCCGGGAACCGAGAACCCGGAACCGACAACCCTCTCCTGTTCACCACTAAGGTTCCCCCTCACGCACCACACACCCTTGCCTGAAACAATGGAGAAGCTCTGGAGGTTCCGGCTTCGCTCTCGTCCCGCATAGACATTCGCGCGCGAGAGCCTCCGCGACCGCCAACAAGACATGAAGCCACAGCGACTCGTCTACCGTCCCACGCGCAGCCCTCGACTCAACGAGATGCTGGGCCTCGTCGTGCTCGCCATCGCAGCCGTCCTTCTCCTCGCCCTCATCACCTACACGCCTTCCGACCCGTCCTTCAACACAGTCGGAGGAACAGCCCTCACGCGCCCCGCGCACAACTGGATCGGCCTCTTCGGCGCCTACCTTTCGGACGCATTGCTTCAGGTCTTCGGCGCTGCGGTCCTCTTCGTCCCACTAGTGGTGCTGCGCATCGGCATCTCGTGGATGCGTTCCCGCGCAGTCGGTTCGGGCATGGCGAAGTCCATCGGCCTCGCGCTCTGGCTGCTCTTCGCGCCACCGGTCATTGCACTCCTTCCAGGCCACGTCCTTTGGCGCCACACCATTCCCGTCGAAGGCGTCGAAGGCCGCCTGCTCGCAGACGGCCTGGTCAGCGTCCTCAACTTCCCCGGAGCAGCGGTCCTCTGCACGTTGATGGTGCTGATCTCGCTGTACCTGGCGACGACCTTCACGCTAAGCTCGGCGCGCGAGTGGTTCACATCGCACTTCGCCTTCGCCCGCAACATCCGCGACCGCTACAACGCTCGCCAGCAGCGCAAGCGCGACGACGAGGCCGACAAGCTGATCGGCGCATACGAGTCCAAGCGCGAGCGCGCCATCGAGAAGGCCCGCAGCCGCGCAGCCAAGGCCGATCCCGCAGCAGCAGCCGACGCAACTATCTCCGCGAGAGAGAACACCAGTCTGCTTCACAGCTTCTTCGGCTGGTTCTCCCGCCGCATGCAGGGCGACGATCTCTCCGTCGCTCCCCGCCAGAAGTGGGCCAGCGGCGACGAGCCCAAGTCCGTCTGGCAGACGTTGCCTCGCACCATGGTCGACGCTCCAGCACCCACAGCGATTGCCACGGCCACAGCAGCAGCCGCGCCGTTCGCCGAGGCTCTCGCGACCGCCGCGCAACCGCTAGGCTTCCCCCAGTCCAACGAACTCGACCTGTTGGACACACCTGCGCCTCAAGCCGCGAACGACGGCTGGCTAAGCTCCCCTGACCGCAAACCACAGCCCGCGCCGCCGATGCCTTCGCCGATGCAGCCCATCGCCGACCAGAACATCGCCTTCGGCCGCCGCGCCGATGCCGACCTCAAGGCCGTCGCGATGGCGGCAAAGTCCATCCGCGGCTACAAGCTCCCGCCTTCATCGTTGCTCTACCGCAGCGAAGAGCACGTCCAGGCCCGCGAGGAGCAACTGCTCGAAGAGGCCAAGGTGCTGGTCAAGAAGTGCGCCGAGTTCGGCGTCGCCGGCAACGTCACGCAGATCAACCCCGGCCCCGTCGTCACCACCTTCGAGTTCAAGCCCGACTCCGGCGTAAAGTATTCGCGCGTCACAGGACTCGCCGACGACCTGTGCCTCGCCATGGCCGCCGAATCCATCCTCATCGAGCGCATGGCCGGCAAATCCACTGTCGGCATCCAAGTCCCCAATCACGAACGCGAGACGATCTGGCTGCGCGACGTGGTCGAGTGCGAGTCGTTCGCGCAGAGCAAGAGCAAACTTGCGATTGCGTTGGGCAAAGACATCAACGGTCGCATCGTCACCGCCGATCTCGCCGCCATGCCGCACGTTCTCATCGCCGGCTCGACAGGGTCCGGAAAGTCCGTCGCGATCAACGCGATGATCATGTCCGTGCTCTTCAAGTCCACGCCGGAGCAGGTGCGCATGATCCTCGTCGATCCCAAGCGCGTCGAACTCGGGATGTATGAAGGCATCCCGCATCTCTTCACGCCGATCATCACCGAAGCCAAGCTCGCGGCCAACGCGCTACGCAATGCGGTGCGCGAAATGGAACGGCGGCTGAAGCTCCTCGCGGCGAATCATGTCCGCAATATCGACCAGTTCAACAAGCTCTTCGAGCACGGAAGCGACTACCTCTTCGAGGACGTAAACCAAGAACCGTTGCCGTACATCATGATCATCATCGACGAGCTCGCCGACCTGATGATGCTCGACCGCGCCAACGTCGAAGAGGCGATCACCCGCCTCGCACAAATGGCGCGCGCAGTGGGGATACACCTCGTGCTGGCGACGCAGCGTCCGTCGGTCGATGTGATCACCGGGCTCATCAAGGCCAACGTTCCTACGCGCATGAGCTTCCGTCTGGCGACCAAGGTTGACTCGCGGACCATCATCGACAGCAATGGCGCGGAAAGCCTGCTGGGCCGCGGCGACATGCTCTTTCTGCCGCCGGGCACATCGCGTTTACAGCGTATCCACGCACCTTTCGTTACCGAGAAGGAAATCTCCGCGGTCACCGAGTTCTGGCGCAAACAAGGCCAGGCGGAGTACGCCGAAGGCTTCCTCGAAGCGCCGAAAGAAGACAAGGGAAGCGAAGGCGGAAGCGCCAACGACGGCGAGGAGAACGATGCGCTTTTCGACGAGGCGGTGCGGCTGGTCTTCGAGTTCGGCAAGGCTTCCACGTCGCTTCTGCAACGCCGTTTACGCATCGGCTACGGCCGCGCCGCGCACCTCATCGACATGATGGAGCGCGACGGCCTCGTCGGTCCCGCAGACGGATCAAAGCCCCGCGAAATCCTGAAGGCTCCGAGCTACTACGCTGAAGTGGACGCCGCGCTGCGATAGTCAACAACAACCAGAATAGGCATATCATCGAGAGATGAACGCCTACCTCTGTACCTATCGGCGCATCAGGCCGTCCAATTTAGTACTACGTCATATGGGCGCGGCGGCTAAACAAGACCCTCTACTGCAAACCTTTCTCAATAGCTATGACAAGAGCTACTACGACTGGGGCGACGATCCGTCTTTCTTCGCAGCGCAACACCTACTGAGAGATGTTCGCAAAGCAAGTTGGGGTGTGTGTCGCCCGGATGTCCGAAACGTACTCGGGGAGGGCGACATTGTCGTGTTTTTCTGCGGGTGCCAAGACAAAGACACCTGTGTCTGGCGCTATTACTTTGTTGGTTTCGGAACAGTCTTAGCGCTTGTCGAGCGCGCCGCACTATGGACAGACCCGGCGTATGCGCCTTATCGGAAGTTCTACAACGTACTCGCGCGTCTCAATGGCACTCATCTAGTTCAGAGCGAGAAGTTCCATCCATACCATAATGATTGGAAGCTTCGCGCCAAAGCGCCCTACGTACTCTTCGATCCGGCGCACAGTGTTTTCGATTTGAAGTCTCCACACCATGTCGCGACTTGGGATCGCACAACAATTCCCGAAACATGGAAAACCGACGTTCGGTCAAGAAAAATCGAACATCTACTGTTCACGGAACGTGGAATTGACGATCGTCGTCTCCGAACTTCCCCAACCGGCTTTGGACATGCCAAGCTCAACCTTCTTAAAGCTGGGCGCACCGTTCGGCCAGGTCGCAGTTTGTCCGAACTCACGCAAGCACTCGGTCAACTCGTGTGAAAACGCTCGGGACAGACTGGATTCCGCAGTGCTACCCTTCTCGCAACGACGAGCAGATTTCCAGACGAAATGGCTATGTGGAGATTACCGGGATGATACGAGTACATAGGTTGCTCAAAGTGGTCGCTGCTCTAGCTCTTTGGCTTGCAGTTCCGGTGACGGCTCGCAGCCAATATGACCTTAAGCTTCTAAAGTCCGACCCTACAGGAAGGCCAATGTCGGTAAGAGACGAAGGAGATAATTGGAATATCCCAATTTCTGTCTACTCGGATCAAAATGTGGAACTATATGTATCCGATATCCTGACACTTGCGGGAATTGTTTGGGACGGCTCAGAGTTTCAAAAGTATGGAACATACAGGACCTACCTCTATTCGTTTTATAAAAATGATCACGAGTGTCGACAGCACCGGATACCAGTCGGACACGAGAACGATCCAAAATGGCTAGAAGCGTGTGCCGAACTCCGGTATCAGAGGAGGCTGATTTTGGTTGATATGCGAAAGAAAACTGTTACCGTGCAAGCGTCAATTTTGATGCAAGAGGATGGACAGCCTCATCCTGAACTGCAAAGTTTTCAAAAGATAACCATTCCATTGAATGACACAGTCAACCGCCCCATGTTTCAAGCAGTAACCAATATCACGGCAATGATTAAACGGAAAATTGGTGAGCGTCCTGATACTCATCGCTAATATCCATGTACTCATCTGACGATTCCTGCATTCCACAGGTGCTCGCTATTTCATCCCCGGACGACTCGCAGCCGCCACATACTGCTCATCGAGCGCCCGGCGCAGCAGCGTCTTGATCACCGCCTGTCGGCTGATGTTCAAATCCCTCGCCTCACGGTCCAACTCCTCCAGCATGGTGCCCGTGAAGTCCACATTCACACGCTGGATCGGCGGCATCATCTTCAAATCATTCGTAAAGAAGCGTGAGATGTCGTGGCCCTTATCCGCCATTCGGGCAATCGCTTCTGCTGAAACCGGTCGCTTTGATTTACGAGTTGTCTTCATATAGTTTGCACTCCTCCCGCGTGGCCTTCCATAACGTCACCAGGTGATAGAACTCGCCCTCTTCGTCCTCCCTGATCTCAAAGATGAGCGTATAAAGCCTCTGCTCAACCCAGCCGATCGCGCGATACTGCTCAGGCACCTCCGAACATTGGTCTTGGCCATATGCGTGCTCGAAAATCTCCTGCGCTTCCTCAAACCCGATGCCTCGTTTCGGGTTCTTCCGCAATCGCTCGCTCTTGGACGGATCAAAATGGAAGCGCACTCCGAAAGTATAACAGTTATACCTTCGCGCTTCGCATCCATCTCAGAAAATCCGCACGTACCTTCTCGTACTTGGGTTCCGTCGCATACTTCGCGATCGTGCCGTGCGACTTACCGTTGTACCAATCGAGCGCGAAGCCGTTGGGATCGGCGGTCTGCGATGGTGCGCCGACAACCACATTGCCGCCCATCGTCTGGTCGCGGAAAGCGTCCGCCGACTCCAGCGAAACATACGCCAGCACGCGGCCATCCGCGGAGAACCGCTCGAAGTTGTAGCGCGAGCGCGAGCGCCCCATCGGCTCGAAATAGTCGCGTACGATCCAGCGTTGTCCAGCGACGTTGATGACATCGATGACATCGCTTTCCTGCGCGCTGATGCCCGCAGCGCCGCGTTCTCGGGCCGCGCGCAGCACGGTGCGTTCGCCGTCGAAGTCTTCCCAGCGCCCGAGCGCGGCTTCGACGATGACGAGGTTTTTGTGTGCTGCCCATAGCAGAGGTTGCGCGGCCACAATCTGCCGATAGCTGGCCTCTGCCGCTTCATATTCATGCAGCCCAAGCTCGGCGTCTGCAAGGCCGAGTTTGCCCTGGATATCGTCCGGGTGTTTGCGAATATACTCCGCGAAGATCCCCTTGGCGCGCGCAAATTCTTTCATCGACAAGGCGCGTTTGCCTTCGACCAGTGGCGTTTGCGCAGCATGTGGTGGCGCGACACGTTGAGCGCCGGCACTCAGCATCAGGCACGCCACACTCATCCAAATCCAGCGCATCCAAAAGCCTCCGCTTATGAAGACTGACACGAACCGCCGCGGTGAGCCAAGTTCCGCTATTTCGTTCGGCCCACGCGCCGCGCATTGTGCAGCGCAATCGTTCCGAGCACCCCGATCACCAACAGCAACGCCACCCATAGCAATTCAGGATGCCGGTCCTTGTACGACTGCTGCTGCGGCTCCTTGCGAAAGTCCGGGTTCAGTGTTTCGGCACCCATCGTTACAGTGGCCGCGGCGGCGCTGGCCCGGAACAGGCGCGCATAGTCATACACCGGCGTGTACACAGGCTCCGCGTCACCGTAACGCAAAACGTACGACGCACCGGGCTCTGCGTCGAAGCAGATTTTGCGTTGCTTCATCTGCAACAATACGGCGCGCAACGGGAGAGGCACTTCGTCTCCATTCTCGATGGCGACATCGATGGCCGCGTCGCTGCGAAGGTCCGCGGCGACCAGCGCTTCCATGCTCAGTTGCTCGCTGCGGACCTCATGGCCGAGCGCGTCGACGGGCAGGCGTACCCGCTGAATTTCGCCCGGGATTGTCTCGGCCGCCGCGCTGTCCTCGGTCTGCGATGAGCGTGCCGTCACGCGCACCGCGCGGCTGAAGTTCTTCGTGAACTCCGGCTCTAGCGTAAAGCTGACTCGCTCCACCGGCACATGCGCGGGGACGTTGAAGCTGGCGACAGACTCATGTCCCTTCGTCACAATCGCCGTCGTCGCGGCGACCGTCGTAAAGAGCGTCTGCGCCTCGCGGCTGGGAGGCACTGTCGCTCCGCGTACCATCTCGGGCCCCAGCGCCTTCGCTTCCCCGCCAGGCGCGGGTGTCACGGTCATCTCGACATGCAGCAGCGGAAAGTTCGACTCCTGCAACGCCAGCACCGTAGAGCGTGAAAGCCGCTGCGAGCGCAAATCGAAGAGAGTGAACTGGCCTAGATCAGTCCTCGGTCCGCCGTCCATCTGAGAGCCGGACACTTTCGCTGTCGCATAAAAATCCTTGCCATCGAGGTCGAGCACCACCTCGGTATAGGCGCGTTGCGGCATGACGAGGTCGAAGACAATCGCCTTGCCCTGCCTGCCCAGATTCATCACCCGTGCGGGCTCCTCCTGTTGTCCCAGTTCGCCGCTGGTGGTCTGCGCGAACGGGACTTCGCGGCCATCGGAGTAAATCCGCAGATCGTTCAAACGCCCGGCAGAATGGGCAAATACAGCCGCATCGAGCACCGCGCACGCCTGCCCCTGTGTTCCCGCGTCCGCTTGCAGCACGCGCTGGAATTGGAAGCCGTCGGGCGTCGCATCGACGTCGCTGGCGCGCTCGTACGCGCCCTGCAACAGGAGCAACGCAACCGCCGCCGCTGCGAGCCTCAAGGCGCAACCTCGTCGGCCTCTGATGCCATGGCATCCTCACGCAGCCGCAGCCAGTCCTTCTGATACGCGAAACTCACCGTCATCAGCAATGCACCCAGCCCGAACACGCTCAGGATGCGGTATCCCAAACTGAGGGTGTGCATGTCGTACAGAAATACTTTGCCGATCGTGAACACCAGCAGCGTCAACCCTTGCCAACGCACGAAGGCCATTCGCCGCCAGAATCCCGCAGCCAACAGAATCGCCGCGTACGCCATCAACCACGCGGAAATCGTGAAGGCCTCGGCGAGCCCTGCGTCCCCGGTCGCCCGCACGCCGAAGTAAGTGAAAATTTCATGCACGCCGGCAAGGACCACCAGCAGGTTGCATGTCACCAGAGAAACCGCAGCGGTTTCGGCCCATTCTTCGTCGGCGATCTTGCGCACGCGCCACGCTCTCCAGGCCAGCCAAGCTGTTGCGGCCAGCGTCGCGGCGCCAACCATCTCCAACAGCAGGCGGGCGTTCCAGAACACGTTCAGCGGACCGCCGTTGCCGACGATTGGCGTTACGATCGTCGCGACCGCGCCAAGGGAGAGATAGATACAGCCCAGAACACGCAGCATGGTCCGCTGCTTTCGCGCCTCGCCCGTCTTCGGACGCAAGGCGACCCACGCGACCAGGCAGGCTCCGTAAACCATCAGGAAGGCGGCGACCGAAATGATGTGCAGTTGATCGCGGTAGGTCGAAGTCTGCACTGCGCCGACACTCCAGTACGCGGAAATCTCTCGCGCGCCCGCGAGCGCCGCGAGTACGTGACCCGCAAGTGTGCAAAACAAGGCAATGACCGGCCAGTCCGGAGCGGTCAGCGCGGTCGCGGCATCCAGTTCGCTCTCGTTCTTCGGATGGCGAGCTAGCCAAGCGGCCAACGCCAGTGCCGCGACTGCCGACATTTCGGTGGCAAAGCGGGCATTCCAGAACGAGTTCCGCGCGTCCTGTTGCGCCCAGAAGATGAGTGACTCGCCCACGCCCAGGGCGAGCGCACTACATCCGAGCCAGCGCATTAGAGCTCGCACGCGACGCTGAACGTCGGGGCCGAACATCTTTGCGGCGACCCACAAAAGCACAACGCCCTCAGCTAGCCAGCCGATCGTGATCCAGCGGCCTTCGGCTTTCAGTGGAACCGCAATCGTCAAGAAGATGACGGCCAGAGCGAGGTGCACGGCCTCCGCCACACCCTCCCGCCGGACTCGCATCAGCAGCAGATATACGGCGGCCAACGCGACCGCGAGCCACGGCAGCCACCCATGACGGCCGCTATCCTGGAGCACGGAATATAACGTGCAGCCGAGAAACGATGCAGCGGCAAGCGGCGCGAGAACACCTTCGGCTGCGTCGTCCCGTTGCTTACCGGCCAATGCGATCGCGGCGAACGGAGCGGCCAACAGGACTGCGAACAGTGCGGTCACACCGGCCCGATCCGGGGTGAAGAACCTGGCGTACCACCCCACGAAGTAGATCACTGTACCCGGAAACGAGCCGAGCAGCAGCCGTTGCCAAGGCTTCTTGCACACCAGGAACAGCACGGCGACATCTATCGCCAGCACGTACGAAAACAAGAACACTTCGTGGTTGCCGCCGGAGCCCAGCAGCGCGGGCGTCGCGAAGCCGCCCACCAGCGCGTAAACCGCCAAGAGCTCCGAGTCCTGTGCCCATGCCATGATGGCGTTCCAAGCGGTTACGCCGATCATCATGACGAGCGCGACCCACGCCGGCAACAGATGATAGATCTGGAACGACGCCCACAGCGTCAGGTACAACGTTCCCGTTCCGATCGCCTTCAGCGAGAAGGAAAAGGCATCGTAGCCTTTGCGCCGAAAACGCTCAGACCACAATACGACCGCAGCGCCCGCCAGCAGACCGCTGATGATCTTTCCTGTCGCGGTGGGGTGAATCCAGTGATTGTCGTAAGCAAACTTCAGGGCGAGAGCCACGCCTACGAGAACTGCTACGATACCTATCCGGTTGAACCACTGCGAACCGATGCGGTTTTCGACAGAGCGGTGAACTTGAGGCTTGGGGCTGGGTTTTGCCGGCTCCGAGGACAGGTTGACAACCGCTGGAGGAGCCTGTTCCGGCGGACCTTTGACAACAAATTCCGGCACGACCGGGCGCGGGGGCAATGGCGCAGGAACCGGAGGCGCGGGCGCCGTCTGCGGAACCGCAACTGGCGGCAAGGGTGCGGGAGGCGAAGGGATTCGCGCTACGGGCTGCGGCGGCACGAACGCCGGCTCGGGTTTGCGCGGAGGCACCACGTAATCCCAGCCAGTTGCGGGGACGGCTTTCGGGGTGGCCGCTGTGTCCTTCAGCGACAGTATCTCGGCCCGCAAGGCCGACATTTCGGTCCGCTGAACGCGCAGTTCACTTTCCATCCTCAGCAGGCGTTCGTTCAGCCCAGGTTCTTGTCCCTCTTCGCCTGTATCCCGCATGGCACTTACTGTATCGCGTCTGCGGTTCGATCGCGTGAGAACCGCACTTCTCGTCTGCCGCGCATCCTATTACTCTGGTACACGCACGCTGTGGACACTACGGTAAAACCGGCAGATCAAATCGGGGACCAAATCCTAGTCATCGACGACGACGCGATCATGCGCGAGTTGCTGCTGCTGTTACTCGGTACTGAAGGCCATAGTGTGTCCACGGCAGAATCCGGAGACGACGCTTTGGCGGCGCTGGCAGGCCTTGAGGACATGCAGATGCCTTCGGTAGTCCTCACCGACCTGAAGATGCCGGGTTTGTCGCATTCCGAGCTTGCGGCTCGGCTGCGTTCCGTCTGTCCCTCAACGACGGTGCTGCTGGCGATGAGCGCCAGCGAGCCTGCGGCGGATGAAACGAACGGTTTCGACGCCTTCCTGCGCAAGCCCTTCAGCGTCGCGGGCTACAACGCGGCAGTGGAGCGGGCGCGCAGCGAGCACCCTGCCGAGACCGTCGTCGAGTCGCCCACGTCCGGCGAATTGGACAGCTCTTCGGTCCCGGCCGTCGATGAGGCTATCTTCGCCAAGCTCTCGTCCCTCATGAGCGGAGCGCAGGTTCTGGAGATCTACACGATGTGCCTGGGCGATGCGGCGGCGCGCGCCGACCGCATGTCCTCGGCCGTCGCGGTTAACGACGCAGTGACCTTTGTCCGTGCAGCGCATGTGGTCAAGGGCGGTTGCGGTATGCTTGGCGCGACAGAACTTTACGCGCTCGCGGGTCGCATGGAGACGGGTGGCTTGGAGTGTTCCTCCCTGCTCCATGATTTCCGGTCTGCAATCGAGCGCCTTCGGCGTATTCTTGTGGAGCGGATAGATCGAGATATCGACGAACGCACCGAGTCGCAAAACTAACTTCCTCAAGCCACGTCGATAGAAAGGGCCAACCTATGGCAGCAGTACCGCAGAAAGACGCCTCTCCGGCCAAATCGAACCTTCGTCCCGCCGCAGCCAACATCCGCATCGTGGTCGCGGATGACCATCCCGTTGTGCGCTTCGGCGTCAAGAACATGCTCCAGGCCGAAGAGGGCTTCGAGGTCGTGGGTGAAGCCGAAGACGGCGATACCGCAATCACCCAGACCATCGAGCTTGAGCCCGATATCCTGCTGCTCGACCTCTACATGCCGCGTTTGCCGGGCCTTGAGGCCATGCGCGCGATCATGACCAAGTCTCCTCGGGTGAAGATCATCCTGCTGACCAGCACGATTTCCACGCAGCAGGTGATCGAGGCGCTGCAGATCGGCGCGCGCGGCATCGTGCTCAAGGATTCCGTCGCTGCCGACCTGGGCGAGTCGTTGCGGGCTGTGCTTTCGGGCGACTACTGGATCGGTGGACAGCGCGTTGCCAACCTGCTGACGGCGCTGCATGGCCTGATGGCCAAGGCCGCTGCTGTGCCCGAGAAGAAGACGTTCGGGCTTACACCGCGCGAGCTTGAGGTCGTGACGTGCATCGTCGAGGGCTGCTCGAATAAGGATGTGGCGAAACAGTTCACTATCTCCGAAGAGACGGTGAAGCGGCACCTTTCCAACATCTTCGACAAGACAGGCGTCAGCACGCGGCTGGAGCTGGCGCTGTTCGCGATCAGCCATAAGCTGGTGGCGATCGATGTTTAGCATCATGTTGGCACAATGGAAAAAGCCGCCAATGCTGGCGGCTTTTTCATACATCGATACCTTGGGTACTTGCAAGCAGAGGTCCACCAAAGTCTTCTCATTTAGAATAGCTGATCCGCCGGGTTTCTTCAATTGGCTTTCGAATTTTCCGACAAGAATCTAAATCGACTGGAACGAGCCATTTCGTCGGAGCGTCTCACACCTTACCGGGTGCGGGCGCGAGGTGATCTGTGGGTCGCGCTGCATCTTTACAGCAGAAATACAGAGCTTTCGGAAGCTCTTTATGGAGTGGTACAGGGCTTTGAAGTTTTTTTGAGAAACGCGACACATGCCAGACTGACCTCGGCCTTTGGAACAGAAATGTGGTGGGAGAAGGCATCTCTACGCGATCGCGAACGAGATGATGTAAGCGATGCAATTCAGAACATCGAAGAACGCAGCAGTGTTCTCATTCCTGGCAAGATCGTCGCCGAGCTAAATCTCGGCTTTTGGACGAATCTTTATTCGAACTACTACGAACGCGACCTTTGGGTTCCTTTTCTTCGGTCCTCGTTTCCCATTCACATGCAACGCAAACGTCTGCATGATCGGCTCGATAGACTAAAGATTTTGCGCAATCGAATCGCTCACCATGAATCGCTTGTCCGCAGAGATGTTCAGCAGGACTATCGGGAATTGCTCGAAACTGTCGGTTGGATGTCACCGACGGTCCGTTCCTGGATTGAAAGCACTAACTGTTTTGAAGAACGGTACGTGAAGCGAATTCCAAAACGCGAAAACATACCCGAGGCAAACGAATTATGAGCGCTAAGCCCTCTCACGACGTCCTCGTTATCGGCGCTGGCCCCACTGGCCTCGCGTGCGCCATTGCCGCGCAGAATGTTGGGCTGCGCGTTGTGCTGGTCGATAAGGGCTGCCTGACCAACTCGCTCTTCCACTATCCGGCGCACATGACGTTCTTCACGACGCCGGAACTGCTGGAGATCGGCAACATGCCGTTCTCCTCGCCGAACCAGAAGCCCACTCGCTCCGAGGCGCTGGAGTACTACCGCAAGGTCGCGGAACAGTACAATCTCGACATTCGTCAGTACCAGAACGTGGATTCGGTTTCCGGTTCCGATGGGGCGTTCGAGGTGCATACGACCGACCGTTTCGGGCGAAAGCTGACGCACCGCGCGCGGAAGCTGGTGGTTTCAACCGGCTACTACGATTTACCGAACTACCTCAACATTCCGGGCGAGGACCTGCCCAAGGTGAAGCACTACTATCACGAGCCGCATCCTTACTTCGCGCAGGATGTACTGGTGATCGGCGGCAAGAACTCGGCGGCGATCGCCGCGCTCGACCTGTGGCGTCACGGAGCGCGCGTGACGCTGGTGCATCGCGGCGCGGAGTTGCATCGGCACATCAAATACTGGATCAAGCCCGACATCGAAAACCGCATCAAGAACGGCGAAGTTGCCGCGCATTTCTCGACCACGGTTGCGAGCATCGACCGCGATACCGTCACGCTGGCTACGCCGGACGGCCCGGTCATCCTGCCCAACCAGTTCGTGTTTGCGCTGACTGGATATCATCCCGACTTCCGGTTCATCGAGTCGCTGGGCGTGCATCTCGATCCCGCCAATGCGCGCTGCCCGGTGTGCAACCGTAAGACCCTGGAGTCGAATGTGCCGGGCATCTATCTCGCGGGCGTCATCGTCGCGGGTGAGCGAACCAATGAGATTTTCATTGAGAACGGGCGCTTCCACGGCGACCTGATCGCCAGGGACCTGGCTGCCAGGTTTCCAGCAAGCGGCCAAGTGTGACGCGGTTCAATTTGTCAGGCATCTGCCCGGTCCGTACCCAGGGGCCCCCTCCCCCTCGCCCCGGAGGGTACCTTGGAGGGAAGTGCTTTAGAATGCTGGGCTCCAGGGCGGGATGTCTTCTCAAGCGATTCATTCTAAATGGCTTCGGTGCAAAGTATTCCTCCATAAGGGGTTAGTGGCTAGTTTGGCGGCTGAGGGTCAATTTTTCAGTTGCGAGCTACGAGCTGCCAGCTACCAGTTTCCAGTCGCCAGGTTCCAGTTTCGGCCGAAGCGGTGAGGAGTACACCTACCTTTCTGTTCCGATGCGAGGGTTGAGGGGTTGAGGAGCGAGGGTTCTGGACAGCGCAGAGCTTAGAGCGATTGAGCGTAGAGGTTTGTGGGCGCGGTTGGCGTCGGAATGGTTCTGTTCAGTTTTGAGCTGTGAGTTTTGAGTGCTGATTTAATTGTATAGAGTTGAGGGGTAATTCATCACCGGTTTGGAGAATTGCTTTTGCCTGTGTTCATGCGGGTTTCGGGTGTTTTGCACAGGCCGGAGAGCTTGACAACTTCTGGGGCGGTAGCCCGGAAAGGCGCCTCTGAGGGGAATGCCGGGTGGGAGACGGCTAAAGTATAAGGATGACGACCAGACGGGGCCGGTTGGCGCGCGAGGGCGAGAATGCGGAGCTGGAGGACCGGTTGGGGCATCGGTTCGCCAAGACGGAGTTGTTGCGTCTGGCGCTGACGCACCGGTCGTTTGCGTATGAGTCGCGTGGGGTGGACGAGCGGACCGCGGTGGCCGTCCCGGGGATGGACAATGAGCAGATGGAGTTCCTGGGCGATGCGGTGCTGGGGCTGGCGGTGGCGGAGTCGCTGTACGCCGAGTTTCCGGAGTGCAGCGAAGGCGAGTTGACGCGGTTGCGGGCCAGCCTGGTGAGCCGCAAGCGCATGGCGGGCGTGGGCGAAGAACTGGGGCTGGGCGAGTTCCTGATCCTGGGCAGAAGCGCGGAGCAGGTGGGTGGGCGGACCAAACCGGCGCTGCTGGCCAATGCGGCGGAGGCGGTGATTGCCGCCGTCTATCTGGATGGAGGTTTGAAGGCGGCGAGCGCGCTGATCGAGCGGGCAGTGATCGCGCCGCAGAGAGAAGCGCTGCGGCAGGCGCTGGCGGGGTCGACGGGCGGGGCGCTGCGGGACCATAAGACGCTGCTGCAGGAGCGGGTGCAGGCGACCGGAGCGGGGAAGTTGCGATATGTCGATGCAGGACAGAGCGGGCCGGCGCATCAGAGGCTGTTCTGTGTGGAGGCCCGGCTTGAAACCCATCTCGAGGGCCAGCCGGAGGGCCAGAACGGTACTGTCACGCTGGCCTCGGCCGAGGGGGCGACGAAAAAAGAGGCGCAGCAGCAGGCCGCTGCGTTAGCGTTGGAGCGTTGGGCGGAGCTGGTCAAGCCGGAAAAGAAGGACGTCGATTGAGCAGCGGGCCGAGCGAGCGCGATCTGAGGCGGGACGATGTGTTGACCGCCATTCAGTCTCTGCTGCTGGTGGTGGTGGTCGCGATGTTTGTCGTTACCTTTATTTTGCAGCCGTTCCGGATACCGTCGGAGTCGATGGACCCGACGCTGCGGGTGGGCGACTTTCTGCTGATGAACAAGCAGGCCTTTGCGCCGCATGGGGCGATGGATGTGCTGCTGCCGAGGACCCCGGTGCGGCGCGGCGAGGTTGCGGTGTTTCACTATCCGCTGCACCCGGAGGTGGATTTTGTGAAGCGGGTGGTGGGCCTTCCGGGAGACCGGCTGCATCTGCGCGACGGGCGGCTGTTCGTGAATGGCAAGGCGGTGGATGAGCCGTATGCGTTTTATGGCGCGTCGATGCCGGACAGCTTTCGGGACGATTTTCCGACGCTGCACAGCCTGGATTCGAACGTCGATCCGGCGTGGTGGATGACGATGCGGCGCGATGTGCGGGATGGGGACTTGTGGATTCCGGCGGGGAAGTATTTTGTGATGGGCGACAACCGGAACGATAGCGAGGACAGCCGGTATTGGGGGTTCGTGCCGGAAAAGGCGATGGTGGGCAAGCCGATGCTGGTTTATTTTTCGGTGGCGGCGGGACCGGAGAAGCCGAGGTGGTGGCGGGTTTTCAGGAATGTGCGGTTGGTGCGGTAGGGCTTTTGGTTTAGCCGGCTTTAACGTTTGCTGAAGGTGACGAGTGTATAGGTCGCGATACACTGGCAGAGCTATCGCCAGCAGGAGACAACCGGACTTGAATAACAACGCAGACGTGCAGGATGCAACGACAGAGACACAGGCGGCAAGAACTTCGATCGTCCGCAACGCGAATGGGCGGGTGGTGAGGGAAGGCGAGCCGGAGGAGACGCCGCTGGAAGCGTTGGCGTCGATCTGCACGGTGATCGTGGTTGCGCTGTTTGCGTTCTCGTTTATCGGGCAGAACTTTATGATTCCGTCGGCGTCGATGGAGAATACGCTGCTGATTGGGGACCATCTGCTGGTGGACCGGTCGACGTTTTCGGCGCCGACGAAGTGGGCGCCGTTTGTGCATTATCGGCCGGTGCAGCGCGGCGACGTTATTGTTTTTCTGAAGCCGAACCCGGAGTCGCCGGACCTGATCCTGGTGAAGCGGGCGATCGGAGTCGCGGGCGACAAGATTCATCTGGAGCACGGCACGGTGTTTCTGAACGGCGTGGCGCAGAATGAGCCGTATCAGCTGGGGCCGCGCGACGATGGGGACCCGCAACATGCCTATACGCCGTATCGCGACGATTTTCCCGCCGATCTGCCGGGGATTGAGTATCAGGCCAGCATGAACAATGCGTCGGGGTGGGCGCTGGACCTTCCGAACCATGTGAAGGATGGGGACATCGTAGTACCGCCGGGGATGATATTTGCGATGGGCGACAACCGGACGGAGAGTCTCGATGGGCGCTACTGGGGGTTTGTGCCGGTGCAGAACATCATGGGGCGGCCGATGTTCGTGTACTGGTCGTTCAAGACGCCGGCGGACGAGGAAAACAAGACCAGCATGAGCGACCGGATCGCGTTCACGTTCCACGTGCTGATCCATATTTTCGATGGCACGCGGTGGTCGCGGACGCTGCATGTGATCCGGTAGAGAGATGGACGAGCTGGAGGAAAGCGCCGTCACACCGGAGCAGCGCCGCCGGCGCAAGCGGCGGGCGATATGGGTGCTGGCAGTCGTGGCTGTGCTGATCGCGCTGGTGATTACGCCGCCGCTGATCAACGTGAACCGGCTGCGGCGGCGGATTGCGACCAGCATGAGCCGCAGCCTGGGGCGGCCGGTACATCTGGACAGCGTGACGCTGAATATTCTGCCGGTACCGGGGTTTACGCTGCAAAATCTGGTGGTGGATGAGGACCCGGCGTTCGGGTCGGAGCCGGTGCTGAGTGCGTACACCGTAACGGCAAGCCTGCGGGCGAGTTCGCTGTGGCGGCGGCATGTGGAGTTTGGGACGATCCACTTCGACCAGCCGAGCGTGAACCTGGTGCGGCGGGCCGATGGGCGGTGGAATTTCGAGAGCATCCTGCTGCACGCCGCGCAGGAAGATGCGGCCCCGACGGCGCAGACCAAGCCTGGGCCGGCGCCGCGGTTTCCGTACATCGAGGCTACCGGGGCGCGGCTGAATGTGAAGCTGGGCGACGAGAAGATGCCGGCGGCGCTGACCGAGGCGGACTTTGCGCTGTGGCTGCCTTCTCCGCAGCAGTGGAAGGTGCGGATCGAGGCCAAGCCGGCGCGGACGGACATGAATGTTTCGGACACGGGCATCCTGAGCATCGAGGCGACGCTGGAGAAGGCGGCGCGGCTCGCGGATGTACCGATCGAGCTGACGGCGGCGTGGCGGCAGGCGCCGCTGGGCGAGGCGACGCGGGTGCTGACGGGCAGCGATGCGGGCTGGCGCGGCGATGTGTATGCGACCGCGACCCTGCATGGGACGCTGGGCGATGCGGTGCTGGGCGGGAATTTGAAGCTGACGAACCTGCGGCGGGCGGAGTTTATCCCGGAGCAGATGTTGGACGTGAGTGTGGAGTGCTCGGCGCATATGGCGGTGGATGTGGCCGTGCTGACCGCGCCGGCGTGTACGGTGTCGCCGACGCCGATCAGTCATTTGGGGTTTGGGGCCGTGGATACGGCCCCCGAAAGCGCGGTGTATGTGACGGCGGACAAACTTGAATTGACCGGGCTGAAGGCAGCGGGAGTGCGGGTGGGGACGCCGAAGGTTTCGCTGGCGTGGCTGATGGATTTTGCGCGGCTGTGGTCGCAGAGGACTCCCGCGACGGAAGCGCCGCAGGGGACGGCGAGTGGGAGTTTTCTGCGGGTTGGGACAGGGTGGCAGGGGGATCTGCGCGGGACGATCCGGGCGCGGTCTTTGAATTCGGTTGGGGATGGCGGGGTGAAGGCTGCGGCGGTGGAGCGGGACTTTTCGATTGCGTCGGCGGGGGATGGGTTTACGCTGGCGCCGTTCAATGTGACGTTTGCGGACAAGGCTGCGCTGATGTTTTCGGCGACCGCGAACAAGGCGGGGATGACGCTGCGGCTGGTGGGGTCGGGTACGCCGCACCAGGTGACGTTTTTGCAGTGGGCGATGCCGGCCCTGGCGGATGGGTTTACGCAGGCGATGCCGGGGTTGGCGGGGAGTTCGGTGGCGGCGTTGAAGGTGGACTTGACGTGTACGCGGGAGTGGGGTGGGGAGCAGACTTGCGTTGCGGTGCGGGCGGTGGAGGTGGTGAAGCCGAAAAAGCGGCGGCGGGGACATAGGCCGAACCCCTTACCCTGAATGACGCCCCTCTGCAGCAGTGCGAAAATCTGTACTAAGCCACGATTTTGCTTCGGTCGCCTGGATGGACAATAACAGCCGCACTGGTTACCAAAGATGTCCCGTTTTGGTACTCAAGTTTTGTTGCTATCTGCTTTCCCCGTGGTAAGGTCAGTCGTATTACGATATCAACGCGTCAGCGTGTGTTGCTATTACTTCATTCGATCACGTAAGTAGTGCTGCGTAAGGGTGCGCGCTACTCCCCCAAAGACATCTTGAAATTGATGAGTAGCACAGCAAAAGTCTGTGCGCTGCCACCTCGTTCTCTACCCCATAGCACGCGGAATGTACCTGCTGTCCCATGGAACGTTGAGAGCTCAAACGTTCGACACAGCAGGGACGCATCCCACGAAATCCATTTCCCTTTAGGAGCTCCACAATGAAAACGATGTTTAAAGTTTTATCCTTTGCAGCGATTCTTGCTGTGGCCGCAGCGCCTGCCGCACACGCGACTGAGACGTTCAACTCCGCCTTGGGCGGTCCCGGGGTTTATTACGGATCCGGCAACCCCAACTGTTGCTTCGCTGTGAACACCGACGGTACCGTGGAGCTCGGGCTCAAGGCCAAGGTTAGAAATGGTGCAATTCCGATCACATCGTCGGGTACGGATTACTCGGTTAAGCCAGGCCACACCAGCGCCCACCCCACTTGGGCCCTTTGGAATTTTGATTTCTCGGTGAACACCGTGGGCGCGTTGGACGCCTATACCTACCTCATCACCATCACCGACGATACCCATCCCTCCCTCACTCATACGTTTAATCCGGATCCGTCCAATCTAACTGATGACGCTATAGCGAGCAGTTCTGGAACCTGCAATGGTCCCACCAAGACGATTCCCGCGGTACCTTGCGCATATGACCCGGCTACAGACCACGGTTTTCAGAATTCCGAGAACCTTGGCTTCTCCGGCTATCTGACGGGATTCAACCCCAATGTCGCCGACGAATACACCATCACATTGACGGCAACGCCGACAGGAGTGGGAAGTGCGGTAACCGATACAATCAACGTGGTTCCGACTCCTGAACCCAGCAGCCTTATCTTCCTCGGTACGGGTCTTCTGGGTGGGCTTGGAACGATGATTCGCCGTCGGCGCATCGCTTAGTCCTGCAACTCGTTTCCTCCACAAAGGGAGTCGCTTCGGCGACTCCCTTTTCACGTTTGGGGCCCGCGGTGGGAGCATGTTCGATTCCACATTTGAGGGTCTATTGCTGTTTTGTCATGGGTGGATAGCCTGGTTAGACCTATAGGCCGCGCCTTCAGCGCTCTTGGTCTACTTGCTGCGTACACCTGGGCCTTCGGCCCAGGCTGATATAGAGCGGGCCTTCGGCCCTCGAAGCGAGACTGCATATCATCAGGGAAACTGGTCTATTGCGCGCGGATGAAGATGTCGCGGGTGTGGGTTGAGGAGCGCTGCTCGGGGGTGCCGCCGTCGTTGAGGACGACCTGGGTGGGTGGGGCTTCGACGACGATGCGGGTGGTGACAGTGGCGAAACCGGCGATCCTCATGCGTTGCGTGACGCTGTAGCTGCCGGAACGGATGACCAGAGGGACGTCGGCGACGGCCGCGCCGTCGTTGCGGACGGTGACCGAGACCAGCCAGCCGGTGCTGCGGCCGGCGGTGGCGGGAAGCTGGCGGGGCGTGACTTCGAGGATGCTGAGGTCGGGAAGGCCGCGGTCGTGGAAGACCCAGTCGTCGAAGAACCAGTGGAGGTCTTTGGCGGAGTTTTTTTCGAGGGCGGCTTCGAAGGCGGCGGCGTCCTGCTCGGGCGTGTCGGTCGATGGGGGGCGGTTACGCCAGGATTGCAGGGTGAACTTCAGCGGGTCGTCGCCCGCGAGGTCGCGGAGCATCCAGAAGACGGCGGCGGCTTTGCGGCGGTAGTAGAGTTCTCTGGTGGTGGTGGGAAGCGGCTGTCCTGTGGGGGCGGGCTGGCCCTGTTCCGGCGCTGGTTCGGAGAGGATGAGGGGTTGAAGAAGGGCGTCCAACTGGGCGATGGCGTCCTCGCGGCCCCTGGTGCGCTCGATGTCGAGGAGGACGAAGAACTGGGCCAGGCCCTCGTCCATCCAGGGACGGCCGGTCTGGATCCAGGCGTGGGTGAGCGAGTGGGTAAGGGCGGAGGTGGCGTCGGCGGCACCGAGGGCACCAAGAGGGGCGACGAGGAGTGGGCCGTCTGCGAAGGGCTGGCCGGGGTGGTCGAGGATGGTGAGCGAGGAGAGGGGTTTAGGGCCGAGCCAGTCGGTGAGCAGGGCGACGGCGGGTTTGGCGTTGGCTTCGACGAGGGGGAGCGAGGAGTCGTCGGCGGATTCGATGGCGAGTGGGGGCGCGAGGGTTTCGGGGGCGGCGATGACGAAGAGGCTCATGATGCGGAAGCCGAGCGGGGCGTTGGGGAAGTCGGTGGTGGCGATGCCGGGGGCGGAGGCGATGGGGGCGTCGGCATCGTCGCTGAGGGCGGCGAAGGCCGCCCGGCGGCCGCAGAAGTAGGCGGCGATGGGCGGGTCGCCTTGGTACTCGACTGCGAGACGGAGGTGGACGGCGGCGGCGGACTCGCGGAGCTTGGTTTGGCCGACGGCTGCGAAGAGTTTTGCGCCGTCGCCGAGGAAGAGCTGCGGCGAGGAGACGGGGTACCAGAGGACGTCGCCGAAGCCGCGCAGGGCGGTGGCGTTGGGGGCGATGGTGTCCCAGTCGGTTTGGAGGGCGTCGGCGTGGGTGGCGCCGATGCGTTGGAGGCGGGTGGCGTCTTGCTTGATGGCGCCGGAGTAGAAGGTGTCCAGCGAGAGCGAGGCGCCGGGTGCGAGAGCTTTCGGCAGGGTCAAAACTGCTTCGCGGGCGTGGCCGGTGTGGTCGGCGTCGGTTTCGAGGATGTGTTGGGCGAGGCGGAGGTGGGTCCGCGTCGCGCCGGTGAGGGTCGCGCTTTCCCAGGTGAGGGAGGAGGAAATTTGCAGCGCGATATGGGTGAGCGGCGTGTTGCCGTCGTTGCGGACGGTGAGGCGGGCGCGCATGGCGAGGCGTGAGGACGCCGGGGTAAGGCGGGCGTCGAGGTCGTAGGCGGTGAAGGTGATGGCCGAGCGCTCGGCGTCGGCGATGTCGGGCGGGGCGTTTTCGTCGGGTTGCGTGGTGGATTTGGGGGATGCGGTGGCGGGGGTGTCGCCGCTTTGGACGATGACTTCGCCCTTGGGGGGTTCCGGTTGGGGTGTTTGGGCGTGGGCGGTTGCGGTGAGGAGGGCGAAGCCGATAAGCAAAGCTTGGCGAGAGCAGAATTTTGTCATCTATTGTTGGACGTTTGCCAAGATGGAGGAGAGCAGCCGTCCATATCCGATAATGGTTTCAGTCGAGTGTTCATACTGGTCATACTCTTAGCGATTCCCGAATTGTTCGAGCTAAGAAGCTCGAGAATAGAGACCAAGCAGAGAAATTCCCGAAAGGTCTTCTCCCAATTCAGGTATTGATAGTCTCTCGCCTGATTCGACTTTATCCATGAAACTGTAGATAGTGATGCCCACCACTCTCTCGGTTACGTCGTCAATACGAGTAATTATTCCCCCGGGGATCTCGACGTAAGTACACGGGTTAGCTGTCGTCGCTAACACGATGTAAAGAACATCAGACCGCTTGCTATAAGAGATTTTCATTTGGGTTTCTGCCAGATGATTCGACCTAGGCTCGGATTTGGAAAAGACTTCGAATCAATGGGATATCCAGTCTTGACATCTCCAATCTTATTTCCACTGATCCACATCTCAGAAGTGAACCCTACGATCACGCGGACACCTTCCGGATTTACAGAATCGGGAGGGAGGACGTAAGCGGCGGTCTTGGGATTCCCTGCTTCTTGAATGTAAATCGGTCTCTCGACCGCCGCCTTTACGAGGTATTCAAGCCCCGCCATCTCCGGGTGACCATCGAGAATATGATCCCAGTCCTCCTGATAAAGGTTGATTTCATTTGAAATCACGCACTGAGTTGTCCAGATGGTTTTCACGGTGGCTAGCTCTTTGAAGACATATGCGCGTTAACCACAGCCTTATGGTTTTCCAAAGTAGTCTTCAGGCCGTCGCTCAGTTGAGCGACTACCGCCAAAGGAATCGTTACCATCGCAACAACGGAATTCTTTGGCTCCACAGCGCCACCATCGTTACCAGATCCTTGATAAACCTGAGTGAAGATGAGTTGCACGTCCGTCAACGTCGCCGAGATGCCTAACGTATTGGCGTAGACGGGACGAACATTGTCAGGGTTCTGGACGATGGGCGTGTCGATGGAAGGAAGGCTCGATGTTGATTCGGCAGGCATGGTCATTCAGTTTACCTCACAAGACTATGATCACGGAACGGATTTTACGAGAAATTCGGAATGCGTCGGCCTCGACCTGCATATGCGAGATCGCAAGAGAAGCAGATCAAATGTCACGAGCCGAGGCCCTTTAGGGGTTTCGGGGGCTTGGGGGCTGGTGGGGTTTTGGGTGTCGATGCACGGCGTTGGCGGGTGGCTTCGTACATGACGACCGCGCCGGCGACCGAGACGTTGAGCGACGACACGCTGCCCGCCATGGGGATGCGGAGCAGGTGGTCGCAGGTGCGCTTGACGAGTTCGTGGAGGCCGGAGCCTTCGCTGCCGAGGACCAGGCAGCAGTCCTGGCGGAAGTCGAAGTCCATGTAGTCGGGCGTGCCGCGCTCGTCGAGGCCGACGATCCAGATGTTGCGCTTCTTCATGGCTTCGAGGGCGCGGGTGATGTTGACGACCTGGGCGATGCGGGCGTGCTCGGATGCTCCGGCGGAGGTTTTGGCGACGACGGCGGACAAGGGGGCCGACCGGCGTTCGGGGACGATGACGCCGTCAATGCCCGCGCCGTCGGCGGAGCGGAGCAGCGCGCCGAGGTTGTGGGGGTCTTCGACGCCGTCTAAAGCGAGGAAAAAGTGTGCGCCGGCGTGGCGTGGCGGGGCGTTGAGGAGGTCTTCGAGGGCGAGGAATTTGCGCTCGCGGAGGAAGGCGACGATGCCCTGGTGGGTGTCGGTTTTGACGTGGCGGGTGAGTTGGTCGCGAGGCTCGGCGGAGACGCGGATGTTGGCCGTGCGACAAAGCTCAAGAACGGCCTCGAAGCGCGGGTCGCGGCGGGCTTCGCGCTCGCGCGCGATGCTGATGTGGTCGATCTGGCGAACGCCGGCGCGGATGGCCTCCTCGACGGGGTGGAGGCCGTATAAAACGTCCATGGTGGTTAGTGTATCGCTGCGGCGGTCCCACCTTAGCGACGATGAAGCCGTCGCGAAGATGGGTCACCCCGGGCGTTGCTGGTTCAACGTACAATGGAGACAGGTTCGTGGGATATTTTTAGAAGCGACCGAGACTTTTGCACGTAGAATTGCGTCCTTACGAATATGAGCGCCTCCATCGTCCTTTCCGCCGCCGCCGCGAAGCAAATCCAACGTGAAAACGCAGCGATTGCGCGCGGGTTGAAGCGCCAGGACCCCGCACTGCTCGACCGGCTGATCGAGACCTATCAGCATCGTCTGATGCGCTACCTGATGTTCCTCACCGGCAAGCGCGAAGTCGCCGAAGACCTCTTCCAGGAAACGTGGATACGGGTGCTGCGGCGCGGGTCGCAGTACAACGGGCAGGCGCGGTTCGATACGTGGATTTTTACCATTGCGCGCAACCTGGTGATCGACCTTTCGCGCAAGCGCACGATGGCGAGCCTCGACGAGATGCGTGAAGGCGGCGACGATGAACGGCCGTTCGAGATTGTCGAAGATGGGCCGTCGCCGCTGGAGCAGTTTCAGGGGCGGGAGAATGCGGCGGAGGTCGCGACCGTCATTTTGAAGCTGGAGCCGAGCTATCGCGAAGTATTGACCCTGCGCTTCCATGAGGAGTTGTCGCTGGAAGAGATTGCGGCGGTGACGCGGGCCCCTCTGTCGACGGTGAAGTCGAGACTGTATCGCGGGCTGGCCGCCCTAAAGCCGGAGTTGCTGGCCCTGCGCGCACGCGCAAACGCGGAGGGGCGCCAGTGAATAAGATTCCCGATTCCAATACGAATGCCCGTGCGGCGGTGGTGAACCGCACCCATCGCGTCATTCGCGAACAGGCGCTGGACATGCGCGCGCAGCAGGAGCGCAAGCGCAGCCTGTGGGTCCCGCTGGCGATATTTTCGGTGTTGCTGCCGGTGATCTGCTATGCGTTCTGGGCGATGCTGGATGGGTATGACCTGACGCCGAACGGCATTCCCGATGCCAGCGACCAGATCCTCGTCATCATGATGTGGTTCATTCCGGTGACCGCGCTTGTGCTGGGGACGGTGTGGCTGCGGCGGTCGCGGCTGAATGAGGTGCAGCGTTGAGTATCTGGTCCCTGGGACGGCAAGGCGATCCGACTTCGCGCGGGGACGATGAGCTGCTGATGATTCCGCAGTGGTCGATCGTGCTGGCGATCGTGCTGTTCGTCGCGATGCAGTATGTGTTCCACGTGGTGATGCCGCACCATAAGCATGAACTGCTGCCGCTGCGGCTGATGATGAGCTATGCGTGGGGCACGCTGCTGGCGAGCTATGCCCTGCTGCTGGGGTATGTGAGCCGCGATGTGAAGCGGCGCGGCATGTCGGCGGGCTTGTGGATGCTGATGTGCGTGGTGCTGCCGGGCGGCATCGGCGCGGTGGTTTATTTTTTGCTGCGGCAGCCCGTGTTGTCGAAGTGCCCGAACTGCGCGACGTCGATTGCGGCGACATATCATTATTGCCCGCAGTGCCAGTTCCAGATGGCGCCGGTGTGTGGAACGTGCCATCGCGGGGTGAAGATCACGGACGTGTATTGCACGCAGTGTGGGCACGATCTGGCGCAGGATGGCGCGCCGGCGCGGCTGCGGTCGTATAGCGACTAGTGTGGCCTAGCGGATATATTGGCTGATAGCCGATGTCCGCAACCCTTACAGCACTGATTATCGATGACGAGCCGCTGGCGCGGCAGGAGTTGCAGTACCTGCTGGATGCGGCGGGGGATGTGCAGGTGCTCGCCGTGGGGACGAACGGCATCGAGGCCGTGCAGTTGATTCGGACGCATAAGCCCGATGTGATCTTTCTCGATGTGCAGATGCCGGGGCTGGACGGCTTTGCCGTGCTCAAAAAAGTGCTGGCGCTGGATAAAAAGGGGCGGCTGCCGCAGGTGGTGTTTGCGACCGCCTATGACCAGTATGCGGTGCGCGCGTTCGAGGTGAATGCGGTTGATTACCTGCTGAAGCCGTTCGATAAGGCGCGGCTGGTGAAGACGCTGGAAAAGGTGCGGCTGAGAGTGGCGGCTGGCGGTGAGAGTCCGTCGAGTGGGCTGGATGCGGCGGCCGAGGCCAAGCTGGATGCGCTGTTGAGGATGGTGGAGGAGCGGAGCGTGGCGCCGGTTGCGACGCCCCGCTCGGGCAAGGTGGTGGTGCGGGCGCACAACCGGCTGCTGCTGGTCGACCAGAAGGACGTGTGCTTCGCGTCGATCGAGGGTGGGACGATTTCGGTGATGACGAAGACGGTCGAGGGCGACTCAAATTGCCGGACGCTGGAGGAGTTGATGGAGCAGCTCGATCCGGAGGCGTTCTGGAGGGCGCACCGGTCGTTCGTCGTGAATATCCAGCATATTCGCGAGGTGGTGCCGTGGTTTAAATCGAGTTACCAACTGCGGATGGACGACCGCAAGAACACCGAGATTCCGGTGAGCCGGTCGCAGACCAAGAGGCTGCGGGAGTTGTTCAATTTGTAGGTGCCGGCACGGAGATTGATGTTTCTTATTTATGCAGGTCGAAGCGGTCGAGGTTCATCACCTTGTTCCACGCGCTTACGAAGCCCTTCACGAACGTCTCCCTGGAGTCGCTGGCTGCGTAGACTTCGGCGAGGGCCCCTGGTTCCGAGTGAGGCCGGAGTCGTGGCATTTTACTCGCGCATCTATAATGGAAAGTGCGCGGGCCTTTTCTGCTCGCAAATTGTTCTTCCCGAGGAGTTTCTTCCGCCATGGCAAATCTTTTGGACCAATTGAAGTCGATGACCACTGTCGTCTCGGACAGCGGCGACATTAATGCGATCAAGCAGTACAAGCCGACCGATTCGACGACCAATCCGTCGCTGATTGCGGCGGCGGCGGGCATGCCGGCGTATCGGCAGATCGTCGACGATGTGTTGCAGAATGCGCGCAAGAGCTCGCCCGCCGGGGCGTCGGATAAAGATGTGGCCGCGGCTGCTTTCAAGACCCTGGCGGTGGCTTTCGGGCGGAAGATTCTGGAGATCATTCCGGGGCGCGTGTCCACTGAAGTGGATGCTCGCCTGAGCTACGACACGGATAAGTCGCTGGCCGCGGCGCGCGACATCATCAAGCAGTATAACGACGCGGGCATCGGCAACGAGCGCGTGCTCATCAAGCTGGCATCGACCTGGGAAGGCATCAAGGCGGCGGAGATCCTGGAGACTGAGGGCATCCACTGCAACATGACGCTGCTGTTCGGGATGCACCAGGCCGTGGCCAGCGCGGAGGCAAAGGTCACGCTGATCTCGCCGTTTGTGGGGCGCATTCTGGACTGGTACAAGAAAGACACCGGGAAGGACTACGCGGGCGCGGACGATCCCGGCGTGCAGTCGGTGACCGAGATTTACAACTACTACAAGAAGTTCGGTTACGAGACTGTCGTGATGGGCGCGAGCTTCCGCAACTCGGGCGAGATCAAGGAGATCGCCGGCTGCGACCTGTTGACCATCGCGCCCAAGCTGCTGGAAGAGTTGCAGGACACGGAAGGCGTTCTGCCGCGCAAGCTCGACCCCGAAGCGGCGAAGGGAATGGCGATCGAGAAGATCACCGTCGATAAAGCGACGTTCGACAAGATGCACGCTGCCGACAAAATGGCGAGCGACAAGCTGAAAGAAGGCATCGAAGGCTTTGCGAAGTCGCTGGAAGAGCTGGAGAAGCTGCTGGAGAAGCGGCTGTCGGAAATGCCGAAAAGCTAGTGGGTAGAGTGTAGAGGATAGAGCGTAGAGAGGAGCGGCCCTGTGGCTGCTCCTCTCTTTTGCTGCCGGCTGCGAACTCATGTCCGAAAAGCGGGTGGTTGTACGACCGGGGACATACCGGTGAGCGAGGTACCCCTCCCCCCTATTTTGCGTAAAGTCCCTTATCGAAAGGACTTAGGTCCGTACCTGCTTTTTTAAGTCTGCAAAGCCTCTTAAACAAAGGACTTAGTTTGCAAAGTATCCAATCGACGGGGGTTAGGAGGACAGAGTGTAGAGCGTAGAGAAAGCGGATTCTACGAGCGAAGAGCTACGAGCGTAGAGCGATGAGGAAGTACACAACCCTTTCTGTTCAGGTGCGAGGGATTGAGGGTTGAGGAGCGAGGGTTTGAATGAGCCCAGAGCTTAGAGCGATTGAGCGTAGAGGGGCGACTGCCGGATGACTTGGCAGGGTTCTGTTCAGTCTTGAGTTGTGAGTTTTGAGTGCTGATTTAATTGTATAGAGTTGAGGGATATAACATGCACGGTTTTGAGAATTACTTTCGCCTGTGTTAATGCGGTGTTTGAAGGTTTTGCACAGGCTGGAGGGCTTGACAACATTTGGACGCCGAGATTGAGTGAGGGCAGAGCACCGATTGTCTTCTGGGTTTCGAGGGAGACGGTGATGACCTGGCCGATGAGCTTGAGGATGTATCGGGGGTCCGCGTTTTCACCTTCAAGGCGGTTGGGGTCGTTGACGATGCCGGAGCGGGCGTCGGTGGAGACGCGGTACTGGTCGATGACCCATTCGAGGGCGAAGCGGTTGCCGAGCCGGTAGTCGAGGGCCGCGGCGGGGATGCCGCGGAGTTTGAGGAAGTCGTTGTAGGTGAGTTCGGTCTTGTCCTTTGAGAGCTTCATGCGCTCGACGCGGAAGGTGACTTCGGCCTTGGGGTCTTCGAGTTGTTCGAGTTTGTATTCGGGTTGCTTCTCGTAGTCGATATGGAGTTCCATGAGGCGCTTGCCGGAGGTAGCAAAGGCGTGGAAGTCGAGTGGGAAGGGGATGCGGGGGAGTTCGCGCTTGAGAGTCTTTCCCCATATGAGACCATCAATTTTGAGAACCGGCCAAACCCCTTGACCGCATCTCGCGGTACTTATAGTATTCATCATGAGGGCGGCATGGACAAGCAAAGTGCGTTCTACAGAATCACGAATGAGCTGGGGGCGCCGGATTATGAGCACGATGGCGTTGCTATCTATAATCGTGATTGCGTCGGCGGGATGAATGCTATTGCCCCCGGTGTTGTTGACCTTACGGTCACATCTCCCCCGTACAACATCGGCAAAGAGTACGAGTCTTCGATGTCGCTACAGGACTATGTGAACTGGTCTGAAAGCTGGATTAAGGCTGTTCATCGCTTGACCTGTTCTGGCGGCAGTTTCTGGCTGAATTTGGGGTATGTGTCGATCGAAGGACGTGCGAGAGCGATCCCATTACCGTATCTTTTGTGGGACCGAATACCGTTCTACCTAATGCAGGAAATTATTTGGCATTATGGAGCGGGCGTAGCCGCCAGACAAGCATTCTCTCCACGCAACGAAAAATTTCTCTGGTATGTGAAGTCACCAGATACCTACACGTTCAATCTGGATGAGATCAGAGATCCGGACGTGAAGTACCCAAACCAAAAGAAGAATGGGAAGCTGAAATGCAACCCTTTGGGCAAGAACCCTTCCGATGTTTGGATTCTTCCAAAAGTCACTTCTGGGACTAATCGATCCTCGAAGGAGAGGACGGCGCACCCTGCTCAATTTCCTGTTGCCGTCATCGAACGAATTATCCGCGCGAGCAGCAACCCTGGTGATGTAATCCTGGACCCATTCATGGGGTCGGGGACAACTGCGCTTGTCGCTTCGAAGTTAGGCCGCCGTGTGATTGGGTTTGAAGTATCGAGTCGTTATGTGGAAGTGGCAATCAGCCGCCTGGAAGGGGACATGGAGGAACAGCGGATAGCGGATTCGCAGGTCGATCTTTTCGACGTCTCTGCATAGTCGCCTAGGGCGTCTATTTTCCTTCGACGGCTGTGTAAAGGGTAACCAATTTGTGCTTCTTCGCCTCTTTGGAAGGCGTGGCGGCCTGTCCCGACTGGGCAGTCTGTCCTTTCCAATCGCTATGATCGAGCCACCCAAAGCGGATTTTACGGATTCTGGGAGCGCTCGTCGCACCTTCGCTGAATCCGTCGAAGTTCACGGCGAGATAATAGCCAGATTTGCTCTTCTTGTCGCCCTGCGTTGGCTGGGCATAGCTACGATTTCCAAAAATACCGTTTGCACTGGATGAGGTCTTGATCTCAATTGAGAACTGTTCATCGGCAACATAGACCAAATCTTTATCTGTTCCAAATTGATCTCGCCGCCACTCCTTCGTATGTCGGGATGCGAGTTCAAGAGGAATTAGTTCGTGGAGAAGGAAGGCCATGATTTGAGGCTGCGGATAGATGTCACGGCCTATCTGAAACGCTTTTGGGCCGAGCTTTGAGTCGAAGATGTCACGCCAAGACTGAAGGACAACATCAACGATTTCTTCCTGATTGAGTGGATGTTTCGTCAGCAGTTCAGCAGTGACTTCTTCCCATTGCTCGAAGCTCTTGCCAAGATAGGGAGAACCGGACATTTACTTGATCCTCTCTAGCAACGTGCCCGGAAGGACCTTAAGCGCTCTCGCAAGTCGAACAATGTTCTCCAGGCTTACATTCCGTTCCCCGCGTTCGATTCCACCAATATAAGTTCTGTGGAGATCGCAATGCTCGGCAAGCACCTCTTGAGAGATGCCAAGTCCCGCGCGTAACTCACGTACCGTAGCGCCAAGTATCTCTTGTGGTGTTTTAGGCATCCGCATCATCGTCGAACGCTGAATACTATAGGTCTACAGACAATAAGTAGCAGCAAGGTCAAGCGCTCCTCGGTGTTTCGGGATGCTGGTGACGCCCTTGGCTGACTCGGGGATTTTTTCGGCGAACTTGGTAACGGCTTCTTCCCAATCGACCTCATGAGGCTGGCGGTGTTCGCAGAAGAGCGTCAGGACTTCGATGAGCTTTTCGGGGTCGGTGATGGCGTCGTTGAATTTGACGAGGTTGTCCTGGTAGAGGACAGCGTGACCGGGGGACTGGAAGAGGATGTTGGTGAGGGGGTAGCCCTTTTTGAACTTGAGGCCGACTTCCTTGGTGAGGTCGTCGTCGGAGTCCTTGGCTTCCCAGATGCCGTGGACGAGGGTGAGGTCGTCGACGAGGGCCCCGTCGGCGCGGAGAGGCTGCTTGTCGGCGCCTTTGAAAGCGTACTCGGGGACGACGTGCCAGCCGTAAGGGCTGGCGCAGCGGCGGAGGAGCTCTTCAAAGGCGAAGCGGGTGTTGCCTTCGGTGTTGTGGCCGTGTTTGTGGGAGACGGCGAGCGCTTCGTAATACTTTTTGACGTGCGCGGATGTGGGCTTTAGCGGGAAGAGGCTCATAAGCGGCTGATGCCAATGTACGCGATGTGGCCGGGTTGAGCGAGTGTTGGAGGCGGTACGGGGCTTCCCACCTCCAAGCGTGCGAGAGCGGCGATAATGGACGCAAGGTGGATACGGGCAAGTGAAGAATTGGGTGGAGATTTCGGGGACGCGGCTGGTGGAGAACTTTCGCGCCACGCGGGCGGCGGCGGGTGCGGATGTTGAGACGCTGGCGGTGATCAAGGCCGATGGCTATGGGCATGATGCTACGTTGTGCGCTCCGGTGCTGGCGAAGGCGGGGGCGCGGTGGCTGGGGGTAACGGATGTCGAAGAAGGAGCGAAGGTGCGCGCGGCGCTGGGTGAGGGCGGAACGCGGATCATGGTGATGAGCGGGATCGAGCTGGGCGACGCGGCGGCGCTGATCTCGCATGGCCTGACGCCGGTGGTGTGGACGGCGGAGCATGTGTCGGCGATGGAGAAGGCGGCTCGGGCGGCGGGGCAGCGCGTCAGCGTGCATGTCGAGGTCGATACCGGGATGACGCGCCAGGGAGCGGCGGTTGGCGAGGCGCTGCGGGGAGTGCTGGAGCGGCTGGCGGAGTCGCGGTGGGTGTCGTGCGAGGGCGTGATGACGCATCTTTGCTGCTCGGAGGTGGCGGCGGCGAAGACGACCGCGGTTGCGCAGAAGCTGTTTGCGGAAGCGCTGGCGCAGGTTGCGGCGGCGGGCTTGAAGCCGGATTTCGTGCATGTCGGCAACACGTCGGCGGTGGATGAAGGCAGCACGATGCAGTGGGTCCGCCAACAGGCGCGGGCGCTTGGTGCGAAGGCGATGGTGCGGACGGGTCTGGGGCTGTATGGATATTGCCTGCCGATCGAGGGCGTGGGCGAGGCTCGGCTACAGCCGAAGGTGAAGCCGGTGATGACGTGGAAGGCTTGCGTGCTCGGCGTACGCGAGGTGGAGGCCGGAGCGACGGTGGGGTATGGGGCGACGTTTGTGGCGAAGAAGAAAATGCGGCTGGCGCTGCTGGCTGCGGGATATGCGGATGGGTTTCGCCGGGAGGCGTCGTCGGGGCTGGGCGATGGGTGGGTGATGATTGCGGGCAAGCGCGCGGCGGTCGTGGGGCGCGTGTCGATGAACCTGACGGTGGTGGATGTGTCGGATATTGAGGGTGTGGTGGAGGGCGCGGAGGCTGTGCTGCTCGGTGAAGGTGTAAGTGCGGAAGATCATGCGCGGTGGGCGGAGACGATTCCGTATGAGATTTTGTGCGGGGTTCGCGGAGCGAGGGTGTTGCGCTGAGTGGTCAATTCTCGGATGGGCCGTGATCCGCTCCAGAATTCTAACCAGCGAATATTCTTCAATGCGCCGTGCGAAATCGTTCGATTGGTGCATTGGCGATTTGTCATCATTCGAAAGACGGCTCAGTTAAAGGGCGATACTGGGACGACGTTTTCCGAAGTTGGTGGCCTGTTCGAAGGCGTGGGAGAGTTGGAGGACGCTGAAGTCCTGCTTGTCGCGGCCTACGATTTGCAGTCCGACGGGCAGGCCTTCGGGCGTGAAGCCCGCGGGCACGGAAACGGCAGGATTGCCGGTAGCGGAGATGTACCAGCAGCTCTTCATCCAGTCGATGTAGTTGGTGAGGTGAACGCCGTCGATCTCGGTGGGCCAGGGCGTGTTGACGTCGAAGGGGGGCAGTTGGGTGGTGGGCAGGATGAAGTACTCGTAGTTTGACAGGAAGGTTTGAAAGCGGCGCCACATCTCAGTGTGCGCGATCTCTGCTCGGGCGATGTCGTTGCCGGAGAGCGCGAGACCTTCTTTGATCTCGGCAGTGAGAGTGTCCTTGAAGCCGTCGGGATGTAGCTGAAGGCCCTTGCCGAAGGTGGCAGCGGAGTTCCATGCGCGCAAAATGCGGTAAGAGATTTCGGCGGGGGCGAAGTCTGGCTCGGCCTGCTCGACGATGCAGCCGAGAGACTCAAACGTCTTGCGCTGCGCATCCACGGCGGTGCGAACGCGCGGGTCGATGGGGATGCCGTTGAGGTCTTTGAACCACGCGACGCGCACGCCTTTGAAGTTGCGTTCGAGGGGGCGCGTGAAGAGGCTGCCGGGCTCGTTGATGGAGAGCGGCGCGCTGATGTCGGGACCTGCAATCGTGCTGAGGGCGAGGGCCAGATCGGCGCTCGAGCGGCCAAGGCATCCGTTGGTCCAGAGCGTAGACCAGCCGAAGTGATCGGAGGGATTGGGGACGCGGCCGATGGAGGGGCGGAAGCCGACGATGTTGCACCAGGCGGCCGGATTGCGGAGGGACCCGCCGGAATCGGAGCCGCTGGCAACGGGCACCATGCCGCAGGAGAGCGCGACCGCTGCACCGCCGGAGGAGCCGCCGCAGGTTTTCGTCAGGTCGTACGGGTTGCGGGTTGCGCCGAAGACGCGGTTGAAGGTCTGCGAGCCGGCACCGAACTCGGGGACGTTGGTTTTGCCGAGGAAGATGGCACCGGCGGCGCGCATGCGCGTGACGAGCAGGTTGTCGTGTGTGGGGACGTTGTCTTTGAAGAGAGGCGAGCCGAAGGTGGTGCGGACGCCGGCGGTTTCGATCAGGTCCTTGTGCGCGACGGGCAGACCATGCAGCGGACCGAGGATTTCGCCACGCGCCTGCATCTCGTCGGCGCGGGCCGCGGCTGCGGTTGCCTGGCCGGCGACGAGCGTGACAATGGCGTTGACCTGCGGATTGACACGATCGATCTGCTTGAGGTGCTCGGAAAGAGCTTCGCGAGCCGAAAGCTTTTTGGCCCGGATCAAGGCCGCCATCTCGACCGCAGAGGTGAAGCAGAGTGAGGGCGCAGGTGGCTGGGCGCTTAGCACACCGGGAAGAGCCGAGGAGATTGAGGCTGCGGCGAGGCCTGCGAGGACCTCGCGGCGCGTGGGTTGGCCTTGCTGTGAGGAAAGCATGGAAGAACTTTACCATTCGAGAACTCGGTGCCATAGCTGGAGCAAGTCTGCGGATGAGTGCGTCGTCCGCCAACTCGCTCGCTGAAAAAGAGGCAGCTGAGCTTCTCGGTTTGTTGCCATCTTATCGGAAAGTGAATCAGAGATCACTAGCCATAGGTTCCCGTTCAACCTGCCTGCTCAGAATCGGTCAGCCTTCAACTGACGCGTACAGGCCAATGCGCTCACTGACCTACCGGGTTTGTGCTCACTGGGTTCGGCCGTTTGTGGGACGGTACACTTAGATGTGCTTTCAAGTTTGTATTCCAAGTGGATGTTTGCGTGGGAAACGGTCCTGACGACTCGCGATGAGAATCGGATTGAGCGGCCGTTGGAGTGGGGTTTTGAGTGGCTCGCGGACTTTGGCGGTCTCGACGCCGAAGGTAAAGTTGCGGCGGGTGAGGGCTCCGCGCTGGATGCGATGATTGCGCTGAACCGGCGGATCGCCGCCGATCCTCATGCGTTTTTCGATTATGAAACGCCGCGGGATTTTCGGATTGAGCAACATTTTCCGGAGCTTTATCCGACCAACGTGCGTCCCGAGACGCTGGAGCAGGAACGCGAATTTAAGCGGCAGGCTGAGGTGGGAGAACTGCGCAAGGCACCGTTTTTGCGGTTTGCTTCGGCGGTGCGGACGCCGCATCCGGAGAACGATCTGGTCAACGCGCGGTGGTATCCCGCGGAGCACAAGGACACCCGCAAGCCGCGGCAGGCGATGATCGTGATGCCGCAGTGGAATGCGGATGCGTTTTCGCATAATGCGCTGTGTGAGATGTTCAACCGGTTTGGGATTTCGTGTTTGCGGCTGTCGAAGCCGTATCACGATACGCGGCGGCCGGCGGAGCTGGAGCGGTCGGATTATGCGGTGAGCTCGAATGTGGGGCGGACGATTTCGGCGTGCCGGCAGGCGGTCGCCGACATTCGCAGCTGCATGGATTGGCTGGAGAGCGAGGGCTATGAGCAGTTCGGCGTGCTGGGGACCAGCCTGGGGAGTTGCTATGCGTTTATCGCGGCGGCGATGGACCCGCGGCTCAGGGTGTGCGCGTTCAATCATGCGTCGACGTGGTTCGGCGACGTGGTTTGGACGGGGCAGAGCACGCGGCATATTCGCGCGTCGTTTGAGAGCGCGGGGCTGACGCAGGACCAGGTGCGGGAGATGTTTCTGGCGGTCAGCCCGATGGCGTTCATGGATGCGTTTGCTGCACATCCGAAGAAGTCGCTGGTGGTGTATGCGCCGTACGACCTGACGTTTCGGGTGGAGTTTTCGCGCGAGGTGCTGAAGAATTTCGAGGCGCGGGGCGTGGATTTTGTGGCGAAGGTGCTGCCGTGCGGGCACTATACGACGGGAGAGACGCCGTATAAGTACATCGATGGGTGGTATCTGGGGTCGTTTGTTTACGGGGCGTTCAAGAAGTTGGCGATGGAATGGGCGAAGTAGGCAACGCGGCAAGTACGACCGGGACGGTGTTGTGGATCGCGTCCCAGACGCGATCATTATCGACGTCGCGGGTTGAATGCATCAAGTATGTGCGTAGCTGAAACAGCGTTGACGCCTGCGCCTGTGCGCTATGACGAATTCCCAAGTGACGCATTCTTCCGAGCGCCGTTCCCATGTGAATGAGCATCATTTCGCTGGCGGCCTGCACGAGCCTGTTCGAAAGATAGTCGTCGAACTGTAGAGACGCAGTGGCGTTGTGAAGCTGTTTGGCCATTTCGGCGGCGCGCTCGACAGGATCGGGGAATTTCATCAGGACTCTCCTACGTGAGTGTAGTCGCAACACAAGGAACCGTGTGGAACTGCCGCTATGGGGCGTAGCTTTCAGCCAAACGCCAACGAGCGCACAAAAGCCCCGCCGGAGCGGGGCCTGTGGTGGTGCGGAAGTTTGGAGTTACGCGCTTGCTTCTTGCGCAGCGGCGGTGGGGATGATGGAGACAAAGCGGCCCTTTTGGCCACGGTCCTGGAATTTCACCACGCCGTCGATCTTGGCGTAGAGGGTGTCGTCGGAGCCGCGGCCGACGTTGAGGCCGGGCTTGTGCGGTGTGCCGCGCTGGCGCACGATGATTGAGCCGCCGGTGACGGTCTCGCCGCCGAAGCGCTTGACGCCGAGCCGCTGGGCGTTTGAGTCGCGGCCGTTTTTGGAAGATCCAAGTCCTTTTTTATGTGCCATTGCTGTGCCTCTTTCGCGCTGTCGTAGCGCTGAATTCTGTGGGAGAAGCCCTCAGGGGCTAAACAGGCTGCGGAAGAACTCGTTATTTTCGTTCGTGAAGTTCTCGCGGGGATAATTTTCGTCGATTTGGCTTGTTTTTGCTGTTTTTTTTT
>Ga0207933_1000049_pt1 | contig 112939 bp, 107 predicted proteins | sample NGESurdeep092012_4_FD_184488 | JGI IMG/M metagenome (GOLD analysis project Ga0207933, IMG submission 184488) | Arctic peat soil microbial communities from Barrow, Alaska - NGEE Surface sample F53-3 deep-092012 (SPAdes) | ecosystem: Environmental > Terrestrial > Soil > Wetlands > Peat ... | reverse complement strand
TCCCACGACCTTGCCACACGTCTCGATGTCTGATCAAGGTGCCCACACTCTGCCGTGGGTCCACGTTCTCGGGAAGGCACATTTGGTCGGGAAGGCGGGATTCGAACCCGCGGCCTCCTGGTCCCAAACCAGGCGCGCTAACCAAGCTGCGCTACTTCCCGAGGTCTCTACGTTACACAGTCGTTCTCCGGCTCCGTAGCGAATCAGGTTGCGTAGGCTTTGGCGGAGAAGGAGAGCGATGGCGTACGAGTGGATCATTGACGCGCTCGACGAGACCTGGTCGTCGATCGAGCGAACCCTTCGCTCACGAAGTCCCGACGCCTACGACGCGATGACACCCTGTCCGGGATGGAGCGTTCAGGACGTTCTCAGCCACCTTGTTGGCTTCGAGTTGATGTTGAGCGGCGAGCCCGTACCCGAGCACCTGGGCGCGTGGCCGGCGTACGTGACGAACCCGATCGCCGAGATCAATGAAGCCTTCGTCGAGGCCTATCGAGCGACGCCGGGCGTCGACGTGCTCGAGCTCTTTCGCGCGGCGACGAGTCGTTCGCTCGAGCGACTGCGCGACCTCGACGACGAGGCGTGGGAGAAGGTCGGCTGGAGCCCGGAAGGGGAGCGGCCCTACTACCGTTTCCAAGAGACGAGGGTCCTCGACAGCTGGATTCATCTCCAAGACATCCGAGACGCGCTCCTCGAGCCTATGGACGACCATGGTCCCGGCGAGGAGATCGTGGTGAACAGATTTGAGGCGGCGCTGCCGTACGTGTTGGCGAAGAAGGCGCGCGCGAAGGACGGCACGCTCGTGCGGATCCATCTCAGCGGACGCCTCGCTCGCACCATCGTCTTAGGCGTCGAAGAGGGTCGGGCTCGTGCGTTGGAGAGCACCGCCGACGTGCCCGATCTAGAACTCACGACGCCGGTCGCGTTGTTCTGGCGAAGAGCTGCGGGACGGGTCACGGCCGATGCGTTTCTGCGGGCTTCCGAGACCGACGTTCGAGGAGATATGGAACTCGCGAGAGCGTTCGCCGAAGGTCTCGCCATCATGATTTAGAACTACTCAAGCGAACCGGTAGGCTGACATCTCTTATGCGCGCCACCACCACCACCCTTGAGAACAACCGAGTAAAGTTGGTCGTCGAAGTCGACGAACCCGAGATGGACAAGGCGATCGACGCCGCGGCCGCGAAACTCTCGAAGCAAGTCAGCATCAAGGGTTTCCGCAAGGGCAAAGTGCCCAAGAACGTCTTGATGGCGCACATTGGCGGACCGAGCGCACTGCGCAGCGAAGCTATCCGCGACGCCATACCCGACTTCTACGCCCACGCCGTCGCGGACACGCTGATCGACCCGATCGCCCAGCCCGACATCAACATCACGTCGGGCGAAGAAGACGGAGAGCTCGTCTTCGAAGTCGACGTCGAAGTCCGCCCCGAGGTGTACCTCTCGGGTCAACGCGAACTTCGCGTGACGATTCCGTCGCCCGTCGTCACCGATCAAGAGGTGAACGCCCAGGTCGATCGCTTTCGCGAGACTGACGCGACCCTGCAAGACGTCGAGCGACCGATCGTGACGGGCGACTTGGTCACGATGGACGTTCACGTGCAACAGATCGCCACCGACGAGGAGCCCCTCGACATGAGCGACTTCATGTACACCGTGGGTTCGGGCACGATCACCGACGGCGTGGACGACTTGATCGTCGGTATGAAGGCCGGCGAAGAGTTGAAGCTCAATGGCACCGTAGGTCAAGGCGTCGTTGCGACCTACGAGTTGAGTCTCAAGAAGGTGCAAGAACGTGTACTTCCCGAACTCACCGACGAGTGGGTCGAGGAAAACACCGAATGGCAGAGTGAAGAGGAGATGCGCGACGCCATCCTCGAACAGATGCGCAAGATGCGAATCGTTGAGGCACAGATGTCCCAGCGCGACGCCGTGTTGATGGCGCTGAGCGAGTTGGTGAGTGAGGACGTCGTGCCCGACGCACTCATTCAAGACGAGACCAACGAGCGACTCCACGATCTTGGACATCGACTCGAACAACAAAAGCTCAATCTCGAGACGTTCTTACAAGTCACGAATCAGAACTCCGATCAGCTGCTCGAAACACTTCGCGCCGACGCCCTGCGCGCCGTTCGAGTCGACTTGGCGCTGCGCGCGTTGGTGAAGGCGGAGGACCTCGAGCCCTCCGACGAGGAGATCGACAAGGAACTCGAAACCACGGCCGCGTCCATGAACGTGACGGCGGACCTTTTGCGGAGCAATCTGCGCGACACGGGTCGCGTCATCACGTTCCGCGCTGAAGTCGCCAAGATGAAGGCGTCACGTTGGTTGACCGACAACGTCACCTATGTGGACCCCGACGGTGTCGAGATCGATCGAACCCTTTTGAAGACGGATCAAACCGAGGACCTCGACGCCTAAGGTAGAGCCGTGAACGACAACTACCGAGCTCAGAACTACCTCGTCCCCACGGTCGTGGAATCGTCGAATCGTGGCGAGCGGGCCTACGACCTCTACAGCCGTCTCCTGCGCGAACGCATCATCTTCTTGGGCACACCAATCGACGACACGATCGCCAACCTGGTCTGTGCCCAGATGCTCTTCCTCGAGTCCGAAGATCCCGAGAAGGACATCAACCTCTACATCAATTCACCCGGTGGTGACATCACGGGCCTCTTGGCCGTCTACGACACTATGAAGTACATCAAGCCCGACGTGTCGACGTTCTGCTTTGGCCAAGCCGCGTCCGCGGCCGCGGTACTGCTCGGCGCCGGTTCGAAGGGCAAGCGCTACGCGTTACCGCACGCGCGCGTGCTCTTGCACCAGCCCTGGGGCGGCGTGGGTGGTCAGGCGTCGGACATCGAGATTCAGGCGCGCGAGATCTTGCGGATGAAGGACATGTTGAACTCGATGCTCGCCGCCGACACCGGTCAATCGGTCGAGCGCGTGAACAAGGACACCGACCGCGACTTCATCATCAGTGCCGAAGAGGCAGTGGAATACGGCCTGATCGACGAAGTTATAACGTCTCGCGCCTAGGTACCCCGATTTTTCGAACCTGGCCCGTAGAATGGGCTACGGCTACAAGTGTGTCGGGGGGAGCCCGTGGCAAAGTTCGGTGAAGGTAGTGACCTCATTAAGTGCAGTTTCTGCGCGAAGGGTCAAAAGCAGGTCAAGAAGCTCATCGCGGGACCGAGCGTCTACATCTGCGACGAGTGCATCGATCTGTGCAACGACATCATCGCCGATGAATTCGGTGATCGGCCTGAGTTCATCCTCGACGAGCTACCCACCCCGCGCGAGATCTCGGCGTTTCTCGACGAGTTCGTGATTGGCCAAGTCGACGCGAAGAAGATTCTCGCCGTCGCGGTCTACAACCACTACAAGCGCATCCAGACCGGACCGCTGCATGACGAGGACGTCGAAGTCGCCAAATCCAACGTGCTCCTGCTCGGCCCGACGGGGTGTGGCAAGACCTTTCTCGCTCAGACGTTGGCACGGATGCTCAACGTCCCCTTCGCGATCGCTGACGCCACGGCGCTCACCGAGGCGGGCTACGTCGGCGAGGACGTAGAGAACATCCTGTTGAAGCTCCTCTCCGCGGCGGACTTCGACGTCAAGCGCGCTGAGCGCGGGATCATCTACATCGACGAGATCGACAAGATCGCGCGAAAGGCCGAGAACCCGTCCATCACCCGTGACGTGTCGGGTGAGGGCGTGCAACAGGCACTGCTCAAGATTCTTGAAGGGACGGTCGCGAGCGTGCCGCCCCAAGGCGGACGCAAGCATCCCCACCAAGAGTTCATCAACATCGACACGGCGAACATCTTGTTCATCTGCGGCGGCGCGTTCGCGGGTCTCGAAGAGATCATCGAGCGCCGTCTCGGCAAGAAATCAATGGGCTTCAATCAACCTGTGCAGTCCCGACGCGGTGGCGACATCGAACTCTTTCGCCACGTACTGCCCGAGGACATGGTCAAGTTCGGACTCATCCCTGAGTTCATTGGTCGCCTCCCGATCGTCAGTGCGGTCCAACAACTCGATCGCGACATGTTGATCAAAGTCTTGACCGAACCGAAGAACTCACTGGTGAAGCAGTTCCAACAGGTACTCGCGATGGACGGCGTGGAACTCGTCATCGAAACCGACGCCCTCGAGGCGATCGCCGACCTCGCGCTTGAGCGCCAAACTGGCGCGCGCGGACTTCGCTCGATTTTGGAGCACGTGTTGTTAGAACCGATGTATGACGTGCCCGGGCGAAGTGACGTCGTCAAGTGCGTCGTCACCGCTGCGTCAGTTCGTCAACACGAAGCGCCCAGTTACGAAATGCGAAAGGCGGCGACGCGCACCCGTCGCGCCAGTTAACCCGTGCGTTTCGCTTCATACGCTGAAGCGTTGCGCTGGCTCGAATCACACGTCGACTACGAGCGCACGGCGCCCAACCGCCAGCCCGTGCCCACCCTGCAGCCCATTCGCGACATGCTGGCTCAGTTCGCCGAACCCCAGGGGGACTATCCCACCATCCACGTGACCGGCACGAACGGCAAAGGCTCGACGACCACGCTGATCAGCGCCCTGTTGGAGGCGACGGGGTTACGGGTGGGGACCTTTACGAGCCCCGATTTGCACGCCGTGAACGAACGCATCGCCGTCGACGCGACGCCCATCGACGACGAATCGTTGATCGGGGTACTCGAGCGCCTCTCGGACGTCGAATCGGTGACCGGGATCGTGCTGACGCGCTTCGAACTGCTCACGGTGGCCGCGCTCTTGCACTTCTCGGACGAGGGCATCGACGTGGGCGTCATTGAAGTGGGCATGGGTGGCACGTGGGATTCGACCAACGTCATCGACGCTGACGTGTCCGTACTGACCAACGTCGACCTCGACCACACCGCCGTTCTCGGACTCACCGTGGGCGCGATCGCCAACGACAAGGTGGGCATCTTTCGCCCCGACGGCATCGCCGTCGTCGCCACCACCAACGCCATCGTCGTCGAGATCGCCCAACGACGAGCGCAGGAACTTGGCGCGACGCTGTGGCTCCTCGGCGATACCTTCGAACTCGAAGAGAACGAGCTTGCCGTGGGCGGACGGGCGATCACGCTGACCACGCCCTTCGACCACTACGACGAGGTGCTCGTGTCCCTGCACGGCATCCACCAGGGCGTCAACGCCGCCACGGCGGTTGTCGCGGCCGAAGCGTTCCTGGGGCGTTCGCTCGGCGAGGCCGTCGTCACCACCACGCTGGCCGGTGTTCACATGCCTGGTCGGATGGAAGTTATCGCGAGGAATCCCTTGATCGTGGTCGACGGTGCGCACAACCCCGCGGGCGTGCGCGCGTTGGTGGCGACGTTGGACGGTGCCTTCGACGTTCGCGGTGAACGACGATGCGTGCTGGGCATGTTGACGGGACGCGACGTCGACGACATGGTCACGCCACTCGTGGGCGCGGGCTTCAGTGAGTTTCACTGTTGCGCGCCGCGATCACCGCGCGCGGTCTCGGCGAGTGACGTCGCGGCCGCGCTGCGACGACACGGCGCGATCGCGTTCGAACATCCGAGTGCGATGGCGGCACTTGCGCACGCGCGTGAACGATCGACCGACGACGATCTCATTGTCGTCGCCGGCAGCCTCTATCTCGTCGGCGAAGTTCGTGGCGAAGTGTTACACGTCGCGTCACGACACACGCCATAAGGCTGTTAGATTGCCTGGCGTGAAGAGAACGTTGGTCATCGTGAAGCCCGACGGCGTCGAACGTGGACTCGTGGGCGAGGTACTCGCGCGCCTGGAGAAGCGCCAACTGCGCCTCGTGGCGGCCGAACTACGGACCATCGACGTCGCGACCGCGACGCGCCACTACGCCGAACACGAGGGCAAACCCTTTTTCGAGCGCCTTGTGACGTTCATCACCAGCGCGCCGGCGTTGGTGATGGTGGTCGAGGGCCCCGAGGATACGTGGCGGGTCGTTCGCACGATGATCGGCGCGACCAATCCTGCCGACGCCGCGCCGGGAACCATCCGGGGTGACCTCGCGCTCGAGATGGGCGAGAACTTGATCCACGGTTCGGATTCGAGCGACGCCGCACAACGAGAAATCGCTATCTTCTTTCCAGACTTGGCTTAGCGCGCCGAACTGGTTGAACGCCGCCTTCTTGCCCTAGCCTTGTGGTCACGCGCGGGGTGTCTCACGTCTCAATAAAGGGAATCTATGGCTGATGGACGTTTCTCACTGTTGGGTCGTGACATGGCGGTCGACTTGGGCACGGCGAACACACTGGTCTACGTCCGCGGTCGCGGCATCATACTGAATGAACCCTCCGTCGTCGCGGTTGACGTGAAGGACGGCAAACCACTCGCCGTCGGCGCCGAAGCCAAACGAATGATTGGCCGCACCCCGAGTAACATCCAAGCGATTCGTCCCCTGAAGGACGGCGTCATCGCGGACTTTGAGATCTGCGAAAAGATGCTGCGCTACTTCATCCATCGCGTCCACCAACGTCGCTTCGCTAAGCCTCGTATGGTTATCTGCGTCCCCTCGGGCATCACCGGCGTCGAACAACGCGCCGTCATGGAAGCCGCGGAGTTCGCCGGCGCGCGCAAGGCGTACATCATCGAAGAGCCGATGGCCGCGGCCATTGGTGCGGGACTTCCGATTCACGAGCCAACTGGCAACATGGTTGTCGACATCGGCGGCGGTACAACCGAGGTCGCCGTCATCTCACTCGGCGGTATCGTCACGAGTCAGTCCATTCGCGTGGGCGGCGACGAACTCGACGAGGCCCTCGTCGCGTACGTGAAGAAGGAGTTCCAACTCGCGCTCGGTGAGCGCACGGCCGAAGAGATCAAGATCCAACTCGGATCGGCCTTCCCCCTCCAGGAGGAGTTGCGCGCGGAGATCCGTGGACGCGACCTCGTCACCGGACTCCCGAAGACCGTCGTCATCTCCACGGAACAGATTCGCCAAGCCATCGAAGAGCCCGTTCAGGCCATCGTCGACGCCGTGAAGGTCACCCTGGACCGCACGCCCCCCGAACTCTCCTCGGACCTCATGGAGCAGGGCATCGTCCTCACCGGTGGCGGCGCACTCTTGGCGGGCCTCGCCGCCCGCTTGGAGTACGAGACCAACATGCCCATCATCGTGGCCGACGATCCCTTGAACTGTGTTGCGCTCGGCAGTGGGATGTGTCTCGAAGAGCTTGACGTCTTCGCGCGCATGTTGAAGACCAGTCCTTCTCGTTAACCCGTGGCCACGGATCGTTCGCGTCGACGGTCCTGGACCTTTGGCGTCGCCGTGGTGGCGACGTTAGTCATTCTCTATCTCACGACGGGGGTCTCGTCGGGACTGCGTGGTGGTGCCAACATCGTGATCACGCCATTCAGTTGGGCCGTCAACACGATCGCTCGACCGATCGGGCACATGTTGGCGGGCACCGTCAACTACAGCGACGTCGTGGCGCAGAACGAGAAGTTGCGCTACCAGCTCGGTAAGGCCGAAGAACGCGCGAACGAAGGGTGGTCCTACGCCCGTCAACTGCGAGAGCTCACGACGGAACTGAACGTCCCCTTCGTCGGTTCACTGCCCACGGTGGCCGCCCAGATCACCACGCTCTCACCCACGAACTTCTCCGCGACCGTCGGCATCTCCAAGGGTCGCGACGCCGGCGTCATGGTCGGGATGCCCGTCGTGGCGAACGGGGGCCTCGTCGGTCGCGTGATCGCCACGACCGCCAACGGCGCCACGGTACGGCTCATCACCGACACCGCCTCGTCGGTCGGCGTCACCTTCAAGTCCGGTAAGACCACGCTCATCGTGTCGGGACGAGGCCTCAACAACGGACTCGGCGCGACCGCGGTGCCCCTGGGCACGTCGATCGCGCCCGGCACGAAACTCTCGACGGACGGACTGAACGGCGCGCTCTACCCGGCGGGACTGCCGGTCGCGTCGGTAAAGACGATCATCTTGACGCCGGGCGCGGCGACGTACAACTTGACGGTGCAGCCGACCGCGAACTTGCGTCACCTGTCCTATCTGGACGTCGTGATCTGGGAGCCAGCTGCGTGAGACGCGTCCTCGTACCAGTCACCTTGGTCACGCTCTTCATCGTCGCCATACAGCTCTCGGTATTCTCGGGTCTTCGCTTCGCCGGCGTCGTCATCATGATCGTCTGGCTCTGGCCCCTCGCGATGGGTCTCGCGGGACTGACCACACTCGCGCTGTGGTGCGCGTTGGTGGCCGGTGTCTTCTTCGACACGCACGCGACGACGCCGTTCGGCCTCACCGCGGTCGTGGCGCTCCTCCTCGCCTACGGTGCGTCGCGACTCGGACGCGAAGGCGTGGGGGACCTCGACTCGGCCGCGTGGTGGGTCACGCCACTGCTCGCGGCCGCGGCGGGCTTCGTGGCGCCGCTTATCTACGTGGGCGCGAGCTTCTTCACGTTCAACTTTTCGCTGTGGCGTAACAGTCTCTTCGCGACCATGGTGGTCAACGCCGTGGCGTTCTTCGTGTTGGCTCGACCGATGGCGCGCCTCGCGCGCTGGCTCGGCAATCTCGGGGGATCGCGACGATGAAGAGTTCGTGGCGTGATCGCCCGACGGGTTCGTGGTTCTCGCGCCTCTGGCGGCCGTGGGTCTCGTTGCACCCCTTTCGAGGCCGGGGACGGACCATCAACGAGCCAAAGCCCGTGGGCATTCGCGACCTTATGGCGTCGCCCGACGAAGTGGGCGCGCGTCCCGCCCGACGCTGGTTGGTGATCGGCGGCTTCTTCTTGATCCTGTTCGTCGCCCTGATCGTGCGACTGTTCTTCCTCCAGGTGATCGACTACAAGGCCTCGGTGGCGGCTGTTCAGAACAACTCGCTGCGTTTCACGACGATTCCCGCGTCGCGCGGTGACATCCTCGACCGTACGGGAAAGCCCCTCGTGACCAACGTCACGACCACCGAGATCCGACTCTCGAGGGCCGAAGCGGCGCTGCACCCAGCGATCAAGGGTTCGCTGTCGTCGTTGACGGGACTGAGCGTGCGCACCATCAACGCCGACCTCTTGAACCAGCAGTACAACCAGTACCAGCCGGCGCCGATCATGAGCAACGCGCCCGCAAAGGTCATTGAGTTCATCAAGCTGCACCCCAGTGAGTTTCCCGGCGTCACCGTGCTTGACGCCTCCACGCGTTCGTACCCCAACGGCGGCAACGTGGGCGCGCAGATACTCGGGTACGTCGGACCCATCACGCAGCAGGAAATCAACGCCAATCCCAACCAGGGCTACCAGACCGACTCCACGTTCGGCAAGACCGGCATCGAGAACTACTACGAGCAGTACCTGCGCGGCCACGACGGCACCAGCACCCTTGAGGTGAACGTGAACAACCAGATCTTGGGGGCGGTGAAGACGAAGAAACCCCGGGTGGGCGACTCGGTCGTACTCAATATCGACACCGGACTGCAAAAGGCGCTCGACGGGTACCTCGCGTCAGAGATCCTGGCCGACCGACACTCCGTGGACCCGATCTCGGGCAAGGTGCCGGCGGCCCTCAACGGCGCCGCCGTGGTGCTCGACCCCAACACGGGCGCCGTGCTGGCTATGTCGAGCTACCCCTCCTATAATCTCAACTCCTTCGTGAGCGGCCTGTCGGACAGTACGTTCAAACAGCTCCTCAAAGTTGGCGCCTTCAACAACTACGCCATCCAAGGTCTCTACACGCCGGGTAGCACGTTCAAACTCATCACCGCCACCACCGAACTGCAGACCGGCATCTTGTCGGCGTCGAAGTACATCGACGACACGGGCACGTTCACGGTGCCGGGCTGCCTGAAGGGCGTGAACCACGGTTGCGTGTTCCACGACGACGACAACTCGGCGGCCGGTCTGATCAGTCTGCCCAAAGCGCTCACGGTGTCGTCGGACTACTACTTCTACAACTTGGGCTACCTCTTCTGGTCCCAGACCAACAAGTACGGACAGACCCCCATCCAGAACGTCGCCGCCGAGTACGGTCTCACCCAGACCACCAACATCGACCTGCCCCAAGAGACCTCGGGCCGCGTGGACTCGCCGGAGGTTCGAAAGCAACTCCACGCCGCGGCGCCCAAGGACTTTCCGAACGTCAGTTGGTACACGGGCGACAACATCGAGATGGCCTTCGGTCAGGGCACCACGGCGCTCACCCCGATCGCACTGGCCGACGCCTACGCCACGTTCGCGAACGGCGGCACGCGCTACGCCCCCGAGGTCGCCGCGGCGATCGTGAATCCCCACGGCAAGGTGGTGATTCGCTACACCCCACGCGTGCTCGCCCGCGTGAGCCTGCCCGCGAGCATTCGCAATCCCATCCTCCAGGGGTTGACCGGCGTCGTGTCGAGCCCTTCGGGTACGGCCTACGCGCCCTTTCAGGCCAACATCAACTTCTCGCTCGCGAGCTTTCCCATCGCCGGCAAGACCGGTACGGCGAGCAACCAGCCGGGCGCCGAGCCCAACTCATGGTTCGTGGGCTTTGGGCCGACCACTCACCCCAAGTACGTCGTGCTCTGCGTGATCGCCGAGGGTGGCTACGGAGCGAGCGCTTCGGCGCCCGTCGTCGCGAAGACGTTCAACTATCTGGTCGCGCACCCAGTACCGGCCCTGAAACTGGGCGCGCAGTTGACCACGCCCACGAAGAAGAAGTAGCGCGCGCCGCGCCAGCGACAATAAAGTCAACTTCTGGTGTCGGTGGAGTAACCTTGAGGGGTTGGGCGCTTTGGCACATGGGGTGCCGGACGCAAGAGAACGTCGCCGTAACGCAGTGTTTGCTCCGTTACGCACAGCATTGAGGACATCTCGTGGTACACGCCAGTGCGCTGCTTCTACTTAGTATCGTGACCGTCCTCGCCGTCACGGCCCAACGAACCTTTGGCATATTTCACAACGCCGACGTCGCGACCTTTTCGCCGCGCGCGGTCTCTACTCGTGGTGCGACGCGCCACGCCCAAACCATTAAGAACGCAAGGAGTACCCGTCGTGAGCGACGAAACCATCCAACCATCTCCCTCATCGTCTAGCCCCAGAATTGGCGATACTCGACCCGCACCACAGATAGGCGACACGCGACCCGGTACTCCGGGTTCGAGCGCGCCACTGGCGTCGTCCCCGGGTACGTCCACGTCCAGCCAGGGCGGCGGTAATCGACGTCGTCGCGGGGGACGGGGCCGCTCCGGCCAAGGTAGCCGCGACGGTCGCGAAGGTCAGAACGGGCGCGGTGGCCAGAACGGTCAGTCCAACCAGTCCAACCAGTCCAACCAGTCCTCCCAACCGCGACGCGTGATGGACGCGCCCGTTGAGGCGTCGGCGCCCGAGGCGGGCGACGAGAACGCGTCGCGCCAAGGTCGTGCCCGTAAGCGCCGCGGGGGAGAGCGACGCACGCGCGCCCAGGGTCGTTACCTCATGGCCGTGCACACGACCACGGATGGGACCCACATCGCGACCCTCGAGGGCCGTTCGATGGTCGAGTACACCGTGGCGAAGAACGCCGACGAGACCAACCAGATCGACGGCAACATCTACGTGGGCCGCATCCAGAACGTCCTGCCGGGCATGGAGCTTGCCTTCGTCGACATCGGTATCCCGAAGAACGCCGTCCTCTACAAGGGTGATGTGTCGTTCGACACCGAAGACGTCGACGGTGTGTCCACGAACAACAAGCGCATCGAAGAGATGATCAAGGCGGGCCAGACCGTCGTCTGTCAGGTCACGAAGAACGCCATCGGCGCGAAGGGTGCGCGACTCACCCAGGAGGTCTCACTGCCCGGGCGATTCGCGGTGCTCGTACCAAACTCCTCGACGATCGGTATCTCCAAGCGTCTGCCCGACGGCGAGCGTCGTCGCTTGCGCAAGATCATCGACGAGGTGAAGCCCGCGCGACACGGCATCATTATCCGCACCGCCGCCGAGGGTGTGACGGCCGACGACCTGTCGCGCGACGTGACCTCGCTCGTCGAGAAATGGTCGGCCATTGAGGCCGAAGTCGCCAAGTCAAATCAGCCGCGTCTCGTGTACCGCGACCTGGACCTCGCGGTGCGAGTCCTACGCGAAGAGCTCAACGACGAGTACCGCGCCGTCCTCATCGACGACCGAACGCTGTACGAAAAAGTGCGCGAGTACGTGCTCGCGGTGAACCCCGAGCTGGCCGACCGCATCGAGTACTACGACCGCGACACTGAAGAGTTGCCCCTCTTCGAGCGCTACTTCGTCCACGAGCAACTGCATCGTTCGCTGGACCGCAAGGTCTTCTTGCCGTCGGGGGGTTCGCTCATCATCGAGCGCACCGAGGCGCTGACGGTGGTGGACGTCAACACGGGCAAGAACGTCGGCACCAACAACCTGGAAGAGACGGTCTTTCGCAACAACCTGGAGGCGGCCGACGAGGTCGCCCGCCAACTACGCCTCCGCGACATTGGCGGGATCATTGTCATTGACTTCATCGACATGGAGTCCAGGGGCAATCGCGAAGCCGTGGCCTCGGCTCTTCGCCAGGCCCTCTCTCGTGATAAGACCCGCACCCAAGTCTTTGACATCTCCGAACTCGGCCTGGTCGAAATGACGAGGAAGCGCGTGAACGAGGGGCTCCTCGAGTCGCTCTCGGTGGTGTGCAGCGTCTGTGACGGGCGCGGCTTCATCGTAAAGACCGGTCTGTAGACCTTCGGCTTTCGAGCTTTCGGCTAGTATGGAAACCTTATGTACGCCGTTATCCGTGTAGGCACATCCCAAGAGCGCGTCACCGAGGGCCAAGTGGTCCGCGTGGACCTTCGTTCCGAGGAGATCGGTGCCGATGTTGAGTTCCAGCCCGTCTTGCTCGTGGACGGTGACGACGTCGTTGCCGGTCCCGCGCTGAAGGGCGCCACGGTCACGGCGAAGATCATCGGTGGCGAAAAGGGTCCCAAGATCCGTGCGCTGACCTACAAGGCGAAGTCCATCCAGCGTCGGCGCTGGGGTCATCGCCAGCACTATTCGACCGTCGAAATCACCAAGATTTCGGCAAAGGCCTAAGGAGTATCGATGTCAAAGACCAAAGGCGGCGGTTCTACCCGTAACGGCCGCGACTCCAACGCCCAGCGACTGGGCGTGAAGACGTTTGACGGCACCCTCGTCAAGTCCGGCAGCATCATCGTTCGTCAGCGTGGTACGCAGTTCCACCCCGGCCGCAACGTCGGTATCGGCAAGGACGACACGCTGTTCGCGCTGGCTGAGGGAACCGTGAAATTCGGTTTCCGGGGCGGCAGAAAACTGGTCGACGTTCTCGCCAACTGAGCTTTCCTCCTAAAACCAAGAATCCCCCGGGCTCTCGCCCGGGGGATTCTTGGTTTGCAGCGAAAACTACGCGCCCTTGACGGCCTTTTTGAAGGTCGAGCCAATGGACACCTTCGGGGCCCGGGAGGCCTTGACTTGAATTGCTTCACCGGTCTGAGGGTTACGCGCGGTGCGCGCCTTACGCTCAACCCGCTCGAATGACAAGAACCCCGACAATACGATCTTTTCACCCTTGGAAACGTTGCCTACAACGACGTCCTCGAAAGCCTTGAGTACCTCCGCTACCGTGTTCTTGGTGGCGCCACTTTCGGCGACAATTGCTTCTACCAACTCGGCCTTGTTCACCGGTCGACTCCTTACTCTCGTTGAAACGGAACTGGGCGTTCCCAGCAACCACCGTCATTTTTAGCGTAGAAACAAGGGAAAATGGGGATATCGCCTTAAGAATTGGCTCTGATTACAATTTACATTTGACGAAATACCTGTTCACGATTGGTTTCGTGATGTTCCATCCCAGAGAATTTCATATTCCACGGCCTACGATGGCTCGATGAACTCCCTCAATCGCTCGAAATTAAGGGAGTTGGTGGACCGAGAGCTCGCCAACTACCTGACACTGCATCCGCGCTCGAGGGCGCTGAGCGAGGCGTCGGTCAATCTGTTGGCTGGCGTACCGATGACGTGGATGTCGAAGTGGGCCGGCGGCTTCCCCCTGGGCTTTCAGAGCGCCCACGGGGCCACGATCCACGACCTCGACGGTCACGCGCTCGTGGACTTCGCCCTCGGCGACACCGGCGCCATGGCCGGTCATTCGCCCATCGTCCTCATGACGGCACTGACCCGACGGGTGGGCGTCGAGGGCGGCGTGACGACGATGTTGCCCAACGAGGACGCTCAGTGGGTCGCCGCGGAGTTGACGCGGCGCTTCGGTCTTCCCCGTTGGTCGTTCACGCTCTCGGCGACCGACGCCAATCGCTGGATGCTGCGCCTCGCCCGCCTCGCCACGAAGCGGCCAAAGGTCCTGGTGTTCTCCTACTCGTACCACGGCACCGTCGACGAGACCTTCGTCGTCGTGGACGACGAAGGAAGGGCCCACTCGCGCGAGGGCAACGTCGCGCCGATGGTCGACCCGACGACGACCACGCGCGTGGTGGAGTTCAACGACCTCGCGGCCCTGGAGCGCGCGCTGCGCTTCAAGGACGTCGCGGCGGTGTTGGCTGAGCCCGCCCTCACCAACATCGGCATCGTGCTGGCGGAGCCGGGATTCTTCGAGAAGGTGCGCGAGCTCTGTGACGCCACGGGGACGCTGTTGATCCTGGATGAGACGCACACCTTCTCGGCCGGTCCCGGTGGCGCGACGAGGCGCTACGACCTCCGTCCCGACGCGATCACCATTGGTAAGTCGCTCGGCGGGGGCGTGCCCTGTGGGGCGTACGGACTCAGCGAAGATCTCGCCGAGCGCGTGTTGTCGGGCGTCGTGGACGGCGTGGATATCGAGGACGTCGGGGGCGTGGGCGGCACACTCGCCGGCAACGCGCTCAGTCTGGCCGCCATGCGCGCGGTGCTCGGCGAGGTTCTGACCGACGAGGCCTTTGGCCCGATGGAGAACCTGGCCACGCAGTTCGCGAGCGGGGTGCAGCGCACGATCGACGAGTATCAACTGCCGTGGTCGATCAGCCAACTCGGCGCGCGCTGCGAGTACCGCTTCGCGTCGCCCGCCCCCGCGAACGGGGGCGACTCCTACAAGAGTTCGGATCCGCTCCTCGAAGAGTTCCTCCACCTCTACCTCGTCAATCGCGGCGTCTTGTTGACGCCGTTTCACAACATGGCCCTCATGTGTCCCGCCACCACCGCGGACGACGTCACGCTGCACCAACGCGTCTTCGACGCGGCCGTCGCGGAACTCTTTTCCTAAAGGGAGTCCACGAAGGTCGGGCCGTAGGATAAGGGGGTGTCCTCCTTCGTCGACCGCGCGCAACTGCACGCCAAAGCCGGTAACGGCGGCGCTGGTTGCGTCAGTTTTCGCCGTGAGGCCCACGTCGCCAAGGGGGGACCAGACGGCGGGGACGGGGGCAAGGGCGGTGACGTCTGGCTCGAGGCCGACCACAACCAGGCCTCACTGTTGGGCTTTCGTGACCACCCCTTTCGCCGAGGGACCGACGGCCAGCACGGCACCTCCAAACGCCAGCACGGTTCACGGGGTAAAGACGTCGTCGTCTCGGTGCCCCTCGGCACCATGGTCTACGACGCGCAGGGACAGTTCCTGGTCGACCTGAAGGGCCCCGGCGACCGCTGGCTCGCGGCCGAAGGGGGCCTGGGTGGCCAGGGCAACGCGCGCTTCCTCTCGAACCAGCGCCGCGCGCCGGCCTTCGCGGAGCAGGGCGAGATCGGCGAAGAGCGATGGTTCGACCTCGAACTGAAGCTCCAGGCCGACGTCGCGCTCATCGGCTTTCCGAACGTGGGTAAGTCCACGCTCATCTCACGCGTGTCGGCCGCACGCCCGAAGATCGCGGACTACCCCTTCACCACCCTGGTGCCCAACCTCGGGGTCGTTCGGGTGGGGGCGAGGTCCGCTCGACCAGGTGACGCCACCGAGTTCGCCATGGCCGACATCCCCGGACTGATCGAAGGCGCGGCGGAGGGCCGTGGACTCGGTCACGACTTCCTTCGACACGTTGAGCGCGCTCGGGTGCTCTGCGTGATGCTCGATCTCTCGGAGATGGCGCCACGCCCGCCCGAAAAACAGCTCGAGATCCTCCTGCGTGAACTCGGTGACTACCAGGCCGACCTGTTGACGCGCCCGCGCGTCGTCGTGGGATCCAAGGGCGACGTCGCGGCCTACGAACTCGACGGCGTCGAGAGCATCTCGGCCGTGACGGGTGAGGGACTCGACGCCCTGGTGGGCACGTTGGCGGGACTGGTCACCACTGCTCGCCACGACGAGGCCGACGCGCTCGAACACGAGATCGTCGTACACCGGCCGGTACCCGAAGAGATCACGATCGAACGCAACGGTCCGAGCGCCTGGACGGTGCACGGTCGCGCCGCACGACGCGCCGTACGGTTCCAAGACCTCACGGACGACCAGGCGCTCGCCGAGATTATCCATCGGCTCCGAGAACTCGGCGTTGACCGACTGCTCACGCGCGCGGGCGTACGCGACGGCGACGTCGTCACGATCGGCACGCTCTCCTTCGAGTGGTGGCGCGACGAGGTGGGTACGGGACTCGACCGCGGTGAGCACCACCGGGCCACGCGGCGCGAACGCCTCGCGCGACACGGCCGGCTCGACGGCAACGAGAGTGATGACGAGTCGTAGCGTCGTCGTGAAGATCGGCACCTCATCGGTGACCGACGACGAGGGCAACGTCGCCTACGACGTCTTGGTGAACGTGGCGGCCGACGTGGTGGCACTTCGCGCCGAGGGTTGGTCGGTCGTGGTCGTGACCTCTGGCGCGATCACCGCCGGGTGGTCCGAAGTGGGTAACGCGCGGCCGCGTCCACGCGACGCGGTAACCCTCCAGGCCGTCTCGGCCGTCGGCCAGCCGCTGCTGATGCACGCGTGGCGCAACGCCTTCGCCGAGCACGGCGCGCCGGTGGGTCAAGTCCTGCTCGCGCCGCTTGACTTCTCGCATCGAGGTCAGTATCTTCACGCACGCGGCACGCTCGAAGCGCTGGCGGCGTTGCACGTCGTCGCGATCGTGAACGAGAACGACGCCGTCGCCGACGAGGAGATCCGCTTCGGCGACAACGACCGACTCGCGGCGCTGGTGGCGAATCTCGTCGGCGCGTCACACCTCGTGCTCTTGACCGACACGGCCGGTCTCCTCACGGCCGATCCGCGCGTGGACGCCTCCGCGACGTTGATCGAAGAGGTCACGGCCTTTGACGCCGACCTCCTCGAGGCCGCCGGCTCGAGTCGCTCGGGCGTCGGCAGCGGCGGGATGGCCTCGAAACTCGCGGCGGCGCACATGGCCACGTGGTCGGGCGTGACGACCGTCATCGCCCCGGCGCGCGCCGCTCACGCGCTACGCCAAGCGCTCGAAGGACGAGCGGGCTTCGGCACGACATTCTTCGCACGACCCGCACGACTGTCGGCACGAAAGTCCTGGATCGCCTTCGCGGTCGCGAGTCACGGTTCGCTCTACGTCAATCACGGGGCGTCGCGGGCCCTCGAGCACGATGGTCGAAGTCTCCTGCGCGTGGGGGTGGAGTCCTTCACGGGCAACTTCGTCGAAGGTGACGCCGTCGACGTGAAGGGACCCGACGGCGACACGATCGCCAAGGGTCTCGTGCGCGTGTCGGCGGAGTCCTTCAAGAACGGCGACGACGTTGTCGTGCACCGCGACGACCTCGTGCTCCTCCGTCGTCCGTAGCGTCGCCTATTACGCTTGGTCCATGAGCACGAGCGCGTTGACGAGCCAGGGAGCGGCCGTGAAAGGCGCCGCCGTGTCGCTCGGACAGGCCTCCGACGAGGCGCGTCGCGCCGTCCTGCGTCACGTGGCGGACCGCCTCGACGAGGTGCGCGACGAGCTGTTGGCGCTCAACGCCCTCGAGGTCAACGACTACCGGGAGTCCGGGCCCGGTCGTGACCGACTGACCTTGACGAAGGACCGCGTCCTCGCCATGTCGAGCGCGTTGCGAGAGATTGCCGACGCGCCCGATCCCCTCTTCGAGACCCAGGACCAGAGCACGCGCCCCAATGGGCTTCGCGTCGAACGCCTGCGCGTGCCGCTCGGCGTGATCGGCGTCGTGTACGAGAACCGACCGAACGTCACGAGCGACGTCGCGGGACTGTGCGTGCGCAGCGGCAACGCAGCCTTCCTGCGAGGTTCCTCGACGGCGCAGCGGACCAACACCTTCATCGTCGAACTCTGGCACGAGGCGCTCGAGAAGGAGGGCCTGCCCGCCGCGGGGGTGTCACTCGTCGAAGACCCCTCGCACGAGACCGTGACGGCCTTCATGCAACTCACGGACGTGCTGGACTGCCTCATCCCGCGCGGCGGACCGCGTCTGATCGCGGCGATGCGCGAGCACGCCCGCGTGCCCTACGTGCTCGACGGCGACGGGAACTGTCACGTCTACGTCGACGACTCGGCTCCGCTCGACCAGGCGCTCGCCATCGTGAAGAACGCGAAAACCTCTCGTCCGGGCGTGTGTAACGCCGCCGAGACGGTTCTCGTGCACGCCGCGGTCGCGGCCGCGTTCTTGCCCGCGCTGGCGCGCGCTATGCCCGAGGTCGAACTGCGCGTCGACGAGCGGGCTCGGGTGTATCTGCCGGACGCGCCACGCGCCTCCGACGAAGACTTCGCCACCGAGTTCCTCGATCTGGTCTTGGCCGTCAAGGTGGTGTCAGGGCTGGAGGAAGCGATCGACCACGTCGCCACCTACGGCACGGGCCACAGCGAGGCCATCCTCACCGAGGACGCGGACCACGCCGAGGCGTGGGTCCGTCGCGTCGACGCGGCGGCCGTGCTCGTGAACGCCTCGACCCGCTTCATCGACGGTGGCGAGCTGGGTCTCGGTGGCGAGGTCGGCATCTCGACCCAGAAGCTGCACGCGCGTGGCCCGATGGGGCTGCGCGAACTGACGTGTTTGAAGTGGGTCGTACGAGGAGAGGGACAGATTCGATGAGTGCACTAGATCCGAGAGAAGAGCTCGCCCAAAGACTCGGACTCTCCAGCGTGCCGTCGGTGCGCTTCGAATCGCCCGACGAAGTGCAAAAACTCCTCGCGGAGAACGACTACCTCAGTGACGACGCCATCGCCTCGGTCATCTACCTCGCGGACCGACTCGCCAAGCCCGTGCTCATCGAGGGACCGGCCGGCACCGGCAAGACGGCGCTCGCCAAGGCCGTCGCGGACTCGATCGGCGCGCGACTCATCCGGCTGCAGTGTTACGAGGGCCTCGACGAGTCGAAGGCGCTCTACGAATGGAACTACCGCAAGCAGCTGCTGCGCATTCAGGCCGGGCGCCCCGAGGGCGCGGGCAGCGAGGAGTGGCACGACCTCGAAGAGGACATCTTCGCCGAGGAGTTCATGTTGACGCGACCGCTGCTCGAAGCGATCTCCGCCAGTGACCCGGTGGTGCTGCTCATCGACGAGGTCGACCGCGTCGAGCTCGAGACCGAGGCGTTGATGTTGGAGATCCTCTCGGAGTACCAGGTGTCCATCCCCGAACTCGGGACCATTCGCGCCAAGCAGATCCCCATGGTGTTCTTGACCTCGAACAACACCCGCGAACTCTCCGAGGCGTTGAAGCGCCGCTGTCTCTACCTCTACGTGGGCTACCCGAGCGTCGAGCGTGAGCGCGACATCATCCTCTCGCGCGTGCCCGGCATCTCGAGCGCGCTCGCCGAACAGATCGCGCACGTGGTTCGCTCGCTGCGCACGATCGATCTGAAGAAGGCACCGTCGGTGTCGGAGACCCTCGACTGGGCGCGCACGCTCGTCGTGCTCGGGCGCAGCGAGATCGGCGACGAAGACGCCGCCGCGACGTTGCACATCTTGCTGAAGTACCAGTCCGACATCGAACGCGCCACCAAGGAGTTGCTCGGTCGCTCGAGGCCCGTTGCTTAACCTGCTCGGCGACTTCATCGGCGAGCTGCGCGCTGCCGGGATCCCGGTGTCGATGAGTGAACACGTGGACGCCGCGCGCGCGGTGGAAGTGATCGACCTCGCGAATCGCTCGCTGTTGCGCGCGACCCTCGCCGCCACGCTCGTGAAGGACGGTGATCACCTTCCCGTCTTCAACACCGCCTTCGAGGTCTACTTCTCGATACGTTCCTGGCAGAGCGCCGAAGGACTATTGGGGAACGAGCTCGACGTCGATCAGGCGCAGCGCGAGGCCGCGGGTGCGAACGGCGAAGGACCCCGGCGTGGTGAGGGCGGCGCGGGACAGACGAGCATGAGCGCCCAGGAGTTGGCTGAACTGCTCTTTCGCGCGCTTCGCGACGGCGACGCCGACGCGATGCGCCTCGGCGCGAGCGAAGCGGTCTCGCGCTACGCGGGCATGGAGCCGGGGCGCCCGGTCGGGGGGACCTACTACCTCTACCGGACCCTTCGAAACCTCGAGCTCGAGTCGCTCGAGCAGCGACTGCTCGCCGGCACGCTCGGCGAGAACCCCGACGAACTCGGTGAACGTCTCGCGCGCGACGAGGTGACGGCCCGGATCGATCAGTTGAAGGCCGAGATCGAACGCGAGATCCGCGAGCGACTCGTCGAGGACCGCGGCTCCGAGGCGTTGGCGAAGTCGGTGCGCAAACCCCTCCCCGAGGACCTCGACGTCATGCACGCGAACCGCGAGGAGATGGCCCAGCTCGAGCGTGCGCTGCGCCCACTGAGTCGAAAGCTCGCGGTGCGCCTCGCGCGAAAGCGCCGTCGCCGCCGTCGCGGACCGGTCGACCTTCGCCACACCGTGCGCCGCAGTCTCTCGACGGGCGGCGTGCCGCTCGACTTACGGTTCAAACCGCCGCGTCCGGCGAAGCCCGAGATCTTCGTCATCGCCGACGTGTCGGGCTCCGTGGCGTCCTTCGCGCGCTTCACCCTGCACCTCGTGCACGCCATCAGCTCGCAGTTCTCCAAGGTCCGAAGCTTCGTCTTCGTGGACGGCCTCGACGAGGTGACCAGTCTCTTCGAGGGCGTCGAGGACCCGGCCGACGCCGTCGCTCGCATCAACGCCGAAGCCGACGTCATCGCCTTCGACGGCCACTCGGACTACGGTCGAGCGCTCATCACCTTTCACGATCGCTACGCGAAGGACCTGACCAAGCGCTCGACCGTGCTGATCCTCGGCGACGCGCGCAACAACTACCACCAGGCCCACGCCGAGGTGCTGGCTGACCTGCACTACCGCGCCAAGGCCGTCTACTGGCTGAACCCCGAACCCACCAGTTACTGGAACAGCGGGGACTCCATCGTGGCCCAGTACGCGCCGTACTGCGATCGGGTGATCGAGTGCCGGACCCTGCGCCAACTCGAGGCGTTCGTGGGGGAGTTGGCGTGAGCCACGCCGAGTTGCTCCCGCCCGAGGGCTTTCGCCAGCGCGGACCCTTGCCGACCGGGACACGTCTTGTCATGATTCGCCACGGCGAGTGCGTCGCCAACGCCAAGGGACTGGCGGGCGGCCCACTGGGCGACGGGGGACTGACCGACCTCGGCGTCGCCCAGGCACGGGCCCTCGCGCGACGACTCTCACTCACGCGCGAACTGGTCTCGGCGAGCGCGCTGTACACGTCAACGTTGCCACGCGCCATTGAAACGGGGACGATCGTCTTTCCGGCCATCAACCCGGACCTCGTAGCGACGAGCGACGAGGCACTCTGTGAACTCGGCGTGGGCGAAGCCGACGGACTCACCTGGGTCCAGATCGCTGGGCGCTACGCACTACCCGACTGGGACGTCGATCCCTCGCAGGTGAACGTGCCCGGTGGCGAGTCGCTGCTCGGGTTCTTCACACGCTGCGTCGGGGCGATCGATCGACTCATTGCTCGACATCCGAACGAGTTGGTCGTCCTCGTCGTGCACGGCGGCTTCATCGAACAGGCCATGAAGTCCTACCAGGGACTCGGTGGCGCGGTGCGCCTCCGACCACGAATCGAGAACTGCTCGATGACCGAGATCGAGTTCGACGGCGAACGACGTCGTCTCCTTCGTTACAACGATTTATCGCCGATCGGCGTCGAGTAACGCTGGAGGTACTCGGCCACGTGAAAGGCCATGTCGAGGGCCTGGGTGGCGTTGAGTCGTGGGTCACAGATGGACGTGTAGTTCTGATGGAGGTCGGCCTCGTCGAGACGAGAACCCCCGCCCAGGCACTCCGTCACGTCGTCGCCGGTGAGTTCCACGTGCAAGCCTCCGGGCCAGGTGCCGAGGGCCTGGTGCAGCAGGAAGAACTGCGAGGTCTCCGAGAGCACGTCGTCGAAACGACGGGTCTTTTGACCACCCGAGGCGACGAACGTGTTGCCGTGCATGGGGTCGCAGGTCCAGAGTTCGCTTCGACCGTCGTTGCGTAGCGCCTCCACGAGGGGCGGCAGCAACTCGGAGATCCGCTCGTGGCCCATGCGCGCGATCAACGTCAGTCGACCGGGCTGATTGTGGGGATTGAGGACGTCAACGAGACGGCGAAGTTCGTCCACACCCATGCTCGGCCCGACCTTCAGCCCGAGGGGGTTCGACACGCCGCGCAGAAAGTTGACGTGCGCGCCGTCGAGTTGGCGAGTTCGGTCGCCGATCCACAACAGGTGCGCGGAGCAGTCGTACCAGTCGCCGGTGAGCGAGTCCTGGCGCGTCAACGCCTGTTCGTAGGGCAGGATCAACGCCTCGTGACTGGTGTAGAACTCGACGCTCTGCAGGGCGTAGTCGTCGTTCAGATCGATCCCGCAGGCCTTCATGAACGCGAGCGCGCGCTCGATCTCGTCGGCGATCACCTCGTAGCGCTTGCCCTCGAGGGAGTTCGCCACGAACTCCTGGTTCCACGCGTGCACTCTCGACAGGTCGGCGAAGCCACCCGTGGTGAACGCGCGTAGCAGGTTGAGCGTCGAGACGCTCTGGTGGTACGCGGCGAGGAGTCGTTCGGGGTCGGGGCGGCGCCCCTCGGCGGTGAACTCCTCGGAGTTGACGATGTGACCTCGAAAGGCGTCGAGGCGCTGTCCGTCGCGCTCTTCGAAGTCCTCGGTACGGGGTTTGGCGAACTGGCCGGCGATGCGTCCCACCTTGATGACCGGCACGCCCGCCGCGTAGGTGAGCGCCACGGCCATCTGCAAGATGACCTTCAACTTGTCGCGGATGGTGTCGGCCGAACTCTCGTAGAAGGACTCGGCGCAGTCGCCCGCCTGCAACAAGAAGGCGTTGCCCCCCGCGACCTGGGCCAGAAGTTCTTGGAGACGGCGCGCCTCACCAGCGAAGACGAGGGGTGGTTTGTTCGCGAGTTCGAGTTCCACGCGCGCCAGGTGTTCGAGGTCGGGCCAGGTGGGACTCTGCGCCACGGGGTACTCGCGCCACGTGCGCGGTGTCCATTCGGTCGACGTCGGTTCCATCTACCAAGCGTAGGGGCTTCTCCTTCGAACGACCAATCCAGTTAGGCTTCGGTGGTGAAAGTTCGGCGACTTGGTCTCTTCGGTGGGACCTTTGACCCGCCGCACTTTGGTCACGTCGCGGCGCTCGAGGCGGCCGCGCGCTGTGGACGATTCGATCGACTCTTGGTGACCGTCGCGGGCGATCCCTACTTGAAGATCGCCGACGTACGTCCGGCGGCTCTGCGCCTCGCGATGGCGCACGCCGCCTTCGACGATCTCCCCCTCGTCGAAGTCTCCGATCTCGAGATTCGACGTGACGGTCCGTCGTACACGGTGGACACGGTGCGCGAACTTCTCGAGGACGTCGACGCCCTGGACCTCATCGTGGGGGCCGATCTGGCGACCGAACTGGACCGCTGGCACGAGGCCGAGGTCCTTCGTGAACTCGTGAGCGTCGGCATCGTACCGCGACCGGGATCGGACAGCGCGGCGCCCGAAGGCTGGCGCTGCTACGAGATTCCCATGGAACCGGTGGACCTGTCGAGCTCGTACATCCGTGAAATGTTCTCCGGATTCGAGAATCTGGGCCAATTTGTGCCCGCCAGCGTCATTCCGCTCTTTGAAGGGGCGCGAGGCTAGAGTCGTCACAATGGCAGTTCGAATTTTCGACCTGACCGAACCGCAGTCAACACGACTGAAGGTTTTGGAGGCGGCGCCCAGTCGTCGGGACTTGCGACGCACGAAACAGCGTTACGCCCTGGTGGGCGTCACGGCGCTCGCGGTTCCCTTCTTCGCCGCGCTGGTCGCCTTAGGAGCTGCCCACTGAGTGAGATCGTGACGAGCGGCGAGTTGTCTCGCGGCCCCTACTCCACGTACGTCACCACGCTCGTCAACGCGGCCATCATCGCGGCCGAGGAGAAGATCGGCGTCGACACGGTGGTGCTCGACCTACGCGAACTCGTCGACTCCTTCGACGCGCTCATCGTGACGTCGGGTCGCAACGATCGTCAGGTACGCGCGCTAGCCGAGGAGATCGAGCGGCTGGTGGACCTCGCGCTCGACGTGAAGCCCATCCACGTGGAGGGCCTCAGCGCGGGCGAGTGGGTTGCGCTCGACTACGGCGACGTCATCGTGCACGTCTTTGACGAGGCGGCTCGCGAGTACTACGACCTGGAGCACCTCTGGAGCGCCGCGCCGGCGCGACGGCCGCTCGCGTCGCGCTCGTCCTAGTTCAAGAGACCCAAGAAGTTCCCCTGCGTCACGACGCTCGCGCGTGTGCCGTTGGGCATGAGCAGACGCTGGGTCACGCCCGCCACTTTGATGATGATGCCCCTCGTGGCGCCCGCGGCGTAGGCGGTGAGCGCCAACTGGCCCACCGCGAGGAGTTGCTGGCGCGGCGAAAGGGTGGAGAGGGGTGTGGCGAAGTTGAAGTAGCCCAGCGCGTCGCGCACGTTCGCTGAGACGAGCACCAGGTCCGTGGGCAGGGCGGAGGTGTACCCGGCCGACGTCTCGATCGCCGTCGGTCCGAGCAGGAGCTGTTCGATCACGGTCGCGAGTAAAGGTGGCGAGGGCACAATGCGACTCGACGGCGTCAAGTGGCCGGTGGCGTCGACGATGTACACCGGCTGGGTGATGAAACGCACGCGCGCGTTGTTGGTGCCGGGAATGGTCTGATTGAGCAGTCCGTAGGCGAACTTCGACGTGGAGATGCGATCGGGCGTCGCGTTCGTGGCGACCAGGGTGCAACTGGACAACACGACGGCGCCCACGACCATGAGCAGTAGTACGCGCAGTGTCTTCACGGCGCCCCCTCATCGATAAGCGGAAGCAAGATTTGAAAGCGTGCGCCACCGTCGGGACTCTCGAGGACGCGAATGGATCCCCCGAAGGCGCGCACGTGGTCGCGCACCAGCGCGAGACCGAGTCCCGTCCCTCGGACCACCCGACGATCGTGGGCCGCGCGCCCGCGAAAGAATCGTTCGAAGATCGCGTCGCGTTCTTCTGCGGGCACGCCCGGACCCGCGTCGTCCACGTTGATGGCGATCTGACCCAGTTCGTACGCCACGCGAACGGCCGTGGTCTCACCGGCGTAGTGGTGGGCGTTGTCGATCAAGTTCGTGATCACGCGCTCGAACCGGCGACGGTCGACCGAGACGAGGGGATCGTCGAGCGAGGCCGCGACCTCGACGGGCGGCTCGCTGAGTCCGTGTCGGCGCGCGGCGGAGCGCACGGACTGGCGCACGAGTTCAATCGCCGCCACGGTCTCGATAGCGAGCGGCACGGCGTCGGCGTCGCTGCGGGCCATCTCCAGCAGGTCCTCGACGAGCGACTGAAAGATGGAAAGGTCCGCCGTCAAGAGATCCAGGCTCTCCTGGCCGGCCGGCGAGAGTTCGAAACGGTGCTGTTGCAGTACCGACGCGGTGGTGGCGAGCGTCGTGAGGGGTGAGCGTAACTCGTGGCTGACGTCGCTCGCGAAGCGTGCGTCGCGTTCGAGCCGGTTGACCAGTTGGCCGACCATCTCGTTGAACGACTCCGTGAGCTGTTGCACCTCTCGGTCGGCGCGGGTCACTTGGAGTCGCGTCGAGAGATTGCCCTCGGCGATCGCCGCGGCGGCGAGTGAGACACGTTCCAACGGGCGTACCGTTCGTCGGGTGACCCAGAGGCCGCCCGCGATGCCGAGGAGCGACGTCAACAACGCCCCCGCGGCTAGGTCTTGCATCAAGGTGCGCAGGGTGTCTTCGAGTGATCCGAGTTTGAAGACCTCGAAGAACTGGGTCTCCACGGCCGGGATCGGCACACCCACGACGAAGATGAGCTTGCCGCGAATGTTGAGGATCTGCGCGGTGGGTTTGCCGTGGTTGACGGTGGCGAGCACCGCCTTGGTGACGTCCTTGGTCGAGGCGCCCTTGCTTCGCGAAAGCCAATGATTGTACGTCTGGACGAGCACGCTCGAATCGGTGGCGCGTTCAATGGAGTCGAGGATGCCGGCCAAGGTCGGCGGCGCGGTGTAGAGGGTGCTGCGAACCAGCGCGGCGTTGACGTAGGCCTGTCGGAGGTCGGTCTGCTGGCGTTCGCTCACGAGGACGTGGTGCACCCCTTCGTAGGTCAACGACGCGACGAGGCCACTGAGGACCAGGGCGCCGAGTCCGAAGGTGATCAAGAGACGAAGTCGAAGACTTCGTTGACGCATTAGAGAACCAGCTTGTAGCCAGTTCCTCGAACCGTGACGAGGTAGGTGGGGCTAGCGGGATCGGGCTCGATCTTCATGCGGAGGCGACGAATGTGCACGTCCACGAGCCGACTGTCACCGAAGTAGTCGTAGCCCCACACGTGTTCGAGTAGATCCTCGCGCGAGAGCACGCGCCCGTTGGCGGCCGCGAGATCGGTGAGCAGTCGGAACTCCGTCGAGGTGAGGTGGAGTTCGGCGCCGTCGCGGTGTCGCACGACGCCCTCGTCGGGTACCACGCGCAGTTCCCCCATCTGGAACGCGTTCGTGCTCTTGTCGGGTCGCCGTCGTAGGTGCGCGCGAACTCGCGCGAGCAACTCTTCGGGAACGAATGGCTTGGTAACGTAGTCGTCGGCGCCGGACTCGAGTCCGAGGATGACGTCGGCGGTCTCGTCGCGCGCCGACACGATCACGATGGGCACGTCGCTGGTCTCGCGAAGGGCCTCGCAGGTTTGAAAGCCCGTCATGCCCGGCAACATGACGTCGACGATCGCCACGTCGGAGGTCATACGCGAAAAAAGCGCCACGCCGAGTTCGCCCGTCGGGGCGTCGTCAACGGCGAAGCCCTCGCCTTCGAACATCAATCGAAGCGCGGTGCGAATGTGGTCGTCGTCTTCCACGATCAAGATACGGGGCATCCCACTCCTTCGGAATCTCTGCCAAGACTACTGAACCATCGAAGAGAACCGTGATATCACTAGCCTTGAGGCGTGTCGGCTCTTCGTGAAGGCGAGCGGGCCACCTCGCGGTGGCACCTGGGAAGTTACGCGGACACCCTGCGCGCCGCTGACCGCGCCGAGGCGACACAGCGGGCCTACCTCTCGGACGCGAAGGCCTTCGTGGCCTGGTGGGGCGAGCGCGACACGGCCGGGCCGAGTGACGTGACGAAGAGGGACCTGCGTGAGTACCTGGTCTACATGACCGAACGCGGTGACGCGCGCACGTCCATCATTCGTCGGCGGGCGTCCCTGCGCAGTTACTTCGCGTGGCTCGTCGAACGCGGCCACCTCGCCACGAGTCCGGCCGCGCGGCTCATCGCGCCGCGTCCCTCGCACCCGTTGCCCAAGATCGTCGTGCGAGAACAGCTCGACAACCTGTTGGAGGACGACTGGGGCGACGACGAGTGGGCCACCCTTGATCGTGCGGTCTGCGAGGTGCTCTACGGCGCGGGACTTCGCGTGTCCGAACTCTGCGGGCTCGACCTCGCGAGTGTCGACTTCGCCCAGGGCCTCCTTCGCGTGCTCGGAAAGGGTCGCAAGGAACGGGTCGTGCCCCTGCACCGAAAGGGCCTCGAGGCGCTGCGCCTATGGATCGAGGACGGGCGCGAGTACGTGGCGCGAAGTGACTCACCCCCGGGCGCACTGTTCTTGAATCGCCGGGCCCACCGTCTGGGACCGCGCGACGTACGACGGATCCTCGATCATCGCGTGGCGCGCGGCCACGTGCATCCCCACGCGTTACGTCACACCTACGCCACGCACCTCGTTGAGGGCGGCGCCGACCTTCGCGTCGTGCAAGAGCTCCTCGGTCACGAGAGCCTCACCACCACGCAGATCTACACCCACGTCTCGAAGTCGCGACTTCAGAAGGTCCATCGCCAGACCCACCCGAGGGGCTAACGCATCCGACCGGCTATCATGGACTGGCTCTCCCAGAGTGGGCGAGTTAGTGAGTTGTCCCCGTGGTTTCGTACGGTCGCCGTTCGCGGTGCTCCCCGGGGTTGAAGCAACCATACGAAAGGAAACTAGAACGTGGCTCTCGTCACTCTGCAGGAACTGTTGGACTCGGGCGTGCACTTCGGGCACCAGACCCGCCGGTGGAATCCCAAAATGCGCCGGTTTATCCTGGGCGAGCGCAACGGTATCTACCTCATCGACCTTCGCAAGACCCTCGCGGGCATCGAGTCGAGTTACGCCTACGTGCGCGACCTCGTCGCCGAGGGCGGTGTCATCCTCTTCGTCGGTACGAAGAAGCAGACCCAAGGTCCCATCGCCGACTACGCCCAGGCGTGCGGCATGCCCTTCGTCAACCAGCGCTGGCTCGGTGGGATGCTGACCAACTTCGCCACCGTCGCCGGGCGCGTCAAGCGCCTGATCGAACTGCGCGCCATGGAGCGCGCGGGCGACTTCAACAACATGCCCAAGCGCGAGGCCCTTCGCCACAGCCGTGAACTCGAGAAGCTCGACCGCAACCTGAGCGGTATCGCGAACTTAGAGCGCGTGCCCGACGCCATCTTCGTCATCGACACGAAGAAGGAACACATCGCCGTCACCGAGGCGCGCAAGCTCGGTCTGCCCGTCGTGGCGGTCGTGGACACGAACTGCGACCCCGACGTCATCGACTACGTGATCCCCGGCAACGACGACGCGATTCGCGCGGGCTCACTGCTCTGCCGCCTGATCGCGGACGCCGTGACCGAAGGCCGCTTCATTCGCCAGAATCGTCCCGCCGTCACGGCAAGCCCGACGGCCAACGCCTAAGTCATCACAGAAACAAAGAGGAGAACGAAGGTGGCGATCACCGCTAAAGACGTGCAAGCCCTGCGCCAGGCAACGGGCGTGGGCATGATGGACGCGAAGAGGGCCCTCGAGGCCAACAACGGCGACAAGGAGGCAGCCACCCAGTGGTTGCGCGTGCAGGGGCTCGCCTCAGCCGCTAAGCGCGCGGAGCGTGAAGCTGGCGAAGGCGCCGTCGCCGTCGTGCGAGACGGTAACGTCGCCGCGATCGTGGAGCTTCGCTGCGAGACCGACTTCGTCGCGAAGTCCGAGGAGTTCGTGGGCCTGGCCGACGAGATCGCCGCGCGCGTCGCGGTCGCCGGCAAAGAGTCCGTCATCGACTTCAAGGAGAACGTCGAGCAGATGCTCACGACCTTGAAGGAGAACATTTCGATTGGTCGCGTGTACCGACTTGAGGCCGGTCCCGATGAGGTCGTGGACACCTACTGGCACCCGCAATCCGGTCGTGGCGTGAACGCTGTCGCCGTGGTGCTGAAGGGCGCGAGCGAGGAGGTCGCGCACGAGTTAGCGGTGCACATCGCCTTCGCCAAGCCGCTCTACCTGAGGCGCGAGGACGTGCCCCAGAGTGAAGTCGACAAGGAGCGCGCGACCGTCGAAGAGATCACGCGCAACGAAGGCAAGCCCGAAGCGGCGCTACCCAAGATCATTGAAGGACGACTGAACGGTTGGTTCAAAGAGCGCGTGCTCTTAGAGCAGCCGTACGTCAAGGACGAGAAGGAAACAGTTCAACAGTTCTTGAAGGGTGCGACGGTTAGCGCGTACGCTCAAGTAGTCATCGGAGGATAGGACATCGTCGTGCGTCGAGTGGTCTTAAAACTGTCGGGCGAGGCGCTGGCTTCAGCCGCCAGTGACGAAACGATCGATGCGTCAACGGTGGACTTCCTGGCCCGCGAGATCGCCGCCGCCATGGAGCGCGGTGGACTCGAGCTCGCGGTCGTCGTCGGGGGTGGCAACATCTGGCGAGGCGCGACGGGAGCGATGGCCGGCATGAACCGAGCCAACTCCGACCTCATGGGCATGCTCGGCACCGTCATCAACGCCCTCGCACTACAAGACGCCATCGAGAATCACGGTCGACCGACGCGCGTGATGTCCGCGATCAACATGGACCAAGTCGCTGAACCCTATATTCGCCGACGCGCCGTCCGTCACCTCGAAAAGGGCCGTGTCGTGATCTTTGCGGCTGGCATGGGCAACCCCTACTTCACGACCGACACCCCCGCCGCGCAGCGCGCCGCCGAAGTCGAAGCCGAGATCGTATTGAAGGGTACGCACGGCGGCGTCGACGGGGTCTACGACAAGGACCCGAGGGAGAATTCCGACGCCGTGAAGTTCGACGAGCTCTCCTTCGACGAGGTCATCAAACGAAACTTGCGCGTGATGGATATGACGGCCATCACGTTCTGCAAAGACAACCATCTGCCGCTGCGAGTGTTTGACCTGATGGCTGATGGAAACCTAGGACGCGCCCTCGACGGTCGCCCCGTCGGTACGCTGGTGAAGTGATGGAAAACGAACTCGTGGACCTCGTCATGGAAGACACGCGCGAACGCATGGACCGCGCGATTGAGCACGTGAAGAACGAGTTCGGTTCGGTTCGCACCGGTCGCGCGACGTCGTCACTCATCGAAGGTCTCTTGATCGACTACTACGGCACCGAGACACCGCTCAAGCAGTTGGCCAACTTCTCGGTGCCCGAGCCACGCCTCTTGGTGGTCTCACCCTTCGACAAGGGCTCGATGGCCGCCATCGAAAAAGCAATCGGCAACGCCGACCTCGGGCTCACGCCGTCCAACGACGGCCAAGTCATTCGCCTCGCCTTTCCGGCCCTCACCGAGGAGCGGCGCAAGTCCTTCGTGAAGATGGTCAAGACCAAGGCCGAAGAGGGCCGCGTGGCGCTGCGTGGCGTGCGTCGTCACGCTCGCCAAGAGCTGGAGACGCTGGAAAAAGAGCAGGGCCTCTCGAGCGACGAGATTGAGCGACTCGAAAAGGTCCTCGACAAGATGACGCAAGACGAAGTGGCCGTCGTGGACGCGCTGCTCGCGCACAAGGAGCAGGAACTTCTTGCAGTCTGACGACGGATCCCTCTTCGACGAGCCCACCGGCGAGTTCCCGGTGACGAGTACGCACGATCCCAGGGTCACGATCACCGGCGCCGAGATGGCCGCGGATTTCGTCGACGACGCCCCCGAGGTCGATCCCACCACACTGTTGCCACACTGGACGGACGCGCCCACTGGCCAAGTACCCATCGTCGTCGCGCGCGAAGCGGCCCAGAACGACGACCCGTGGTCGGCCGTTCCCGCGCCCGCCTGGCGTGAAGGCGAAGCCGACTGGGTCGCGCACGAGGATCAGTTCGACGCGTCCATCCTCGCGGGCGACGAAAAGGTCGACGACGCGCGCCCCTGGGAGTTTGTGCTGCCCGACGAAGATGTCGCCGAAGAGGTGATCCGCGTCGAGGCTCCTCGGCCCGCCCCCACGCGCGCCCAGCGCACGCGCCAGCGAGCGACCTCGAACCCCCTCGCCGGACGCGCGGTGCGACAGAGTTCATCGAACAACGTCTCGAGCGCCACCTTGACGGGCATCTTGCTCGCCGTCGTTGTCTTCGCCGTCTTCTTCGCGGGCCCCGTCGCCGTGACCGTCTTGATCCTCGCCTCGCTGGCCTTCGCGAGCGCTGAGGCCTACGCCGGTTTTCGCTCGGTGGGTGCGCATCCGGCGACGATTCTGGGCATCGTCGCGGTGTTGACGCTGGGCGTCGCCGTCTACAACAAGGGTCTGGTCGTCGTCGGCGCGGTGACCGTGCTCCTCACGATCTTCGGCTTCATCTGGTACATGAGCGCGGAGCGAAAGATCGACGTGCTTGACGGCTTGGGCGCGACGATCTTCGTCTACGTCTGGGTCGGTGTCTTGGGTTCGTACGGCATCGTCATGCTCTCGCCGCACACCTACGTCAACCGACACGGTATGGCGTACGTCTTTGGGGCGCTGGCCCTCACGATCTGTAACGACGTGGGCGCCCTCTTCACGGGTCGCTGGCTTGGTCGGCGACCCCTCAACCTTGCGCTCTCGCCCAACAAGACCGTCGAAGGCACCGTGGGCGGCACCATCATCACGTTGATCGCGGGCGCGATACTCCTGCCACTCGTGAGCCCGTGGACTATGACTCACGGGGTCGAGGCGGCGGTGGCCCTGTCAATCGTGGTACCCCTGGGCGACCTCTTCGAATCGATGGTCAAGCGCACCCTGGGTCTGAAGGACCTCGGGCGCATGCTGCCGGGCCACGGGGGACTGCTCGATCGCATCGACGGACTCTTGTTCGCGCTGCCGACGATGTACTACCTCCTCCACCTCCTCAAACTGAGTTAACGGTGTCGCCCTCGCGCCGAAGCGTGGCGTTGCTCGGCGCGACGGGTTCCATCGGCGTGCAGACCCTCGACGTGCTGCGCCGCGAACGCGAACGCTTCGAACTCGTCTCGATCGCGGGCGGTGAACACCTCAGTGAACTCGCCGCCATCGCCTCGGAGTTCGACGTGAAGCGCGTCGCGGTGAAGAGCGAGCATCACCGTGCGTCGCTGGCCGATCTCCTCGACCATGACGTCGACGTCGTTGTCGGCAACGAAGGTCTCATGGAACTCTCACGGGGGGCCGACGTCGTCGTGAACGCGGTGTTGGGTTTCGCGGGCCTTCCCGTCACGCTCGGCGCGCTCGGCGCGGGCAAACGCCTCGCGCTCGCGAACAAGGAGTCGTTGGTCGCGGCCGCGCCCCTCGTCGCGACGGTGCGCGACACCGAGGGCGCCGAACTGGTACCCATTGACTCCGAGCACTGCGCAATTCATCAGTGCCTCGCGAGTTCGCCCGACGTCGCGGGTCACCCCGACGTCAAGCGCCTCGTGTTGACGGCGTCGGGCGGACCCTTTCGGGGTTGGAACGAGGAGCAACTGAAGGGCGCCACGAAAGATGACGCCCTGCGTCATCCGACGTGGTCGATGGGGGCGAAGATCACGATCGACTCGTCGACGTTGATGAACAAGGGTCTCGAAGTCCTCGAAGCGTCGGCCCTCTTCGGTATCGAGGTCGATCGCGTGGACGTCGTCGTGCACCCGCAGTCCATCGTGCACTCGATGGTCGAGTACGTCGACGGCTCGGTGCTCGCCCAACTCTCTCGACCCGACATGCGTCTACCCATCGCGTACTGCCTCGGACTGCCCGAACGACTGGCGCACGCGTACGGCGAACTGGACTTCTCAACGGCGCTGGAGCTTAGTTTCGAGCCACCGGACGTCATTGCGTTTCCGGCACTGGGCCTCGCCTACGAAGCTGCGCGACTCGGGGGTGCCGCGCCCGCGTGGCTGAGTGCGGCCAACGAAATCGCGGTCGCGGCGTTCCTCGCGGACGAGATCAACTGGTGTGACATCGTGCCGGTCGTCACGTCGGCCATGGATCACTACGTCGCCGATCCACTCGAATCCCTGGCGTCACTGTACGAGAACGACGACGCCGCTCGACGGTGGGCTCGCGCTAGCCTCGAAACGTAGCCATGAATCAATCGTCGTCCCTTCGCCAGTCCCCACTGGCCCTGCTCATCGGTGTAGTGGGGTTCGTGGCGCTCCTCACCTGGTTGGTCGGGTGGGCACTGCCGCTCGTGATCTTTCTCATCATCGCGATGGTCATGGCGCACGAGTTCGGCCACTTCATCACCGCCAAGCGAGCCGGTCTGTTGGTCACCGACTTCTTCGTGGGCTTCGGTCCGGTGCTCTGGTCGACGACGCGTGGCGAGACCCGCTACGGCGTACGAGCGCTCCTGCTCGGCGGCTACGTCAAGGTGCCGGGGATGACCTGGGATACGCCCGTCGATGCCGACATCGAAGATCGCACCTACCGCGCGGCGTCGTACCCGAAGAAAGTGCTCTTCGCCTCGGCCGGTTCGATCATGCACGCCATCATGGCGCTCGCGCTCGCCTGGGCGGCGTTGGCCTTCGTCGGCGCGCCGTCGTCGAGCCACGTGGGCGTCTTGGCCTTCACGCCCTGGGCGGGCCACAGCGAGAACGCGGCGCAGTTGGCGGGGCTCAAGGTCGGTGACCAGTTCGTCAGTATCGATGGTCACACAATCACGAACTACAACCAGCCCGCGAAACTCATCCACGATTCGGCGGGAAAGCGCGTCACGTTGGTCGTGGATCGCAACGGACACGACCTGACGCTGCACGCGACGCCGGTCAGCGGCACGACCATCCAGGAAAACGGCGCGACCCTGCCCAAAGGAGGCTATATCGGCATTCAGATCGGGGAGCTCACGGTGCGTCGCTCCTTGCTCTCCGCCGTGCCGGGCGCTTTTCACATCGTCGGTTCACTCCTGGCGACCGCCGGTCACAACATCGTGCACGTCTTTTCGCCTGGTGAGTTCACCAGTCTCTTCCACCAGGTCGCGTCGTCGGCGGCCGCCACCAACGTGAAGAACCAGTCCACGCGGCCGGTGTCGATCGTCGGGGTCACGCGCTACGCGGTCCAGGCGGCCAATTCGGGCCTGGGGCCGCTGCTCGACATCTTCATCGAGGTGAACATCTTCGTCGGGGTCCTGAACATGCTGCCGATCCTGCCCGTTGACGGCGGCTACGTCGCCGTGGCGACCTACGAGCGCCTACGAAGTCGTCGTGGAACTCGTCACCACGCCGACGTCAACAAGCTCGCGCCCCTCATCTACGCCTTTATCGGCGTGCTGCTCGTACTCTTCGCCTCAACCCTCTATCTCGACATCGCACACCCCCTACCCAATCCTTTTGGCTAGGCGCTTCAGACGACCTCCGAACACGGCAGAATAGAGACGTGGACGTCACCGCCAGTTCCTTAACCCCTCGTCGCACGACGCGTCAGATCTCCGTGGGCTCGGTCAAGGTCGGTGGCGACGCGCCCGTCTCGGTCCAGTCCATGACCACGACCAAGACCGCCGACGTTGAGGGCACGCTGCAGCAGATCTACGCGCTCGCCGCCAACGGCGCCGACATCGTTCGTTGCACCTGCAACGATCAGGCCGCCGCCGAAGGGCTCGCCCAAATCGTGCCGCGTTCGCCGGTGCCGATCGTCGCGGACATTCACTTCCACGTCGAGATGGCGCTCGCCGCGCTCGAAGCCGGCGTGCACGGACTTCGTCTCAACCCGGGCAACCTTCGAAAGCCCGAAGAGATAAAACTCGTCGCGAGTGAAGCGCGCGACCGCGGCGTGCCGATTCGCATCGGCGTCAACGCGGGATCGCTGCACCCCGACATCTACGAACGTTTCGGTGGCGCGACACCCGAAGCACTGGTGGAGTCCGCGCGCATCGAACTGGCCTACTTCGACGAGGTCGGATTCTCTGACGTCAAGATTTCGGTGAAGGCATCGTCGGTGGCGACGATGATCGCGGCCTACCGACTGGCGTCGGCGACGTTCGACCACCCCTTGCACCTCGGGGTGACCGAAGCCGGGCCCCTCCCCGGAGGACTCTTGAAGGGCACGGCGGGCATCGCGACGTTGCTCGCTGAAGGCATTGGCGACACGCTTCGCTACTCACTCACGGCCGATCCCGTCGAGGAGGCGCGCGCGGGGCGCCAGTTGCTCGAATCGTTGGGGCTCCGCGAGCGAAAGGGACTGGACCTCATTGCGTGTCCGAGCTGTGGACGTGCTGAAGTCGACGTCATCAAGGTCGCCACCGAAGCCCAAGCGGCGTTGAACGCGCTCGACGTCCCGCTCCAGGTCGCCGTGATGGGCTGTGTGGTGAACGGCCCCGGCGAAGCGCGCCACGCGGACCTCGGCATCGCGGCCGGTAAGAAACGCGGTCATCTCTTCATTCAGGGTCAGATCATCCGCGTCGTTCCCGAGGACGAGATGGTCGACGCGTTGGTCGAAGAGGCGAAGAAGATTATCGCCGAAGGTGTCGAAGCGCGTCTGCTCGCGCGCGACACGTCAGCCGAGGCCGAAGCCGAGGCCGACCGCGCCGAACTCCTCGGCGACCGTGGCGCGGACGCGAACAACGCAAAAGAGCGCATCGAGAAGATTCGTCGTCGCGTCGAGCAGTAGGTCCCTCTGTAGGCTTTGTCCACCTACAAAGGAGCACCGTGGCATCACAGAGCGTTCTCACCCCCCAATCCGAGGACTTTCCACGCTGGTACCAGGACGTCGTCGCCAAAGCGGAGATGGCCGACAACGGCCCCGTGCGCGGCACCATGGTCATCCGTCCCTACGGCTACGCCATCTGGGAGCGCATGCAGAGTGAGATGGACGCGCGCATCAAGGGTACCGGCGCGAAGAACGCGTACTTCCCGCTCTTCATCCCCGAGAGCTACCTCTCCAAAGAGGCCGAGCACGTGGCGGGCTTCTCGCCGGAACTCGCCGTCGTCACCCACGCCGGCGGCGAGCAGCTCGCCGAGCCCATCGTCGTTCGCCCGACGTCCGAGACGGTGGTCGGCGAGTTCATGGCCAAGTGGATCCAGAGCTACCGGGACCTGCCGCTCCTGTTGAATCAGTGGGCGAACGTCGTGCGCTGGGAGCTTCGCCCCCGGCTCTTTCTTCGCAGTTCTGAGTTCCTCTGGCAAGAGGGGCACACGGCGCACGCCACCAACGACGACGCGTCGGCGTACGCGCGGCGCATCCACTTCGAGGTCTACAACGACTTTCTCGTCAACGTGCTGGCGGCGCCGACGTACCTTGGCATCAAGCCACCCAGCGAACGTTTCGCCGGCGCCATCAACTCAATGACCTGCGAGGGCATGATGCGCGACGGCAAGGCGCTACAGATGGCCACCACGCACGAACTGGGCCAGAACTTCGCCCGCGCCTTCGACATCTACTACCAGAGTGAAGAGGGCCAGGTCGCACTTTGCTACACGACCTCGTGGGGTGCGTCCACGCGCCTCGTCGGGGGCCTCATCATGACCCACGGCGACGACGCGGGGCTCTTGGTGCCGCCGCGCTTGGCCCCCGTGCAGGTCGTCGTCATCACGGTGCGCGACGAACCCGAGGTCAACGAGGCGGCGGACCGCGTCGCTACGGCACTACGTGACGCCGGTGTGCGCGTTGAAGTCGACCGGGGTCGGGGGAGCTTCGGACGTCGGGTGACCGACTGGGAGATCAAGGGCGTACCGCTGCGCGTCGAAGTAGGGCCTCGTGACCAGGCCCAGGGCATCGTCACCGTGGTGCGACGTGACACCGGAGAGAAGTCCTCGCACGGCCTCGACGATCTCTCGAGCGTCGTACCCGTGACGCTCGAGACGCTCCAGCACGACCTCTTCGCCAGCGCGCAGGCCTACCTCTTCGAGCACACCCACGACGTCACCACCGTCGCCGAGGCGATGGACGCCGCCAAAGACGGCTTCGCCCGACTGGACTGGGACGTCGTGGCGGGCGACGGCGAGCGCGAACTCAACGCCCAGGCCGTGAGCGTTCGCTGCCTGCAGCGCCGCGACGGTTCGATGCCGGTGAGCGACGATGAGGGCAACCTGGTCTGTATCGTCGCGAAGTCGTACTAGGGCGAAAAAAGAGGCAGTTTCGTCGCCGTTTCGTAATCTCGCACCGTCATTTGCCAATTGTTTCAGCGCTCTTTGACTGCTACAATTGATGTCTACAGTCCGCTCAGGACGTTTGGACTCGTTTAAGCGCGGGCCTCGGGCCCGCGCTTTTTCAATGTCTGGACGTCCGTGGCGAACAGCGAAAGGAGACGGCCATGGAATGGGACACCACGCTGCGGCCCATGCTATCTTCGCTCGGACTCGAACTGTACGACGTGGAGTTTTCCGCCGGAACGCTGAACGTGGTGGTCAGTCGACCTGGTGGGGTCGACCTCGAAGCGCTCACCAAGGCCAATCGGACGATCTCGGAGTGGCTTGACGCCAACGACCCCATCGCGGGTCGATTCACCCTGGACGTGTCAAGTCCGGGCCTCGAGCGGCGCCTTCGCACGGCCGCCCACTTTCGAAGTGCCGTCGGCGAGCTCGTGACGTTACGTGAGCTGAGAGATGGGGAACCAACGCGTCGCCTCGAAGGGACGCTCGTCGCCGCTGACGAGTCGTCCGTCTCCATCGATGACAACGACCTCGGGTCGCTCACCATTGCACTCGACGCGATCGAACGCGCACGCACGGTCTTCGCCTGGGGCGCCTCGAAGCCCGCCTCGAAGCCCGCCACGTCCAAGGGTACGAAGGCTTCATCGACGAGCAAGAAAGGCTAGCTATGGCGAACTTCGAATTTCTTGAGGCCCTCGGTCAGATCGCGCGCGACCAGAACATCGACGAAGGGGAGTTGCTGATCGCCTTGGCGAACGCGTTGCTCGCCGCCTACAAGCGCCGGCCCGACTCCGCGGAAGACGCCGAAGTCGAGATCAATCCCGAGACCGGTGAGATCAAGGTCTGGGGACTCGAACTCGACCTTGAGGGCAACGTCACGCGCGAGTGGGACGCCACGCCGGAGGACTTTGGTCGCATCGCGGCCCAGACTGCCAAGCAGGTCTTGATGCAGTTGATCCGTGACATTCAACGTCGCCAGATGTACGAGGAGTTCGCCAATCGCGAAGGCGACATCGTGTCGGGCACCGTGCAACAGAACGACAATCGCTACACACTCCTCGACCTCGGTCGCGTGGAGGCGCTCCTGCCTCAGGCCGAGCAGATCGCTTTCGAGCGCTACGAGCACGGTGCGCGCATCAAGGTCTACATCGTCGAGGTTCGAAAGACCAATAAGGGCCCCCAGATCGTGGTCTCGCGCACGCACCCGGCCCTGGTCGCGAAACTCTTCGAGATCGAGGTACCCGAGATCGCCAACGGCATCGTCGAGATCAAGGCGCTCGCCCGCGAGCCCGGCCACCGATCGAAGATCGCCGTCGCGTCGAACGACCAGATGATCGACCCCGTCGGCGCGTGCGTCGGCGCGCGCGGATCACGTGTTCGTAACATCACGAACGAGTTGCGCTCGGAACGCATCGACGTGGTGCCCTACAGTGACGACCCCGTCGAATTCATCCAGTCGGCCCTGCAACCCGCGCGGGTTCGTGAAGTTCGACTCGACGAAGAAGAGGGCATCGCCACCGTCATCGTGCACGATCAGCAACTCTCGCTCGCCATTGGCAAAGAAGGACAGAACGCGCGACTCGCCGCGCGACTCACGGGTTGGCGCATCGACATTCGTTCCGAGAACGAGACCAACGACGAAGTCGTCGAAGAGGTCTGGACCGATGGCGACGCGGTCGTCGACGAGGCGGTCGCCGTCGTGACCGACGAGAACGGCGAGGTCGAGGCGGTCGTCGTCGACGAGGTCATCACGACCGCGGAGGGCGACGTAGAAGAAGTGGTCGCCGTGGAAACGATTTCGGAGGACGAGACATAGCACCGAAACGGACGTGCGTCGTGTGTCGGACCCGTCGGGACGACGCAAAGATGATCCGCGGGGGCCGCGACGTCCGAGGATCGTGGTATCTCGGGCGCGGCGTCGGTCGTGGTGTGTGGTGGTGTGACGCCCAGCCCTGCGAAGAAGCATTACGAGTGACTCACGTCGCTCGAGCACTCAGAACAACGGTGATTGAAAGCGACGTGGCGGTACTTCGAGGTCTCGCGGTCAGGAAAAGGCCGCAGTTGTGAAAGAATAGGAAACTGTGCCCGTCGAATGTACGGGTGCATGAAGTAAGGGAACGTTTTGGCGCCAAAGAAAATACGAGTGCACGAGCTCTCGAAAGAGCTCGGGCTGACGAGTAAAGAGTTACTCGTACTCGCCCAAAAACTAGGAATCGGCGCCTCGAGCCCGTCGGCGTCGATTGAAGACGCGCAGGCCGACCGGATCCGTCGGCGCGCCGACGCCGACGGACTGCGGCGAGAAGTACCCGGTGACGCCCTGAAGGCCGAGAAGGTCGACAAGGCCACCAAGGCGACGAAAGCTGCGAAAGCGGCGGCGCCCACCGAAGAAGTGACGAGCGCGCCTGTCGAGGCGACGCGCGTGTCACGCGTCACCAAGCCCGCGAGCGCTCCCATCGCGACGCCCCCCGAGGCGAGCCTCGAACCGTCGTCGCCCTCGACTCCCACGCCGGTCGCGTCCGAAGAGAGTACCCCGAAGGTCGTTCGCTCTCGCGCCGTCGTGCCCAAGCCCGTGCCGACGCGTAGCGTGTCGCCCGACGGACCCACGACAATCCGCCCCACCCAGCGCGGTGGGGCCGGTGACGGCGAGAACCAGAATCGCCCTCCTCTCAGTTCAACGGGCCGTCCCATTCCGCCACCACCCGGTCGACCCCTAAGTGCCACCGGTCGGCCGATTCCTCCGCCACCGGGTATGCGTCGGCCACTGCCGAGCGCCACTAATCGCGGCGGTCCGTCGAGCGGACCACGTCCCATGAGCGCGCGTCCCAGTACCGGCGCGCCACGAACCGGCGGACCCTCACGGCCCGGCGGCGGCTTTAGCTCGGCGCGCCCCGGCGCGCCCACGGGTGGCGCCCCCGCCGGCGCCAGTCGCAGCGGTGGTCCCGCCAGGGGCGGCGGCGGCCCGCGCGGATCGCAGCGCAAGGTCACGCGTCGACGCCGACGTAACGTCGAAGAGCTCGAGCCCACGCAGATGACGACCTGGCAACCGAGTAGCGCGCCAGTGCCCGACGGAGAGATCATCATCGAGCGCGGGTCCACCGCGAAGGACGTTGGTCCCAAGCTCAACCGCAGTGCCGCAGACATCATCCGGTTCCTCTTCCTCCAGGGCGAAATCGTCACCGCCGTGCAGAGTCTGAGCGACGACATGATCGAGCTCTACGCTGCCGAAGTGGGCGCCGACGTCCACCTCGTCGACCCCGGCGAACAGAAGGAAGCCGAACTCCTCGCGAAGTTCTTCGACGAAGTCGAAGACGACGTCGTGGTCCCGGACGCGCCGCGTCCGCCGGTCGTGACCGTGATGGGTCACGTCGACCACGGCAAGACGTTGCTGCTCGACAAGATCCGCAAGTCCAATGTCGTCTCGGGCGAGGCCGGCGGCATCACGCAGCACATCGGGGCCTACCAGGTCTCCTGGCACGGCAAATCGATCACCTTTCTCGACACGCCCGGTCACGAAGCCTTCACGGCGATGCGCGCGCGTGGCGCCAAAGTCACCGACGTCATCATCTTGGTCGTCGCCGCGGATGACGGTGTCATGCCCCAGACCGTCGAGGCCATCGATCACGCGAAGGCGGCGAACGTGCCGATCATCGTGGCGATCAACAAAATGGACCGTCCTGACGCGAATCCCGATCGCATCCTCCAACAACTCTCTGAGCATGGCCTGGTGCCCGAGAAGTGGGGCGGCGACACCATCGTCGTCGAGATCTCCGCACTCCAAGAGACGGGCATCGACGGACTACTCGAACAGGTCCTGCTCGTCGCCGAAATCGGCGAACTCGCGGCGCCGCCGTCGGGTCGTGCCGTCGGCACCGTGCTCGAAGCGAACCTCGAAGTCGGCCGCGGCCCCGTGGCGACGGTCATCGTCCAAAAAGGACTTCTGCGCGTGGGCGACCCCGTCGTCGCGGGACCGGCGTACGGCAAGGTCAAGGCCCTCATCAACGATCAGGGCAAGCAGATCAAATCGGCTGGGCCCTCGACGCCCGTGCAGATCCTCGGTTTCAGCGAGCCACCCTTCGCCGGCGACGAGATGCGCGTGGCGCGCGACTTGGCGCACGCCCGGTCCCTCGCCGAAGCCCGGGCCCAGCGCTCGCGACTCGTGGGTCAGCAGCCCGTGGCGTCCTCGAGTGGTGCCCGTCTCGAAGACCTCTTCGAGCAGATTCAGCGCGGCGAGACCGCAACGCTCAACATCGTCTTGAAGGCCGACGTGCAGGGCTCGCTTGAGGCCTGCACCGAGTCGCTGAAGAAACTCGAACGCGACGACGTGAAACTCGTCATCGTGCATCGCGGCGTCGGTGGCATCACCGAGAACGACGTACAGCTGGCGAAGGCGTCCAACGCCACGATCATTGGCTTCAACGTGCGACCCGACAAGCGCAGCCGTGAACTGGCCGTCAGTGAAAGCGTGCAGATCCGAACCTATGAGATCATCTACAAGCTGATCGAGGAGATCGAGTCCGCAATGCTCGGTCTGCTCACGCCCGTCTACGAAGAGATCGTCACCGGCGAAGCCGAAGTACGCGAGGTATTTCGCATTCCCCGCGTCGGCGCCATCGCCGGGTGTTTCGTACGTGACGGCGTCATCACGCGCGGCTCGAAGGTTCGATTCTTGCGTGAGGGGACCATCATCTGGAAGGGAACGGTCACGTCGCTTCGTCGGTTCAAGGACGACGCGCGCGAAGTGCCCGCGGGCTTCGAGTGTGGCGTTGGACTGTCGGACTACCAAGACCTCAAGTCCGGTGACATCATCGAAACGTACGAAGAGCGCGAGATTCCGCGCACGGCCTAACCCATGGCCCACTCCTCAGGTTCGCAGCGCCCCTACCCCCGCACGGCGCGGGTGAATCAGATACTTCGCGAAGTGATCTCCGAAGAACTCGTGCGCATCTCGGACGTCGACGAGCGACTCGGCTTTCTCACCGTGACGGGCGTCAACACGTCGCCCGACATGGCCCAAGCCATGGTCTACTTCCACGCGCTCAGCGACGGCGCGAAGTCCGCGCTCGAAGAACGCCGGGGCCAGATCCAGGCCGCCGTGAACTCCCAGACTCGCCTGAAGCGTACGCCCAAGCTCTCGTTCATGGCCGACCCTGCGGTGGCGAGTGGGGCGGCGGTCGAAGAGTTACTGCGACGCCAGCACCATGTCGACGAGTAACGGTCTCCTCCTCATCGATAAGCCGGGTGGACTGACGAGCCACGACGTCGTGGCTCGCGTGCGGCTCGTCATGAACGAGCGGCGCGTCGGACACGCCGGCACGCTCGACCCGATGGCGACGGGACTGCTGGTGCTCGCGATCGGCCCCTCGACGCGATTGCTGCGTTTCGCTCAGAGCGAGACCAAGCGTTACGAGGGCGTCGTGACCTTCGGCGTGCGCACCGATTCACTCGACGCTGACGGCGTCGTCGTCGAGCGACGAGACGTGCCACCACTCAGTGCGCAGTCCGTGAACGACGAAGCGCGGCGCATGCTCGGCACGCAGTCGCAGGTCCCACCGATGGTGTCGGCGCTGAAGGTGAAGGGCCAGCGTCTTCACGCGTTGGCGCGAGCGGGCGTCGTCGTGGAACGAGAGGCGCGCACCATTGCCGTTGAGGCGTTCACCCTCGCGCCCACGAGTGAGGCCAACGAATGGACCTTTGACGTGACCTGTTCGGTGGGCACGTACGTGCGCGTCTTGCTGAGCGATCTCGCCGAACGTCTCGACACGATTGGCCACTTGAGCGCCCTTCGCCGTCTCGCGAGTGGCACGCACCACGTCGACGAGGCGCTGACACTCGACGAACTCGACGTGCGCGTCCGCGACGGCGCCGCCGTGGTACGTCCGCCGCGCGACTTCGTCACGCAACTCGAGACGTTCGAGGTCTCCCGTGAGGACGAGCGGCGCCTTCGTATGGGTCAGCGCGTTGCGTTCGAGGGTCCTCGCGACGACGAGATCGCGGCCATCAGCGAAGGGGGATCCTTGGTCGCCGTACTGCGGCGACGGGGCGAATCGTGGCAGCCGTCGGTCGTGCTGCCCGACGACGAGCACACCGAGCACGGGTAGGTTGCTGGCATGATTGTTCTTCGAGACGGCGAACGTGACGCTCCGTCGAGCGAACCGAGCGTCATCACGATCGGCGTCTTTGACGGACTGCACCGCGGTCACCAGGCGGTCATCGCCCAACTCGTCTCGTTGTCCAAAGAGTACGGCGCTCGTGCCACCGTGGTGACGTTCGATCCGTCGCCCGCGATGGTGCTGGCGCCGACGAAGGCCCCGCGGCTCTTGGCGAGGTTGGAGCAGCGCCTCGAAGGACTCGAGGCCCTCGGCGTCGAACAGGTTCGGATCGTCACCTTTGACGACGTCCTCGAGAGCGAGACGGCGCGTCACTTCATCGAGCGCGTGCTGGTGGGAGAGTTACGGGCGCGCTGCGTGATCGTCGGCGAGGACTTTCACTTCGGTCACAACCGTGAAGGCACGGTGGCCGTCTTGCGCGAGGTGGGCTCTGAGCTGGCCTTCGACGTGGCGCCGGCCCCGCTCCACGGCGACGACGAGCGGTGGAGTTCGACGTCGGTGCGCCGCGCCCTGGTGGACGGTGACCTCCGTTACGCGGAGAGCATCCTCGGTCACCACTTCGTGCTGCGTGGCACGGTCGGTCGCGGCGACCAGCGCGGCGAAGCGCTCGGTTTTCCGACGGCCAACCTGTTGCTGGCGCCCCATCAGGCGCTGCCGGGCGACGGCGTGTACGCCGGCGCGACGCGGCTCGGCGGCACGTGGTGGCCGGCCGCCATCTCGATTGGGACGCGTCAACAGTTCTACGAGGACGGTGAGCTCCTCGTCGAGGTACACGTGCCGGGCTACGAGGGCGATCTCTACGATCAAGAGATAGACGTGGTGTTTTTGGAGGGTCTGCGCGAGCAGATGACCTTCGAGAACGTGGAGGCGTTAACGCAGCAGATCGGCCGCGACGTCGCCAAAACCCGTCAGATCTTTGAGAGAGAGTCGTCCCACGACCCTCAACTGCTAGGATAGAGATTCGGTCAGCGACGCTGATCGTGTGGGTCGTCTCGTTGGCGGCTCGCAACGGGACCCCCGACTCAATAAGGCAAACACGTTATGACTGAGAAGCAGGAGATTATTAAGGACTTTCAGGCGCACGTCTCGGACACCGGTTCACCGGAAGTCCAAGTGGCGCTCTTGACAGCCCGAATCTCGCATCTCACCGAGCACCTCAAGGTTCACAAGGGTGATCATCACACCCGCCGTGGGCTCATGAAGCTCATCGGTCAACGACGCCGTCTGCTGGACTACGTGCAAAAAGGCAACGTAGAGCGCTATCGCGCGTTGATTGGTCGTCTCGGCATTCGTCGCTAGCCGAAACACGCACGTCGACGCCGTCGACGTGTTCAACATATCCGAGGCCTCGAAGGCCAGTGGAGGACAGTCGCCTTAGGGCGAAGGTTGCTCACTGGGATTCGGGCGGAGTGTTGCTACACAAGGAGCCAATCCATGACTGACGCAATTCGCGTAAGCAGTCCAATCACGGGTACCGACAAGACGATGAGTTTTGAAGCCGGTCACCTCGCCCAACTAGCCGATGGTGCCGTTATGGCGCGCATCGGTGACACCATGTTGCTCGCCACGGTCACCGCGGCGCGAAGCGCACGAGAGGGAATGGACTTTTTCCCCCTCACCATCGACATTGAAGAGCGCGCGTACGCCGCCGGAAAGATCCCCGGGGCGTTCTTTCGCCGCGAGGGCAAACTGTCCGACCAAGCCATCCTCATCTGTCGTCTGATCGACCGACCGCTGCGTCCTTCCTTCCCGAAGGGTTTCCGCAACGAGGTCCAAGTCGTCGGCACGATCTTCAGCGCCGACCAAGAAAATCCCCACGACATTCTGGCTATCAACGCCGCGTCCGCCGCGATCATGATCTCGGGTATTCCCTTCGATGGCCCCATCGGCGCCGTTCGCATGGCCTACACCACCGACGGCGAATGGGCCCCCCACCCCACGTACGCCGAAGGTGACGCCGCCACGTTCGAACTGGTCGTCGCCGGGCGCGCCTTGAGTGACTCCGTCGACGCCGACGTCGCGATCATGATGGTCGAGGCTGGCGGCACCGAAGGTTCGTTCGAGAAGTATCTCGACGGCGCACCCAAGGTCAGCGAAGACGTACTGGCCGCGGGACTCGAAGCCTCCAAGCTCTGGATCCGCGAAGCCATCAACCTACAGCGCGAACTCGTCCGTGACTTCATCGCCGACCGCGGTCCGTTGCCGATCTTCCCGTACGAGACGTTCGCCGACTACCAAGACGACGTCTACGCGCGCGTGGAGAGCGTCGGGGGCGCCGCGCTCACCGAGGCCAACAAGATCACGACGAAGGCTGCGCGCAACGAAGCGCTCGCCAGCGCCACCGCGACGATCACCGAAGAGCTCAAGAGTGAGTTCGAGGGTCGCGCCGGTGAGATCAAGGCCGCGATTCGTTCGATGACCAAGAAGCTCGTGCGTCGACGCATCGTCGAAGACGGCGTGCGCATCGACGGTCGCGGCGTGGCGGATATCCGTCCACTCTCCGCGGAACTCGACCTCTTCCCGATGACCCACGGCTCGGCGCTCTTCCAGCGCGGCGAGACCCAGGTCGTCAACGTCACGACGCTCGGCATGCCGCGCATGCGCCAGCAACTCGACACGATCTCGCCCGACGAGTTCCGTCGCTACATGCACCATTACAACTTCCCGCCGTACTCGACGGGAGAGACTGGTCGAGTGGGCGCGCCCAAGCGCCGCGAAGTCGGACACGGCATGTTGGCCGAGCGCGCGCTCGTGCCCGTACTGCCGAGCGAGGAAGAGTTCGCCTATACCCTGCGCGTCGTCTCGGACGTCATGCAGTCCAATGGCTCCACGTCGATGGCCTCGGTCTGTGGTTCAACGTTGTCGCTCATGGCCGCGGGCGTGCCCATTAAGGCGCCCGTCGCGGGTATCGCCATGGGACTCGTCTACGACGAGGGCAACTACGTCACCCTGACTGACATCCTGGGCGCCGAGGACGCCTTCGGCGACATGGACTTTAAGGTCGCCGGCACCGCTGACGCCGTGACGGCCTTGCAACTCGACACCAAGATCGACGGACTTCCCGCTGACGTGCTCGCCAAGGCTCTCCATCAAGCTAAGGACGCTCGTCTCGCGATTCTCAAGGTTCTGACCGACACGATCGCCGAGCCGCGTAGCCAAGTCGCCGACGTCGCCCCGAAGATCGTCTCGATGCAGATTCCGATCGACAAGATCGGTGAGGTCATCGGTCCCAAGGGCAAGGTCATCAACACCCTCCAACAAGAGACCGGTGCCGACATCGCTGTCGACGACGACGGTGTCGTGGGAACGGTGACGATCGGTGCGAAGGACGGCCGGGCCGTCGAAGAAGCACGCCGTCGCATCTCACTCATCCTCGATCCGCCCTCGGCCGACGTCGGTGCCGTGTACCAGGGTCGCGTGGTGTCGATCGCGAAGTTTGGAGCGTTCATCAACATCCTTCCGGGTCGAGATGGTCTGTTGCACATTTCGAAGTTGGCGCCCCTCAACGGCGGCAAGCGCATTGGTCAAGTCGAAGACGTACTCGAACTCGGCCAAGCACTTGAGGTGAAGGTCGACGACATCGATCCCCAAGGCAAAGTCTCGCTCTCGCTCGTCGGGGACTTCCCCGACGTCGTGGACGAGGGGCCGCGTTCGCGCGATCGCCGTCCCGAGCGTGAGAGTCGTCCCGAGCGTGACAGCCGTCCCGAGCGTGACAGCCGTCCCGAGCGTGAGAGTCGTCCCGAGCGTGACAGCCGTCCCGAGCGTGAGAGTCGTCCCGAGCGCGGTGGCAACGCCAGTCCGAAGTCTTCGTCCTTTGAGGCGTCCTTCGAGGCCGAATTGGCCGGCGAGATCGGCGACTTGGGCCCCGGTGGCCCGGCGTTCAGCGATGGTGACGGCGGTGGACGTCGTAGCCCGCGCCCGCGTCGACGCTAAGTAACGAACGGCCGCGGTGCGCAGTCTTCGACTGTCCACCGCGGCCTCGTTGTTTTTCGTAGCGTAGAGAGAATGACTACCGGCCCGGAGGTTCCTACGCGCTGGTGGCGTCCGCTCAGTCGAGCGGATCGCTGGGCCGTTCTCTGGTTCGTCATCGTGCCGTGCGTTCTCTTCATCGTGCCGGCGTTGCTGGGTCGACCGGCCATCGACGCCGACAACCTGATCCAAAACTTTCCCTTACGAGTACTCGCCGGCCACCAGATCGCCTCGGGACACCTACCGCTGCTCGATTCACTCTCCAACGCCGGCACCCCGCTCTTGGGTGGTATGAACGCGGGCGCTCTCTATCCCCTCACGGTGATCTTCGCCTTCGTGTCGGCACTCGCGGCGTGGATCTTCAATCTGATCGTCGTCTACGTCACGGCGGCCGTCGGCGTCTTCGTCTTGCTGCGCTGGCACGGGCTGCGCACGGTGCCGTCGTTCGTGGCAGCGATGAGTTACGCCTACTCGGGAGCCATGATCGGCCAGATCGTGCACCTCGGGGTCGTCCAGGGTTTCTCGTTCCTCCCGTGGGCGGTCGTGTTGATGTTGGCCCTTTCGCGACGGCTTCGTCGAGTGGACGCTGACGCGTCGTGGCGCGAGTACGCGCGTGTCTCGGTGCCCTGGGTCTGCGGTGTGGCGCTGCTCTGGGGGCTCACGTTCCTCACCGGCGAACCCCGCGGTATCGCGGACATGGAGTTGCTGACGATCGTCGCCGTTCCCTGCGTGTTGTTGCTTCGCACGTCCTACTGGTTGACCACGTGGCGCGCGCGCGCGGCGTACCTGCTCACGTTGTTCGTCGGGTTCGCCTGGGGCGTAGGGCTCGGTCTCGTTCAACTCCTACCGGGTTGGTCATTTATTCACTTCTCACAGCGCGCGGGCGTCGACTACTGGTTCTTCGGGGCGGGTTCGCTCGCCGTTAAGTGGTCGGCCCTGCTCCTCATACCCGACCTCTTCGGGGGCAGCGGGGTCCTGGGCCAGCCCGGATTCTTCGTGAACTACAACCTGGCCGAGGTGACGGGCTACGCCGGCGTCGTCGCCCTCATGGCGGGGGCCGCGTTCCTGACGCGACTGACGCGGCGCGGATGGGAGGGCGTAGAGCGCGATTACACCATTTACGTCGTTGTCGGCGTCGTCGGCTTGTTCGCCACGTGGGGGAGTTTCACGCCACTCGGTCACGTCTTTCGAGCCATTCCTGTCTTTGGCTCGACGCGCCTTCAGAGTCGCAACGTCATCCTGGTCGACTTCGCGCTCGCGATGGTGCTCGGCTGGTGGCTCCAGCGCGTCCAGGACCAGAGGCTCGAACCCGCGGGACTGGACCGGGGCAAGCGTTGGATCACGCTCGCGCCGGCGATCGTCGTGGCGGCGTTCGCGGTGGCCTTGATCGGTTGGGGCCCGGCCGTGATCTCGCGCTTGGGCGCGCCCGCGGGCGGCGCGTCGCTCGCGACGGGGCTCAGACTCACGGACACCCTGCACCTGGTGATCGCCCTCGCGGCCGTCGCCGCGGTGCTCATCTGGCGCAACTCTCGGCGTCTCTTGCACGTGCTCATCGCCGTCCTGGTGGTCGACCTCGTCGTCTTTTCGGTGTTCACGTCCACCGGCTTGATCGGCGGTCCGGGGCCACGCGAATCGTCACGCTCGACGGCCGTTGGCCTGTTCGGAACGAAGGGACGTTTCGCGCTCGTGGGCAACGGCGCCGCGCGCACGGGCGTCTATCGCGTCCTGGGCGAGCCGAACATGAACGTGTTCACCGGTCTCCAAAGCGTCCAGGGCTACGGCGCGTTGATCTCCACCATCTACGACAACGCAACTGGCACGCACCCCCAGACCACCCTCAACGCCTGTCACCTGGCCGATGGCACCTTCACGCAACTACGACTCGACGCCGTCGCGATCTCGCGTTCAGAGCTCGCGACGAACACGCAACTCGAAAGCGTCGTGCCGCCGACCTGCGTGCCCGCGACGTCGACGCCCTCGACGCGGCGCTACTTCGGACAGATTCTTCGGGTCGCCTCCGTCACGATTCGTGGCGCTCGCGGACACGAACTGTCGACGGGCGGCGTCAGTATCCAACTCTTGAACGGCCACGGCGTCGCCGTGGGTCGGGTCTCTACGCTGAAGGACCCGTTGGCCACCAACGCGAAGATACAGGTCGCGACGTTTGGCTTTCCCGGCGCGCCGCGCGCCGCCGGGTTCGTCGTGCGTTCGAGCGAGGGAGTGAACGTCGGCGACGCCGTCGTGACGACGGCGAGCGGACCAAGCTACCGTTTGGACAGCAACTTTGAGCTGGCGATCTCGTCGCCGTCGTGGCGCCTCACGTCCACTCAAGGTACGTTCTCGGTCTTCAAGGCGCGCTCGATTCTTCCACCCGCCTGGTTGACGTCACTCGCGAACGGTCGCGTGACCAAGATCAGAAGCGCGTCGTGGGGCGACACGTGGGTGAGCGTGACGCTCCAACGATCGTCCGTGCTCGAGCGGAGCGAAGCCTACCTACCGGGTTGGCGCGCGACGGCCGTCAACACGACGACGGGTCGCGTCGTCAATCTGAGCGTCTATCGAGTGGGACTCATTGAGGGCGTCCGGGTGCCTCAGGGTACGTGGACGATCCACTACCACTACCACGCGCCGTACATCGAGGTGAGCGTCGCGGCCTCGGCTGCGTCGCTCGTGCTCCTGCTCGGTGTCGTGACCGCGCTCGGCGTCACGAGGCGACGTCGACGCGCCGATAAGGTTCTCTCGTGAAGTCACTCGTCATCGTGGGCGCCGCCGGCCGCATGGGTCAGGCGCTCGGCGAAGGGCTAAGCGCACTGGCGTCGTTCTCTCTCCTGGCCTTGGTCGACGAGCACGAGCCGCCGCAGCGTTTCGGAGCCGCCTACGCGACGTCGTTGGACGCGGTCGATCCGACGAAGGCCGACGTCGTCATCAACTTCTCTTCGCCCGAGGGGGTCATCACGTCCGCGAACTGGTGCGCCGAGCACGGCGTCGCGCTGGTGATCGGCACGACGGGACTGTCGACGGAACAGCGTCGCGTCGTCGAAGACGCCGCCACGCGTACGGGCGTCGTGATGGCGTCGAACTTCTCCGTTGGCGCGGTCCTCGCCGAACGTTTCGCCGGCATGGCCGCGCCGTACTTCGAGCGCGCGGAGATCGTGGAACTGCACCACGACCGCAAGGTGGACGCGCCGTCGGGTACCTCGATTACCACCGCCGCCATCATCGCCAACGCCAGAAAGAGTGCGGGACTGGCGCCGTTGCGTGATCCAACGACACGACACACGCTGGCCGACGCGCGCGGCGCCGACGCCGCCGACGGCGTGAAGATCCACTCGGTGCGCCTACCAGGACTCGTCGCGCACCAGGAGATCCTCTTCGGCTCGGCCGGTGAGGGCCTCACGATTCGCCACGACTCCTTCGACCGCCAGAGTTTCGTGCACGGGGTCGCGCTCGCGGCGATCGCCATCGACGCGACGCCGAAGTTCCTCGACGGCATCGCGTCGTTGATTCCTTAGTGCGCACGCCCACGGCCCGGTCTCCTCGACGCATCGGCTGGTAACTTCGTACTATGAGTACCCCTCACTTTGGACGCGTCCTCACGGCTATGGTGACGCCCTTCGCCTCCAACGGGGCCGTTGACTATGACGTCGCGGCAACACTGGCCAAGTTCTTGGTCGCCGAGGGTAGTGACGGACTCGTCGTCGCCGGCTCGACCGGTGAAGGTTCGTCGCTCAGCGACGAGGAGAAGCTTGATCTCTTCGCGTGCGTCGCCGAAGCGGTCACCGTGCCGGTGCTCGCGGGCTCGACGTTCGCCAACACCCAGCAGTCCGTCGTCCTCACCGCGCAGGTGAAGGCCACGGGCGTCGCGGGGGTTCTCGCGACCACGCCGGCCTACGCGCGACCCAATCAGACGGGCATCGCCGCCCACTTGGGCGCCATCGCCGAAAGTACGCCCCTCGAGGTCATGCTCTACGACATTCCTTCGCGCACGGGACGAAAGATCGCCCCGACGACGACGATCGGACTCGTGAAGGGCCACAAGAACATCACGGCCCTCAAGGATGCCTCGGGCGATCTGGTGTCGGCCGCGCACACCAAGGCCGTCCTGGGCGACGCGCTCGCGCTCTACAGCGGTGACGACTCGGTCCTGCTGCCCTTTCTCGCCATTGGGGCCGTCGGCATCGTCTCGGTCGCGGCGCATTGGGTCGGGCCCGAGGTGGCGGGCATCGTGCACGCCGCCGCCCTCGGCGAGTGGCAAGAGGCCCAGATGCTCAACGAGCGCGCCGCGGCGAGCTTCGCCTTCGAGAGCACGGAGGCCTACCCGAACCCCATGCCGTCAAAAGCGGTGTTGCGTCTCCTGGGCTTCAACGTCGGCGAGTGCCGAGCGCCCCACGGACCGAGCGACCCCGAACTCAACGCCAACGCGGCCGAGCTCGTGGCGTCGTTAAAGATCGCTCGTGGCTGAGACCCTTCGCGTCACCTTCCTCGGCGGACTCGGTGAGATCGGCCGCAACTGTCTCGCGATCGAACAAGACGGTCGTATCGTCGTCGTCGACGCCGGACTCATGTTCCCCGAGCCCACCATGTACGGTGTCGACCTGATCCTTCCCGACTTTCGATGGCTCATCGAGCGCCGCGACCGAGTCGACGCCATTGTGCTTACGCACGGCCACGAAGACCACACGGGCTCACTGCGTTACCTGGTGAAGGACGTCAACGTCCCTATCTACGGGTCGCCGCTCACGCTGGGCTTCGCCCGCCACCGTCTCAGCGAGGCCAAGGTCGCCAAGGACCTCACGTTCATCGAAGTGGCCGACGGCGAACGCCGTCGTATCGGACCGTTCGAGGTGGAGTTCATCCCCGTCACGCACTCGGTGCCGAGCGCGCACGCGTTGGCCTTTCACACCAAGGTGGGCGTCGTGGTGCACTCGGGCGACTTCAAGCTCGACCTCACGCCCATCGACGGACGGCGCACCGACATCAACCGCCTCGCCGCCCTGGGCGACGAAGGCGTGACCCTGTTGCTCGCGGACTCGACGAACGCCGAAGAGCCCGGCTTCACGCCCTCGGAGGCCAGCGTCGGCGTGGCGCTGCGCCGGCTCTTCCTCGAACGACCTGACCGGCGCATGGTGGTGGCCTGTTTCGCCAGTCACATCCACCGTATCCAACAGATCGCCGACGTGGCGCACGAGACGAAGCGAAAGATCGCCTTCATGGGTCGATCGATGGAAGCCAACGTGAAGTTGGCGAGGAAGTTGCACCTTTTGCGCGTGGACTCGGCTGATGTCATCGACGTCGAGAACATCAGTCGCTTCGCCCCGGGTGAGGTCTGCGTGATCTGTACCGGGAGCCAGGGTGAACCCTTGGCGGTGCTGTCGAAACTCTCGCGCGGTGACGCGAGGAACTTCAAGGTCGGCGCCGACGACACGGTGATCCTGAGTTCGCACCCCATCCCTGGCAACGAGTGGTCGGTCGGACGCGTCATTGACGACCTGCACCGCGAGGCCACCGAGGTCATCCACTCGGGCCAGGAGCCGGTGCACGCCTCGGGTCACGCCCGCCAGGGCGAACTGCGTACCTACCAGCAACTCCTTCGCCCAAAGAACTTCGTCCCCGTGCACGGTGAGTATCGCCACATGGTGCACCACGCCGAACTCGCCGTCTCGATGGGGTTGAGTCCGAAGCACGTGTTGATCTGTGAAGACGGCGACCAGATCGAGGTCTCCGAGAAGGGCATCCGACGCGCCGGCAAGGTTCCGGCGGGCTTTCACTACATCGACGGCAGCGCGGGGGACCTCGACGATCGTCCCCTGGAAGAGCGCCGCATGCTTGCCGAGTACGGGGTGCTCTTGATCTCGGCCGGCGTCGATCGCGACACCGCCACCATCGCTCAGGCTGTGGCCATCTCGGCGCGTGGCTGGTTCGAGGGCGGGAGCGACAAGGATCTTCTCGTGAATCTGACGAGCGCGGTGCGAACGGCGATTCAAGAAGCGCTCGCTGACGGCAACCTCGACCCGGACTCCCTCTCGAAGGTGGCCCAACGAGCGGCGGGGCGCCTGCTCGGGCAGCGCTATCGGCGCCAGCCCGTCATCTTGCCGGCCGTCGTCGTCCTCTAGACCTCGGTCTTCTCCGGTTCGCCGTGGTCGGCGTTGCTTCGACCACGGCGCCAAAAGGCCTTGTGGCTGACTTGCTCGGGGCGCAGCCCTCGGTCGAGCAGGGCACTCTCGAGCACGCGCATGACGTGGAACTCGCCAAAGAGATAGGCGTGGCCGTGGTCGGGCGGTAGTTCGAAGGCCGCGAGACCCCGTAACAGACCCTCGGCGTCGCTGGTCGATCGACCCTGACGGTCGACGAAGATACCCGTCACGGCGAGACCTTCATCGAAGGGCGCGCTCAGCGCGTCGTCGGCGGCGTCGATCTCGACGATGAAGATGGCGCGACCGGGCACCTGAATGCTCTGGGCCATTCGATAGAACGCCGCGAGTCCACTGGCGTCACCGACGAAGAGGTGCCAATCGGCCAGGGGATCGAGCGCGATCTTCCCGCGAGGACCAATGACGTCGACGAGCTCGTACTTCGCGGTGACCTTCACCCAGTCGCTGCCCGGCCCGTCGTGGTCGACCGTGATCCACAACGTGAACGTGTCGTTCGCGGCGTCGAGACTGCGCACGCTGTAGCGACGGCGCACGAATCGGCCCTTCGAGTCGGTGAGTCGAATCATGACGTCGTTGCCCGGCGTGCCGGCGAGCGTGACGGCGTTGCCACGCAGTACCAACTCGTAGATCGACGTGCTGAGCGCGGTGGCCGACACCACCGCGCAGAGACTCGCCGTGGCGCCCACGCGCTCGGCGAGCTGTTTGGAAGAGTCGTCTGGTTCGTTCGTCACTCGCACAGCCTAGAGGCCGCTGGTTTGATCGCGAGAGAGTCCGTGTGACGTCTTAGGGCGACGCCCGCTCCAACAGAGAGACCGTGTGCGCGTCGATGGAGTTCTCGATCTCGTCGAGCTGTTCGGGCGTCGTGCGATCAAGGCGTCGCAGCAGGCGCGGCTCGGCTCTGGCGAGGTCGATCGAGGCGCGCGCGTTGGTCACCGCGCGCAGCGCCGCGCGACGAAAGAGGTGTCGGCGAAGTGGGTCGTCGATGGAGGCCTCGCGCTCGTAGCGCGCACTGGCGGCGCGCGCGTTGTCGACTTGTTGGGTTGGTCGCAACGACGGCGCGGTCGTCCAGAGTGCGACGTCCAGCACCAAGACGATGGCGGCGCCAAGGGCGGTGTCGACGATGCGTGGCGCGAAGAGGTACTTCTCCGTGCCGAGGAGACTCAAGAAGACGAAGACGATCGGTGTGAAGGTGATCACGGCGAGCACGTGCGAACGGCGCGCGGCCCAGGGCTCAATGGCCGCCATCACGCACGACAGCGCGATCAGTAACCCAATGGAGTTTCCCGAGAGCGCGACGAGCGCGGCGATGCCCACGCCGACGACGGTGCCCAGCGTCCGGGCGAGGGCGCGGGTGACGACCGGCCCGAGGTCGGGGCGAAGAATGAAGGCGACACTGAGAGGCAACCAGAACCCGTGAGGACCGTCGAGGGCGTTGGCGATGAGGGTAGCGACGACCGTCGCCAACGAGAGAATGCACGCGAAGCGCAGTCGTTCGCCCCTCGGCAGCACCGCGCGCGTCGTCACGCGCGACGTAAAGCGGCGTGTCGTGACGTGGAGCGCGTTCGCGTCACTGAGGGCGAGCGCCGAGGTGACCTTGGGGTCAAGTCCCACGATGGCGTTGAATCGTGTCGGGAGTTCGCGAAGGATCGCGACGGCCTCGAAAGCCGAGGTGGCGCGCAACGCTGACGCGACGTCGCGCAGGCCCGACGAGACCGAGGGTTCTATCGTGAGGTGTTTGCCCTCGAGGTACGACACCACCTCGCCACAGCGCAGCGCGACGATCAGGCACTGGCGCAGCGCCACTTCTTCGGCGCTGACCGGGCGGCGGCGGCGACTACCCACGACGTCCTGCGCGGCGTCGAGCGTGGTGACGGTTCGCGCTCGCTCTCGATAGAAACGCGTCGTACCGACCGCCTCGACGAGGAGCGCGAGGTCGTCGAAGGCCTTCGAGAGGAAGACTCGCTGGTTGGCGAGGCGTTTTCTTCGATCGGTGAGGGCCGCGACGAAGTAGACCCACAGCGCACCGAGCGCGATGCAGAGACAGGACTGCCAGACCTTGCCGCTGAAGCGCAGTCCGGCGCCGATGATCGAGCCGATGAGCAGGTAGGCGCCTTGCGTGGCCCAGTTCGACGCTTCGACGAAACCTGCGACCAGCGCCACGGCGCCGAAGAACACGGTTAAGGCCGCGGTGGCGTTGTCGTGGCCCACCAGTGTCGCGCCCAAGGCTACGCCCGTGCCGGCCGCGACCGCTGTCCACAAGAGGCGTGGCCCGCGGACGCTCCACTCGTCGAGCCCGTCTTGACTAATCGCCCACAGTGCGCCGATGGCGAAGACGATGGCGTAGAGGCGCTGATTGATGATGAGACCCACCACGAGGGGCGCGCTCAGACAGAAGCCGGCGCGCAGGGAGAGACGAATCTCGGGTGTTCCGTTGACGCGTCGACGAACGCTCAACGGCGACGCTCCTTCGCCCGAGGTCGGGTTCGCGCGTCCGTCGCGCGCGATACGTGACCAGACGACGACCACCCAGGCGTCACTGTCACTTCGCAGCGGGTGATCACGGGCTCATCCTAAGTCCGAGCGATGGTTCGACCGATCGACGAAGCGCACAGGGTGGGACCATGGACGCTGTACAGCACATGAGTCAAACGAGTGGTTCAGAAAGTGAACAAGTCGTTAGTAAGTTGGAGGGTTGTGGCACAGGCGCGACACCAAAAGAAACCAGTAAAAAAGGCGGCGAAGCGCACCTCGGGTAAGCGCGCCTCTTCCGACGCCCCGAACGTCTGGCAGCGCCACCAACGTGACCTCTGGGTCGTCGCTCTTCTGGTGGTGGGGCTCTTCGTCGCGCTCGCTGAAGCGGGAGCGCTCGGTCCCGTCGGTCGCGCGATCTCTCGCGGTCTCTCCGAGGTCTTTGGCGTCGGACGATTCGCGCTCGCGATCATCCTCCTCGTGGTGGGCACGGCGATGGTCTCGGGAAAGATTGAGTTCGATCGCGCCCGCGTCGGCTGGGGCGTCGCGCTCGGACTCGTCTCGATCAGCGGTATCGCCGACCTCGCGTCGGGTCGACCCGGCCTGCACGCCACGAGCAAAGTACTGGGTCACGCGGGGGGTTGGCTCGGCGTCGCGCTCGGCGGAGGTCTCGCCAGGTATCTCGGGGTCGCTGGCGCGATCGTGGTCTTTCTCGCGATACTCGTCGTCGCCACGATCGTCACGACCGGGGTGGGACTGCGAGCCCTTCTCACGGGGAGTGCCACGTTCTTGCGCGCGATCGGTCGCGTCCTGGCACGGTGGTGGATGATCCGACCCCAGCGCGAGGTCCGTGACGACGACGACGAGTCGACGACACCATTGATCGAACGAGAACCGGCGCTGGAGCCCGAATCGTTCGCGTACGACGAGTACGAGGATGAAGAGGGTGAACCCATCTTCGACTACGTCGACGAGGAACCGGATGAGGAAGTCGACGATGAACCGGAAGCGACGCCCGCGCGGCGCGCTCGCGCGAAACGCCCACGCTACGTGCCGGTGCCGAGCGCGTGGGAACTGCCTCCACTGACGCTGTTGCAGCGCACCAGGGATCAGAAGCTCGACCGCTCACTTACCGACGCCGCCGGGGAGGAGCTCGTGGACGCGCTCGCGGCGCACGGGGTGGAGACGACACTGCTCGGCTACACCGTCGGACCCACCGTGACGCGTTTCGAACTCGAATTGGGACCTGGGGTCAAGGTCTCACGCGTGACCTCGTTGAACAAGGACATCGCGTACGCGATGGCGTCACCCGACGTGCGAATCCTGGCGCCCATTCCCGGACGGTCCGCGATCGGCGTCGAGGTGCCCAATCGCCAGCGGACCCTCGTCGCGTTGGGCGACGTGCTGTCGTCCGAGGAGTCCATCGCGGCCACGCACCCCCTCGACGTGCCGATTGGCCGTGACATCTCGGGCAAGACGGTCGTCGTCAACTTGGGCGAGATGCCCCACGTGTTGATCTCGGGCGCGACGGGGGCCGGTAAGAGCTCGGCCATGAACTCACTCATCACCGCGCTCGTGATGCGCGCCACCCCCGACCAACTGCGTCTCTTGCTCATCGACCCCAAGCGCGTCGAGATGGGTCAGTACAACGACCTGCCGCACCTGCTGGCGCCCGTCGTCGTTGACCCGAAGAAGGCGGCTGGCGCCCTCGCCTGGGCCGTCAAGGAGATGGAGCGGCGCTACGACCTCCTCGCCGAGAGCGGCGCGCGCGACATCACGAGCTATCAGATGATGATCGCGAAGGGCGAGCTGATCCCCGAAGCGACGACCCAAGAGCAGGTCGCCGACGCCATCGAGCGCGCGACGGGTCTGGCCTCGGACGCGGAGCCGGCGCCGGGTCCCGAAGTGTTGCCCTACGTCGTGATCGTGGTCGATGAGTTGAACGACTTGATGATGGTCGCGGCGCGCGACGTTGAAGAGTCGGTCGTGCGCATCGCTCAGATGGCTCGCGCCGTCGGCATTCACCTCGTGCTCGCGACGCAACGTCCCAGTGTCGACGTGATCACGGGCGTCATCAAGGCGAACGTCCCAAGTCGTATGGCCTTCGCGGTGTCCTCGCTCGCGGACAGTCGCGTCATCTTGGACCAGGCCGGGGCCGAACGATTGATCGGCAAGGGCGACATGTTGCTCGTCACCGCGTCGAGCAACATCGCGCGTCGACTTCAGTCGCCTTGGGTCTCCGAGGACGAAGTTCGTCGCGTGGTCGAAGCGTGGCGTGCCCAGGGCGGGCGACGCGAAACGGTGGTGGCTCTCGACGTCCCCTTGAGCGGCTCCCTGTCGTCGTCGGGCGGAGGTTCCGGGGACGACGACGACGAGGTCCTTCGAAAGGCTCGCGACCTCGTGATCAGTACGCAAACAGGCTCCACGTCCATGTTGCAACGAAAGCTGCGCGTGGGCTTTGCGCGCGCGGGACGCATCATGGATCAACTCGAAGAGGAAGGCGTCGTCGCGCCCGGCGACGGCTCAAAATCTCGCAAGGTCCTCGTCACGCCCGAACAGTACGAACAACAGACTTCACTCTGACCCCGTGTCACGCCGCGACCCCTCTTCGCACCCCGCACGTCGTGGCCTCTTCACTCGCTTCGTGGGGCTCGTTTTGGGTTTTGCTGTGGCGGCGACCCTCGTCGTTGGTCTGCAGTTGCCCCTGTTGCACCGTCCCGCACGCGTGCACGTGTCGTTGAGCGCGGTGTCACTCGAGGGTCCCTCGGCGACACTCTCGTGGCCGTCCGTCGGTTCCGCCGCACTCGACATTCCCTCGCTGGGCGTCGTCGAGGGATATCACGATCAGGTCGCGCCCATCGCCAGTCTGACCAAGATGATGACCGTCTACGTTACGCTGCGACGCTTGCCCGTCGCCCTTGACGCCACGGGTCCGTGTCTCGTGGTGACCAGCGCCGACGTGACGACCTACCAACAGATGGTGAAAGAGAACGAGTCGAGCGTCGTCGTCACCGCCGGTGAGCAACTCTGCGAGAGGGATCTCTTGAACGGCGTCTTAGTCCACTCCGCGGGTAACTACGCCGTGATGCTCGCGAACATGGTGGCTGGGACCAACGTCGCCTTCGTCGCGCTGATGAATCAAGAGGCGGCGACGCTCGGCCTTACCCGCACGCACTACAACGACGTGACCGGCTTCTCACCCCTGTCCGTCTCGACGGCGCTCGAGCAAGCCAAACTCGCCGCGCTCTTGATGAAGTCGCCGCTCGTGCGTTCGATCGTCGTGCAACCCAGCGTGACGTTGCCCGTCGCGGGTATCGTCGCGTCGTTCACTCCCTACGTGGGCGTCGACAACGTTATCGGCGTGAAGTCGGGACGCACGGCCGAGGCGGGGGGCTGTGACGTGATGGCCATGACCTTTCGTAACGGCACCACGACGAAGGTGCTCTACGCGGTCGTACTCGGTCAACGCGGTGGCGATCTCCTCGGCCCCGCGGGCGCGGCCGCCTTGGCGCTGGCGGACTCCGCGGTGAAGAGTCAACTGCACCACACGTTCGTGAAGGATCGCGCGATTGGTGAGATCGCCTACACCGGACGTCGCGTCGGGTTCGGACTGACCCAACAGCGCGAAGTGTGGTGGTGGCCAGCGCAGGGAAAGCTCCGCGTGAGCGTGCGCGTGCGCCGGTTCACCACTTCGATACGCAAGGGTGAAGTCGTTGGTTACCTCGTCGTCAGGGGCGTGACGACACACACGTTCACGCTTCGCGCGCTCGGTGATCTTGCGCCACCCACGCTCCTTCAGCGCCTACGCTGACGTCATGTTCGCGCGCGTTCCCGCCAGTTCGGCCAATCTCGGACCGGGTTTTGACACACTCGCCGTCGCGCTCACGCTCTACGTCGAGGTGACGCTGGAGCCGGCCGAGAGTCTCAGTATCGTGAGCGACGGTTGTGGCGCGGGGCGATTCGACGATGAGCGTCACCTGGGCGTCCAAGTCGCAAAAGGCGTCCTCGGCCACACGAACTTCGCCATGAGTGTGACGTCCACGATTCCCCTTTCGAGAGGACTCGGTTCTTCGGCGGCCCTGGCCGTGGCGGCCGCGGCGGCCGCTGGCGCGCCCGACGCCCTCGCCGTGGGCGCGCACGTCGACGGCCACGCGGAGAACGCAGCGGCGTCGGTGCTCGGCGGTCTGGTCGTGGCGAGCGTGTCGCCCGACGACGTCGTGACGGCGCGTCAACTTCCCCTCGACGATTCGTGGCGCTTCGTCGTCGTGGTGCCCGACGTCGAGCTCGACACCGTTGACGCGCGTTTGGTGTTGCCGACGGACGTGCCCTTTCACGACGCCGTACGCAACTTGAACGCGTTCGGACTCCTGATCGCCGGACTCGCGAACCATCACGAGTTCGTGAGCGCCGCCATGGACGACTCTCTCCATCAGCCCTATCGAACCGCACTCCTTCCGTTCGCGGCGCCGTTGCTGACGTTGTTGCGCGAGAGCGGCGCGGCCGGGTCGTGTTGGTCGGGGTCGGGGTCGACGATGTTAGGTCTCGTGACGAGCGAGACGGCGCTCGCCGTCTCGTCAGCCGCGAAGAGCTTCTTGCACGAGCGCTCGATCCAAGGGGACGTGCACGTGCTTGACGCGGACCGTACGGGACTGGTCACGCGTTGAGCTCAGCTGACCTCCGCGTCGCCCGACGGACACTGAGCGGTGCCGGTTTCTTGTTTCTGGGGGCGGTGCTCATTCAGTGGACCGCCGCGATCGTCATTCCCGTCTTTCGTGTGATTGGTCCGTCGGCGACGAGTGCGTGGCGCTTTCTCCTCGGGGCGATCGTGCTACTCGCGCTGACGCGACCCAACGTGCGCCACTGGACGAGACGCCAGTGGGTGGGCGCGCTCGCGCTCGGGGCGACGACGGCCTTCATGAACCAGTGCTTCTACCAAGCGATCGCGCGTATCCCCCTCGGTGGTGCGGTGGCGATTGAGTACCTCGGTCCGTTCTGCGTGGCGGCGCTCGGTAAACGCACGCCGCGACACCTCGCCTTCGTCGCGCTCGCCGGCGTGGGCGTCGTGGCCCTCACGCGTCCCGGCAACGGCCTCAACGTCGTCGGCGTCCTCTTCGCCGCGGGGGCGGCCCTCGGGTGGGCCGCCTACGTCTTCGCCTCGAAGCGTGTGGGCGGCACGACGACGGGTTTCGAGGGACTGGCGGTATCGATGTCGGTGGCGGCGATACTCACGCTGCCCCTTTCACTCGGCGCCAGCGCGCGCCTCGTCGATCATCCCGACGTTCTCCTTCGGCTCTCGATCGTGGCGGTGGTGGCGATCGCGTTGGGCTTCGGCTCGGAACTCGAGGGACTTCGACGGCTCAAGCCGTCGATCGCGGGTGTGCTGATGGCGGGCGATCCCGCGGTGGCGTTCTTCATTGGGTGGTTGTTGCTGCACCAGGCACCGCGCGGGTGGGACCTGGTGGGACTGGGATGTGTCGTGGTGGCTGGTGCCGGCGTGATGCTCGACTCCGCGGTGAGTGAAAGCGAACTCGCTCAGTAGTCCCATTAGGCTTTCAGGGTGTCAACACCCAAGTCGTTCGCTATTCGTACCTTCGGCTGTCAGATGAACGAACACGACTCCGAGCGATTGGCCGGACTGCTCGTCGCTGACGGACTGGTTCGCGCCGCCAGCGACCTCGAGGCCGACGTCATCGTCTTTAATACCTGCACTATTCGAGAGAACGCCGACTTAAGGCTCTACAGCGCGCTCGGCCAACTGAAGGCCCTGAAGGAGGAGCGGCCCGGTCTCCAGATCGCCGTCGGGGGTTGCATGGCCCAAAAGGACCGCGGCACCATCCTCGAGCGCGCGAACTGGGTGGACGTCGTCTTTGGGACCCACAACCTCGCCTCGGCCCCGTCACTCCTTCGACGTTCGCGCACCGAAGGTCCTCTCGTTGAGATCCTGGACGCGCCCGACCCCGTGACGAGTCGCGACATGGCGCCCGCGCTCTACGCGGTTCGTGAACTGCCCTTCGCCGCGTGGATGACGATCCAAACGGGCTGCGATAACACCTGCGCGTACTGCATCGTTCCGAGCGTGCGCGGGGGCGAGATCAGTCGACCACTCGTGGATCTGCTACACGAGGCCACGATGTTGGCGGACGCTGGCGTCACCGAGATCACCGTGCTCGGCCAGAACGTGAACTCGTATGGTCGCGACATCACCGGTCGCCGTCCCCTGTTCGCCGAGCTCTTACGGGCCCTCGGCGAGGTGGCGGGTATCGAGCGGATCCGTTTCACCAGTCCACACCCGAAGGACTTGCGATCCGACACCATTGCCGCCATGGCCGAGACGACGAGCGTCTGCAACCAGTTGCACTTACCCTTGCAGTCTGGCTCGAACCGGGTCCTGTCGGCGATGCGACGCGGCTACAGCGTGGAACGCTACGTGGAGAAACTCGCCGCCGCGCGAGCGGCGATTCCCGAACTCGCGGTGACGACCGACTTGATCGTGGGCTTCCCCGGCGAGAGTGACCGGGAGTTCGACGAGACGCTCGCCGTCGTGGCGGCCTGCGAGTTCGATCTCGCCTACACCTTTATCTTCTCGCCCCGCGAAGGCACGCGCGCCGCCACGATGGGCGATGACTTCGTCGCGCCCGACGTCATCAAAGTTCGCTTCGAACGCCTGAAGGACGTCACGGATCGCTCGGCGCTACGTCACCACCAGGCCCGTGTGGGCAAGCGCGAAGAGGTACTCGTCGAAGGACCGTCTCGTCGCAACGACCAGATGCTCTCGGGTCGCACTCGTCAGGGCAAGCTGATCCACTTTCCCGTCACCGAGAACGTCGCGCGCACGGGATCACTGGTCAGCGTGGACGTCACGTACGGCGCGCCCTACTACTTGATGGGCGAGATGAACGCGGTCCTTCGACCTCCTCGCCACAAGATCCGCGTGCCACTGCTTTCGACGTGACGCTGCGCGCGACGCCAATGGTGGCGCTCGTCGGTGCTACGGCCTCGGGGAAGTCGGCACTGGCGCACGAACTCGCCCTATCGAGCGGCAGTGACGTCGAGTTGCTCAGTGTCGACGCCATGGGCGTCTACCGGGGTATGGATCTCGGCACGGCGAAGCCCACGCGACGAGAGCGTGACGTCGTCTCGTACCACCTGATCGATCTCGTCGATGCGAGTGAAGAGTTCACCGTCGCACAGTTCCAATGGGCGGCGAGAAGCGCAATCGCGCGCGTGGGCGAAGCCGGTCACGGGGCAATCTACGTCGGTGGCACGGGACTCTACGGTCGCGCGGTCCTCGACGACCTGGACATCCCCGCGCGTTACCCCGAGATCAGACAGGCGCTCGAAGCCCGGGCCGACGAGAACCTTCGTGCCCTCTACGACGATCTCGTCGAGCTCGATCCGCTCGCGGCCAGTCGCCTTGAAGCGACGAACGCTCGGCGCGTGGTGCGCGCGCTTGAGGTGACGTTGGGAGCGAAGCGACCGTTCTCGTCCTACGGCGAGGGTCTCTTGAACTACGGCCCCGTGCGCGTGGTGCAAGTGGGACTCGACTGCGATCTCGTGGTCCTCGACGAGCGCATCGATCAGCGGTTTCGTTCGTGGATGGACGAGGGACTGCTGAAGGAGATCGAAGATCTCGTGCGCGCACCAGGAGGACTCGGGCGCACCGCGCGCCAAGCCGTTGGCTATCGGGAGCTCCTACGTCACCTCGAAGACGGTGTGCCCCTCGAACAGTGCGTCAACGATGCCGTGACGCGAAGTCGTCGACTCGCCCGTCGGCAGCGCTCGTGGTTCCGGCGTGATCCGCGTGTCGAGTGGTTCACCGACGTGGCGTCAGCCCGGCGTCGGCTTCTCGAGGTGCTGAGTGGCTCGCACGGGTTCGTGCGAGACTAGATCAGTGACACTTCGCACGCTCCAAAAGTGGCACGGTGCGGGAAACGACTTTCTCGTGGACGTGCACGATCACGCCGGCGCGTCGTGGTGGACGCCCGAACGTGCTCGCGCACTGTGTCACCGGGCGACCGGCGTGGGCGCGGACGGCCTACTGGTGGCGACCCTCGGACCCGCCGTCACCATGGTGCTCTACAACGCCGACGGCTCGGTCGCCGAGATGTCGGGCAACGGTATCCGGTGTCTCGCGGCGGCCGTTCGCCGTACGACGAAAGGAACCTGGGACTCATTGGACGTGGTGACGATGGGGGGGACGCGAACCGTGCACCTCGACATGGATGACACCTCGGGCTACGGGAGCGTGGCGATGGGCGACGTGACGTTCGGTTCGTCGTTCGATGGAGCCTTGGGCGTGGCGAACGTCGGTAATCCCCACGTCGTCGTCCTCGACGACGCCTCGTGGAGTGACGCCGTGCGCGAAGAGGTCGCAGCGAAGTTGGCCGCGCAGGTCGGGGGAGCGAACGTGGAGTTCTTGACCGTTCTCGGTGCGGATCACTTGAGTATCCGAGTGATCGAGCGCGGCGTTGGTTGGACGCTGGCGTGCGGGACGGGCTCGTGCGCGGTCGCGGCGTTAGCGCGTCGCGCGGGACTCTGCGGCGACGTGGTGACCGTGGAGAATCCCGGTGGGGCGCTGCGCGTGGCCCTCGATGGTAACAGCGCCACCTTGAGCGGTCCGGTGCAGTTCGTGGCGAACGTGGAGTGGCTCGAAGCTTGACGTACGTGCCCAGTACTCTCATCGACCGTACGTTTCGAGAGAAAATTGTCCTCGTCGGGGTGCAGTTTCCGGGCGTCAGCCCGGACGAGCTCGATCATCAACTCGACGAACTCTCGTTGCTCGTCGACACCGCCGGCGCCGACATCGTCGCGCGCGTCGTGCAGCGCCGCGACAGTCCCGACCCGGCAACGTTCCTGGGCTCGGGCAAGGTGCAAGAACTGCGCGAGATCTGCGTGGCCCTCGACGCGGACACTGTCGTGTTCGAACACAACCTCTCGCCCGCGCAGCAGCGCAATTTGGAAAAGATCCTCGGGCGCACGGCCATCGACCGCACGGCGGTCATCCTCGACATCTTCGCCCAGAACGCTCGCACTCCCGAGGGAAAGGCGCAGGTCGAACTGGCGCTGCTCGAGTACCGTTTGCCGCGTCTTCGACGGGCGGGTGGCTCGCTCTCGCAACAGGCTGGCCACATTGGCTCGCGCGGACCGGGTGAGACGCAGCTCGAAGTCGACCGGCGTCGACTGGTCCAACGCATCCACCACATTCGTGGTGAACTCAAAGAGATCGACCGCACGCGCCAAGTCCAGCGTCAGGGTCGCGACCGCGGCCGGCATCGCGAAGTGACGTTGGTCGGCTACACCAACGCGGGTAAGTCCTCGATGTTGAACGCGCTGACCAGCGCGGGGGTGGAGGTCGAGGATCGGCTCTTCGTCACGCTGGACCCGCGCACGCGACAACGTCAGCTACCCGGAGGGGAGACCGTCCTCTTTACCGACACGGTCGGCTTCATCTCGAACCTGCCCCACGAGCTGGTCCAGGCCTTCATGAGCACGCTCAAGTCGGTGCAACTTGCGGACCTCTTGGTGCACGTGGTGGACGGCGCGAGTGACAACGCCGAAGAGCAGATCGCAGCGGTGCGCGACGTACTCGTCGAGATCGGCGCCGACCAGGTGCCCGAACTCCTCGTGTTCAACAAGGCCGACGTCGCGGGATCACGGGCCAAAGATCTCGCCAAGCTCTACGATGGCAGCGTCTGGGTCTCGGCGAAGACCGGAGAGAACCTCGACGACGTGATCGCCACCATCGGTGATCGACTGCGCTCGCGCGACCGTGTGTTGACGCTGCAACTGCCGCTCGACCGCGGGGACCTGTTGGCGGCGGCGCACCGTGAAGGCGACGTCCTCGACACCTCGGTGAGTGACGACGGCGTGTTGATCCACGTGGTCCTCGACGCCGTCGGTGCGGCGAGGTTCAGTGAGTGGCGCGTGTCAGCGTGAGCTTCACTCCTCCCGCGTACCCCTACGAACGCCTCGACGGACTGAAGAAACTTGCGTCGGACTTCGAGGGGGGACCGATCGACTGCTCCATCGGGACGCCGGTCGACGCGCCGGCGACGTTCGTCATCGACGAGCTCGCGCGCGGTGTCGGCGCGAGGGGTTACCCACCCTCGGCGGGCACCTTCGACTTCCGCGAGGCCGCGACCGAGTGGATGAATCGGCGATTCGCACTCATGCTCGCGGCGGACGATCTCGCGGCGTGCGTCGGCACGAAGGAGTTCGTTGGTTCACTCGCGGGCTATCTTCACCTACGCCAACCCGAGCGCGACACCGTGCTCTACCCGGCCGTCAGTTATCCGACCTACGCCATGGGCGCGACCTTGGCCGGTCTGCGCGCGGTGCCCGTCCACATGGTGAAGGGCCAACTCGATGTCGAGTCGATCGATCCATCCGACGTCGAGCGCGCGCTCGTGCTGTGGGCCAACTCGCCGTCCAATCCGACGGGCGCCCTCGACGACCTCGAACGTCTCGCCGCGTGGGGACGCCACCACGGTGTGCTCATCGTCAGCGACGAGTGTTACGCGGAGTTCACGTGGTCCTCTCGTCCGCGGTCGATTCTCGAACACGGTGCCGAGGGCGTGCTCGCGCTGCATTCGATCTCGAAGCGTTCGAACTTGGCCGGCTTTCGTGCCGGTTTCTACGCGGGCGACGCCGTGACGGTGACGTACCTTCGAAGCGTTCGCCAACACGCGGGTTTCATGGTACCCGGTCCAGTCCAGTCCGCCGCCGCCCTCGCCTTCGCGGACGACGCGCACGTTGAACTCCAGCGCGAGCGCTACCGCCGGCGCCTCGAACTCTTGAGCGGTGCCTTGGGACATCTAGACGTGGACGCGCCCTTTCCCGAGGGCGGCTTCTACCTCTGGTGCTCGAAGGACGGTATGGACGGGTGGGACTTGGCGACGATGCTCGCGGCGCGTGCGGCGCTCGTGGTGAGTCCCGGCGAACTGTACGGCGACGCTGGCAAGAACTACGTGCGCGTCGCTGTCGTCCAGCCCGACGATCGAATCGAACTCGCGGCCTCTCGTCTCGAAGCCTCCTAGGGCCGCCAGTACGATTGGTTCATGAACGAACTCGAAACACGCGTCGGCCACTGGTTCGAACACCTCGCCGAAATGACGCCCGACAATCTCGAGGCGCGTCGTGACGTCGAGTTAGTTATCACCAAGCTCGACGACGGCCAAGTGCGCGTCGCGGAAGTCGGCGCGGACGGAGCGATCGTTGTGCACGAGTGGGTGAAGCAAGCCATCTTGCTGCTCTTTCGTTTGCACGACCTGAAGAAGACCGAGGTCGGACCTTTCGAATATCTCGACAAGTTGGAGCTGAAGAGCGACTACGAGCGACGAGGCGTGCGCGTGGTACCGGGAGCCTCGGCGCGGCGCGGGAGCTACTTGAGCCCGGGCGTCATCTTGATGCCGAGCTACGTCAACATCGGCGCGTGGGTGGGTCAAGACTCCATGGTCGACACCTGGGCCACGGTGGGCAGTTGCGCGCAGATCGGGGCCAACGTGCACTTAGCGGGCGGCGTGGGCATCGGCGGAGTGCTCGAGCCCGCGAACGCCGTGCCCGTCGTGATCGAGGACGACGCCTTCATTGGGAGTCGCTGCATGATCGTCGACGGCGCACGCGTCGGTCGGGGTTCAGTCCTCGGTGCGGGCACCATCTTGAATCCGTCGATTCCCGTCATCGACGCCGAGAGTGGCGAGGAGGTCTCTCGCGGGTACGTGCCGGACTACTGCGTCGCGGTGTCCGCCAGCCGACGACGCGAGTACCCCGGTGGCGAGTTCTTCCTACCGTGCGTGTTGATCATTAAACGCCTGAGTGAAGGCGAGCGTCACAACAAAGTCAAATTGAACGACATCCTGCGCGATCACGGCGTCGCGACGTGAGCCGACTCGACGAAGCACTCGCTCTTGTGTCGATCAGCTCGGTGAGCCGCGACGAATCGGCACTCGCCGCGCACGTCGAAGCGCGGCTGCGCGCGTCGAGCACGCTCGACGTTGAACGCGTGGGCGACAACGTCGTCGCGCGTTCAACCGGTCACCACGCCACTCGTGTATTGGTCGCCGGTCACCTCGACACCGTGCCCGGTGACGCCAGTCAAGCCACCATTGTCGACGGACAGTTGCGAGGTGTGGGAGCTTGTGACATGAAGGGATCCCTCGCCGTGATGTTGGCCCTCGCGACCGATCCAACGCCCCGATCACTCGAGGTGACGTGGATTTTCTACGCTCGCGAAGAGATAACCCGCAGCGAGTCGGGTCTTAGTGAAATCGCCGAACTCCGCCCTGACCTCTTGCTCGGCGACGTTGCTCTACTCGCCGAGCCAACCGGGGGCGTGGTGGAAGCGGGCTGTCAAGGGACGCTGAAAGTCGGTGTCGAACTCACGGGTCGCCGTGCTCACGTGGCGCGCCCTTTCACTGGCCGCAACGCAATCCACCGAATGGCTGGCGTCATCGAACGCGTCGCGAATTACGAACCGAGAGTTGTCGACATTGAGGGCGTTCGATTCACCGAACAGCTCCAAGCCGTCGGTGTCGAAGGAGGTGTGGCCGCGAACGTGGTGCCTGACGTGGCGACACTGACGATCAATCATCGCGTCGCGCCCGACCGATCGATGGAGCAAGCGGCGTCGTGGCTACGTGGGTACCTCAGTGCGTGGTTAGAAGATGGTGACACGTTCTCGGTCCTTGACTGGGCACCGAGCGCGTTGCCGTCACTGAGTAACGAACGTCTGGGCGCGCTCGTTCGTCTGACGGGTCAGCCGGCGGAGGGAAAAGTCGGGTGGACCGACGTCGCGACGTTTCAAGAACTCGCGATCCCCGCGACGAACTTCGGCGCGGGCGATCCGCTGCTCGCCCATCGAAGTGACGAGTTCGTCACGCTGGACGAACTGACTCGCTTTGAGGGCGTTCTTAGAGAGTGGCTCGCCTAACGCGTAGCGGATGGCCCAGAAGCGCCCTTAGTAGTGGCGCAAGACGGAGATGACTCTCCCGTAGATGGTGACCTCGCGAGAGTCGAACTCCATGGGCTCCATTGTTGAGTTTTCAGGCTTCAAGATGATCCTTGAACCCTGCGGAAAGAATCGTTTGACGGTTGCTTCGTCATCGGGTATTCCCGCGACGACGATCTCGCCGGCGTTCGCGGTGCTTTCGCGCTGAACGACGATGAAGTCACCCGACAGGATTCCCGCGTCGACCATCGAGTCACCCCGCACTTGGAGCACGAAACTGTCACCGCGTCCGGCGAACTGCTCGGGAATTGACATCAACTCGTGCGCACTTTCGACCCCCAGAACACCCGTACCAGCGGCGATGTCGCCGACGAAGGGAATGTGACGAATGTGTTGTTCGGGCGCGGGATTGGCGGCGTCGAGACGAACCGTAAGGGTCCGGGGTTGCTGGGGATTTTTCTCGATATAACCCGCATCTTTCAAGACAGTGATGTGATTGGCGACCGTCGCGGACGACGAAAGACCGACTTGTTCGCCGATCTCACGAATCGTTGGAGGAAAGCCGCGCTCGCGCTGACAGGTCACGATGTACTCGAGAATCTGGCGACGCATCGGTGTCAAAACTTCAGCCATGTGGGTCCTCCCGAACGAACAGTTGTTCGTAGGATAGTCCATCGAGGCCGTAAAATCAAACACCTGTTCGTGTTTCTCGTCTTGGAAATGAGGTTGATCGACGCTGAGCGCGGTACATGGTTCGATTTTGGACGAACCAGATTGCGGCGTCGGACCCAGTAGTTGGGCAGTTCGTATCGGCGAAGCGGTGGATGACGCTGCGTGAATATTTGGTTAACCCGCGGGTAATAGTGCGTGAAAGTCATGCTATTTTCATGGCGACGGCGAAGGCCCGCAATTCCTGAGAGGGGAATGAATGAATTATAAATTTACTAGGTTGACTACGTTGGTCGCAGTGGGAGCGTTGACGCTTTCGGGTGCGACGTTGATATTTGGATCCGGAGCAGGTGCGGCCGCGAAAATTCCGACGTACACAATCGCGTTCCAGGGAGTTCTCTCGGGCGGAGCTGCGAGCCTCGGAATCCCTGAGAAGAACGGTGTAGTTGTGGCCGTGAACCTGTGGAACGCCAATAAGAAGCGTAAGTTCAACATCAAAATGATTTCTGGTGACGACCAGTGTGACCCCACGGTTGCCCCTTCGGTGGCAACACAGATCAGCTCGAATAAGAAGGTCCTTGCTGTTGTAGGACCGTCATGCTCGGGTGCGACGTTGGCTTCGCTACCTATTTATGGCCCCACTGGCATGGCAGTTGTAAGCCCTTCGGCGACGAATCCTCCGCTGACGACGCCCGCCGATGACCCTCACCACATCTACTTCCGTGATGTTGCAAATGACTCTATTCAGGGTCCTGCAGATGGAAACTACCTGGCGAAATCACTGAAGAAGACCAACATTGAAGTGATCAACGACGCAAGTACGTACGGCGCGGGCTTGGCTTCGCAAGTTGCCGCTCAGGCCAAGGCTGACGGTGCGACGGTGACAACGGCGACCTTGCCGAGCACGACTGCCTGCGGAAATGGTGGAACGGGAACTAACGACCAGATCACGATTCCGTCAGGCGTAACCGCGGTTTTCTACGGCGGTTACTACTGTGACTTCGCTCAGATGACGGATCTCGTTCGTACCGCTGGCTACACCGGCGTATTAATGAGTGGTGACGGATCAGACGAGCCTGCCTACATCACTGACCTTTCGAAGGTTGCGGATGGCAGTGGCGTGTATCTCACTTGCGCTTGCTCTCAGGTGAGTTCCGCTGGCGCCGCTGGCAAGCTATTCAACACGACGTACCAAAAGCGCCTTAAGACGACGCCCGGTGCGTATGCCCCAGAGTCCTACGATGCCGCGAACATGATATTCACTGCAATGACCAAGATCAAAAAGGTCACTCGCACGGGCATCACGGCCGAGTTGAAGAAGCTGGCCTACGTGGGAATAACAAAGACGATCAAGTTTACTTCGACCGGCGATGTCACGTCGAAAGCGATCTATGTATCCCAGGTTGTCGTTGCGAACGGCAAGGGCACCATTAAGCAGATTGCATCAACTACGCCGTAGCATTTACGACGCAAGTTCGTTGATTCAGTTTTGTGGGAACGGCCGCTCCAAGTGAGCGGTCGTTCCCACAAAGTGAGCTATGTTCAGTGAATCTCTTAGTCATTGAAAAAGGCCGGAATGTTCAATTTTCTGCTGCAGGGCGTTTTTACCGGTCTCATCTTTTCGTTGGTTGCGCTCGGTTACACCCTGGTCTACGGAGTACTTCGACTCATTAATTTTGCGCACAGCGAAGTGTTGATGACGGGTGGGTTTGCGGGTTACTTCTTTCTTCACTACACAATCGGTAGTCATCAAGTCCCTTCGAGTCTTTGGGCAACGATTTTCTATGTCGTTCTTGGTGTCATCATTAGTGGCGCTGGGGGGACATTGGCCGCGTTGGTCATCGAGCGTTTCGCGTACCGGCCATTGCGTCGTCGTAACGCACCAAAATTGGCGTATCTCATTTCGGCGATCGGCGCCTCGTACTTTCTTTTGAACCTCTTTGGCAAGGAGTTCGGACGATATCCCGTTGCCACGTCTCAACCGTTCAATAATCACGTAGTTGTCACGCTCTGGGGTGGTCAGATCACGACGTACGACTTGGTGATTCTCGTCGCCACGTTGGCACTCCTCTTCGCTCTGGACAGAATTGTCTACCGCTCCAAGATGGGTCGGGCGATTAGAGCAGTGGCCTCAGATATGGAGACGGCGTCATTGATGGGTGTAAACGTGAATCGAACCATTGCGAGTACCTTCGCGCTTGGTGGGTTCATGGGTGGAGCCGCCGGCTTCTTTCTGGCGATCAACCAAGGAGTCTCCAACAACATGGGATTTAAGCCCGCGCTCTTTGCGTTTACTGCGGCAGTTCTCGGCGGTATCGGTAACGTACGCGGAGCAATGGTTGGCGGTGTCATCCTCGGCATCGTCATGTTCACTCCGATCTATTGGTTGGGCCAGCCGTGGCTCGAGGAGGTAATTGCCTTCTCAGTTCTTGTTCTCATCCTTCTTTTTCGTCCGACGGGGATTCTCGGCGAGCGCCTCGGGAGGACGGCATGAGCACGGAATCGACAGTGCCGAAGAAGCGCTATTGGTCACTGAATGGCGACGACGTTCGACGTATCTGTACCGCCATCGTGGGTGGTTTGGTCCTCGCGATAATGACTGGACCCGAAGGAGCCATCTCGGATCCCACGTACGGTGTCAAGACGTCACTGCTCACACGTCACGTCGTCGGGTATTTCATTTTCGGTGTCGTACTCGGTTGTCTGTTGACTTATCGAGCCAAGGTCAAGGATGGCACTTGGCGAAGGGTTCGCACCACGCGTCGCAGAACACTGTCAGAGCTCGTCACGGCGTTTTCGTCGACATGGCGATACGTACTCTTGGCGGTTACCACATTTTTGGTCGCGTTGATTGCGCTTATCTTTGCCGACTTTTCGGGACCAGTCACTCGGAACAAGATGTCGATGCACGTGCTCGAGCACCAGTTTTTGTACACGCGAACGTACGGCTACTTGGTGCTGGCCGTTGCGTTGTGGCTCGTCGTCGTGAATCAAGCAATGCAACTCACTTCTTTTAGGCTTCGATCTCTCCCACGACCCGTCCTTGGTCTTGGCGCAGTTCTCGCTATCCTGCTTTTTTCGCTGACGTCCGATCCGTTTTTGCCAGCCAGGTTTTCGTGGCGGGCGCTAGATCCGCATGCATCAAACTCTCTGTTTCATCATTGGACGACCTATCTTTGGTTGATTCTCGGCCTCGCGGTCACCATTACGTGGTTGTTGAGGCGCGACCCGATTACTGGCGCGAAGCCGGCAAGGCGTTCGCGCGCTCTCGTAGTCACGCCCGAAATGAGGTTTCTCACCTACGTCGCCGCCGGGTTCATAGTGTTCGAAGCACCCAAGTACCTTTCGCTGTATTGGCAGATCTCGCTCTATCAACAGATCGGTGTGTTCTGTCTCTTGGCGATTGGTCTTAATATCGTCGTTGGCTTCGCGGGACTTTTGGACCTCGGCTACGTTGCCTTCTACGCGCTCGGCGCGTACGTCACCGCGTACTTCTCTGGCGCGTTGCCGCTTCAGCCGCCGTTCCATTTGAATCCGTTTTTCATCATCCCGTTCGCAATTATTATTGCAATGCTGTCGGGTGTGCTGCTCGGTCTCCCCACTTTGCGACTTCGAGGTGACTATCTTGCCATCGTCACACTGGGTTTTGGAGAGATTGTCTACGTGTTAGCAAACGACTGGACCCAAGTGACGTATGGTTCGGCCGGAACGGGCGCGATCACCAACTTCAACGTCCACTTGCTCGGCATTAATTACGTGTGGAACCCTGTCAATCCTCTCTCGTATTACTACTTAATGATCGGAATTCTCATTCCGGCTATCTTCCTCTTTGACTTTTTGAATCACTCGAAAGTGGGCCGCACGTGGGCAGCCATTCGAGAAGACGAGGTCGCAGCGCAGTCACTGGGCATCAACGCACTGAAATACAAAGTCATGGCTTTTGCCATGGGCGCTTCGACCGCCGGCGTGGCGGGAGTATTTACCGCGGTGAAGGTTGGTCACCTCTTTCCCAACACGTTTGTGCTCCAACTATCGATCACGATTCTGGTGCTCGTCATTTTCGGCGGCATGGGTTCGATCGTCGGTGTCCTCTTTGGAGCAATCGTTCTTCAGTGGCTTCCTTCGTATCTCAACTTTCACTCGTATTTTGGCTATCAGCAGGCAGACCTCTATCTCTACATTGGTGCTCTCCTCGTCGTGATGATGATCTTCCGGCCACAAGGTCTCGTTCCTTCGCGTCGGCGCCGTCGAGAAATCAGGGATTCTGAGGAGGGCCTCGGTTCGGCCGACGCTCTTGGCGCGATAACGCAGGATCAGCCCTCGTGACGTCCGCGGATCCCATTTTCGAGGTCAAGGACGTCACTCTGCGCTTTGGTGGCGTGACGAGTCTCAACAACGTCAGTCTCATTCAAGAGCGTGGAGAAATTCTCAGCGTGATCGGACCTAACGGAGCTGGTAAGACGTCACTGTTTAATTGCCTTACCGGCGTGTACTTGCCACAAGAGGGCTCGATTACCTTTCATCCCTCTCAAACAAAGGAAATCAAGATCGTCGGTCGTGCGCCGCACCGAGTAGCTCAGGCGGGCGTCGCTCGGACCTTCCAGACGAGTCGGATGTTCAACGCATTGACGACCTTCGAGAACGTGAAGATCGGCGTCGAAGCCCATCAGAAGACGGGTCCCATTGGAGCAATGCTCAAACTTCCGCGCACTCGCCACGAAGAGAAGTTCTCGGATCAGCGGTCACACGAACTCTTGGAGTACGTTGATCTCACTCATCGGACCAACACACTTGCCGATTCGCTTCCCTACGGTGATCGCAGGCGACTCGAGATTGCGAGGGCCCTAGGAACCGATCCCAAGGTTCTCCTTCTCGATGAACCGGCGGCCGGTACGAACCCGTCGGAAAAGTTGGCGTTGGCCGAACTTATTAGCCGAATCAATACCGAGCTCGGTATTTCGATATTGCTTATCGAGCACGACATGAAGCTCGTGATGTCCCTCGCTCAACGTCTCATCGTTCTCAACTTCGGTGGCGTCATCGCCGAGGGAACGCCTCAAGAAATTCAGGAGAGTCCGCTAGTGATTGAGGCCTATCTTGGAGCAAGTGACGAGGCGACACAGTAATGGATACACCAATGTTGCAAGTGGAACACGTGCAGGTGCGCTACGGCTCCGTGCCGGCGATTCACGACTTAACACTGCACATCAACCAGGGTGAAATCGTTACGGTTCTTGGCGCCAACGGTGCCGGAAAGACCACGACGCTGCGGATGATCTCGGGACTGCACCGGCCGTATTCGGGCCGCGTGCTCTTCGAAGGTGAAGAGATACAAAACCGCCCGGCCCACGAACACGTCAAACGCGGACTCAGTCACGTGCCCGAGGGTCGTCGAATCTTTGCCACGATGAGCGTACGAGAAAATCTCGACATGGGAGCATTTGGCCGACGTGGGGATCTCAAAGAAGACTTTGACCACGTCTACTCACTGTTTCCCGTCCTCGGTGAACGTCAAAAACAGTTGGGTGGGACGCTCTCAGGCGGTGAACAGCAGATGCTCGCCATTGGCCGCGCCTTGATGGCGAGGCCCCGCTTGCTTCTCCTCGATGAGCCAAGTTTGGGATTGGCGCCGATGATCATTGCGTCAATCTTTCAAATCATCGGAACAATCCGAACGGAAGGCGTGACGGTCATGTTGGTTGAGCAGAACGCTAACCAGGCGCTCCGCATCGCCGATCGCGGCTACGTGCTCGAGAACGGTGAGGTGCGATTTGAGGATTCGGCGGACGCACTTCTCGGCGACGATCGTATTCGACGCGCCTATTTGGGTAGCGACGCGTAGGGCCGTTGGCGAAAGCGGCGTCAGAGTCGACGCCGCGGGCGGCGGTCGTGAGTCGATGTCGAGCGTGAAGGACGCGTCGTGTCGAAATCGCGACAAAGTGTCGCGCTACTCCCTTTGATCTGGTTTGCGCTCTCTCCTCGCGACCGTTGCGTCATTCGAAAGAGAGGCTCGATGGAGTGCGCTGAAACGAATGAACGACTGGACGGGTGTTGGCAAGATCTGGTGGATGTCCTGGTCGCGAGAATCTCTAGAGTGCTGCTCTACGGTCCGCCCGGTACGGGTAAGACCTTCGCCGCGCTGCACCACGGCGTCGAAGAGGGGTACGCCGAACGCCTGGTGTGTACGGAAGACCTGACATCGGGCGAGATCACGGGAACGTGGATGCCGACGGGCGAGAGCCGTTTCGAGTGGCGCGAAGGACCAGCGATTCGTGCGTGGCGAGGACGTGAGGGTCGTGGAGGACGACTGGTGCTCGACGAGGTCGATCGAGCGTCGGGCGACGCGTTGGCGACTCTGCTCGCCGTCACTGATTCGCCCGAATCGGCGCGTTGGCGAAATCCCGAGACGCTCGAGTGGGTTCGACCCGGCCGTGAGTTCTCGGTCGTGATGACGTCCAACATCGAAGACCTGGACGACGTCCCTCGCGCTCTACGGGACCGCTTTCCAGTGAGCATTCGCGTCGATCGCCCCCACCCCGCTTCAGTACTTCGCTTGAGCGGTGATCTTCGCGCACCCGCACTCGCTGGATCGCTCGGGCCCGAGCAACGTCGCGTCTCGTTGCGCAGTTTCTACGCCTTCGACGAACTTCGACGTCACCACGGTTCGACACGCGCGGCTCGTCTCGTCTTCGGTGAGGACGTCGCGCAAAGCGTCCTCGACGCCCTTGCTATCGGCGCGGTGTCGTGACGCGCGGCGTGATCTTCCCAGAACTCCTCAGTGGGCGAGAGGACGGGACGATCGAACGTCCGTGGACGATTCGCGAGGGTTCGACAATACGGGGCTCGGCTAGTTGCAACCTCGCCGAACGAGTCCTCGAGGTCCCCCTCGATCCCGGCGCGCACGCCCGTGTCGTACGAGCGCACGAACTCATGCACGCTCGCGTGAGTCCGCACGTCGAACACTTGATGAAGGCCGTTGACGAAGTGTCTCCGAGGGCATTGGAGTGCGCTGAGGAGCTGCGTGTCAACTTGTTACTCGCACGTCTTCATTTCGACGTGACCCTGTTGAAGGACGGCACTGAGAAGTTCGGTGGTCGACGTGTCGCCGAAGCGGGGGATTGGGCCGAAGCGGTCTGTTTCTTGATGGCAGTCCTGGGCACCGGAGCAGAGAGGGAGTACCTCGCCGGAATTCGACAAGGTCGAGCCGCGTGGTTGCCGGCACTTCGCGCGATTCGTAAACGCGCCCTCACCGTACTGGACCATCAAAGCACCACGAAGCTCGCTTCGACGCGCCTCGACGACGATGGTCTCCCGAGTGGTTTCGCGACGTCGACGTTAGTCATCGCAAGAATATTGACGCAGTCCCTCGAGGCTCGGGTGCCGACGTCGACTGAAGAGCTTCGAGCATTTCGTCGCTCATTGGAGGAAGGGGGGCGACGACCCGTCACCGGACACTTCGCCCCGATCAATTTTGACGTGTCGCTCGAGCGTTACACCCCAACGTCCTCTTCGAGCGTCCGTCGTACTAGAGCGACGACCACGGGAACCACGCTGCGATATCCGGGGCGTCTCTTGACCGACGAACATCGACGGGCCTTCGCCCAGCGTCGGCGCTTTCACGGCGGTGTTGTCGTCATCGACCAGTCGGGGTCAATGGATCTCGAACCCGAAGCACTTCGCGACCTCCTGCGTCGCGCGCCAAACGCGCTCGTCGTCGGGTACAGTCACCGACCCGGTGATCGAGGATCGACGCCCAACGCGTGGCTGCTGTGCGATCGCGGAACGATCGCGAAAGAATGTCCCTCGGGCAACGTTGGTAACGGCGTCGACGGACCGGTCCTTCAGTGGGCACTGGCCCAACGCACCGCGAACGAGCCCGTGGTGTGGATCACCGACGGCCAAGTCACGGACTCGCACGATCACCCCGATATCGACCTGACGCTCGAGTGCGCGAACCTTGTTCGCCGCCACCGGATTCGAATGGTGAGAGACCTCGCTGGTGCTTCGAAAGCGCTACGTTCGAGTCGTCCCGTCACGCCCTCAGACCTGGCGGCATTTGGCCGCGTTGGCCACCAGTTGCGTGAAATCGTTGGAATATAAGGCTTTTCGAGCTCACCCAAAAAAAGTTGCATCGAACACCTGTTCGTCTTATGATGACGAACAGGTGTTCGTATAACGAAGGAGGGGCGACATGGCCGCAGTAGAGGTGCTTGAAGACTCGGATATCGGCCAGGTAGCCGCGGGCCCGTTCTTGCGACTGGTCTGCGCTCCATCAATTCCACAACCCCTTCGTTGCGGACCCTCGATGCGGCAACGTCGTCGCCAACGTGCGCTCTTCGTGCAGCGTCGTCGTCGCGCGCTGGTTGCGGTGGTCATGGCGTGTGCGCTCACGGTACTGGCCCTACCCGGTCACGTCTTTGGCGCGACGACAGGCGCCGGACTCTCGACGGACCTTGCAACGTCGTCGGTGCTCGCGTCGGGCATGGACTACGTAGTACAACCCGGCGACACGCTGGGCTCGATCGCCCGCGACGTGAATCCCGTCGATCCCTCCGAGGCCCGCACGCTCCTCGCGCACGAACTCGGTTCATCGGTGGTCGTGTCGGGCGAACACGTCCTCATCCCCTGAGAAATTAGGGCTTTAGGTGTATCGTGCAATGGTGCGGTGTCCTTTTTGTTCGGCAGATGACGACCGCGTCGTCGATTCACGCCTAGCCGAGGATGGCGTGGCCATCCGGCGACGACGCGAGTGCGCGAACTGCGGCCAGCGCTACACGACCTTTGAGCGAATAGAGGAGATCGGCCTCTACGTCGTCAAGCGTTCCGGCGACCGCGAACCCTTCATGAGGGAGAAGATCCTCAGTGGTGTTCGCTCAGCTGCGAAGAACCGACCCGTGGACGACGACGTACTCAACGGGGTGGCCGTCGCGGTGGAGGAGTCGATGCGTCTCCTGAGCCGCGACGTCACGAGCGAAGAGGTGGGCATGGCGACGTTGGAGGCCCTGCGCGATATTGACGACGTCGCCTACGTGCGCTTCGCGTCCGTCTATAAGGGCTTCGAAGGCACCGAGGACTTTGCCCGCGAGATTGGCATGCTGGTGAAGACCACGGCGCCAAAACATCGCGGGTAGTCGTGCGCGCCCTCCAGCTACAACCTCAATCGGCACTCGCGCTCTACGCCCATCCCGATGACGCCGACGTTGCGGCGGGTGGCCTCATGGCGCAGTGGGCGAGTGAGGGGATCGACGTCCATCTCGTGGTGCTCTGCGATGGCGCGAAGGGATCGCACTCGCCCCACGTCGCTTCATCGGTGATCCGCGAGACCCGTCGAGAAGAACTCCAGAGCGCCGCGGACCTCCTGGGCGTGCGCAGTGTCACGTCCCTCGACTGGCCCGACGGCACCGTCGCCAACACGCTCGAACTGCGCGAGATCTTGGTGGGCCTCGTGCGACGTCTGAAGCCCGAGGTCGTGCTCGGACCAGACCCCACGGCCACCTTCTTCGGGGAGGTCTACGTGAACCACCGCGACCACCGCGAGACTGGTTGGGCCCTCTTGGACGCCGTTGCCCCGGCCGCGGCGATGCCGTTGTACTTTCCCGAGCAGGGTCCACCGCACCAAGTGCGCGTCCTTCTCCTCAGCGGCACCCACGAGCCCGACGTCGTCGCTGACGTGTCACGGACGATCGATACCAAAGTGAAGGCAGTGCTCGCGCACGCTTCACAGTTAGCGGACGACGCCGCCGCCATTCGTGACGTCGTCTTCGAGCGCGCCGAGCAAGCGGGTCGGCCGGTGGGCGTCGCGTACGGCGAAGCCTTTCGCTGCATTGAACTCGCCTTCTAAGAGCCCGACGGTCGACGAGGCCCCAATCCTGCACGTGGATCTCGACGCCTTCTTCGCCTCCGTTGAAGTCCTCGACGACCCGACCCTGAAGGGCAAGCCCGTCGCTGTCGGAGGTGCGGGCGAGCGCGGCGTCATTGCGAGCGCGAGCTACGAGGCGCGCCGCTACGGGGTGCGCAGTGCTATGCCGAGCGTCGTCGCCAAGCGCGCCTGCCCGTCGCTCATCATTTTGCCCGGACGCTTCGACCGCTATGAGGAGTACTCACGTCAGTTCCACGACATCGTGCGAGATCTCACGCCGGACTACGAACCACTCGGGCTCGACGAGGTCTTCGCCGACCTTCGCAGTCTTCGTCGTCTCGAGGTGCGCCCGCTCGACGCGGCCGCGACGCTGCGCCGTCGCATCACCGGCGAACTAGAGCTGCACTGTGGCGTCGGACTCGGCAGAAACAAACTCTTCGCGAAGCTCGCCTCAAAGGAGTCGAAGCCTCGCGTCGTGGACCGTCGACTCGTCGAGGGCCCCGGCGTCTTTTGGGTCAGTCCCGAACAAGAGGCCGAATGGCTCGACGTGCTTCCGGTGCGTGCCCTGTGGGGCGTGGGCCCGGCGACGGCGGCCAAACTTTCCCAGCTCGGTTTCACGTGGGTTCGCGACCTCGCGCGCGTCGATGAGGCCACCCTCGCCCAGCACGTGGGGCCCGCGATGGCCGCAGCCCTCGCGGCGTACGCCCAGGGCGAGGACTACCGCGACGTCGTCGTCGATCGAGCTCTCAAGTCCGTTGGTCACGACCAGACCTTCGCGCGCTCACTTACGGGACTCGCCGACGTGCGCGAAGCCCTCAAGGTTCACGCCGGTGTCGTCGCGCGGGCGCTTCGTGAAAAGGGTCGCGTGGCGCGTACCATCGGCGTGATCGTCCGATTCGACGACCGCACGAGCGTCTCGCGTTCCCAAACGCTCACGTTCGGGATCGACGACGAGTACGCGATCGAGGCCCTCGGCGAGGCACTCGTCCAGTCCATCGACCTCTCGAGGAGCGTTCGACTCCTCGCGCTGCACGCGTCGGGTTTCTTGGAGCGCAGTGAGAATCAAATGCAACTCAGCTTTGGTATCGAGGCGGCGTCACGTGACGCGAAGTCGGGCGCGGTCGCGCTCTCCAGGGGTCGCCAGGTGGACAACGAGGCGCTACGTGACGCGATCGACGAAGTTCGACGGCGCTTTGGTCGCACGTCGCTCGGCACGGCGAGTGAACTCGGCGCCGGAGGCGTGGACATCGCAACGCAACGCGGTCGTCACGCCTTTGGACCCGACGTTGACGGCGCTACGCGCGAACCGTGACCAGCGTGCCGATGGGCGTGTAAGGAAACACGACTTTCGCCGAGGCGAAAGGCATCTCGACGCAACCGAGGCTCTGGGGGTATCCGTAGGACGAGCGAATGAAGCCGTGGAGGGCGTCGCCACCGTTGAAGTAGGAGACCCACGGGATGCCCGGGTCGCTGTAGTGCGAGCCGTCGGGGTTGGTGCCGGACATGGTGGTCGTGACGTAGCGCACGTAGACCGGGTAGGTACCAGGCGCCGTTGGCGCGACGGAGATGCCGGTGTTCACGAGAGCGCGGAACTTGACGTGGCCCGCGACGTAGAGCGTGAGTGTTTCGGGACTCGATTCGCTGACGTCGACGTAGTTGTACGTCGCCGGGTCGACGCGGTTGGCGTTGACGGCACGCAGTAGGTCCGACCACGTGGTCGCGTCGGCTTGGCCGGTGACGGGAATGTTGGACTGACTCTGAAACGTGCGCAGCGCCCCCTGCAAGATGATGTTGTCAGTGCCGAGGCTCCACTGTGAATGGAACGTCGTGGGAAGGTTGGGGTAGACCCACGTGAAGGCGCCGTTCACTTGCAGTGACGGCGAGCTCTGATTCGTGCCGGGCGTGAAGGTGAGGGGCAGGTAGTTCAACTCGGCGAGAAGCTGGGCTTCCCACGTGAGGTTTGTCGAGACGCTCGCGACACGCGGACGCAGCGCCATGAAGGTGCACGACTTCGCGCAACGCATCTGCGTGGGTGTGCTGAACGTGTACGTCGTCGAGGGGTGCAGCGCGCTGGTGGCGACCGCTTGCACGTCGTTTGGTCCGATCTGCTGCCACCGCGTCGACAGCGCTGGACGAACGACGAGTGGGGGAAGGGCCTTGATCTTGGTGGGCACGGTGAAGTGGAGACGTAAGACGGGTAGGTTCGCCGCGAGTGAAGGGGACAACGTCGCCGACACTCGCGTCAGGGTGGCGGCGGACGCACCGAGCGAGGGCACCAGGGTGAAACCCACGAGCACGACCGCGAGGGCCCCGGCCACTTGGAGTCGACGAATCACTTCTCCAGAGTACCGAGTGCTTCTTGAGCGCAGCCTTACAATTGGTTTACGAAAGAAGGGATTCTGCCGATGATGAAAACAATTGGGGTCATTGTTGTGGTCCTGTTGGCCCTGTGGCTGATTTTCTCCGTCGTGGGTGTGCTCACGGCGATCATTCGGACCGTCTTGCTCGTGCTCGTCGTCGTGGCCCTTTGCTACGCGGTGTACCACTGGCTCAAGAAGCACTAGTCCGATTCACGCGGCCAAGTAGGATTGACAGTTCTGGCGGCGTGGCCGAGTGGTTAGGCAGGGGCCTGCAAAGCCCCGTACTCCGGTTCGAATCCGGACGCCGCCTCCAAGAATTGACCATGTTGTCGACGCAATTGCTCAATTCGGCGAGAGTATCGAGGAGTCGTTCATGATGCTCTCGGGCAATGAGCGCGCGAGGTAGTCAAACCGTCGCTTGCGTCGATCGTAAGGGAAAGGCGACCAAACAGTCTCTACGACAATAATGTTGGCATGGACCGTGATTTGAGCAAGGTGTACGACTCGATGGCCTCGACGTACGCCGAACACGCGGCAGATAGCCCGTACAACGCACACTACGATCGACCATCCGTACTCGAGCTCTGCGGCGAAATCGCCGGATTAAGGATTCTCGACGCGGGTTGCGGCCCAGGGCTGTACGCGGCCGAGCTCGTCGGCCAAGCGGCACGGGTCGTATGTTTCGACGCGAGTGAACCAATGGTCAACCTCGCACGACTGATACTCGGTAGTTCTGCTGAAGTTCTGCATTTGAACATCGGAGAAGTTTTGCCCTTCGACGCGGGCAGTTTCGACCTCGTTCTCTGTGCCCTCGCAATTCACTACGCGAATGATCGCCTCCTAGCTTTCAAAGAGTTCCACAGGGTCCTTGCACCAGGAGGTGCGGTCGTCCTTTCAACGCAGCACCCGACCACGGACTGGCTCCGAAAGGGTGGTTCGTATTTCGACGTAGCGATTGAGACGGACATTTGGGAGCGCGAGGAGGGCAATTGGGACGTCTCCTTCTGGCGTGAGCCGCTCACGTCCTTGTGTGCTGCGATTTTTCACGCTGGCTTCCTCATCGAACGTGTCGTCGAACCCCTGCCGGCCGAGTCGATGAGGGAACGTTGGCCCGAGCACTACGAAAAGCTCAGCCAGGAGCCTGGTTTTCTCGTTCTACGTTTGCTAAAGCGTGAGACGTTAACGAAGTAACCGAGTCCTTCTTCGCGATGATCTCTTCGAACTTTTGGCGTTCACGCGCCACCAGATGGGATGAGTTGACTCGGATGATGCGCCACACTACTGTGGCTGAAAGTGATCGCTGGGGGGTCGGCAGGCAAGTCGGCGCGGGGAGCGGTAAAGGGGTGGCAATGAGTTCGAACAAATCTGTTTGGCGTCCGGTGTTCCGCGGCGTTGTGATCAGTTCCGGCGCCGCGGTTGGTCTCGCCGCCATCGTTGGGGGCATTATCCCCGGAGCCGCGAGCGCGGGCAGCACGAAGACACCTCTCACGGAGGCCATCGTGATCGCCTATACGGGGCCCAGTGGGTTCGAGGGCGGTGCGGCGGACTCGGGGGTCTACCCCGCCGTGTACGAGATCAATAAAGCTGGAGGAATCCTCGGCCACCAGTTGAATATCGTCACCGAGGACACGAGGGGGGACCCCGCTGACGCAGTTCCCATCGTGGACAAACTCCTCGCGACCACGTCGAATCTCGTCGGCGTGACGGGCCCCGGGACCTCTGAGGCACCGACGATCGTACCGATCCTCAACGCCGCTCACATGACCGAAATGAACTGGGGAGGCGAAGCGACCTTCGACAAGTCGAAATACGCCTACATGTGGCGCCTCATTCCACCGGACCCGACCAACGGGGAAGCGATGGCCGTTTGGGCAAAGGAGAGTGGCTACACCAAGGTTGCAGCGGTCTTCGGCACTGATAGCGGATCGCAAGGAGACCTACCAGGCGTCTTGCAAGGCGTCAAGGCGAGTCATGCCAAACTCGTGGCAAACGTCAGTCTGACGCCGGATCAACCTTCGTACCGGGCCGAGGTCGAGAAGGTCCTCGCCGCTCATCCTCAGGTCATCATGACCGAATCCGACGGGACGACGGCGGCGACGTTTTTCGCTGAGATGAAGCAACTCGGACATATTGTTCCCATCATCGGGACCACGGCGACAGCCATCAGTACCTACATCAATCCGGTTCGCAGCGCAATTGGTTCAAGCCAATTCACGAAGTACTTTACGGCGGTGGCTGACGGGACGCCGAAGCCCAGTCCGGCGACCACGGCGTACGCCGCCGGCCTCAAGGCGGAGAAGTCGAAGGTGCCGGCCCCAGAGGCACAGTGGGTGACCAATCCCTATTCAGGTGCTGGCTACGACGGGGTCATGGTCCAGGCGCTCGCGATGGACGCCGCTCACAGCACATCACCAAAGGTCTACAACAAGTTCATCAACGCCGTGACCGCAAAGGGCGCGGGCAAGTCCGTTGTCTATACGTACGCCGAGGGTAAGACGCTCCTTGCAAAGGGTAAGAAAATCCAGTACATCGGAGTGACCGGTCCTGTGCAGTTTGACCGCTACCACAATGCCTTTGGCAATCAGGCAGCTGAGCAGATCTTGGCTAACGACCACATCAAAGTCGTCCGGGTCATCACCCAACAGCAGATCCAAGCCCTTGGCTGAGGCGGTGCACCATACCGAAAACCCAGAATGGTCGATCGCGAGGACGGCGAGTCATCACGTAGGCACAGTCGCGAAGCGACGGCGTACCTCGAGATCGGCCAGTATCTAATGTTGGCTTTCGAGAGACGATAGCAAGAGGGCCCATGCATCTTTTTATACAGACGCTCGGCTTCGGCGTCGTGACTGCTTCGATCATCGCCATCGGCGCGATCGGGTTCACGGTTCAGTTCGGGTTGACGAACGTGTTGAACCTGAGTTACGGGAGCATCATGACCGTGGGGGCGTTCGTTGCCTACCTGACCGAGTCTGTCCATATCAACATCTGGGTCGGCGTCATTCTCGGTGGAGTTGCGGGTGCGGTGCTGACCCTCTTCATTGGCAAGACGATCTTCAAGTACTACGCGTCACGTGGCACGGGATTGTTCGAGATGGTGATGGTCACGCTGGCTCTTGCGCTCTTCATCGAGTACGCCATTGACGCGGTGTCGCGGGACCAGATCTATTCGATCACCTTTCCGCAGGGCGGCGTCGTCACGATGGGTCCTCTCATTTTCACGGTGAGCCAGCTCGTGCTCGTTGGGATCGCTATTTTGGTCTTCGCGCTCGTCGAGGGCATGTTGAAGCTCACGCGCCTCGGCAAGGCTCTTCGAGCGATGGCCGTCGACCCGCGGCTCGCCCGGTCGTGCGGGATCCCGACGAACCGGATCGTCAATGCTACGTGGGTGCTGAGCGGGTTTCTCTGTGGCGCCGCCGGGGTCGTCTACGTCATCAACAGCCTGAGCGTCAGCTTCTCGACGGGCTACGACTTCTTGCCCACGGTACTGGCGGCGGCGATTCTCGGAGGTGTCGGGTCGCCGGGGGGAGCCGTGCTGGCTTCGCTCTTGCTCGGCGTCGTGACCGAACTCGTGGCGTCCCTCGGAGGCTCCTCGTACAGTACCGTGGCGGCATTCGGCGTGCTGGTCGTGGTGCTCTTGAGTAGGCCGTCCGGGGTGCTCAATGCGTCGTCGCGCAAGGTCGAACTGACCGTCTAGGAGCCGAGAACAGCTAGTTATCAACGTCAGGCTCTTGGAGGGGCCAATCTTGGGTTCATACAGTTTCTATTTGTCAACGCTACTGGTCTACTTTGCGATTGATCTGCTCTGTGCGTGGTCGCTCAATCTTCAGTACGGCTACGCGGGCGTGATCAACTTCGCTTTTATTGTCTTCCAGGCCGCCGGAGCGTACGCGGCGTCGGTGGTCGTGCTCGGATCCGACACGGGGATAAACAGCTATGAGACCTACATACTTGGCGCGAAGGTGCCGTTCCCACTACCCCTCGTGGCTGCTGCGTTTGCCGGTGCGTTTCTCTCGGGGTTGGTGGGGCTTTTCGCCCTGCGTCGAATCCGGCGGGACTATCAGGCCGCCGTCATGCTCATCGTGTCGCTCATCTTGTTTCAGGCAGTGTCGGCGGATACCCATCTCTTCAACGGATCAAATGGCTTAACGGGAATTGCACACCCATTGCAGGCGTCGCTCGGCGTCTCGCTCAGCACGTATCAGTGGATTTACGCCGGTTGGGTGTCGGCGATCTGCGTCGTCATGTACTTCGTCGTACAGGCTCTCTGTCGGTCCTCATGGGGTCGTGCGCTCAAAGCGATCCGTGACCAGGATGACGCGGCGTCGTCCTTGGGCCTCAACGGGACCGTGTTGAGGATGCAGGTATTCATCATCGGGGGGGCCATCGCCGGGCTGTCGGGCGGCTTGCTGGTGGAGTTCATCGGCGCGTGGTCGCCGGGCGCCTGGGGATACGCGGAGACGTTCGTCATCTTCACGGCGCTGCTCGTCGGTGGTGTGGGGAACAACCGGGGAATGCTGCTCGGCACGTTGATCGTGCCGATCATCGTGCTCCAGGTCCCGACCTTTCTTCCCGCGTTTGGCTATCCGGGGCTCGTCGACGCGATCCAGTGGATGGTCATTGGGTTGCTCTGGATGCTCTTTCTCCTCGTGAGACCGCGCGGACTCCTGCCCGAACGCCGTAACATCGCGACAAGGCCGGGCTCCCCACTGCCTCGCAGCGGGCTGCAAGGGCTCGTTATCCGAATGCTCACGCTCGGTCGCGACCACAGCGTTACTGAACCGTTCGTCCGGTCGCCGGCGATCACCGCGCCCGCGCCTTCTCCAGGTGAGCAAGGCGAGGCCTCCCCAGCCGGGAGCGTTGCGGTGATGAGGTCCGTGACCGGCAGCAGCCCTCACGAGCACGTCAACGGACACGCGCCGCGCCCGGACGTTTTGACCCGAGAGCCCGTGATGGTCGCGCAGGACTTGGTCGTGCGTTACGGGGGCGTCGCAGCCGTGCAGGGCGTCTCGCTCCAGGTCTTTCCGGGAGAAATCGTCGGACTCATCGGGCCGAACGGAGCCGGCAAGTCGTCGTTGCTGGCCGCCCTCGCGGGTCAGTTGCGCCCCCGTGGAGGGGTTATACGTCTGCGTGGACAAGACGTGACGAAGAGCGCGCCGTACGCCCGCGCGAGGCTCGGACTCGCGCGGACCTTCCAGACGACGAGCGAGTTTCCCGCGATGACCGTGTTCGAGAACTTGCTCGTGTCCTCGAGAGGGGCCACTGGTGCGTCGTTGTGGCACGTCGCGGGTCGATGGCGAACGAACCGAGCCGAGGACCAGGCAGCCGAGGCTCGCGCTTGGGAGGTCCTCGATCGATTCGAGATGACCGAGACGGCCAACGCGTACGGAGCTGAGCTGAGTGGAGGTCAGCGACGTCTCGTCGAGATCATGCGCTGTCTCATGCGCGATCCAGCCTTGTTGCTGCTCGACGAGCCGATGGTGGGGGTCGCGCCACATCTCGTGAAGAAGATCTCGTCCGACCTTCGTGAAGTCGCGGACGAAGGAATCGGGATGGTGTTGGTGGAGCACGCCCTCGAAGTGGTGAGCACGCTCTGCGACCGGGTTGTCGTCATGGCGCTCGGGCGAGTGATAGCTGAGGGCACCTACGACGAGGTCGTCACCGATCAGGGGGTTCGCGATGCCTATCTCGGCTGACGACGAGGCGGACGCGGCACCGGGGTCGCCCGCCAGCTCGCTGCCCGACGGGTTTGCGCAGCGGGTTCCCGGTTACCTCGTCGCCACCGGTATCACCGCTGGGTATCAACGGCTCCCCGTCATCCACGAAGTCTCCCTCCAAGTCGGCCGAGGCGAAGTGGTGCTCGTGATGGGGCCGAACGGCGCGGGCAAGAGCACGCTCGTCAAGGCCCTCGTTGGGCAGCTGCCGTTGATGGCGGGGAGTATCCATCTCAATGGGGAAGACATCTCGCACTTGAAGGACGACACGCGTACGGTGCGTGGCATTGGCTACGTGCCGCAGAGTGGAGACGTCTTTCCGACGCTCACCGTGAACGACAACCTCGAAATGGGTGGTTACCGGCTGCCGGCAAAGGAAGTGAAGCCACGCCTCGAAGAGATCTTCGAGCTCTTTCCGATGCTGGCACCCCTTCGTCGACGGCGTGCGGGTAGCTTGAGCGGCGGCGAGCGCAAGACGCTCGGCATCGCCCGCGCGCTCGTCCCGAAACCCGACATGCTCATCCTCGACGAACCAACGTCCAATCTGGCGCCGCTCGTCGCCGCGAGCGTGCTCGAGGCTGTCGTCGGCCGTCTCGCCGCGGACAACTGCGCCGTCCTTTTGATCGAGCAACGCGTTACGCTCGGCCTTGACGTCGCCACCTGGGGCTACGTGTTGACCGAGGGTCGAGTGCGCATGAGCGCGAGCAGCGAACAGCTCGGTAACACCGAGGACCTCGCCGCGTTGTTCCTCCATGCTGAAAGCGCAGCGGGCCGTGACAATCAGGAGCGTCATGACCGCTGAACTCGGTGACCCGAGAGATTAGGAGTGGGAGAGCTTCCATGACCACGACAGAACGCGACGACACGGACGCGACCAATCAGAAAGTCAAAACGTACCAATACTTCACGAACGGTGAGTGGCGTCATGCCAATGACGCCAGCACGTTTGAGGTCTACGAGCCCTTCAGCCGAGCGGTTTTTGCCAACGTCGCCAACTGTGGCCGTGCAGAAACCAAAGATGCCATCAAGGCGGCAACGTCGGCGTTTCTCAAGTGGGCCGAACTCACGTCCGATGTCAAGAGTGCACTGTTTCTAAAGGCCGCGAGCATCGTCGATCGGCGTCGCGACGAGTTTTCCCAGATTCTGGCTCGCGAGACCGGCTGCACCATCTTCTTCGCGCACTTCCAACAAGACCTAGTAAAGAAGTATCTCGAGCAGGCCGCCGGGTGGGTGTACCTCCCCAAGGGCGAGATCATCCAATCGGATGTTCCCGGCACCTACTCCAGCGTCGTACGGCGACCCATCGGGGTGGTGGCGTGCCTGACCCCGTGGAACGGTGCGAGTGTCCTGGTGTGGCGCTCCGTCGTCCTACCCTTGTCCGCGGGCAACACCGTCGTCGTCAAGCCCTCCGAAGAAGCCCCGATTTCGGCCGGCCTCTTGGTGGCCGAAGTCACCGCCGAAGCCGGCTTTCCCCCCGGCGTCATCAATGTCGTCACGCACGCCGCGGGTCAAGCGGCAACCATTGCGGACGAGTTCTTCCGTAGTCCCGACGTACGCTGCATCAACTTCACCGGCAGCGTGAAGACGGGTCGCATACTTGCCGAACGTGCCGGCCGAGAGCTCAAACGCTCGGTAATGGAGCTCGGCGGATACAACGCTCTTATCGTCCTCGCGGATGTCGATCTCGACTACGCGGTTCGCGTGGCCGCCTTCAGCGCGTTCTTCCACCAGGGTCAGATTTGTATGAGCGCACGAAAGATTCTCGTTCAGCGTGACGTCTACGATGAGTTCCTCACCCGTTTCATCGACAAGACAAACGCCCTGCCAATGGGTGACCCTGAAGACGCCGCCACCATCGTCGGGCCGCTTATCAACCCTCAGGCTCTCGCGACAGTGACAGAGCGGGTGCGCGAAGCCGTCGACAAGGGTGCTCGTATCGTTGCGGGTGGCGGATGGACGGGACAAGTCCACGAACCAACGATTCTCATTGACGTGCCCGCTGACGCGACCATCGCCTTCGAAGAGACTTTTGGTCCCGTGGTCATCGTTCAGCCTGTCGATGACGCGCTCGAAGCCGTCGACGTCGTGAACTCGAGCATGTACGGTCTCTCCACCGCAATCCTTTGCGCCGACACGTTTCACGGGATAGAACTCGCCGCGTACGTCAAGTCCGGTGCGGTGCACATCAACATCCCGACCGTCGACGACGAAGTGCAGGCCCCAATTGGCGGCGTGCGCGACAGTGGCTGGGGACGGACCGGCACCTACGGCCTCCAGGACTTCAGCGACTACGTCTGGATAAACGCGCAGAGCGGCGAACGACACCTGCCCATCAAATAACCCGACCTCGCTCGTCTACGCGCAGTAACGAGACCAATTAGTTGGTCCTCCAGAGGTGGGGCGCCGCGGCACCGCCAGGGCGGCACGCGCGGGTGTCCGTGTGCGGTCACCCATCTAGATCTTTCGATTCCGGGTCGGTCGCCGACGCGACCGACCCGTTCGACCTACAGCGAGAAAAGACGAACCGAGTTGTCGCGACCGACCTTCTGGCGCAGACTCTCGTCAATCTCTGCATTGTCGAACCACTCCGAGCCCTGCTCCATCTCTTCGAACGGGTAGTCCACGGAGTACAGCACTCGGTCGCTGCCCATTGCCGCTACCGTCGCGAGGAAACTCGGCGTGTAGAAGTGACCAGCGGTGGTGATGTAGAAATTGTCGGTCAGATAGGACGTGAGTGAGCGATTGAGTTCGACGCGATCAAACGCCTTACGCATTCGATTCTCGATGCGCCACATGTTGAAGGGCAGTGACTCACCAAGGTGACCGAGTACCACTTGTGCTTTGGGGTGGCGATCGAAGAGACCACTCGTGATGATCCGTAGCGCCGCCACCGAAGTTTCGGTTGCGAACTCCCACACCGGGCCCCCCATCTCGGGCCACTTGGAAATGGCCCCACGCTGATCAGCGGGCAAAATCTGTGGGTGGAGGTAGAGCGGCACGTCCAGCGCTTCGAGTGCGCTCCAGAACGGGTCGAAGCGCTCCTCGTCGAGATGCGCGGAACTCCCGTCGGGCATTGCGGTGTAGCTATTGACCAGTACACCCTTAAAGCCCAACTCGGTGACGGCTCGATGTAGTTCGGCGACCGCTTGGTCGACGTCTTGGAGCGCCACGGCGGCAAAGCCGGCGAAGCGGTCGGGGTTCTCGGCAATTTCTTGGGCGAGGACGTTGTTAGCGGTGCGCGCGCCGTCGACCGCTTCTTTTACGTCACGCTGACCCTGAACACCGGGACTGGTGAGCGAGATGATGGCTAGTCCAATACCGGTTGCGTCCATTCGCTCGAGACGCAGTTCTCTGAAGTCCGCGAGCCGGCGCTCCACGTTCTGCCAGACTTCCAAGCTCAAAAAGTGAGGCCGCATGTTGTACATCGGGATTGCGAAGTGTTCTTCTAGCGCAATTTTGCCATTCATTATCCACTCCCTTTATCTCTACGAGGCCACCGAACTGGTGTCACCGCTTACATCGAGTCGAAGAAAATCACCGTACTACGGTGATGAGCACCCCTCGCAACCAGTACTGCTACTTCACAACGTCACGCCAGCCTTGTCATAGCAATTTGACGACCACCAACGTCGGGCGTCAAGGTCAGGTGCGGATCGGGACAGCAGTGATGTTGGACGAACACGAGACCTTCGCCCGCGAGCGAGGTTACACCGGCTTCGACGTCCCGGCGCTATTCATAATGTCATAAGGTACGTGACGCCGCCGAGACGGTGCGTTCGTCGTGCGAGGGGGAATCGTGGGATCAGCATCGGTTGCGAATGAGTTTCTGTCGGATGCTGACAGCGTCTGGGCGGTTATGGGCGACTTTGCGCATCCGGGCACGTACATTACTGACTTGCAGGCAGTCGAGATGCAGGGCGATGTGAGGGTGCTCACGTTGCCGGGGATGCAACTTCGAGAGAGGCTGCTGGAACGCGACGACGTGCAACGCCGTCTCGTCTATTCGGTGATCGCCGGGCTACCTATCGAGGCGCACCGCGGCGAGATCATCGTGCTTCCGACAGGGACTGGAAGTAAGGTGACCTGGAACTTTGAGGTGACACCGGACGAGATGGTGGGCCCCTTGACTGAGGTCTACTCGGGTGCCCTCGTGGCGCTGAAGCATTATTTCGGCGAGGAGTGAGTGACGATTCTGGTCATTTCGTAGTGGGTGGTCGAAGCGCAAAACTGGAGGAAGAATGAGGGACAAGATCGCGGTTGAGGAGCATTTTGTCTTCCCCGAATACGAGGAGTATGTCTCGAAGGCCTGGATGAGCCCTGAGATGCACAAGAGGATGATCAGTCGTCTCTCTGACATCGGTGGAAATCGACTCGAACAGATGGAGGCGAGCGGCATCGAATTGGCGGTGCTCTCACTAGTGACCGAGGGGGTCCAGGCGGAGCCGGAGACCGCTCGAGCGGTCCTCAAGGCGTCGAGGGCCAACGATATGCTGGCCGAAGTCATCGAGCAGTATCCCGGCCGTTTCGCGGGGTTGGCGACAGTGGCGCTGCAAGATCCCGCCGAGGCACTGAAAGAACTGCAGCGCGCAGTGCGAGAGCTCGGACTCAATGGCGTGTGCGTGAACGGCTTTACAACGTCGGGCGAAGGCGGTGACTACTACGACCACGAGAAGTTCCTTCCTTTCTGGCAGTGCCTTGAGGAGCTCAACGTCCCGCTCTATCTGCACCCGCGCTATCCGCTCCCGTCTCAGCGCGCGAACTACGCCGGTCGCCCTGAGCTGCTCGGTTCGACGTGGGGGTTTGGTGTCGAGACCGCGACGCACGCGCTACGGCTCATCACGAGCGGACTCTTCGACCAAGTACCTGGGGCTCAGGTGATCCTCGGTCACCTGGGCGAAACCCTTCCCTTCACCCTCTATCGAATGCAAGGGCGTATGAAGGCGTTGCGCGGTTCAGATTTGAAGAGGCCGGTGACCGAGTACCTGCACGAGAACTTCTATATCGCGACCAGCGGCAACTTCCACACTCCGTCGCTACTCGGAGCGCTGATGGAGATCGGCGTCGATCGAGTGATGTTCGCAGTCGATTACCCCTTCGAAGAGATGGCCGAGGCGGCGGAGTGGTTCGACGGTGTCCCGGTCGCGACGCGCGACCGGATGAAGATCGGACGAGAAAACGCGGTGAGCTTGCTCTCGCTTGACGTCAGTCACGATGGATGATATGACCGTCAGCGTAACGTCCCACGACGAAATGATATGGGTGGCCGGTGGTTGAGCGCAGCGAAGGAGAGTCGACGTCGTCGACGGGAGTCCAAGTCATCAGGCGCGTCGCCACCATCCTGCGAGCGGTGAAAGAGGCGCCGTCGGGGCTGAGTCTCGCCGAACTCGGCCGGGTGGTTGGCCTACCGCGCTCGACCGTGTATCGCATCGTCAAGACCCTCGCCGAAGACGGGTTTTTGACGGTGGGCCCGAACCAGAATGGCGTGCGACTCGGACCCGAGCTCGCCCAGCTCGCCGCGACCGCGCGACGGAGCCTCTTCAGCATTGCGCGCACTCAGATGGAGGAGATGGCGCTCGCGGCGAACGAGACGGTCGACCTTGCTATCTGGCAGGGCAATTCCGTTCGCTTCGTCGATCAAGTCATCGGGGACCAACGTCTGCGTGCCGAGGTGATCGTGGGTATGAACTTCCCCGCGTACTGCACGGCCAACGGTAAGGCCTTTCTCGCCGAGCTCCACCCGAGCGCGCTAGCGACGTACTTCGCGAATCACAAACTGGTCAAGCTCACACCCCACACGACCGTGTCTCGCGCCGCACTTGTCAAAGAGTTGAAGGAGATCCGCGAGACGGGCGTCGCTTTCGATCGCGAGGAGCACACCGAGATGATCTGCGCGGTGGGGCTCGTCGTGCACGATGTGCGTGACGGGGGTGTCGCGGCGATCACTATTGCTGCGCCCGCGCAGCGTTTCTACGACCGAGAGAACTTCCTGGCGGAGATGCTCCTCGACGGGAAGCGTCAGATTGAAGAAGAGTTGAGTCGTTCCTAGGGGACTGCTTTAGTTATTCACCGCGGGTACGGCCGTCCACTGGCATCGTCACCACTCGATTCGTGTTGTTGACCACCGAGCGCAATTCTTCGGCCGGTGACGACGTACGCCTTCTCTGACGTCGTAGCGAGTACAAGATTCGGGACAATCAATACAATTAGGAGCGATGTCCCACAGTATGGGATTATGGCATCCACCATCAGGGTTATGGTACGTTCCTGATAAGCGAGCGGGGGCTCGCCAGTACATCAGGGGAGGGGGTGAGATGGTGAATGTGGTTCATGCTGGTATTTCGCTGCTCATGACAACAAGCGGGGCCAAGCGGAAATGATTATTGACGCCCACGCCCACTACTACCCGGAAGAGTATCTGCGACTCATCGGTCGACCCGAGTTACCACCCAAGGAGTCCGCACCTCTGAGGGACGTGTCCATCGAGGGGCGTCTTGAGATGATGGACCGTCAAGGAGTCGAGATCCAAGTTCTCTCGGTCTCGCAGGCGCAGCCGTACCTCGAGAAGTCGTCGGACGCCGCTCACGCGTCCAAGGTCGGCAATGACCTCTACCTCGAGCTCTGCCGCGAGCACCGTACCCGATTCTTCTCCCTCGCGCAGATGCCCCTGCCACACGTGAACGAGGCGATCCTCGAAATCGAGCGAGTGTGGGACGACAAGTACAACGTGGGGGCAACGATGGGATGCAGCATCGCTGGCCGCCACCTTGACGACCCAGAGTTCGCACCTGTCTACGACGAGCTCAATCGTCGCAACGCCGTCGTGCTGTTACACCCCACTGGCGCTGACTGTGTCGTCGACGGCGACGACTACAACTTCAAGTGGTTGGTTGGGGCGCCCTTCGAAGATACGATCGCGGCGCTACGCCTGGCGTTGTCGGGCACTACCGAACGCTTCCCGAACATTCGCTTCATCGTTCCTCACTTGGGAGGGGCTCTACCGTTTCTTCTCGCGCGCATCCTTCGAATGACCGGTGGACGTGGCGAGCAAGGCCTGCGCAAGATGTACTACGACACGGTCAATGGCTCGGTTGACGCGCTCAAGTGCGCGGCCGACTTCTGGGGCGTGAGCCGACTGCTCTACGGCACCGACTTTCCCTACGAGAGTGCGAGCGAGTACGAACGCCGTTTGACCTACCTCGATGAGGCGGGGTTCAGCGAGAAGGATCTTGAACAGATCAAGGGCGAGCGAATTGCCGAGTTGCTCGGTCTGGCTAAGAGGCTGGCTTCTTGATGGCCCCTAGGGCCACATCGCCAGAGATGAGCACGTCGCCGTGCTGTTCGTAAGCCATCGGATCCCTGAGAAATTGGCTGTCGCTGACGAACTGACCATCGTGCGCCACAGTGAGGTGGTCGCAACTGGTCCAGTCGACCAGTGCACCACCGATTCGATCTCACCGGCGCTGCCCTCAGCGTTGAGGTCGTCACCGCTGTTTCCTACGGTGCGGTCATCGCGACGTCGTTCGCCGCTACGACACGACCAACGCGTCGCACGATCCGAGATACGCAACGCTCTACGGTGCGACGAGGGAATGGAAGGTCATCGAGCATGACGATTGAAGAAACTGATGAACTACGCCACGACGCGCTCTACAACCCGCTGGCGCTGTTTCGCGTCGCCGGAAAGACGGCCGTCATCACGGGCGCTTCGGGTGCCTACGGTCGAACCATCGCGATTGCGCTGGCTTCACTCGGATGCAACCTGCTGCTCGCCTCCGGCTCGTCCGACGAGTTGGCCAGAGTCGCCAAGGAGGCTTCTGACGCCGGGGGCAACGTGGCGGTCATCCAGGCCCGTCCCGACACCATCGACGACGCCTCTGCCATCATTGGCGCGGCCGTTGCGTCGTTCGGGACACCCGACATGCTCATCGTGGCCTCGGGACTCAATCTGCCGGCCATGATCGACGACATGGTGGTGGAGGATTGGGAGGCGGTCATGGACGCCAACGTCCGAGGCCCGTGGCTCATGGCCAAGGCCTTCAGCGCCGCCGTCGGTGACCAGGGTCGTGGCAAGAAGGTCCTGTTCGTGTCGTCGGTTCGCGGTCGGCTGGGCAATGCAGTGGGCTACACGGCCTATTGCTCCTCTAAGGGCGGAGTCGACGCCTTGACCCGAGCACTCGCCGTCGAGTGGGGGTCGCGGGGCATCATGGTAAACGCCATAGCCCCCACGGTCTTTCGTTCAAGCCTGACGAGTTGGATCTTCGCCGACGATGAGCGGGGCCGGGCCGCACGCGCTCGGAACTTGTCGCGTATTCCCCTCGGGCGACTCGGTGAACCGGAGGACCTCGTGGGCGTGTCGGTGTATCTCCTGTCACCGGCCTCAGACTTCTGCACCGGTCAGGTTCACTACATCGATGGGGGGTACACCGCGGGATGACGCTCTCACGCGACACCCCGGTGGCGATCGTCGGGGCGGGATTGATGGGCTTGGGAATCGGTCAAGTCTTCGCCGCGCGCGGCCACGACGTCACGCTCTACGACCCCAGCGACGAGACGCGAGCCAGCGCGTTCGAGCGCGCGGTGACGATCTTCGATCTTCTAGAACAGGACAAGGACGCGGGACTCGCGCACCTAAAGACCGAAGGTGATCTCGCAACGGCCGTCGCGGACGCTGGTCTCGTGATCGAGGCCGGTCCCGAGCGTCTGGCCGTGAAGCGAGAGATCTTCCTCGAACTCGAACGCTTGACCAACGCGTCCGTCGTGCTCGCCACCAACACTTCCGGCATCCCGATTCGCGAGATCGTCGCGCCGCTCAGTCAGAAGTTCCGCGTGCTCGGGACCCACTTCTGGAATCCGCCGTATCTGGTGCCACTCGTTGAGGTCGTCGAGGCCAAAGCGACGTTGCCCGAACTCGTGTCCCAGACCATCGACTTGTTGCGCAGCGTCGGCCTGCGGCCCGTGCGTCTTCGAGCAGACATCCCCGGTTTCGTTGGCAATCGCATGCAGCACGCCCTCAAGCGTGAGGCGATTGCCATCGTCGCTGCAGGCGTCTGTGACGCCGAGACCGTTGACACGGTCGTGAAATACGGCTTCGGCCTTCGCCTGCCGGTACTCGGTCCGCTCGAGCAGTCCGATCTCGTCGGACTCGAACTGACGCTGGCGATTCACGAGACCCTGATGCCGGCGCTCGACGTGACGCCGGTGGCGCACCCGCTTCTCGTCCAGTTGGTCGCCGAGGGCAAGACCGGCGCGAAGAAGGGCCAGGGTTTTCGTAAGTGGACGAGCGACGAGGCCGACGCGTTGCAAGAGAGTGTCAATGCGTACTTGGTGAGCGCGGCTAAGCAACGTCGTCTCGACGAGGAGACCGAAGGTTCGAGGTGGTGAGGAACATGAGCGCCAACGACGTACGAGGCGCGATGGAGCGCGCCCTTGGAATGGGCGAGGTGGGCATCCAGGTCGCCGCCTATCTGAACGGTGAGCAGATACTCGACGAGTCGGTGGGGACCCAGACGCGAGGTGGCGCACCGGTCGATCGGAACTCGCTCTTCGCGGTGTTCTCCGTCACGAAGGCCATCGTCGCGACGGCTCTGCACGTTCAGGCCGAGAGGGGTCTCATCGAGTACTCGAAGAAGGTTGCGGATTACTGGCCGGAATTCGCAAAGCACGGCAAGGAGTCGACGACCGTGGCTGACGTGCTCGCGCACCGCGCCGGCATTCCGCAGATGCCGCGTGGCGTCACGCCTGAGCAGATGCTCGACTGGGATTGGATGATCGCTCAGATCGAAGAGTTCGAACCCATCTTCACGCCGGGTACGACGAACGCCTATCACGAACTGGTGTGGGGGTGGCTGGTGGGTGAGTTGATCCGACGCACGGATCGCGCCCATCGCCCGGTCGACAGGTTCATCGCGGAGGAGATCTGCGGGCCGCTAGGGGTCGAGGACCTCTACCTCGGCGTACCGACCGACAAGCTCGCTCGCGTCGTACCGGTCATATCGCAGGGCCCGCCCGTGCCGAGCGACAACCCCTACTTCAATGATTCAATGCCGATGAGCGTCTTTCCCGGTCCCGCGGTGCACAATCAGGACATCGTGCGCCGCGGTGTCGTACCCGGTGCCGGTGTGATCATGAACGCCACGTCGGGAAGTCGCTACTTCGCGCTACTCGCGGGCGGCGGCCAGTTCGCTGGTGTGCGTCTACTGTCCGAGCAGAGGGTCCGTAGCTTCGCCCAACCGCGTCCCGACGCCGGCGAGGTCGACCAGGTGATGGGTTGGGTCGCCTGGGTCGGCGTTGGCGGGTATTGGTTAGGGGGGGAGTGCCCGCCGGCGTATCCGATCCTCGGATCCAACCCCCACGTGCTGGCCCACCCCGGTATCGGAGGGTCCATCAGTTGGGCCGACCCCGACGCACACCTCGCGGTCTCGATCTGCCACAACTGGATGCAACCCGACGAAGTTCAAGGAAGCATCGACCCCAGTGTGAATCCCTTCATGAAGATCGCCGAGGCCGTACGCAATTTTGCCGTGACGCAGTGATAGAGAAGCCCGAGGGCAGAGAGACGGAGGAACAAGCCATGGACATTGGTGTCATCTTTCCCGCGACCGCGTCGACGCCGGAACACGTCGCGCTCGCCGAGCACCTGGGCTATTCACACGCGTTCGTCTTCGACTCGCCATCCTTCCTCGCGGATCCGTGGATGGTGCTCGCCCTCGCCGCGCAGCGCACCTCGAAGATCACGCTGGGTGTCTCGGTGCTGACCCCGCGACTGCGTCACGTGGTGGCGACGGCCGGCGCTGTCGCCACGCTGCGAGCGCTCGCGCCCGGACGAGTCGTCATCGTGGTGGGGACCGGTTTCACTTCTCAGCTGATGATAGGCAAGTCACCCGCGACGTGGAAGGAAGTTGAGAGTTACGTCACCGCGTTGCGGGGTTTGTTGAACGGCGAGGAGGTCGAATGGGACGGATCGATCATCGGTTTGAAGCACGGGGCGTTGACCGGCCTGGACGGATTGGGTCCGGTGCCGATCTGGGTGGCCGCGCACGGACCGAAGGGCTACGCCGCGGGGGAGCGCGTCGCTGACGGTATTCTCACCAACATCTCGCACGGCAGCCAGAACAGTATTGGTGCGGGCGCCGCGCGATTATTCGTCCAATTCAATGGCACGGTGCTGGAGCCTGGCGAGGATCCTGGTTCCGAGCGAGTCATCGACGCCGCGGGTGCCACGGCCGCCTTCCAACTGCACATTGGTGGTGATGGCGTGGTCGTGGCCACTCCCGAGTGGCGCGAGTACGAACGCCAGATTCACGCGATTGACGAACGTCGCCGTCACCTGGAGACACATCGGGGCCACCTGATCGAGGTGCTGCCGATGGAGCGTCCGCTCATCAACGGGCCGTTGATCCTGAAGACCACCGAGACGCGCGAGGCCCCGCAGATGCGGGCGCGTCTCCGCGAAGTACGCGAGTCGGGCGTCGCGGGGCTGCTCTACGGGCCCCAGGGCCACGACATCGCGCGCGAGCTGCGCGCGTTCGCCGACGTGGCACAACTGAGCGCGCGGTAGGGGGTCACGATGTACGTACGACGGGTGGTTACGATGAACGGACCCGACTCGAAGGGCGTTGTCGTCACCGACGCACCAGCGCCGCGGACCCACGACTTCACGACGATTCCCGAGATGAGTCAGACCCTCGTCTGGGCGACCGAGCCCGGTGAGGCGCCCACCAGCGACGACCCTACGGCCGCCGTCGTCAACTTCGTGCCCGGATTCGGGGCCACTCGCTTTATCGTGTTGCAGATCCCGCCCGACGGCACGATCGACCAATCGACCGACCCTCGGGACATCGTCGCGGAGAACTTCGCGACCAGCCCGGGAATCGCCGAGCGCTTCGAGCCCGACGGTAGCGGCATGCACGCGATGCCGACCATTGATTACGTCATCGTCGTCAAAGGAGTTCTGGATCTCGACCTCGGCGACGGCGAGATCGTCTCGCTCGAGGCCGGTGACGTTGTTGTCCAGTGCGGTTCACGTCACGCGTGGCGCAACCACACCAATGAACCGGCCGTCGCTGCGTTCGTCCTCGTCGGCGCCGGTCAGGCTGAGGCGCGCTAGCGATGCGCTTCGCTCGTTACCTCGACGAGAGCGCCACCGTGCGTGTGGGCGTCGTGGGCGACGAAGTCGTGCACGCCCTTGAAGGCGTGAGTGATATCGTCACGCTCTTTGACGCGAACGCCGAGACGCTCCGCCAGGCGGGCGCCGCGGCGCTCAAGCGCGCTACGGGCGTCACACCGCTCGAGGGACTCGACTACCTCGCACCCTTGGAGCCGCGAACGGTCCGTGACTTCTACGCCTTCGAAGCCCACGTGAGAGCCGGTCGAACGTGGCGCGGTCTCGAAATGGATCCTCTTTGGTATGAACAGCCAGCCTTCTACTTCTCCAACCCCTACGCCGCGACGGGCGAAGGGGACGTGCCGGTGCCCCCCGGTTGCTCGCAGTTCGATTTCGAGCTCGAGGTGGCGGCGATCATCGGGGTTGGTGGCGCCAACGTTTCGGCCCGCGAGGGCGAAGAGTTGGTGATCGCGTACTGCGTCATGAACGACTGGAGCGCCCGTGACGTTCAACAACACGAGATGCAACTGTCCATGGGCCCGGTGAAGGGCAAGGACACCGCGACCAGCCTGGGGCCATGGCTCGTGACGAAGGACGAACTCGACGATGTGCGAGAGGGTAACGGCTTTCACCTGGAGATGTCCGCTCACGTGAATGCCAGGCCCTACTCGCGGGCCCTGTGGTCTGACGTCTATTGGTCCTTCGGCGAGATGGTCTCGTACGCCGCGCGCGGTACGGAGGTCCGTCCCGGGGACGTCCTGGGTTCGGGTACCTGCGGCACCGGCTGCATACTCGAGTTGCGTCAGACCCACTCGCCCGAGCAGTACCCGTGGCTCGTCTCCGGCGATGACGTGGTGGCCACAGTGGAACGTCTTGGATCGCTGCGTAATCGCGTCGTTCCTGGTCGAGAGCTCGTCAATTTGCGAACGCCGTCGTGAGCGCGTCGAACGCGTGGGATCGCGGCGCCCGTCCGAAACAGCGGTGGTTAGTTACGAGGAGAGGGAGTTGCAATGGCAGCAGTGAATAATGAGGCCTTCGTGTCGAAGGCGGTGGTGGAGGAGTCGACGGGCCTGGCGTTTGTCGAGTTGAGTCACGTCTGGGGTCACTACACGCCGGTGTATCCGGGCTACAAGGACATACGCGTCCATCGAGTGGCGACGCACGCCATGCACGGGGTGCTGACCCAGCACGTCGTCACGGTAGGTCACAATGGCACGCACGTGAACGCTCCGCTGCACCTCGCCCAGGGTGGGCTGGGTATCGGCGAGATCCCCCTCGAGCGTCTGTTCGGCAACGGCGTCGTCGTCTCGATCCCCAAGGGCGAGTGGGAGTACGTCGAAGTGAAGGATCTTGAGGCGGCCACTCCGAAGATTGAGGCGGGTGACGTCGTGCTCATCAACACGGGCTGGCACCGCAACTACACGGACAACATGGAGTACTTCGGCCACGCGCCGGGACTCTCCGAGGCCGCCGCCGCGTGGCTCGTCGAGCGTGACGTGCGTTTCGTCGGCATTGACACGCCCAATATCGACCACGCGCTCGCCACGACGCTCGCCCAGTCGCACCGACTCATCGGTCCGCTCATCGTGGAACTCCCGCGTCGCTACAAGAAGCGAACGGGCCGCGAGGTCGTCGAGGACTATCCCGATTGGCAGCCGGCGCACCGCCTGCTCGCCAAAGCTGGCGTCCCCACCATCGAGAACGTCGGTGCTGACGTCGACGCCGTGACGGGCATGCGTTGCGCGTTCCACGCAGTCCCTTGGAACTGGGCCAAGGCCGACGCCTGCCTCGTTCGTCTCGTGGCCATCCTTGATCCGTCGGACACCTACCGCATAGAGAGTGGGAAGTCATGACATCATCCGCACAGTCCAATGGTTTGAGGTTCTACAACCTGAGCCACGAGTTGGACCACAACATGCCCCAGTGGCCGTCGCCGATGGCGCCGCCGCTCGTGGTCCACAAGCTCTACTACCACGCCATGCACGACTTCTACGCCGTTGAGTACGACGGCATCATGCACCGCGGCACGCACATGGACACGCCCATGCACGTGACGGCCGATCAGCCGTATATGGACGGCTTTCAACTCTGGAAGTTCTTTGGTACGGGTGTGGCCGTCTCGATACCAAAGGAGAAGTGGGGGGTCATTACCGCCGAAGACTTGGAGAAGGCCACGCCCAAGATCGAACCAGGTGACATCGTGATGATCAATACTGGGTACCACCACTATTTCGGTGACAATGACATGTATTACCACTATTCGCCTGGTCTCTACCAAGAAGCTGCCGATTGGTTGGTGGCGAAGAAGGTGAAATTGGTGGGTGTCGACGTGCAGGCGCTGGATCACCCTCTCGGAACTCGCATGATCACTCACGGTCCTGGTCCGATTCTTCCGCACCTCATCGACGAGTATCGAGAGGTGATGGGACGTGACCCGCATGATGACTTTCCTAACTGGGAGCCAGCGCACAAGACCATGCTGCTCGCCGGCATTCCGGGGGTCGAGAACGTGGGTGGTGATCTGGACGCGGTAACCGGTAAGCGTTGCACCTTCATGGTCTTCCCGACTCGACTCCATGAGGCTGACGGGAGCCCGGTGAGGGTAGTGGCGGTGATCGATCCTGAACAAATGTTCCGAATTCCGACGGGCGCCTAGATCTTGCATCCCATCACGTTGGTGTTAGGAAGCACCGGAAGGGGCTCGCTGCGTAACTAGGCAGCGAGCCCCTTCACCGGAGCGCGCACATTGGTTCGGCGCGACGACCCGAGTGAAGCGTCACTCACGCAGCCTTCACGATTTTGACCGACTCGACGTCCACGGCGCTCCTCGTAGCCTGCTGGGCTTGCGCGGCAGCGACTCGCTCTTCCGAACGCATGTGAATCTTTCGTGCGACTGAGATCGGAACCACCGCGACAGCGACGCCGAGTATTGCAAAGACAATGCTTAACAGTGTGATCATCATGTTTGTTTTTGTCGGCCCGAGTTTCGTGCTGACTTTTCTCCTCGTGATAGTTCTACGCGACATTTGTTTTGGAACAGTTAAGGCAGCGTGATGGTTTGAATATCTCGTTGAAACATTTTGCGCACGCGAGAAAAGTTGTCGCGCCTCTTATCGCAAACTTATTGAGATCGCGATGACGTGAATCATTATGCTGGCTCCGTGATGACCGCCCGAATTCTTCTCGTCGATGACGAAAGCCCGCTGCGCGCGTTAGTCCGTCCCTATCTCGAAGCCGAAGGTTACGAGGTGGTCGAGGCGTCGAGTGGACCCAGCGCCGTCGACATATTTCGAGAGGGCGTCATCGATTTGGTAATCGTCGATGTCATGTTGCCGGGTTTCGATGGCCTCGAAGTGGTGAAGCGAATCAGAGAGACGTCGGGAATGCCGGTGATCCTGCTCACCGCTCGGCGCGAGGAGGGCGAGCGAGTTGCCGGACTCCGTCTCGGAGCGGACGACTACGTGACGAAACCGTTCTCGGTGCCCGAACTTGTGGCACGCGTGTCGGCACAGTTGCGAAGAATTGGTTGGGCGGCTGAGGCGCTCGAAGAACGCGTCGTGGTCGGCGACATTGAACTCGATCCCACGTCGAGAAAGGTGTGGGTCGACGGAGAGTCGACGGATCTTACGAGGCGGGAGTTTGATCTCTTCCTCGCGCTCGCTCGACGACCGAACCGGGTGATAAGTCGATTGGACCTCTTGAATCAAGCGTGGCCCACCACGTTCGTCAATGAGAAGACGGTGGACGTCCACGTGGCGGGACTTCGGCGCAAGCTTGGTTCGTCGTTCAACGTCACGGCGATCCGAGGTGTCGGCTACCGGTTGGAAATTGCATGAGGCGCTCGCGCTTGATCAGAGTTCGCTCGACCGTCATCGTCGTTGGTATCGCCAGTACCGTCATCGCACTACTCGTCGCGTTTATGGTCGTAGGGACCGTTGGGGCTAACCGGAATCGACAGAGCCAGCAGAAGGAGAACCTCGCCGTAGCGCACGTCATCGCGAATCAATTGCAGACCACCTCGCAGTTGGCCACCTCGCGGGCCTTTCGCAAGCTCCTCGTGGTAGAGCAGCAGCGATTAACGATCACGACGTCGTCGAGCACGGTGACGGTGGGCGCGATACTTTCGCCGTCCGCTCCTCAACTCGTGGTGAGCGTACCGACTCCGCACGGAACCGTTGAGATCGCTAGTCCCATCGACGCCGGACTAGACCCTCCCATCGAACTGGTCTTTGTCAGCCTCGGCGTCCTGTTGGCCGTGCTCACGAGCGTCATGACCGCTAACCGCCTCGTAAGTCGACGAATACGCCAACGTATCGACGCCACCGTCTCGGCGGCGGAACGTGTTTCGTTGGGTGACTTCACCGTCCGCGTCGGCGATGATGGACCTGAACCCTTCGCGAGGCTCGGGAGCGCCTTCGACATCATGGCGACGCGACTCGAGGCTTCGGACCGTGAGCAACGAGAGTTCCTCGCCGATCTCGCCCACGAGATCGCGACCCCCGTCCAAGCGCTGTCGGGCTTCTCGCAAGCCGTGATCGACGGGGTGATCTCAAATGAAGTTGCGGAGTCGGCGATTATGAGTCGTACGTCGCGATTGTCTGATCTGTTAGACAATCTCACGCAACTGCGAAGTATCGACGTTCCCCTCGATGGTGACTTCAATGAGTTCGACGTCGACGAACTCTGTCAAGCGCTCTACAGCGAATTCGGACCCATCGCGGACGAAGCCGGTGTCCGAGTTTTTTACCGGAGGGGCCACGTCATCCTTCGATCGGACAAGAGGTTGGTGGAGTCAGTGCTTCGCAACTTTCTGACGAACGCGTTTCGCTATACGCCAGGCGGCGAACGCGTGACCATCCAGTCGAGGGTCGTTCACGATCGTGTGTCGATCACAGTGTCGGACACTGGTCCGGGCATCGCACCCGAACACCACCAGCGAATCTTTGACCGTTTCTATCGCACGGCGGAGTCTCGTGACCGCGTGTCGGGCGGCTCCGGCCTCGGTCTGACCATCGCCCGGAGCGCGGCCCGTACGCTCGGGGGGCACATCGAACTCGAGAGTGCGCCCGGCGAGGGCAGCTCGTTTCGGCTAGTCCTACCGCTCTATCGGACTGGCTCTGGCCGCGCCGGGGCACCGGCGGTGTTCGACGCGCACGAATGAGACGCGTCGCTCGCGAGGTCAGTTCGGTCTCCAATACCCACGCCCTCGGCGAGACGCCAGTCCGACGTTCTTCGGCACTGGCCACGCGCGGCTCGTTCGGCGCGGAGGTCGTCTCATCGCGCTGACGAACGTGCACGATGTCATTGACGTCATAATGGAGGAGTGGGTAAGACCTTCGACGAGATTCGTGACGATCTGGGGACCTGGCTCGTCACCCAGCCGGTATTTTTCGTGGCCACGGCGCCCCTCGCCACTGACGGCCTCCTCAACTGCTCGCCGAAGGGCAATCGGAACGAGTTCGCGGTGGTCAGTCACCGCACCGTGGCCTATCTCGACCAGACTGGCAGTGGCGTTGAGACGATCGCTCACCTCAAGGAGAACGGGCGCGTCGTTGTCATGTTCTGTGCCTTTGAGGGCCCGCCACGCATCGTGCGTCTCCACGGCACCGGTCGCGCAGTCATGAAGGACGCTATCGAGTTCGACGCGTTCGCTCGCCATTTTCCGGGAGCGACCGGCGTGGGCGTTCGCGCCATCATCGTCGTCGAAATCAAACGGATCTCTGACTCGTGCGGCTTCGGCGTGCCCGTCATGCCCTTCGAGGAACATCGTGCGATCTTGGATCAATGGGCGAATCGCAAGGGTGTCAGCGGGATACGTGACTACTGGGCTGAGAAGAATCGACGTAGCATCGATGATCTCGAGGGGATCGAGGGTCCGTAGGAACTCCGCCCGAATGAGAGTGCATCGCGATCGACGTCGAGTTCCGCTTCCACAAGGCCCACCGCCTTCAGGAACGCAGCGCGTTCGTCGGTTGAAGGTAACACGCTGGCACCGTGCCCTTCAGGCGCAAGGTGCCAGGCGCGTCAAGGGTGACCTCGAAGCGCCGTCTATCTCTCGTCCTTCTTCCTTCTCTTCGAGCCCTTGGCACGCTTCATGGCGTCAGACGATTCACCATTCGCGAAACCTCGCTTTATCATCGCCGCCACCTCCTTCGCGGGAACCGCGGGCGAGAAGAGGAAACCTTGGCCAAGCTCGCAGCGCAGTTCGCGCAGACGATTGAACTGTTCGGGCGTCTCGATTCCCTCGGCGAGCATCGTCATGTCGAGCTTGTTACCCAACGAAACGATGGCCTCAAGGATGGCGTCGTTGTACGCGCTCTCCGACTGCGGACTCACGAAATATTGGTCGATCTTGATGACGCGCGGACGAAGCCGTACGAGGTAGGAAAGTGACGAGTAGCCGGTGCCGAAGTCTAGGTGGCGCGCGACGGCTCGAAGTTGGCCGACAATGTGTCGAGATCGGCGACGGACTCAACACACAGGCTTTCGTATACCGGTTGCGCAGAGAGCGAGGACGTGGTCACCTCCACCGAAGTACTGTGTCGGCCACGTCGGTCCGGAGTCTTGATTGTGCGGCGATGCTCGAGTACTCACGCGTCATGCTTCAACTTGCCGCGCGGATGAAGCGGGACCGCGCCGCTTGATATCGCGATCGATGAATTGGCGAATGTCACACGAGACTGAAAGAGTAGAGGGGTGGCGAAGAAATACCTCCAGGTGCCGGAGCTGGTTCTGGGCTTTGACACGGAGACGACAGGACTGAGCGTGTTGAGTGAGCGCGCCATCTCCTACGGTTTCTGCGCGTATCGATTCGGCGTTCCAGTGTGGACCGAGCACTTTTTTGTCATACCCGATCGTCCGATAAGCCCGGGCGCGCAACGGGTCCACGGTCTTACCCTCGACGACCTCGAGAGTAAGCGGGAGAGCCAGCCGGTGTACAACGTAGAAGGGGGATTGACACGCGCCATCAAGATCCTGCACGATTTCAATCAACGTGGGGCGTACGTGGTCGGGTCCAACGTCGGGCGTTTCGATCTCGAGATGTTGCGGCGCAGTTCCATGTCCATACTCAGCAGTGCCCTCGACGACGCCTACTTCGATATCTCGCTTCTACGAATTATTGACGTGGTGGAACACGACCTTGCGATAGAGCCAAGTCGTGAACTCCGACCTCGACGAGGGTTACCGTATCTCTGTGATCACTATGGCGTGACGCCGGGCGGTCACGACGCTTTAGGAGACGCGCGAGCATCGGTTGAGGTCTTCATCGAACAGGTCATGTACAACAACGCTGGTCAAACATCGCTCTCGTTACTGACGGGTGGCGATGAGTTTTTTGTGACGATCTAGAGCGTTCCGTACCTCGCAACGAGATCTTTCACTTCATTCGCCGGTGGTAGGCTGGTTCCCCACGGGGCCGTTGGCGCAGTCTGGTAGCGCACTTGCATGACACGCAAGGGGTCACAGGTTCAAGTCCTGTACGGCCCACTAAAAAAATCCCTGGTTAGAGGCAGTGCCCTCAGACCAATTGTCATCAAAAACCTGCCACAAGCGACCGTTGTCAGCAACGCAGTCAGCAACGCGAAAGTGGGACCAAGTGGCGGGCTATAGAGGAAACGGCGAAGGATCAACCTGCCCTTCGAGAACTGGACCGAGGTACTGGGTTCTGAACGCCTCACCGGGGCCACCCTCGACCGGCTGACGCACCGCTGCAAGATCATCGAGACGAAGGGAGAGAGTTACCGACTTCAGGACGCCACCAGGCGGTCCCGAACCAGAAAGTCCTGAGCGAAAGTGGCGTCGGCCACGTTCCTGAGGCAAACTTACACATCAACCATGTGTGGCTGTTTTCGATGCGCACGTGTGGCTGTTTTGGATGCGCGTTGACAGGATCAACCCCACAAGTTAGATGTCAACTAAAACGTCAGCAGACCCCTTATGATCCTTGAAAGGTGTGGGCCAGTGACTCTGAGTTGAATATTGAGGAAGCTTTTCAGGCGGCCATCATTAGTCGAGCGTTGCCAAGACGTGGCGAGCGATGCTTCTCTCATCCCGTGTCGGCCGAAGGGGGTTCCCGTTCTGCCGCCTGGACACAGCCTGGACGATGATCGCCGTCGTCGAGTATGACGCCACACTCTAGACAGAGCTGCCCCGCCCAGCACGCTGGGTCGCCCCCTTGCTCCGATGTCGACAGTGGTGCTCGGGCCAACGGATCCGATTGCTCCCTGCCCGCGTGGCGCAGATTGACGGTGAGAAAGTCAATGGAGAAACGAACATGTCCGAGGGGAGACACCTCGTGGTCGATCTCGGGGGGAATCGATTGGATGGCACCATGTGCCAATTCGACGACGATAGGCGGATCACTGACCAATGAGAAACGCAGAGCACCGTCATGCACGATGATCCGCCCCCAGGTACCGGCGGCGAGTCGGTGAGCACGGCGTAACGCGGCAGGCAGAGTGTGCTCGTTCCAGTCGGGACTGGAACGAACGAATCGAAGACCCTCCGGTGGTTCGGCTCGCTCGCACAGCGGACAGTCCAGCGGAGTTCCGAGTCGCTTATCTCTTTCAGCCATACTGAGCACCCAGAGACGTTCTTGAAATGGTGGGCGGTGTCGGACGTGCTGGTTGTGACCGCAGGCGAGTTCAGCGACCCAATCGCCGTCACTGTCTTGATTGTAACCGGTGATCGCCCGCCTCATGCTGTTGAGCAAGGGTCAGCGCCGTAGGCAGGGATCGTCCCCGAAACGTGCTGACCAGTCACGTCGATGACTCGAATCCTGACGACGCGGTCACGGCAACGTTGCCGGTGAACTCGTCAAGCCGTGAGTTTGTTGCGTCGGACCTAACTCGCCCCACGAGTTAGGAAACGAGGCGCCAAGATGTCTGAGTTCTTCAACGTGAAGGGCCGAAAGTCTCTCGAGTCGCTTCGCGCCGTCCTCGCTGAGGCGGAGCCTAACTATGCGATGATCGTCGTCGTCTCTCGTGCGACTGATCAGCCTCGCAGCTTCCGCTCGGTCAATGAGCCCGACCGCCGAGTGATGACGCAGGAGTAGATAGTCAGCGACTTCGCCGACCGTGGGGCCCCTCGAATCGCCGTGTCCGCGAACGGTGAGCAGGAGTTGATGTTGGGCAGTGGTGAGCCCGGCCGCCCGGGCTTGTTGTTCGCTCCAGTGTTCGAAGCGCCGCATCCCCGTTCGTAGGGCGAGCAATCGAGCGTAACTGTCATCCGCTAGTTTCACTCGCGCCAGGATAGCATCGTAGTACGATAAGTTAGTCGATTGTGACGGTACACCTTCGCGTCTTGATCTATGCCTTTGAGGTGCCCTCTATCGAACGCTAGAGCGTACTTCGCTCGTTCGCCCGGCGAATGACCAGGGACAAAGTTGGTCCGGTTTCCAGGTTGTGGTTCAGACTTGTGGTTCCGGGTAGGTGACTCGACCGGCAGCGACGAGCGGCTCCGGCCCCCAAGCACCGAGTCGGTGTTCGATCACCTTTCCAACACTCATGATGTGATGCACAGCCCAGTCGCGCGCGACCAGGGTGTTGGCGATGAGCGAGCGGTGACACCTCCACGGAAGCGCCTCGGAGCACATGAACGCCACGCGTAGCGCCCGCGCCGCGCTGGCCAATTGGACAATCCCTGCTAGGTACTCGTTGCCAAGGGTGTAATCGGCGTAATTCCTAAAACTAGCGTTGCGCCACGCCGCGTTAATTGCCGGGTCGACATCGTAATCTCGATTTCGTCGACCACCTAGATCACTTGCGTGTTGGTAGGTGATGGCGTCATCCGCTAACCACGCACTCATCGTCTCGCGTCCGAACTGCGGACATCGGCGAGAGCCGGGGAAAGAGCGCACGTCGACGAGCGAGTCGATGGCGTGCTCGTGCAGCAAAGCGAGAAACTCTTCAGTCGAGCGGGTGGAGTGACCAATAGTCCAGATCTCTCCAACGTTTGACACACTGAGCTTCACAACATTCAGAGTTTCGGTCGTGCTCATGTGGAAACGCTCGCTCCTCGGTTAGCTTCGTACATACTGACCGCAATTCGAAATGATGGAATCCGTGTTGCACGGCGCATCGACAAAATACAAACCTTCCTAATGTCGGGCTTCGCTAGAACGGAGTGCCCTTATCGAAGTGCCCTTACGACATTACAAGTGGGACTCTCAGTGTCAACAAGGGTGTGGACCCTTCTGGGAGAAACGCGCCACGTCACATAGATGTTGGACGCGGGACGTCTGCGAACCTGGTAATCAATCACCAACTGCATCGTTCTCACTCACTGCCCAGTGTGGATGTCGATCAAGGCCCCGCGTTGAGAAGTTGTCGCAGCACGTAGGGAAGGATTCCACCATGAACGCTCTAGGTGGATCGAGCGTCCTAGCGTCACCGGTACGATTGCTCGGTGATCGACTTTGACGAATTGTGCCTTGCGAGCCGTGAGTTCTTTGCTCGTGACGTTCTCGAGGTCGCTCCAACTCTGCTCGGTTGTGTACTGCAACGCACTACTGGCGAGGAGGCGGTTTCCATCCGTATCACCGAGGTCGAAGCGTACGCCGGCGAACGTGATCCCGGGGCGCACTCTTATCGTGGCAAGACACATCGGAACAAAACCCTCTTTGGCCCACCGGGTCACCTCTACTGCTATTTCACGTACGGGTTGCATCACGCCATCAACGTCGTCGTCGGGCAGTTGGGCCAGCCGTACGGATGTCTTATTCGAGCGGGCGACGTTATCGAAGGCGCAGAGCACGCGCGTATCCGCCGAGAACAGAAGCCACGGAAGGTTCCCCTCCTCGACCACGCATTGGCGCGGGGTCCGGGGTGCGTCGCGCAAACCTTCGGTGCGGACCTCACGAACGATGGTGACGACCTCCTCTCCAGTCAATGGCGGTTCTTCATTCCACGAGACGGCGTGGTCTTACCCCACGTCGTAGGGCCGCGCGTTGGTGTCAGCGGACCGGGTGGTGTCGCTGCAGCGTTCCCCTGGAGATACTGGTTGGTTGATTCCCCTTCCGTTTCGACATTCAAGCCGGGACACGCTTAACTCCGCCCCCCTCCACAGGACGGACACGGTTTTCCAGACGAGCGGGTTCTATTTCGAAGAGTGTGTTCACCACTTCGTGACCGACGTATGGTTGGCTTGACTTAGTGATGAATTGCACTCACGGCCGATGTTGACCTTTGACCTTTGGCCTTCGCGCCGCTTTCGCAAAACTCCGCGTGGCTCCGTTCGCCCGGTGTCGGTTCGCCCCAAAATTTCTCGCACCTTCACTTTCCAACGGGATGACTCGACGCCTTCGTTTCGAGCCTAAGAGTGTCGATTCCATGTGTCAAAGAATTCGTGAGCCACTCGTTGAACGAGAATGAAGGTGATCGCGCTCGGTTCGAGAGTTTCCCATTACGTTGCCATTACCGCGTTCATGGTCGCCGACCAGAAAACTGACGTCACCCGCCAAGGCACTCTCTCGATGCTGGCCACCATCATCACTGAAGACGCCGAACGAGACCGTGCTCTTGAGTGGTGGCATACGGATTTCCAAGGTTTCGTTACGTCGCATGGGGTTAAACTGACGTGATCCAACGACCTCGTTGACAATTGGAAGGTATCTCAATGGCCAAGAAATTCTCACTTGGAGACTACGTGCGTTGGAACTCTGAGGCGGGCCACGTGCAAGGCAAAATCATTAAGGTGCATACAAAAGATGTGGAGTACAAAGGTCACACCCATCGATGCAGCGTCGATGACCCGCAGTACGAGATTAAGAGTGACAAGACCGATCACGTCGCGATGCATAAGGGCGGCGCGCTGACGAAAATCTAGTCGTTCGCTGTATTCGGCGATTGTCGTGGTCTCGCCAACAAGGTGAATCTCAGTGTGGTGAATGAGGATGTGTAGACCCTGCGAGCAGCGGCAATCGCGATAGTAACGAGGAGCCCATGAGTGACAGCACTGGTAGGGGACAGACGGCGTAACTCTTGAACGGAATTAGGGCTACGCGACCTCTCCCCTCCGATGGCAATCTGCCACCAATGATTGAAACCTGCGTCACCGGCGGGATGACCCTGACTGTCTCAGAATCGTTGGGATCCGCACGGGCCGGAATCGCTCTACTTCACGAAATCTGGGGCGTGACTGACGGGATCAGATTCCTGCGGGCGGGTTTTGCGCGGCCATCGACGGTGTGGCACCTTCGCAACATTTAGCGTGGGCGAGTGCGTATTTAGTATTCGCGTGCGGCTCGGTCGAGATCATGCTCGGCGGTGGTAAAGTCCTCGTCGACGTGGCACGACCGAGTGCGCGCCTTGTTGGCTACGAATTCACCGCGTTCAATGTCGCAAACGCAGCAGTTCTTGCTGGAACGCTCTCGAGGCTCTCGATTGTGCTCGACGTTGGGAGCATGTTCTTTCTTGTGGCGCTCAGCTTGTTTGCGTGAGCTACAAGGGGGACTGTCACGCGCACTGGTCGGTCGGGTTCGTGTACCGAGCGGTGAAATGAGTGTTCGGCGCCAGTGTTCCAGTGGGCGTACTGTTGACGCGTTGAGTTGAAGACAAAGTCGACATGATCTGCTGACGTGCCGTTTTTTGTAGATCTTCGTTACCAACGTTCTGCCACTGAGTTGACATCAAGGTGTCACGCTTCACCGGTTGATCTTGGCGTGCCGCGGGTAGGCTTTTTTCTAGTCACTAGTGAAAGAATCCACCCATAGAACCCTCTATCGAAGCCAACCCCGGCGCGGCGGACGCTTCGATCAAATCTTCAGTCCGCGGACCCTCGAATCGCAAGCCGAGGCGTTGGCAGAGCGCCGAGGTACTCGACACCATTAGGGAAGCACCAGACGCCATAACGTTGCGATTAGGTCTCGAAGAGTCTTTCGGGTTCTTGCCCGGCCAGTACTACAACGTGCGCCTTTCGCTACCCGGCCGGTCGGGTAGCGTGCAACGGGCCTACTCCGTTGGGTCGTCGCCGGTTCCGGATCCATCGATCATTGATCTCGGGGTGCGCGAGATGAGC
>Ga0207933_1000048_pt1 | contig 115440 bp, 102 predicted proteins | sample NGESurdeep092012_4_FD_184488 | JGI IMG/M metagenome (GOLD analysis project Ga0207933, IMG submission 184488) | Arctic peat soil microbial communities from Barrow, Alaska - NGEE Surface sample F53-3 deep-092012 (SPAdes) | ecosystem: Environmental > Terrestrial > Soil > Wetlands > Peat ... | reverse complement strand
GCCGTCTACGCCGCGCGACGCGCCTACGACACCGTGTGGTCCACGACCACCGGCGCCGAGCGTTCGAAGTACCTCTTTCGCATCGCTCGTCTCATCCAGGAACGTGCCCGAGAGTTGGCCGTCGTCGAGACCCTCGACAACGGCAAGCCCATCCGCGAGTCGCGCGATATCGACATTCCTCTCGCCGCGGCCCACTTCTTCTACTACGCGGGCTGGGCCGACAAGCTCGACTACGCGGGCTACGGACCCGACCCGAAGCCACTCGGCGTCGCGGGCCAGATCATCCCGTGGAACTTCCCGCTGCTCATGGCCGCGTGGAAGTTGGCGCCGGCGCTCGCGGCCGGTAACACCTGCGTCTTGAAGCCCGCCGAGACGACACCGCTGTCGGCGTTGATACTCGCCGAGATCCTCCAACAGGCCGAACTGCCACCGGGGGTCGTCAACATCATTACCGGCGACGGCACGACGGGCGCGGCGTTAGTGGATCATCCCGGCGTCGACAAGATCGCCTTCACCGGTTCGACCGAAGTCGGTCGACTGATTCAGCAGCGCGTCGCGACGAGTCACAAGCACTTGACCTTGGAGCTCGGTGGCAAGGGCGCGAACATCGTCTTCGAGGACGCGCCCATCGACGAGATGATCGAAGGCATCATCGACGGCATCTTCTTCAACCAGGGCCACGTCTGTTGTGCCGGTTCCCGCCTGCTCGTCCAAGAGTCCGTCGCTGACGACGTGCTGCGTCGTCTCGTTCGACGTGTCGATCAACTGCGCGTCGGCGATCCGCTCGACAAGAACACGGACGTGGGGGCGATCAACTCGGCCGCGCAACTCGCGCGCATCAAAGAACTCACTGCGTACGGTGAGGAAGAGGGCGCGACGCGCTACACGAGCTCGTGCCCGCTGCCGGACAAGGGCTACTGGTTCGCGCCCACCGTCTTCGCCGACGTGGCGCAGTCCCACCGCATTGCGCGCGAGGAGATCTTCGGCCCCGTGCTCTCGGTGCTCACCTTTCGCACCCCCGACGAGGCTGTCGCCAAGGCCAACAACACCAACTACGGCTTGGCCTGTGGCGTGTGGAGCGAGAAGGGCTCGCGCACGCTCTGGGTCGCCGAGCGACTTCGCGCCGGCGTCATCTGGGCCAACACCTACAACCGCTTCGACCCGGCGAGCCCCTTCGGCGGCGTGCGCGAGTCCGGTTTCGGTCGCGAGGGCGGGCGACACGGTCTCGAGGCGTACCTCAATGTCTGAGGACCGCCTCGACGTTCGAAAGACCTACAAACTCCTCATCAACGGTGCCTTCCCGCGCTCGGAGTCGGGGCGCAGTTACGAGGTCGCCTCCGCCAAGGGTGCGTTCCTCGCCAACGTCGCGCAAGGTTCGCGCAAGGACGTACGCGACGCGGTCGTCGCGGCGAGGGGTGCGCAGTCCAAGTGGTGGGCGCAGAGCGCCTACAACCGTGGCCAGGTGATCTACCGACTCGCCGAGATGGCCGAGTCGAGACGCGACGAACTGGCCTACCACGTCCACCTCGCCGAGGGTCTCTCGCCCAAGAAGGCGCAGGCTACGGTGTCGAGGACGATCGACCGCATCGTCTGGTACGCGGGATGGACGGACAAGATCGCCCAGATCCTCGGTTCGTCGAATCCCGTCGCCGGTCCCTTCTTCAACTTCTCGGTACCCGTGCCGAGCGGGGTCGTGGGCGTGCTCGCCGACCAGGACTCCTCGCTCGAGGCGTTCGTGAACGCCGTGCTCGCGCCCGTGGCCGTCGGCAACACCGTGGTCGTGGTCGCGAGCGAAAAGCGACCAACGCCCGCGGTCCTCCTCGGTGAGATGACCGCGACGTCGGACTTTCCCGACGGCGTCATCAACATCGTGACGGGCGTCACGGGTGAAGTGGCACCCACGCTCGCCTCGCACGAGGACGTCGACGGGATCGACCTCGCGGGCGTCGACGAGGCGTTCGCGGACGAGCTCGCCCAACTCGGCGCCGGATCCATCAAGCGCATCCTGCGACCGGGACCGAACGACGACGCCTCCCTTCGTCGTCTTCGCGCCTTCGTCGAGACCTCCACCGTGTGGCACACGATCGGTCAATAGTGGCGAATCCCTACGAGCTCGCCCAACGCGCCGCGAACGAACTTCGAGAGAAGAGTGGCGTCGACGACTACGACGTCGCGGTCGTTTTGGGCTCGGGTTGGCGCGAGGGCGCCGCCGCGCTCGGGACACCGTCGAGTGTCGTCGCGACCACGTCGCTGAGTGGCTTCGACGCGCCGACCGTGCCGGGCCACGAGGGACAGATCCTCTCGCTCGACGTTGGTGGCGTCAGTGTCGCACTGGTGGCGGGACGCATCCACCTCTACGAGGGCCACAGCGCGCGCCAGGTCGTCCATCCCGTGCGCACGTTGATCGCGGCGGGCGCGAAAAAGATCGTTCTCACGAACGCCTGCGGTGGACTCGATCTGATCGTCAGGCCCGGCAACGTCGCGGTCATCCGCGACCACCTCAACTTCACGGGGACCTCGCCAATGGAGGGCGCACCGCCGCCGCAGGGGTACGGCTCGAGGTTCGTGGACCTCACCGACCTCTACAGCGCCCGATTGCGAAGTGTGGTGCACGCGACGGTCCCTGACCTCCACGAAGGCGTGTACATCGGCTTTCGCGGCCCGCACTACGAGACGCCCGCCGAGATCGAGATGGCGCGCACGCTCGGCGCCACGTTGGTGGGCATGTCCACGGTGCTCGAGGCCATCGCGGCCCGACACCTCGATGCCGAAGTGCTCGGTCTCAGTCTGGTGTCCAACTTCGCCGCGGGCGTCTCGACGAGTCCGTTGAACCACCTCGAGGTACTCGAGGCCGGCCAGTCGGCCGCCGCGTCCTTAGGGGCGCTGCTGGCCCAGGTCATTCCGGTCCTGTGACCTCGTCACTGCGCGACGAGGTTGTCGCGTGGATCGCGCTCGATCCCGACGAGAACGATCGACGCACCCTGCAGGACTTGCTCGACGCGAACAACGAGGTGGAACTCGAGCGCCGATTCGCCACGCCGTTGACCTTCGGCACGGCCGGGCTTCGAGGTCCCGAGATGGCCGGACCGGCCGGGATGAACCGCGCCACCGTGCGTCGAGCCACCCAAGGCGTGCTCGCGTGGCTCGACGAGCTCGGCGTCGACACCAAACTGGGTGTCGTCGTCGGTCGTGACGCGCGACGCGGTTCGGAGACCTTCAACGACGAAGTCGTCGAGGTCTTGCTCGGCGCGGGCGCCGTCGTCTACGAACTACCAGGACCGCTGCCCACACCCTTCGTGCCCTACTGCGTGAAGGCTCTCGGCGCGGCGGCGGGCGTCATGATCACGGCGAGCCACAACCCGCCCGAGGACAACGGCTACAAGCTCTACGCGCGCGACGGGGCACAGATCATTCCGCCCGACGACGAGATCGTCGAGCGCTACGCGCGACACGCCGGTCCCGCCACGTTGGCCGACCGCACGGCGCTGGGTCACGTCATCGTCGCCGCGGCACAGCTCGAGGAGTACCGCTCGCACGTTCTCGATCGTTTTCGTGTCGACGGGGGGAGTGGCCTTCGCGTCACGTACACGCCGCTACACGGCGTGGGAGGCGAATCGATGATGAGACTGTTCGCTGACGCGGGCTACGCGCACGTGACACCCGTCGCCGCCCAGTTCAAGCCCGACGGGTCGTTCCCCACCCTCGCGTTCCCCAATCCCGAAGAGCCCGGCGCGCTCGAACGGGCCATCGAGACGGCCGACGAGACCGACTCGACGCTGATCATCGCCAACGACCCCGACGCCGACCGTCTGGGCGCCGCGACGAAGACCAACGACGGATGGCAACTCCTGCGCGGTGACGAGATCGGCTGGCTCCTCGCCTCAGCGTTGCTCGACGAGATCGCCGCCGCGGGCCACGTGGTCGCGACCACCATCGTGTCCTCGACGATGCTCGAGAAGATGGCGACGGCGTCGGGCGTCGACATCGTCACCACGTTGACGGGCTTCAAGTGGATCGCTCGGGCCGCCGGACACGGCGTCTTGGGCTTCGGCTACGAGGAGGCCCTCGGGTTCGCCGTCGACGTGGCCGTCGCCGACAAGGATGGACTGTCCGCGGCGCTGGCGCTGGCGCGTCTCGCCCACGAACTCTCCGTGAAGGGTGAGACGCTGTGCGACCGACTCGACGAGCTTGAATCGCGCTTCGGTGTCCACGCGACGTCCCAACTCGCCCTTCGCGCCGACGGTCCCGACGGTCCCACGACCATTCGACGCGTCGTCGCGAACCTCGCGTCCGCGCCGCCGACGGCACTGGGCACGCTCGCCGTGAGCGTGGTCGCCGACCTCAACGAGGGCTGGCGCGGACTTCGGGCGACCGAAGGTCTGTTCCTCGGCCTCGGCGCGATGGGTCGCGTCATCGTGCGTCCCTCGGGGACCGAGCCCAAGGTGAAGGCCTACGTGGAGGTGACCCCGCCTCGAGAAGGGTCGCTCGGCGAACAGCGCGCTCGTGCGGCCGCGTTGGTCGACGGCGTACGAGAGAGTCTCGCGTCGCTACTTCGCGTCGAGAGTTCGTAGCGCCGCGTAGCCCGGCTTGATGACGTGGTTGATCATCGCCAGGCGCTGGTCGAACTCGTAGAACGTACTCTTCGCGGCGTTGAGGGTCAGCCACTCCATGTCGTCGAGCGTCCAGCCAAAGGTGGTGGCACAGGTCTCGAACTCGCCGCTCAAGGTGATGCCGCTCATGAGTCGATTATCGGTGTTCAACGTCACGCGAAAGCGCAGTCGTTTCAAGAGGTCGATCGGGTGCGTGGCGAGAGAGGTCGCGGCGCCGGTGTGGACGTTCGACGTGGGACAGACCTCCAACGGGATACGACGGTCGCGCACGTAGTTCGCGAGGCGACCCAGTTCGTAGCGGCCGTCGACCTCGTGGATGTCGTCGACGATGCGCACGCCGTGGCCCAGACGCTCCGCGTTACAGAACTGGACAGCCTCCCAGATCGAGGGGAGTCCGAAGGCTTCGCCAGCGTGGATCGTCAGATGGAAGTCCTCGCGTTGGATGAGGTGGAAGGCGCGCAGGTGATCGGTCGGGCGAAAGCCGTCCTCGGGACCTGCGATGTCGAAGCCGCAGACGCCTTCGTCGCGAAAACTCACCGCGAGTTCGGCGATGGTCTCACTGAGACGCTCCTGGCGCATCGCCGAAAGAATGGCGCGAACGACGATGCGATGTCCTTCGTTCGCGGCCTCTTTGATGCCGAGTGCGAAGCCGTCGAGGACAGCGCGAACAACCTCGGGAAGGGTGAGTCCGGCGTGGAGGTGCTGTTCGGGCGCGAAGCGCACCTCGGCGTAGACGACGCCGTCGCGGGCGAGGTCGATCGCGCTTTCGCTCGCCACGCGCACGAGCTGGTCGCGCGTCTGCATCACAGCGATGGTGTGGACGAACCCCTCGAGGTAGCGCACGAGGTCGCTACCCGGCGCGTCCACGATGAACCACCGTCGAAGCTCGTCGGGGTCCGTCGTGGGCAGACCCTGGTAGTTGATATCCGTCGCGAGTTCGAGGATCGTCTCGGGTCGTAGTCCACCGTCGAGATGTTCGTGCAGGAGGACCTTGGGCGCTCGCTTGATCGTCTCCAGTGTCAACTCGGTACGTGCCATCACGCAAGGCTAGCGAGCGTCGGCGATTGTGCAAGTGTCGATTCCTTCGTGGTGACGGCACTCGTTCGTATCGAAGCACCGTCACTTCGTGAAACAACTCACTACATTTCGGACGTGATCGTTCGACAGCGAAGGAGCGAGCTCCATTGAACCGTCCCGCGACCACTCTGTACAAGGAGTTCAGCGACCCCGACCCCGACGCCGTCGCCACGGAGTGGGACGTGACGCGCCAGGTGCTCGAAGAGGCGGAGTTATTTTGGATCACCCCGGTTCGCCACGACGCTCGACCACACGTCACGCCACTCGTCGCGGTGTGGCTTGACGACGCACTGCACTTTTGCACCGGTATCCACGAGCAAAAGGCAATCAACATTGGACGTAACGCCAACGTCGCCCTGACGACGGGCTGCAACGGTTGGGACCGGGGGCTCGACGTCGTCGTCGAAGGAGAAGCCCTCCAAGTGAGTGACGACGGCGAACTGCAGCGCCTGAGTGAGGCGTGGCAAACGAAGTGGGATGGCGGCTGGCACTACGAAGTGCGCGACGGTTTCTTCCACGCGGACGGCGGCGGACCGGTCATTGTCTTCTAAGTGAAGGCAACGAGGATTCTCGCCTTCGCTAAGGGCAGCTTCGCCGTCACGCTCTATCGCTTCTAGACATCGTCGAGAGCTCGACCTTCGTGCTGTACTACTCCTCGATGAGATCGAGCAGGAGCGACGTCTCTGCGCGCGGCGCACTCCCGAGAGACACCGCGTGGGCGATTGTCACCCGACCGATTCCTAGGTGCGCCTCGTCGTCGGCGTGCAACGTGAAGAGCGGCTGACCCTTGGCGACCCGGTCACCTTCGCGCACCAGGCACGTCACGCCCGCGCCCGCGCTGACGGGGTCTTCCTTGCGGGCTCGACCCGCGCCGAGGCGCCACGCCGTGACGCCGACGGCCAACGCGTCAATCGACGTCACCACGCCGTCGTCGGGCGCGAGGACGTCCTCTCGTAGCGCGGCGAGCGGCATCGCCGCCTCGGGGTCGCCACCTTGGGCTCGAATCATCCGTTCGTAGACGTCGTACGCGGAGCCGTCGTCGAGTCGGTCGCCGGGGCTCACGTCAAGGCCCACGAGCGAGGTCATGAGCGTCGCCAAGGCGATCGTGAGCTCGCGCACGTCACTGGGCCCGCCACCGCGAAGCACGTCAACGGCTTCGGTGACTTCGAGCGCGTTGCCGACCGCCTGGCCCAACGGCGCGTCCATCGAGGTGAGTTGGGCCACGGTCTTGACCCCGTGCGCACGGCCGAGCCCGACCATGGTGGTGGCGAGTTCTCGGGCGCGCTCGACATCCTTGATGAACGCGCCACGACCGACCTTGACGTCAAGGACCAGGGCCTCGATACCTTCGGCGATCTTCTTCGACATGATCGACGATGAGATGAGAGAGATCGACTCGACGGTCCCCGTCACGTCGCGCAGGGCGTAGAGCTTTCGATCGACGGGCGCTAGTCCCGACCCCGCCGCGCAGATGACGGCACCCACCGTCTCGAGCTGGACACGGATCTCGTCGTTCGTGAGCGACGCTCGCCATCCGGGAATCGATTCGAGCTTGTCGAGCGTGCCCCCCGTGTGGCCGAGTCCGCGCCCGGAAAGTTGCGGCACGGCGGCGCCACACGCCGCCACGAGCGGCGCCACGATGAGCGACAACTTGTCGCCGACGCCGCCCGTCGAGTGTTTGTCGACGGTCGGACGCGAGAGTCCTCGAAGGTCGAGTCGTTCGCCCGATTCGATCATCCGGTCGGTCCAGGTGTCGAGTTCTTCCGGGTTAAGACCGTTGAAGTAGATCGCCATGAGGAGCGCCGACATCTGTTCTTCGGCGACCTCGCCGCGTTCGTAGGCGTCGAGGACCCACGAAATCTCTTCGTCGCTCAACACGCCACCGTCGCGCTTGAGAGCGATGACGTCCACCGCGGAGTACACGCTCACGGGTTGCGCCGTATCCCCAGATCCTCGGGGCCAAAGGCTTCGGGTAGCAGTTCGCTCAGTCGTCGTGGCGCGGCGTTGTCGCCGGCGTCGATGAGTAACTCGCCACCGCCGTGTTCGAAGAGCAACTGGCGACAGCGCCCACAGGGCGCGATTGGTGCGCCGTCACCCGCGACGATGGAGACCGCGAGGAGTCGCGCGCCGCCTTGGCGGATGAGATCGCTCACGAGTGAACACTCCGCGCACAGCGTCAATCCGTAGCTCGCGTTCTCGACGTTGGAGCCCACGACCGTGGTGCCGTCACTGGCGAGCGCACCCGCGCCCACCGTCACGTTCGAGTACGGCGCGTACGAGCGCGTCGCTGCTTGACGAGCCAATGCGCGCAGGTCGTCCCACGCGATCTCAGCGGCCGAACTCACGTCCTCACTGTACACTTTGCGCTGCGTGACTAACTTTCGATTTTCCTCCGTCGTCACCAGTGACGAAGTCACGATTGCACTTCGAGAAGGCCGCGGCGTCGTCGCCCTCGAGACCACGATCGTCGTGCACGGACTTCCCTCACCGGTGAACTTCGACGTCGCGCGCGAGTGTGAAGCGGCCGTGCGTGACGGCGGCTCGGTCCCCGCGACGATAGGCCTGCTGGACGGACGCGTCGTCGTGGGATTGACGGCCGAGGAACTGGCGCGACTCGCCGATCCCCAACACCGCGCAGCGAAACTCTCGGCCCGTGACCTCGGCGTGGCCCTCGCCCTGGGCGCCGACGGCGCCACGACGGTCGCGGGCACCATCACCGTCGCCGAGCACGCCGGGATCCACGTGATGGCGACGGGCGGCCTCGGCGGCGTGCACCGTGACGCGCACGAAAGTTTCGACGAGTCGGCCGACCTCACGACGCTCTCGCGGCGCTCGGTGCTGGTCGTGGCGTCGGGTGTGAAGTCGATCCTCGACATCGGCGCCACCCTCGAACGACTCGACACCCTGGGCGTGCCCGTCGTGGGGTTCGCCACCCGCCGCTTTCCCGGTTTCTATTTGCGCGACAGCGGATTCGAGCTCGACTGGTCGGTGGCGAACGCCGACGAGGCGGCCGCGGCGTTTCTGCGACACCGCGAACTCTCGCCGACGGGATTCTTGGTCGCCAACCCCGTCGCGGCCGAGAAGGAGCTCGATCGCCAACTCCATGACGAAGCACTGGCGAGTGCCCTCACCAAGGCGCGGTTGGACGACGTCAGTGGCAAGGCGGTCACCCCGACGCTGCTCGCGGAGTTCGCCCGTCACACGGCGGGCGTCAGCGTGCAGGTGAATCGCGACCTCGTGGTCGCGAACGCACGTCTCGCGGGCGCGATCGCGACGTCGATCGCGCGCGACCTCGCGTGACGAGACGCGTCATCGTCCTGGGCGACGTCATGCTCGACGTGGTCGTGCAACCCACCGCGGCGGTGGCCACGTCGAGTGACACGCCGGCCAACATTCGCGTCACGCGAGGCGGTTCGGGAGCGAATCTGGCCATCGCGCTGCGCTGGGGCGGCCACGACGTGCTCTACGTCGGCGCCGCCGGCCGGGACGCCGCGCACGACCTCTTCGTGGCGGCACTACGCGACGCGCAGGTGACGTCCCGGTTGGAATCGATCGCGGGCTCGACCGGCACGGTGGTGTCGATCGTCGCGAGCGACGGACAGCGCTCGATGTTGACCGATCGCGGCGTGAACTCACGTCTTAGCGAGGCGTTCGTCGCCGCGCAACTCGAAGAGCCCTTTGACCACCTGCACGTATCGGGTTATCTGTTGCTCGACGCGTCGACCCGGGCGACGGCGGTGTACGCGCTCGCGCTGGCGCGAGAGCGCGGGTCGTCGACCTCAGTCGACGTCTGCTCCGTGGCGCCCCTTCGCGAGGTGACGCCGGCAGTCTTTCTCGACGCCGCCGCGGCCGCCGCGACGCTCTTCTCGAACGAGCAAGAGGCGCTGACCCTGACCTCAATGGACACCGTCGAACGCGCTCTCGACACACTGGGCACGCTCTTCGAAGAAGTCTTGATCACCGTGGGCGATCGCGGGGCGCTCGGGGTGCGCGGCGCTGAGCGCTTTCGCGCGAGCGCGAGGAAAGGGACCGTCGTCGACACGACGGGCGCGGGCGACGCGGCGACGGGAACGTACCTCGGCGCGCGGCTCAACGGCGAAGAACCGCACGCGGCCCTGGTCAACGCCATGGTGGCCGCCGCCCACGTCGTGGGCGCGCTCGGGGCGACGAGCTAGTCGCGCACGTAGGGTTGGCCGTCAGCGGCGGGCGCGCGCACGCGTCCGATGAGACCGGCGACGACCGCGATGGTGATGAGGTAGGGGATCATCTGCAGGATGTAGAGGGAGATCGGCACGTTGTAGGTCACCAAGTTGTAGGAGAGGTAGACCGAGAGGCCGAAGATGATCGAGGCTACGACGGCGCCCGAAGGACGCCAACGACCGAAGATCAAGGCCGCGAGGGCGATGTAGCCGTAGCCCGAGGTGTAGCCCACTTGGAACTGGCCCTGCGTGGCCATGAAGGCGACGCCGCCCAACCCGGCGATGGCGCCACCCAGCACGACGTTGATGTAGCGCACCCGGATGACGTTGATGCCCACCGTCGCCGCGGCGCGCGGGTGTTCGCCCACCGCGCGCACGTGGAGGCCATAACGGGTCTTGAAGAGCGCGAAACTCACGACCGCGACGAGGATGATCATCACGTAGAAGAAGCCCGACTGATTGAAGAACACGGGGCCGAGAATCGGAACTTTGGAGAGGAGGGGAATGGGCAGGTTCGGCGCCAGGATGCCGGTGTTGAAGTTCGGAAAGGGCGTGAAGACCTGGAGATTGAGGTACGAGGAGAGGCTGCTTAGCATGGTGACGAGCACGACGCCCACGATGATCTGGTCCGAACGGTAGCGCAGCGACAAGAACGCGAGCACCAGTCCGATGAGCCCACCGACGACCATGCCGGCGATCGCGGCGTAGAAGAAGTCGTGGGTCGTGGAGGCGACCATGCTGCCGACGAAGGCGCCGCCGATGAGCTGACCCTCGATGGCGATGTTCACCACGCCCGAGCGCTCGCACATGACGCCCGAGAGTGCGCCGTAGATCAGGACCATGGCCGCCGCGGAACTGCCGACAAGGACGGCCGTGATGTTGACCGACGACGTGGGCGAGGGTCCGGACGTGCGCGCGGCCCAAAAGAGCAGGCTCAGCAGGAACAGGACCGCAACGAAGCCGAAGCGCGCCATGACGCCACGCCGGGGGCGGCGAACGTACACCTCGGTCGCGACGGCGATCATCACGAGTGCGAGCACGAGGTCGCTCCCGCGCGTCGCCACGGTGAGCGTTCCGAGGCGCCACGGTGCGTTCTGCAAGTTGAGCGGGTTGAACGTCAGCACCGAGTGCGCCCTTGCGCCGCTGCCCAGACCGAAGACGAAGAACGTGAAGACGCCGATCAGGCCCATGATGACGGCGATGACCCGCGTACGGCGACTCGTCACCGGCGGCGTCGCGGGCGACGTCGCCTTGGTGTCGACGAGGCTCACGAGCCCCATCCCGTCGTTGCGAGCTGCACGCTCGACGTCGCGACGTGTCGGAGCCGGAAGATCTCCTTCACGAGGACCGGCGTCGCGACGAAGAGCACGATGGCCGACTGGATGACCGTGGCGAGGTCGAGCGGGATGCCCGTGGCGGCCTGCATGTTGCGCCCACCCACCCCGAGAGCGGCGAAGAGCAGCGCCGACCAGACGATGCCCATCGGGCGGTTTCGCCCGAGCAGCGCGACGGTGATCGCCGTGAAGCCGATACCCGCGTTACCGATGAGGAAACCACCGTCGATGTAGTGCGTGGTGCTCGCGACCTGCACGACGCCGGCGAGCCCCGCGAGACCCCCCGAGATGAGGAACACGACGACGATCACCGTGCGCGCGTTGATGCCGGACGCGCGCGCGGCCGAGGGGTTGGCGCCGGTGACGCGAAAGTCGAACCCGAGCGAGGAGCGATTGAGCAGCCACGACGCGAAGACGACGACCAACACCGCGACGAACACCCCGTAGCTGACCCGCAGGCCTGAGCCCGTGCCGAAGAGGGGCGCCAACTGAGCCGAGTGGTCCATCGTGCGTCCGATGTCGTTCTGTTGGCCCGGCTCTTGGAAGGGCGTCGAGAGCACCATGAAGAGCAGGAACGCGTACGTGACGTAGTTGAACATCAACGTCACGATGACCTCGTGCGCCCCGGTGTAGGCCTTCAACAGACCGGGTACCGCGCCACAGAGCATCCCGCCCGCGATGCCGGCGAGCAACGTGAGCGGCAGGTGCAGGATCGTGGGCATGTGGAGCATCGAGCCCACGACCGCGCCGGCGATGCCGCCGATGACCGCCTGTCCGTTCGCGCCGATGTTAAAGAGACCTGTCTGAAAGGCGATGCCCACGCCGATGCTGGCGATCACGAGCGGCGTCGCGTAGGTGAAGGTCTCCGAGATCGGCGTCAGGGTGTTCGTCCATCCCTTGCCGGTCGTGAGGGAGTGCCAGAAGCCTTGCGGGTCCACGATCGAGCCGGTGAACATCGAGCGATAGGCCGCGCCCACGTTGTCGAACGTGAGCTCGAACGCGTGCGGCAGTCCGTTCCAGGAGTGAAAGATCCCGCGCCACGCGTCGAGCACGGCGGGCGTCGTCGTGATGATGACGATGGCGCCGAAGACGAGACCGAGGACGAGGGCCAAGAAGGTGACGACGAGGGGGCTGCTCGACGTGTAGCGAGTCCAGAGTGAAGGCCGACCGGGGGCGGGCGTCACCTCAGACATTGGCGGTCTCGGTGTGGCCGGCCATCAAGAGACCGATCGCTTCACGACTCACCGTGGGTTCGACGACGCCGCTGATCCGGCCCTCGTACATGACGGCGATGCGGTCACCCAAGGCCAGCACCTCATCGAGTTCGGACGACACGATCAGCGCCCCGTTGCCGCGGTTTCGGTGCTCGATGATCTGCCGGTGCACGTACTCAATGGAGCCGACGTCGAGTCCGCGGGTGGGCTGCGACGCGACGAGGAACTCAATGGAACGCGACAGCTCGCGCGCCACGATCACTTTCTGTTGGTTGCCGCCCGACAGCGAACTCGCGAGCGCGTGGATTGACGTGGTGCGGATGTCGAACTCGCGCACCAGGCGCGTTGCGTTCTCGTTCACCGCGGCGAGGTTGCGGGTACCGTGACGAGCGAAGGGCGCGCGCCGGGGCGTGTTGAGAACCAAATTGTCGGCGACCGACATTGACAAGACGAGCCCGTCGCGTTGGCGGTCCTCGGGGACGTGCCCGAGCCCCGCGTCAAGGGCCTGGCGCGGCGTGAGGTTCGTGATATCGCGACCCTTCAAGGTGATGGTGCCTGACTCGACGGGCCGCATGCCCACGAGTGCTTCGACGAACTCGGTCTGCCCGTTGCCCTGCACCCCGGCGAGGGCGAGCACCTCACCGGCGCGCACGTCGAGGGTGACGCCGTTCACGGCGACGAGGCCGCGGTCGTCGAGGACGACGAGGTCGCGGACCTCGAGCACCTCGTCACCGGGTTCATAGGGCGTCTTTTCGACCGTGAGCTGCACGTCGCGACCCACCATCAGGGAGGCCAGTTCGGCCTCCGACGCGCTGGGCTCGGCGGTGCCGACGACGCGACCCTGTCGGATGACCGTGATGACGTCGGCGACGGCCTTTACTTCCTTGAGCTTGTGGGTGATGAAGAGGATCGACTTGCCGGCCGCGGCCAGTGACCGCATGATCGCCATGAGCGAGTCGATTTCTTGGGGCGTGAGGACGGCCGTTGGCTCGTCGAGGATCAAGAGCTCGGCGTCGTGACTGAGGGCCTTCAGGATCTCGACGCGCTGTTGGAGACCGACGGGTAGGTTCTCGACGATGGCGTCGGGGTCGACCTCGAGGTTGAACTCGCGCGACAGACGGTGGATGTCGTCGGTGGCCTTTCGGTAGTCCACGCGGTTGAGCGACTTCGTCGGCTCGAAGCCGAGGACCACGTTCTCGGTGACCGAGAAGACCGGGACCAGCATGAAGTGTTGGTGGACCATGCCGATTCCGAGGCCCACTGCCTCGCCGGAGTCAGCGATCGGCGTCACGACGCCATTAATGAAGATCTCTCCTTCGTCGGGACGTAACAGTCCGAAGAGGACGTTCATCAGTGTCGACTTGCCGGCGCCGTTTTCGCCGAGCAACGAGTGGATCTGACCCGGTTCAACCTTGAGACTGATCCTGTCGTTCGCGGTGAACGAGCCGAAACGCTTCGTTACCCCGCGCAGTTCAAGTTGCATGAAGCCTCATCGTATGCCACGACAAAGACCCGGGGTTTGGTCCCGGGTCTTTGTCGTGGTGTAGCGCCGCGAAGCGCTACCTCGTTATTTGGCTGGGTACTTGTTCGGGTTGACCGAGATCGATCCGGCGATGATGCCCGCCTTGGCGGTGGCGATCTCCGACTTCAGCGACGCGGGGACCTTGATGCCGCCGTAGTCGAGCGTGGTGCCGTTGTTGGCCAACGTACCGACGTACGTGCCGGCCTTGAAGGTGCCCTTGGCGGCAGAAAGGACCGCGGCGGCGACCGAAGGCTCGACGCCCTTGGCGACCGTGCCGACGAACCAACTGCAGTCCGCCTTGTCTGAGACGCAGCCGTTGCTGTCGACCCACATGACGCTGTGACCCTTACCGGCCAACTTCGCCGCGGCGATGGAGCCGAGTCCGACCGAACCCGCGACGGGGAAGACGATGTCAGCCCCTTGGGAGAAGAAGGTCGTCGTGTCGGTCTTGCCGGCGGTCTGGTCGGTGAAGTTACCGACGAAGGTTCCCTTGCCGTTGCACGTGGCAAGCGAACACGCGCCCTTCGCGGGCGTCCAACCGAGCACCTTGACGGACTTCTTGTAGGTCTTGTCGTAGTAGCGAACACCGGCCACGAAGCCGTTCATGTAGAGCGTGACGGACGGGAACGGCTGGCCCCCGTAGGTCGCGACGGTCTTGGTCTTGGACATGCCAGCCGCGAGAATCCCACCGAGGAAGCCGGCCTGGTCGGTCTCGTACTGGAGTGACAGCACGTGGGTCCCGGCCTTCACCTTGGGGGCGTCGTCCACGATCGCGAACTTCTGGCTCGGGTGGGCGTTGGCGGCCGAGGCGGTGGCGGCGTCCATCAAGAAGCCCACCGTGACGATGATCCCGCAGCTCTTCGAGATGAAGCTGTTGATATTGGGCACGTAGTCCGATGAGGACGTAGACGACAGGTACGTGTACGAAATGTTGCTGTCTTGCTTGGCGGCGTCCTTCAAACCTTGGTACGCCGAGGCGTTGAAGGACTTGTCGTTGATACCACCGGTGTCAGTAACGACGCAGGCCTTGAACTTTGCCGCGGCCGAGGCCGACGTCATGCTCGTGGCCACACTCACTGTCAAAGTACCGAGTACCAGCGCGCTGGCCCCCAGTACCGTCGTGAGGCGACGAATTCTACCCATTGCTTCTCCCTTATACGTTCGTCAACCCTTGAAAAGGATTGTCTGAAGGAGCAACGAGGCTGCCGACGTCGCTTCGTTGCTCCTTCGGATAGTTGTCATTCGTGAGACTACTGCGAAGTAGACGCAGTAGCCGTGCGGGGAGGATGCCGTCGCCGCGGCGAGTTCATCAAGCGAGGCGCCACCCCTTCGGGGTGCGAACTGTCTGTCGAGGGAGGATGAACGTGGCCCGATCGCCACGACTGCGAGGTGGCCCACGCCGGACCGCCGGTGACGAGCACGGAACCCGTAACGTCGAGCTTCGTCGCGGCGTCCTCGGATCATCCAATCGGCGACGTGGCGCTTGGGCGGTACGACGGCAACGGAGTTCTTCGACCATTTCTAAGTGAAAAAGTGGACCCGTCGCATTCGACACGTGACAAATAATGTGTCGTCACGATTTCGGCCACACTGGTAGGCATGGTTGCTCAGTTCATCTTCACTATGCGGGACCTTCGCCGGTTCTATCCACCGGACCGTGAGGTCTTGAAGGGAATACATCTCTCCTTCTATCCCGGCGCGAAGATTGGCGTCATCGGGGCCAACGGCTCGGGTAAGTCCTCGCTGTTGCGCATCATGGCGGGACTCGACGACGGCTTCAGCGGCGAAGCGCGACTCACGCCGGGCTTCAGCGTGGGCTACCTCTCCCAGGAGCCCCAACTCGACGAGACGAAGGATGTCGTGGGCAACGTCGCCGATGGCGTCGCCGAACAGCGCGACTTGCTGTTGCGCTTCAACGAGGTCTGTGCGGCAATGGCCGATCCCGACGCTGATTTCGACGCACTGTTGAGCGAACAGGCCGACCTGCAGACCAAGATTGACGCCGCGAACGCGTGGGACTTGGAGCGCACGCTCGAGATCGCGATGGACGCCCTTCGCCTTCCGGCGCCCGACGCAAAGGTGTCGACCTTGTCCGGTGGCGAGCGCCGCCGCGTGGCGCTGTGTCGGCTCTTGCTCTCCAAACCCGATCTCCTCTTGCTCGACGAACCGACCAACCACCTCGACGCCGAATCGGTCGCGTGGCTGGAGCGCACGCTGCAGGAGTACAGCGGCACGGTCGTCGCGATCACCCACGATCGTTACTTCCTCGACAACGCCGCGCAGTGGATCCTCGAGTTGGACCGCGGTCACGGGATCCCGTGGGAGGGTAACTACTCGTCGTGGCTCGAACAGAAACAGGCGCGCCTCGCCGCTGAGGAGAAGTCCGACAAAGTGCGCCAAGCCTCGCTGGAGCGAGAGTTGGAGTGGATTCGTCTGTCACCGCGGGCTCGCCAGAGCAAGGGCAAGGCGCGGCTCAGCTCGTTCAACGAACTCGTCGCCGAGTCCGAGGCGGCCGATCGACGCGCTGATCGCCTCGAGATCGCGATTCCGCCGGGTCCGAGGCTCGGTGACGTCGTCGTGAACGCGACGGGTCTCACCAAGGGCTTCGAGGAGCGCCTCTTGATCGAGGACCTGACGTTCCTGTTGCCGCCCGGTGGCATCGTCGGGGTCATCGGTCCCAACGGCGCCGGCAAGACCACGCTCTTTCGGATGATGGTGGGCGAGGAGAAGCCCGACGCCGGGACCATCGAGATCGGCTCAACCGTGCAGTTCGCCTACGTCGATCAGTCCCGTGACACATTGAACGCCGAGAATACGGTCTTCGACGAGATCAGCGGGGGACAAGAGCAGATGGTCGTGGGTTCGCGCGAGATCCACGCGCGCACCTACGTGGCGAGCTTCGGTTTCAAGGGGAGCGACCAACAGAAGAACGTCGGGGAGATCTCGGGTGGCGAGCGCAATCGGGTGCAACTCGCCAAGGTGCTGCGAAGCGCGGGTAACGTGCTCCTCCTCGACGAACCAACGAACGACCTCGACGTCGACACGTTGCGCGCGCTCGAAGACGGACTGCTTTCCTTTCCCGGTTGCGTCGTCGTGATCAGCCACGATCGCTGGTTCTTGGACCGGATCGCTACGCACGTCCTCGCCTTCGAGGACGACGCCGTCGTGCGCTGGTACGAGGGGAACTTCTCGGACTACGAGGCCGATCGCCATAAGCGACTCGGGACCGACGCCGACCAGCCCCATCGCCTTCGCTACAAGCCGATCACTCGTTCCTAGAGAGACTTCCCAGGCGTTCGACGTAAGGTGCACTTTGTGACAAAGGGCACTGACTACTCGACGTACTTACGAATCAACGACCTTTTGAAACTGCAGATTCCCCTCACTGACGACGCACCCGACGAGCTGCTCTTCATCGTCGTGCACCAGTCCTACGAACTCTGGTTCAAGGTGATGGTCGACGAGCTCAAGCGCGCGTCGAACGTGCTCCACCGCAACGAGCCATGGCGAGCGGTCGCGCATCTTCGCCGAATGGTTGAGATCGAAGGACTCCTCCTGACCCACCTACGTCTGCTCGACACGATGTCGCCCGAGGGCTTCTTGGAGTTTCGCGACCCCCTCGACCCCGCCTCAGGTTTTCAGTCCTTCCAGTTCCGCGCCATTGAGTTCCTCAGTGGCGGCGGACGAAAGGCCGTGCTGAACTTCGAGTTCTTCGACGACGAACAGCGCGAGTGGTTGCGGGGAATCAGCGAGCTGCCCACCGTGTGGGCGGGCTTCGAGCACTCCCTTCGGGTCACGATGGGCGCCCCCAGCGACGATCTCCTCGACGTCGTGCGCGCGCTCTACTTGTCACATGATGACGCGCCGACGACGGCGCTGCACGGCGTCGCCGAACTCTTGGTGGACCACGACGAGAATCTCGCCGTCTGGCGCCACCAGCACATGCTGATGGCCGGACGTCAGATTGGTCGACGCCCGGGTACCGGCGGCAGCGAGGGCATGGCCTATCTTGATACGACCTTGCAGCAACGTCTCTACCCCGTGCTCTGGGAAGTGAGGTCCGTACTGTGACGACCCGTGACGACTGCGCCGCGCGTGACGCGTCCGACGTGCTCGCGCCACTTCGTAACGAGTTCATCCTCACTGATCGCGAGATCTACCTCGACGGCAACTCGCTCGGTCCGGTCTCGCGCGCCGTGGGAGCGCGCGTCAACGAGGTCATTAATGACGAGTGGGGTCGCGGCCTCGTACGCGGGTGGAACGACTCGGGTTGGATGGCCATGCCCACGCGTCTGGGAGACCGACTCGCGCCCTTGATCGGGGCCCGGCCCGGCGAGGTCCTCGTGGCCGACACACTGACCTTCTTGCTCGCGAAACTGATTGGCGGCGCACTCGATCAGCGAAAGGACCGCAGCGTCGTGTTGACGGACGTCGCGAACTTCCACTCTGACCTCTACATTGTTGAAGCCATGGCTCGACGCGCGGGACGTCGCGTGACCGTGAAACCTATCGAGCGCGGCACTCTCGAGGGCGAGCTGAACGACGACGTGGCCCTCGTGATGCTGACCCACGTCGACTTTCGCAGTGGCGAGATGCTCGATATGAAGGGAATCACGAAGAAAGTGCACGACGTGGGCGCGTTGATGCTCTGGGACCTCGCGCACTCGACGGGGGCGGTGCCCCTCGACGTCGAGGGCGCCGGCGTGGACTTCGCGGCCGGTTGTGGCTACAAGTACCTGAACGGGGGACCGGGATCGCCAGCGTTCCTCTACGTTCGGACGTCCTGGCAGGGCGTGTTGGAAAATCCATTGCCGGGCTGGCTCGGCCACGCTCGACCCTTCGACTTCGAGCTCGGTTATGAGCCGGCGCAGGGTATGCAGGCCTTCGCCACCTCGTCGCCGTCGATCGTCGCGCTCGCGGCCCTCGACGGAGCACTCGACGTCTGGGACCGCGCGACGATGGACCAGGTGCGCACGAAGAGCCTCGAACTCACCGACCTCTTTATGGAACTCGTCGAGGCGAGACTGCCGGGTGTGTTCGAGATCGTTACACCTCGCGATCACGCGAAGCGCGGTAGTCAAGTCGCGCTTCGTCATCCCGAGTCCTACGGCGTCATCCAGGCGCTCATCGAACGTGGTGTCATCGCTGACTTTCGCAACCCGGACATCGCGCGCTTTGGTTTCACCCCGCTCTACGTTCGCTTCGTCGACGTCTACGACGCCGTTGAGATCCTCCTCGACGTCATGGAATCCAACGCGCACCGCGACGCCAACTTCGCGCTGCGTAACGCCGTCACGTGAGCGATAGCTGAACGTTGACGTAGCTAGACGTGCAGCGTGTGCCGCGTGGCGACACGCACGCGACGTAGTGACGGAAGTTCACTGAGCCCGTCAACCTCGCCGGCTCTTCTGACCTTCGGAGAGGCGCGTTGTCCACAATCTGGTCGAACGAGTGCTCGGTCTGCACTTTAACCGCGTGGGCTCCGGTCAGATACCTCGCTTGATCAGGGCTTACTCATTCGATCAGTCCGGAGGCTTGACAAACGACTGATAACGATATATCGTTATAATCACAAACCTATCGAAAGGATACGTTGATGAGAAACAGAGAACTCGATCACTCGCCAAAGGGGCGAGGAAGTAACGCTGAAAACAGCGAAGGAAAACTCTTTGATAGTCGTTCGGGCGAACGCCGTCGACGCGGACCGCGCCACGAAGGTGGACGCGGCGAGCACCCACGAGGTCGTGGACCCTCCATGAGGGGAGGTCGGGGACGGCGCGGTGACGTTCGCGTTGCCATACTCGCGCTCCTCGAAGAGCGACCAATGCACGGCTACGAAATGATGCAGGAACTGTCGGAGCGGACCCAAGGTCTGTGGCAGCCAAGTCCTGGGTCGATCTACCCGGCGCTGCAGCTCTTGGAAGACCAGGGGCTCGTCCGCTCGGAGAGCGCGGAAGGGCGTCGTCAGTTCACGCTGACCGATGAAGGTCGCGCGGAGTTGAAGTCGCGTTCGGAACGTTCAGCGCCGTGGGAGACGATGGTTCGCCAAGCGGACCAAGGTGACATGGCTATCCACAAAGCACTTCGACACGTTGCAGTCGCAGTCACCCAAGTCGCGCAAGCGGGCACCGCCGATCAAAAGACTCGTGCCGGACAACTGCTCACGGAACTGCGCCAGAAGCTGTACCTCCTCCTGGCGGAGCCCCTCACGCCGAACGAAAGTTAGGCGTTGATGGTCGGCGCTTTACGCGACGTTGGCCCCAAGCGAAGACTTTCGTACAAGAACGACGCTCGATTCCGATTCGGAGCCGAGCGTCGTTCCGTTGTCCTTACGGACCGCGGATCACTGGGAGAAGATCACCGTACGATTGCCGACGAGCGCGACCCGGTCCTCGGCGACGAGCTTGACGGCCCGGGCGAGGACGCTGCGCTCGACGTCACGCCCCAGTGAGATGAGATCCTTCGGTAGGCGTGCGTGACTGACGCGCACGACATCTTGATCGATGATGGGGCCCTCGTCGAGGTCGGACGTGACGAAGTGCGCGGTCGCGCCGATCAACTTCACGCCTCGCTCGTACGCCTGGTGGTACGGACGTGCGCCCTTGAATCCCGGCAGAAAGGAGTGGTGGATATTAACTATTCGCCCACTGAAATCGGAGCAGAGTTCAGGAGAGAGCACCTGCATGTAGCGCGCGAGGACGATGAAGTCGACGTTGAAGGAGTCAAGTAGCGACCGGAGTTCGATCTCAGCGTCCACCTTCGTGTTTGCCGTGACGGGTATCTCGTGGAAGGGAATGCCATAGCGCTCGGCGAGTGCAGCGCAGTCGGGATGGTTGCTCACGATCGCCGCGATGTCCAGCGGGAGTTCGCCCTGTTCGTGCCGATACAGCAACTCAGCGAGGCAGTGGTCGAACGTCGAGACCATGACGAGGGCCCGACGACGCTCGTCTTCGAGACGGACGCCAAGTTTGGGTGAGAAGGTCGCGAGGTCGCGCTCCAAACGCGAGCGGACCGCGCCAATGTCGTCCGCTTCAGTTTCGAAGCGTGTTCGCATGCAGAATTCGCCCGTCACGGGATCGGTGAACTGGTCGTTCTCGAGGATGTTGCCGCCGATCGCGACGATGGCGACGCTGGTCGCGCGCACGATGCCAGGCATGTCGGTGCACTGCAGTGTCACGATGTAGTTGACCACGACGGCCCTCCTCGCCTCTCAGCGTAGGGCGTGTCGCGACGGCGTCCTTTGCGCCTTACGACTTGTACGAGAAGAAACCTTGACCAGATTTGCGGCCCATGAGACCGGCTTGGGTCATACGCGATAGAAGTGGCGGCGGCGCGAGGTGCGATTCCTTGAACTCTTCGTAGAGCGACTCTGCGACCGCCATAGTCGTGTCGAGACCAATGAGGTCAGTGAGGGCGAGCGGTCCCATGGGGTGCGCGCAACCGACCACCATGCCGGTGTCGATGTCCTCCGCGCTGGCGAACCCGGACTCCAGCATGCGAATCGCCGAGAGGAGGTAGGGGATGAGTAGCGCGTTCACGACGAAACCGGCGCGGTCGGGCGAAGTGATCACCCTCTTATTGAGTGATTCGGTCGCGTACGTGCGCACTCGGGCCGTCGTCTCGGGGCTGGTCAACAGCGATGAGATCAGTTCGACCAATTTCAACACCGGCACGGGGTTGAAGAAATGCATGCCGATGACCTGTTCGGGCCGCTGGGTGACCATGGCGAGCTTGATAATGGGGATGGACGAGGTGTTCGTCGCCAACAGCGCCTCGGGGTCCTTCACCGCGGCATCGATCTTTCGAAAGACGTCGAGTTTGACGGCCTCATTCTCAGCGACGGCCTCGATGACGAGCTGGCGGTCCATGAGCTCTGAGAAGTCCGTGGTGAAGGAGAGATTGGCACGGATGCGACTGGACTCCTCCTCGGCCATTTTTCCTGACGTCACTGCGCGCAACAGCGACTTCTCGATTCGTTCGAGGCCCTTGCCCATGGCGACGGCGTCTTGTTCGACGACGAGCACGTTGGCGCCGGCGCGCGCCGTTATCTCGGCGATGCCCGATCCCATGAGACCGCAACCCACTACGCCAATACGATCCATTCGGACCTCCTCGTGCCGAGAAGCGTGGCTTCTCGAGCCCTGAGTCTAGGTCGGCGTCACGCGACGACTTGGGAAGAAACGCCGTCGCGCGCACCGTCGTCGCCTACGTGCGAGGGTCCAGTCGGTGGCTACGATTAACGTCGAACGGGTAGGACTCACTACGCGATCTACGAAGGAGTCTCTCCATGGACACGGTCAACGTCATCGTTGAAATTCCGCGATTCAGTCAGAACAAGTACGAATACGACCACGACACGCACGAGATCAAACTGGATCGTCACCTCCTCGTCGCGATGGGCTACCCGGCGGAGTACGGATTCATTCCCGACACGTTGGGCGGCGACGGCGACCCCCTCGACGCGCTCGTCCTTACCGAGTTCCCAACGTTCCCGGGCTGTCTCATCGAAGTGAAGGTCCTCGGCATGTGCGTCATGACCGACGAGAACGGTGAAGACGGGAAGCTCATCACGGTGCCGAGCTACGACCCCAAGTGGAAGGCCGCCACCGATATTGGTGACGTGCCCAAGGACGTCCTCGACCGGATCAGCCACTTCTTCACCGTCTACAAGGACCTCGACGAGGGCAAGTGGGTGAAGGTCGAGAACTACGTGGGCCGGGCGGAAGCACTGGCCGAACTCGAAGCTTCGAGAGCGCGGTTCGTTCCCTAACGACGGTTGCCCTACGACGAAAGAGTGCTGGGTACGCGGCGGATGGCGGCCTCGGCGAGCACGGTGAGCGCCGTGAACCACTCATCCGCGTTCACTGACAGCGCGTGCTCTCCCTCGAGTTCGATCTGACCGAAGAAGAGGGCGTACCAGATTCGCGCGAAGGCCACTGCGCTCATACCCTCGGCGAGAAGGTCCATGTCCTCGAGTGGCTTCACCCGATTCACGATTCGCGAGGCCGCTTCCTTCTTCGCTTCGGCAATGCCCGCGGACGCCGTGGGGTTGTGCCGAGCGAACGACATGCTCTCGATGCGTTGGATTCGCGCTTCAGTTCGTGCGGGAACCTGCGCGTCAGCGATGATAACGCGCAGCGCTTGGCGAAGGTCTTCGGTCGTCTTCACCGACTCGAGGGGGTGGGTGAACGTCTCGGCGAGACCGAGTAGGACTTCTCGGAACCGGTGCACGATGGCACAGGCGATGAGATCCTCACGGTCGTCGAAATAGCTGTACAGCAGCGCCACGGAGATCTTCGCGTCGTAGGCGACGCGCTTCACGCGGAACTGCGTCATTCCGTTGAGTTCGATCTCGTGCGCGGCTGACTCCAAAATCTTGTCACGAGTCATTGGACGACTTTACTGCGGATCGTCGTACGCGATAGCTCGCCCGGGCGGGTGCTATCGCTGCGGCGGAGGCGGCCAACCGGGAATGGGTCCGCGACCAGAGGGAAAGCGCACGTTCTTCGCTCGGACAAACTCGTGCAGCGTCTCGGGTCCGTACTCACGGCCGTAGCCGCTGCCCTTCACGCCACCGAATGGCGAACCGATGAAGTTTCGCCTCGTGTAGTTGTTCACGAACACCATGCCGACCTCGAGGCGTTGGGCCAGTCGAGCGGCGCGGGCTTCGTCGAGCGTGCAGATCGCCGCGGTGAGTCCGTAGGGGGAGTCGTTCGTGATCTCGACGGCTTCGTCGTCACTCTCGAAGCGCATCAACGCGGCGACAGGTCCGAAGATCTCTTCTTGGGCAATGGACATCTTCGCGGTGACGTCGCCGAAGATGCACGGTGCGATGAAGTAGCCGCCGCTGAACTGCGTGTCGTCGGGAACGGAGCCTTGAAAGAGCAACGTGGCGCCCTCTGCGACGCCGAGGTCGACGAAGTGCTGCACGCGCTGCTGCTGCTTCGCGTCGACGAGGGGTCCGATATCGGTGGCGCCGTCGAGCGGATCACCAACGACCAACTGCGAGGCTTTGTCGACGAAGCGCCGGGCGAACTCGTCGTAGATTGAATCGTGTACGAGTATGCGTGACGTCGAAGTGCAGGCTTCCCCCTGGTTGTAGAACATGCCCTCGATCGCGATGGCGACGGCTCTCTCGACGTCGGCGTCGTCGAGCACGAGCAGGGCGTTCTTGCCACCGAGCTCCATTGTCGCGAACGTCAGATTCTTCGCGGCGCCCTCCATGACCTTTCGTCCGGTGGCGGTCGATCCCGTGAAGGAGATCCGCTCGACGCGGGGATGCGCCACCAGCGCCGCGCCAGCCGCCATGCCACTCACCGCGTTGATGACGCCGGGGGGCAGGACTTCGTTGGCGATCTCGGTCAGTCGCAGCACCGTTAGGGGCGCTTGTTCACCGGGCTTGATGACGACCGTATTGCCGACCGCCAGGGCGGGCGCGCACTTCTTGGAGAAGTGGATCGGGGGCCAATTGAAGGGAAGGATCGCGGCCACGACGCCGTAGGGCTCGTACGTCACGCGGGCCTCGATCGCACCTTGATCGAGGATCTCGCCGCTCACGTAGTCGGTGATGCCGGCGTAGTAGTCGAAACTCGAATGGCACGAGAGGACGTCTATGCGAAGGGCGTCGCGTTTGGGCTTACCGACCTCGCGGGCACACAGTTCGGCAAGTTCGTCGGCGTGGTCACGAATGCGTTGCGCCACTTCGCGCATCATGGCGCCGCGCTCCTTGGGCGAGAGGTACCGCCACACGTCTTCGTACGCCCGTCTCGAATCCATCACCGCACGCGCCACCATCTCGTCGCTCGCTATCGCCACACGCGCCAACGGCTGCCCGTTCGCTGCCTCGAGGACGTCGAAGGTCGTGTCGGCGACGTCCTCGACGAAGGCGCCGCCAATGAAGGACTGCCACACTGGGCGTCGAAGGAGTAGCGCGTCGGTGACGCTGGACTTGGTGGAACGTTGGTCTTCGGTGGTGGTCATGTGATCTCGTTTCATTTACTTCGTTGGTTCACGTTGTGACTACAAACTGAGGCTAGCGACGTGCTGCGCGAGTTCCGCGTGCACCGCGCCACCCGTGTTACTCAAGCGCGCTCTCGAGGATCAGCGTGTCGAGCGCGTCCATGATGGCGTCGAGTTCGGGCGTGGGCGCGTAGGTGCGACGCAGTTCGACAAGCGTCGCGATAGAGGCGCGGTCCACTCGACCGCTCTCGACGAAGCCCGTCGTTGGATTGCGAAGACACGCGTAGTGGTCCTGAGCTTCGCGTTCGCTGAGATTGAGCAGTCGCCTAGCGGCCTCGATGACGTCGGCCTCGCGCTCACCGGTGACAATTGCCCGCGTCGTCTCGAGCAACGCGTCGGCGAAACGACGGTGCACGTCGTCCGCGGCCTCGTCGCGCCCGGCCAACGTGGCGAGGACGGTGCCGTAGTACGGACCGAGGTCGGCGACGGGGCTCACGACGGTGCACCCGGCACCGTCGGCGCGTAACTCGTTGCCCGCGTTCAAGATGGTGACCGCGCACGTGCCGGCGATGAGCGCGTCGGTCCGTCGAGGCGTCGAGCCCAGTGATTCGATGACGTACTCACCGGGACGAAGACCGGCGCGCTCGAGCAGGGCGTACGCCACGAACGCGAAGCCCGACTGGGGAACGTCGACCCCAAGAATCCGCCCTCGAAGCGCCGCGGGATTGGCGATGGTCGCCGTGGTGCAAAGCGAGAGTCCGAGTCCGCGGTCGATCCCGCAGACGATCTGCAGCGGGATACTTCGTTGCAGTGGGTTCGCCGATAGGAAGTGATAGGCGAGGACGTTGTCGGGACTTGTGAAGACGACGTCGAACTCGCCTGCTTCGAGCGAAGTGAACTGCGCGGGCGATGAGGGAACCAATGACTCGTGCACGTCGAGACGCGCCGAAGAGAACGCGCCAGAGGATCGCGCCAGGTCGATCAAGAGTGAGGGCGTGAAGGTCCCCACGGTGAGTTGTTCGTCGCGCGTCGTCACGGGTAGGCGAGCGTTAGAGCTCGCTGGCCCAATCTCGAGTTTGCAGGATCTCCGACATCCGAGCCAGGAACTGCGCGGCGTACGCGCCATCGATGACGCGGTGGTCGAAGGTGAGGGCCAAGTTGCCAACCGAGTGGATGGCGATCGCTTCGTTGCGTGAGGCGTCGGTGATGACGACGGGCCTACGCACGACGCCGTCGGTGGCGAGGATCGCCACCTGGGGTTGGTTGATGATCGCACCCGTCATGAGGGTGCCGAAGGGACCGGGGTTGGTGATGGTGAACGTTCCGTTCGCCATGTCGTCGACGGTGAGCTTCTTCGTGCGGGCCCCACTGGCGAGCTCGCGGATCCTTCGAGCGATCGAGCGCAGGTCGTAGCCGTCGGCGCGTTGGAGAACCGGCACGACGAGCCCATTGCCATCTAAGTCCACGGCGATGCCGAGGTTGAGATCGTGGTGCACGATCAACGCGTCATCGCCCACCGAGCCGTTGAGGTACGGAAAGTCGCGCAGCGCCGCGAGTGCGGCCAACGCGTTAAAGGGTAGGTACGTGAGGGAGAAGCCCTCTTGTTCCTTGAACGCGCCACCCTGGTTTCGCCGGACGTGTTCAACGTGTTCGTAGTCCACCTCCTTCACCATCAAGGTGTGGGCGGAGGCTGCCTTCGAGCGCGTCATGTGCTCGGCGGTGAGGCGACGGATCTTCGTGAAGGGGATGACGTCGTCACCCGAACTCGCGCCGGTGCCCGCGCCGTTGCTGATCAGCGCCTCTACGTCCTTTCGAAGGACGCGACCGTCGGCACCGGTGCCGCGCACCGACGTCGAATCGATGTTGTGTTCACGCAAGAGCCGTCGTACCACGGGCGACAGCGGCCCGCTCGAAGCAGTGGCGGATACCGCGGCGTGGCCTTCGACGAAGGCCAACACGTCGTCACGCGTGAGGCGACCCTGGGGACCGGTGCCGGGTACGTCGCTGGCGTCGAGCTGATGTTCGGCGAGGAGGCGTCGCACGACGGGCGACACGTGGGCCGCGGCTTCACGTGACGCCGGCAGTTTCGTGCGCGCGGACGTCGCTGACGCCTGGCGGCTCGCGGGCGCCGGCGCGGCGCTCGGTGGAGCGCCGGGAATATCATCGTCGCCTATCACCGCGAGCAACGCGCCGACGTCGACGGTCTCGCCCTCGGCGACGAGGATCTTGGTGAGTACGCCGTCGGCCGGGGAGGGAATCTCGGTGTCCACTTTGTCGGTAGAGACCTCGAAGAGTGTCTCGCCGCGCGTGACCGTGTCGCCTTCGTTCTTGAACCATTTCGTGACGGTTCCGTCGGCGACGGTCTCGCCGAGTTGCGGCATGGTGACTCTAGGCATGACGTGGTCTCCTGCGTAATGTGACGATCCTCACGACGCTGCGCCCGAGACCTGAAGACGCTCGGCCATCCAGTCGGCCCCTTGGGGGCGATGACGGTAGATGACGTTGGCGCCGCCGTGGTTGCCTTCTTCGAGTAGGAGCAACTCGCTCTCGCCTCGCGCTTCGTTCGCCAAGCGCTCGGCGTCCTGCCATGGAAAGAGAGCGTCGAGTTTGCCCATGATGACGAGCAGGGGCGTCGTAATGTTCTGCGTGTGTCCTTCGAGGGTCATGTCCCAGGCTCGCTTCTCGGCCTCTTCGGGCGTGGCGCTGAATGAGCGAACTTGAAACGCGTGACGCGTCAGTGGATTGAGGTTCTTCCACGAGGCCCCCATGTTGTAGGGGCCGGCGAGCGAGATGGTCCCTCTGATGGGTAGATCAGAGCTCGCCATACGCGCGGCGTAGAAGCCCCCGAGGCTAACGCCCCAGACGCCGAGTCGAGAACCGTCGACGTCGGCCATGTTATTGAGGTGATCGATCACGACCGCACCCACCACGTCCCACTCTGGTCGAATCGCCAGCGTCCATTCGGCTTCGCCTTGGCCCGGGCCATCGAGGGCGAAGGTCGCCATACCGCGATCGAGAAAGGCCCGTTCGACCTCGCGGAACTCTTCCTTTGTGGAATCTAGACCGGGGATCAGGATGACCGTGGGGTGCGGACCGCTGGTATTGGGGGTACGAAAGAGTCCGACCATCTTCGAACCTTCGAAGGCGATCTCCTCGCGGCGCCCGGGAGGAACGAAGTGGGGCGTGGCCCTAGTGAGGGCGTCGACGGCGCGCGCGTGCGCTGCCTTGGCCTGATCGGGGTCGTGGACAAAGAGGAATTTACCGAAGTGAAAGTACGTCGCGGCGCGAGCAAAGAACTCACCCGCGCTGAGCGAGTGGCCTTCCGCCAGCGCCGCCTCAGCGAGTTCGAGGTGCACTTCTGCGCCCGCGCACCACGCGGCGCACCAGTCATCCCAATGCTCGAGGTTCTGCGTGATTCGCGCGTAGTCACTCACCTCGACACCGTTGGAGCAAAAGCGTGGCTCCCAGTTGGCAACGGCAGTTTCCACCAGAACGTCCGCCATGTTTCCCCCTAGTGATCCGTTATAGATGCTGATGGTAATGGACTTCTCACCGCGTTGAACAGTCGTGATTCATTGAATTCTTTTCATGGGCCTGCGGTTGACGGGGTTCCGCCACGTCGTTATGGTTAGCCCATCACTCACCGAGTGATCGGACCCGGACATCTGCATTGGGGAAGCGCCGGGGACGTATAACGCTGGGGGAAACTATGAATAGAAAAGGAAGATATTTCCGCGCGGCCGGTGTGACTTCGGTCGCACTCGCGTCGTTGGCGATGATGGCCACATCGAGCGGAGCGTCGAGCAGCACGATCGCCAAGGGAAAACCGGTCACGATCGGCATTTCGTTGTCGCTCTCGGGTGACTTCTCGGGTGACGGAACCGCCTTCAAGCAGGGATACACGCTCTGGGCGGACACGGTTAACAAGACCGGTGGACTGCTCGGTCACAAGGTGAAGCTGGACATAATCTCGGACGCGTCAAGTCCCACGCAGGTCGTGACGAACTACCAGAAGTTGATCTCACTCGACCACGTCAACTTGACCGTCGGGCCGTTCTCGTCGCTGCTGAGTTTGCCCGCGGCGAGGGCTGTCGACCGTTACGGGTACGCCATGGTGGAAGGAGCCGGCGGTGCGCCCTCGGTCTTCCAAGCCGGACTGACGAACCTCTTCGACGTGTCGATGCCCGTGAAGGACGCCCTGGTGCCGTTCGCGCAGTGGATCGCTGCACTGCCGGCGAACAAGCGTCCAAAGTCGGTGGCCTACGTGACCACGAATGACGCCTTCACCGAGCCACAGATCCCGGTCGCGAAGGCGATCATCTCCAAGGCGGGCGTGAAGACCAAGTACTACTCGGTCTTTCCCGCGGAGACGACGGACTACACCCCGATCGCCGACGCGGTAGCGGCCGCCAAGGCTCAAGTCGTGGTCCTCGGATCCGTCGACGTGCCCACCGTGTCAGCCTTCATGCAGGCGTTCGAACAAGCGCACTACAACCCCCAGGTCTTCATCGCCACCGGCGGTCCCGACCAAGGTACGGCGTTCAGTTCGGTCGTGGGTCTGAAGAACGCTGACGGCATGATGGTCCCCAACGCGTGGTACGGCTCGGCGACGACGCCGGGTAGCCAAGCGATGGTCGCCGCCTACATCAAGAAGTACGGCGGCACGGCGGCGACGGTCAGTGCGGACGTGGCCGAGGCCTACTCCGTGGGTCAGGTCATCGATCAGGCGGTCACCGCGACGAAGGGCTTCAACAACTCGAAGATCATCAAGTACCTGCACTCGGGCGTCACCTTGACGAGCGTGCAGGGAGGGGTGAAGTTCGACAAGCTCGGCGAGAACAACACGGCGACGGCGTTCACGTTCCAGTGGCAGGGAAGCAAGTTCGTCCAGGTCAACCCGACTGCGGACAAGGCCTCCAAGCCCATTCTGTTCCCGAAGCCGGTTTGGGGTAGTTAAGCCTTGAACAGCTCAGCGCTCATTCATGCCTTACTTGACGGCGTCTTGACCGGATCGGTCTACGCCCTTATGGCGACGGGGTTGACTCTCATCTTTGGAGTGATGAACATCATCAACATCGCTCAGGGAATCTTGGTGATTTTAGGTGCCTACCTGAGTTACACGTTGTCGGTGCACTTCGGAATTGACCTCTTCGTGGGCTTGCTCATCACGATCCCCACCCTCTTTGTGGTGGGGATCGTGGTGGAGCGCGCGTTCATGGCCAGGCTGAAGGGGCCAGAACGGACGTCGATGTCCATTCTGGTCACCTACGCCATCTCCCTCATCATCGAGGGAGCACTCAACATGATCTACTCGATCAATATCGTCCAACTCAAAGCGTGGTACGTTGACCGGTCGTTTCTGATCTTCGGCGTCTACCTTCCCTACATCTACCTGTTCGGTTTCATCTTGGCGGTCGTGATGCTGGCGTCGCTCTACGTGATGTTGTACCGCACGCGATTCGGCGCGAGCATTCGCGCCTCCTTGGCCGACCAAGTGTCCGCGGCGCTCGTGGGTATCAACGTGAAGCGGGTGTCGACCATCTGCTTCGGTCTCGGCATTGCCGTCACCGCCGCGGGCGGCATGGTGTTCGGCGCGACGAACGCCTTTAACGCCAGTACGAGTTACGACCTGATCTCTCGACTCTTGACGATCATCGTCTTGGGTGGGATGGGCAGCCTCGGGGGCGCCCTGTTGGCCGCCATCTTGATGGTGACATTAGGTGACGTCGTGGCGGTGGTGTGGTCGCCAATCTGGTCGTCCCCTACGTTCTTCTTCGTCCTGGTCATCGTGTTGTCGTTTCGTCCCCAGGGCATCTTCGGCAAGCAGTCCGCGAGAGTGGCTTGATGACGAAGGCAAAACCGACGGCGTGGAGCATTGGTCTCGTCGTTTTTATCGTTTTCCCGCTGATCGTGACCAATCCGGCCTGGACGTCGATCGGGGTCGTGACGTTGATGTTCATGGCGTGCACCACGTCGTGGAACATGTTCTCGGGCTACTCGGGCTACGTGTCGCTCGGTTCTGCGATCTTCTTCGGGTGCGGTGCCTACACCATGGCGTTGGTGTCGACGCACGCGCACATGGCCGGCGGCGCGGCCCTCTTCTGGCTCATCCCACTCGCCGGCCTCGTCGCGATGGCGGTGGCTGTTCCCGTCGGCGCGATCGCGTTGCGCGTGCGACGCCACACCTTCGTCGTGATCACGATCGCCCTCTTCTTCGTCTTTCAGCTCTTGGCGATCAACGCCTCGTTCACCGGCGGCGCGGCGGGCATCTACATTCCGCTCATCAATTGGGACGCCAGCTACTACAACGTGCCCTTCTACTACGTGGCGCTTGGCATGGTCATCTTCGCCACGTTGCTGTCAGCGGCGGTGCGACGCTCTCGCTTCGGCCTCCAGTTGCTCGCCATTCGCGACGACGAGGACCGCGCACTCGGACTCGGCGTTCGCGTGACCGCCGTCAAACTCACGGGCTTCGTGATGTCGGCCTTCACCCTCGGCATGGCCGGTGCGCTCTACTGCATGTTGCAGGGACAGATCTACCCGCAGTTCGTCTTCGATCCGACGTTCGACGTGACCGTCGCCCTGATGGCCTTCCTCGGAGGCTTTGGCACGCTCCTCGGACCCCTCCTCGGCGGCCTCATCCTCGAAGCGTCCCAGCAGTATCTGACTCAGTCGTTCTCGAACGGCTCGTTGTACTTGATCCTCTTTGGCGTCTTGTTCTTACTCGTCATCCTCTTCATGCCCCAGGGCATCGTCGTGGCGGTCTCGCAGTGGTGGAACGGCCGGGGTCAGAGGCGTGAGCTGGCGGCCACGAAAGAACCCGCGGCGGTGGGGGCGAACACCTGATGGCCGCGTTACTCGAAGCGAAAGACGTGTCGCGCTCCTTCGGGGGCGTGCACGCGCTCGCCGGCTGCTCACTCAGCGTCGAAAAGGGCAGCATCACGGGTCTCATCGGTCCGAACGGTTCGGGTAAGACCACCATGTTCAACGTGATGACCGGCTACGTGAAGCCCGAAAGGGGCACCGTCTACTTTGACAGCCACAACGTCACCAACGCTCGACCTGACAAGATCTTCGCCCTAGGCGTCGGTCGGACCTTTCAACTCACGCGGATCTTCGCGCGCATCAGCGTCATCGAGAACATGCTCGTCGCCACCCAGCGTGACGAGAGTTGGCTCCGTGGACTGACGCGTTCGAAGTCCTCGAAGTCCGAACTCGACGCCGCCATGGAGTGGCTGGACTTCGTCGGTCTGTCGCCTCTCGCCCAACTGCAGGCCGGATCACTCTCGTACGGTCAGCGCAAACTCTTGGAGTTGGCGTACGTGCTGGTGGCTGACCCCGACGTCATCTTGCTCGACGAGCCCGCGGGTGGGGTCAACCTGACGCTGATCAACGAGATCAGCGAGAAGATCCTCGCCCTCAACAAAGGTGGCAAGACATTCCTCATCGTCGAGCACAACATGGAGTTCGTCATGAAGATCTGCGACAAGGTGACCGTCATGCACCAGGGCTGTGACCTGGTGACGGGAACGCCCGCTGAAGTGCGCGCCGACCCCGCAGTTCTTGACGCCTACCTCGGCACGGCCGACGACGAGCTCGATGTCGAAGAGGTCGCCAATGGCTGAGTCGACGGCGTTTCTGCGCTTCGAAGGGGTCGTCGCCGGCTACGGCGGCGGCGACGTCATCAAGGGCGTCGACTTCGACGTGCCCCAAGGCGGCGTCACCTGTATCGTTGGGCCCAACGGCTCAGGCAAGTCCACGTTGCTCAAGACCGTCAGCGGTCTCGTGCGTCCGCGGCTCGGCCAGCTCTGGTTCAAGGGGACTCCGCTCGTCGGTCTCACCCCTCGCGAGATCCTCCAACTCGGCATCGTCCAGGTGCCTCAGAACCACAGTCTCTTTCGTGAGATGACGGTGCAACAGAACGTCGAACTCGGAGCCTTTCTCGTGAAGGACAAGAAGCTCATCGCCGAGCGTCTTCGACACGTTACGGAGATCTTTCCCATCGTCGCGGAGCGGGCGAAGGACAAGGCCGGGAGCCTCTCGGGCGGTCAGCAGCGCCTCGTCGAGTTCGCGCGTTGTCTGATGTTGGAGCCCGAACTGGTCGTCCTGGACGAACCGTCGATGGGCCTCGACCCGAAGACGCTGCGCCTCGTATTCGAAACGATCAAACTGATGAATAAGGTCGGACGCACCGTGTTGCTCGTCGAGCAGAACGCGCGCCAGGCTCTTCGCATGAGCCACTACGCGGTGGTGTTGGAGAATGGACTGCTGCGCCTTTCGGGCTCGGGTAAGGAAGTCTTGAATAACCCCGAGATCGGCGCGCTCTACCTCGGTGGCAGCATCGCGGCCGCGACGCCGGACGTCGTGGCGAGTCCACGCGTACGGTAGGAGTTAACAGATGAGCAATGAGACCCCCCGCATCGGCTGGATTGGCTGTGGCCGCATGGGCACCGCGATGGCCAAGCGACTCGTCCTCGCCAAGCACGACGTCACGGTCACCAACCGCACCAAAGCGAAGGCGGACCCGCTCGCCGAACTGGGCGCGAAGGTCGCGGACAGCCCACGAGACCTCGCGCAGTGCGACGTCGTGTTCATCATGGTGTCGGCCGACAAGGACCTGCTCGCCGTCACGATCGGTCCCGACGGCATTCTGTCGGGCGACGGCGCGCCCAAGGTCGTCGTGGACTGTTCGACCGTATCGTCGACGACGTCGTCCGAGGTACGCGCGGCACTCGCCGCGAAGGGCATCGACTTTCTCGCGGCGCCGGTAAGTGGCAACCCCAAAGTTGTCGCGTCGGGCAAGCTCACCCTCGCGGTGTCGGGTACGCGCGACGCCTTCGAGGTGGCGGAACCCTACCTCAACGAACTCGGTCACGGCGTCACGTACGTCGGCGACGACGAGGTGGCGCGCCTCGTGAAGATCTGTCACAACATGTTCCTCGGTATCGTGACCCAGGCCATGGCCGAGATCACGGTGCTCGCCGAACGCGGCGGCATCTCTCGCAGTGCCTTCCTCGAGTTCATCAACAACTCGGTCATGGGCTCGACGTTCACGCGCTACAAGACGCCCGCCTTCGTCAATCTCGACTTCACGCCCACCTTCACGCCGGTGCTGCTGCGCAAGGACTTCGACCTCGGCATGGCCGAAGCGAAGAAGATGAGCGTGCCGATGCCCGTGTCGGCACTGTGCACCGAGCTGGTGGTGAGCGCGATTGGCGCGGGCTACGTGGACGACGACTTCGCGGTGCTCCTGCTGGAAGAGGCCCGCAGCGCCGGGCTCGTGATGACGCCCGAGAACGTGACCATCGACGACGGACTGGGGGCGAAGAAGTGAGCGAGGGATTCGGTCCGGTGATGAACACCCCCGGCCACAACGGGGTCGACTTCGAGACCCGCGTCGACTTCGATCGACTGCGCGCGTACCGCCTGGCGCGCGCTCGCGAGGCGCTCGAGAACAGTGATCTCGGTGCCATCCTGCTCTTTGACTTCTACAACATCCGCTACGTCTCGCAGACGTGGATCGGTGGCGCGCTCGGCGACAAGATGTCGCGCTACTGCCTGCTGACGCGCGGCGGCGAGCCGATGATCTGGGACTTCGGTTCCGCCGCTCGCCACCACCAACTCTTCGCGCCCTGGCTCGAGCCCGACAACTGTCGTGCCGGCATGCTCGGTCTTCGCGGCGCTATCGCGCCCAAGGCGGGGCTCTTCGAATCGGCCGTCAAAGAGATCGTTGGCATCTTGGGCGACCACGGCGTCGCCGATCAACCCATTGGTCTCGACATCGTCGAGCTGCCCTTCCTCTTCGAGATGCAAAAGGCGGGCGTCGACATCCGTGACGCCCAGCAGCTCATGCTCGACGCGCGCCAGATCAAGAACCCAGACGAGTTGATGCTGCTCTCCCAGGCCGCGGCCATGGTCGACGGCGTCTACCAGGACATCTTCGAAGCGCTGAAGCCCGGTATCCGAGAGAACGAGATCGTGGCGCTCGCGAACAAACGACTCTACGAGATGGGCTCGGATCAGGTCGAGGCGATCAACGCCGTCTCGGGGGAGCGCTGCAACCCGCACCCGCACAACTTCACCGACCGCATCATCCGTCCGGGCGATCAAGCCTTCTTCGACATCATCCACTCCTACAACGGGTACCGGACGTGCTACTACCGCACGATGTCGGTGGGCAGTTCCACGGCGTCCCAGCGCGAGGCCTACACCAAGGCCCGCGCGTGGATGGACACGGCCATCGACCTCGTGAAGCCCGGCGTCGGCACCGACGAGATCGCCCTCGCCTGGCCGGCCGCGACGGACTTCGGCTTCGCCAACGAGATGGCCGCCTTCGGTCTGCAGTTCGGCCACGGCCTCGGTCTCGGCCTGCACGAACGACCCGTCATCAGTCGCCTCAACAGCGTGCGCGATCCCATTGAGCTCAAGGCCGGCATGGTCTTCGCCCTGGAGACGTACTGCCCGGCGTCGGACGGCGTGTCGGCGGCGCGTATCGAAGAAGAGATCGTCGTCACCGATCAAGGACCAGCGATTCTTACGCACTTCCCGGCGCAAGAGCTCATGGTCGCGAACAAGTACTAGGAGGAAGAGATGTCCACCACCAAAGTTGCCCCCACCAACAGCGACCTCGCGCACAAGGTCGCGATGTACCGCAGCCAGTTCGCGCTTCGCCAGTTCGAGAAGCGCGCCTACGACCTGTTCCTCGAGGGCCTCGTCAAGGGCACGAGCCACCTCTCCATCGGCCAAGAGGCCATCGCGGCGGGCGTCGCCGCCGCGATGCGTCCGGACGACTGGACGTTCGCGACGTACCGCGGCCACGCGCACACCCTGGCGCGCGGGGTACCGATGACGCCCGTCTTCGCCGAACTCATGGGTCGAACCAACGGCCTCATGGCGGGCAAGGGCGGTTCGATGCACTTGACGAGCGTCGAACACGGCGTCATGGGTTCCTACGCCGTCATCGGCGCCCACCTGCCCATCGCCTGTGGCGCGGCGTGGAGCGCCCAGTACCGCGGCACCGAGCAGGTCGCCGTCGCCTTCTTCGGCGACGGTTCGACGAACATCGGGGCCTTCCACGAGGCGCTGAACTTCGCCGCCGTCTGGAAGTTGCCCGTGATCTTCTTCTGTGAGAACAACCTCTGGATGGAGTACACGCGCACCTCGGACGTGACGGCCGTCGCGAACCCCGCCGCGGACCGCGCGTCGGCCTACGGCCTCGAGAGCATCATCGTCGACGGCAACGACGCCGACGCGGTCTTCGACGTGACGAGCGCCGCGTTCGCGCGGGCACGCGCCGGCGATGGACCGAGCATGATCGAAGCCAAGACGTACCGTCACGGTGGCCACTCGCGGGCGGACCCCGGCAAGTATCGTCCCGACGAGGAGCTGGCCGAGTGGATGGCGAAGGACCCGATCACGCGCTACCGCACTCGACTGCTTGAAGCGGGCGTCAGTGAAGACGAGTTGGTCGCGATTGAGCACGAGGTCGACGCCGAAGTCGACGTCGCCACCGACGAGGCCAAGGCCGGCGGTGTCCCCGGTGAAGATCTGCTGTTGAAGGACGTATGGGCCGATGGAGGTGCCGCATGGCGCAACTGACATTTCGTGAATCGATAGCGCGCGGCATCGCCCAAGAGATGCGCCGCGACGAGTCGGTGGTCTTTCTCGGTGAGGACGTGGGCGCCGCGGGCGGCGTCTTCAAGGGCACGGTCGGACTGCTCGAAGAGTTCGGTGGTGTGCGCGTGCGTGACACGCCGATCAGCGAACAAGCGATCCTCGGCGCGGCCATGGGTGCCGCGATGACGGGACTTCGACCAATCGCGGAGATCATGTTCTCAGACTTTTTCGCGGTCTGCTGGGACATCGTGGCCAACGAGATCGCCAAGAGTCGCTACATGACCAACGGCCAGATGACCTTCCCGCTCGTGATTCGTTCGGGCAACGGCGGCGGTCTGCGTTTCGGCGCCCAGCACTCCCAGAGCGTGGAGAACTGGGCGATGATGGTGCCCGGGCTGAAGGTCGTCGTGCCCTCGAACGCGCTCGACGTCATTGGACTCATGGCCGCGTCGATTCGCGACAACGACCCCGTGATCTTCCTCGAGGCGAAGGCGCTGTACTCCTCCAAGATGGACGTCCCCGACGGCGACATCGTCGACACCCTCGGGACCGCCAAGGTGTTGCGCGAGGGTTCGAACGCGACGCTGGTGGCGCTCGGTGCCATGGTGCCTCGGGCGCTCGAAGCGGCCGACGAACTCGCCGCGAGCGGCATCGACTGCACCGTCGTCGACGTCAGGTCCCTCGTCCCGCTCGACACGACCACAATCCTTCGTGAAGTGGCTTCAACGGGGCGACTGTTCACCGTGGAAGAGAACCCCCGTCTCTGCGGGTGGGGAGCGGAAGTCGCCTCGATCGTCGCCGATGAGATCTTCTACGACCTCGACGGTCCAGTCGTTCGCATCACGACGCCACATATTCCCTTGCCGGCCGCGGACGCCCTCGAAGACATGGCGATCCCGAGCGTCGAGCGCATCGTGACCACCGTCCACAAGTCGATGAACTCGTAGTCGACGAGATTGTTCATCGCTGTCCTTGAGACAAGGGCCATGCGCGGGGCTCCTCTGCCCTAGTTTGGAGTAATGCAACGTCGCCAGTACATCATCGAGGGACGCGAGTCGATTCGTGGATGGTTTGAGCGCGCTGACGCAGAACTCTTTAGCGCCATCGATATGGCGCAGCGCAGCGTTGGGCTCGTAGGTGACATATTGGAAATTGGTTGCTATCAGGGTTCAAGCGCCGTCCTGCTCGAGTATCTCCGTCGCCCGAATGAGCGGTTGGTCGTGTGTGACCTCTTCCAAGAAGTCCCAACAACGCTCGATGACTTCCACCAACGAACCGACTCGTACTCCGATCTCAGCGAGGAGAGCTTCGAAGTCAACTTTCTACGATTTCACAAAAACCTTCCGGAGATTATTTCCGGATCATCAACGATGCTCCCCTCAATGAATCTTGGCCGAACTTTCCGCATAATTCACGTCGATGGCTCACACGAATACGACATCGTTCGATCGGACCTGTTGTTGGCGAAATCACTCTTGATACCAGGTGGATTCGTGATTTTTGACGACATCATCGCGCTGCACACGCCCGGGGTGACGGCCGCGGTATGGGAAGGCGTCATGAACGATGGCCTCATTCCCGTGTACCAAACGCACAAACTCTACGGAACGTGGGACGATCCGGTCGACGTGGAGCTTCCTCCCGACTTTCTTCGATACACACACAATGTGCGTGGACACGTGATGAGCCATCTTGAGTACGTGCCCGCTCCCTCTGGATGAGGTGGTCGCACGGGGGACCTGGAAGCAAAGCGGCGTCGAAGGTATGACGAGCATTCAGACGCGATTGAGACCTTTCTTCGAGCGGTCGAGAAGCGCGTCTGCTCATTTCTTGGTGTGATTCAATTGAATTGATAAGGCGCGAGTAAATCTGGTCGAGTCCCTCTGTTCATTTCCCTAGTATGGAGCAATGGTTCAATCAGGGGAGTCCGTAAAGGGCCACCTCATCTGCGCCATCGTCACCCCCAGCTATCTCGATCAGTTCTTGATTCTGGGTGAGTCAGTCGCGCGCGCCATGCCAACGGCGGAGGTTCGGGTCCTCATTCTGCAAGACTGCAGCGACGTTGGGGTCATTCAAGAGAAGATCGACCACTATCTCGCTGCAGCGCAAAGCAGCGCGAGTCATGTGGCCATCACCATTGATGAGTGCGACTGGGAAGACTTTGACATCGAATCGGCATCGCTCTTCTACAACATCCTGGAGTTTGCCACGTCAGTAAAGCCAGCCCTTTTGCGCTCGTTCCTTCGTCAGGACTGGCAGCGGGTGACGTATTTGGATCCCGATATTCAAATATTCAACGACTTCACGTCCGTGCTGGACGACGACATGGACGTGTCACTGACACCGCACCTGTTTACTGACATTCCAAGGGACGATTTCAAACCATCGACCAACGATATCCTCAGTGCCGGTTTTTTCAACCTCGGGTTCTGTTCGGTACGGCCAGGCGCGCTGCCGTTCTTGGACTGGTGGAGCGAACGCCTTCAATTCGACTGTCTGATCGATCACGCGGCGGGCTACTTCACTGATCAGAAAATACTCGACCTCGCCCCCTTGAAGACCAAACTCCAGGTCGTCATGGAACCAGGATGCAACGTGGCCTACTGGAATCTCCACGAGCGTCGGATCGTCAAGGATCAAGGCGAGTGGAAGGTTGCCTTCGATGGATCGCTGGAGCCTCTCTATTTCTTCCACTTCAGTGGTTTCATTTGGAATCGATCCCCGTCCCTCTCAAAACACGCCAGTCGCCGGGTGCTTGGCGACGCGGTGCCGAGGTCCTTCGCCAGCCAGTACGAAAAACTGCTGCGCGAAGACAGTGATGAGAAGGACGACATCGAATTCACGATTGGTGGCACAACCCTCGAAGACTCGATCCCGGTCCAGTGGAGGCGCTCGCTTCGAGAGGACGCCGAGGTGCACGTCCGTGCGGGGTTGACGCTGCGTCAGGTACGAGAGGAGATCTACTCTCCGCGCTACCAACAGAAATGGTCTGCGTGTCGAACATGCGGGATCGAACACGGCAATTTCGGAACGAGAGTCCAAACGTTTCTCGCCGGCTGGGCCTGTCACCCATCACTCGAAGGTGTGCCCAACGCGATCAGCGCGTACTTCCGAATACCGCACCATCAGTTTCGCGCGTCCGCAATGGAACAGTTGATATGGGCGTCGGACTTCTTTGAAGACGACGTGCGCGGACAAGAAGATCTCGTAGAGGAAGTGCTCGCGGCCGCGTCGCACGCCATCGAGAACTCCGTTGACCTCAAACTCGTTGGTTACTTCACGTACCCCGCGGGCGTAGGGCAGATCGCGCGCTGGACGCTGAAGACGCTCGAGGAAGCGGACATCCACCCGGCGATTGATCGTATTTTCGTGACGAGCGACTCCTACGAATACCTCTCCCATCTCCTCAAACGCAAGAATCCACTGGCGGCATCGAACGCGGGCGTTCTGTGTTTCATCAACGCCGATCAGTGGGACGTCCACGTGACGGCATCCCAACGAGTCAATCCCACGATTCAACACGTGGAAGCGGTATGGGCCTGGGAACTCGAGCACATTCCCAGTCGGATGTTCATTGTCGCGTCTTCCGGCGAGATCGAGCGAGTGCACGCTCTTTCGAACTGGAGCGCCCACGCGATGGCGAAAGTTCTTCCCGTACCGGTGGACCGCTTTGCCCCCTTCGATTTGAATCTGCTGCAGACGCTGCTTGTGCCTCCGCCCGCAACGACGCCAAGGCCATCGCCCCGTTACATCCTCGCCTCGTTCGACGCCAAGAGCTACTTGAGTCGCAAGAACCCTGAGGGCATCTTGAATCTATGGCAACGAGTGCAAACGGACTATCCCGATCACTCGCTGATTATCAAGAGCACGAGTCTGCGGGATTTTGCGCCCAGCGAACTTCTCGAATTCATTGACACCACTGCGAGAACCATTCTCATCGATGAGCACTTCTCGGACGGCGACTACTTCAACCTCATGGGCAACTGCGATGCCTTCATATCCCTCCATCGCTCCGAGGGTATGGGACTGGCGCCAATAGAGGCCGGACTGTGCGGTCTGCCAGTGCTCTACACGAACTACGGCGGTGTCTCAGAATTTATGGAAGAGGGATTCTTCCCGGTCTCGTACAATTTGACGCAAGTGGGCGAGAGCCTTCATGAAACGGGGCCCTACGACAAAATGGCGTGGTGGGCCGAACCCGATCTGGATGACGCGGAACGCCAACTGCGTCGCGCACTCGAGATTTCGGTCAATGGCGACGACACGGATTCGATCAACGTCGACCGTAAGATGCTCCAGGAGAACCTGGTCGCCGCGCAGCACGAAGTGGTGAGCACCGCGCAGCGGCTCATGACGCTCGAACCTAAAAATGGCGGACCTGATGACAGCCACTTGATGGCTCGCCTCGAGGTGCGCCCCAAAGTAGTTGACGTTGACGAGCCGTTCAAACAGAAGAACGTCAATCCACTGCTCTTCGCATTCGTGGCCGTGTTTTACAGTGCCTACAAGGTGCTCCCAGCCAGAGTTCGCTACCAGTGCTCGTCGGCGCTCAACAAATTGAGGGGCTAGCGGGAGCGCACGAACCCTGCGGACTCAAGTGCGCAACCGTGACGCAATGTGCTCGACTCAACGGGGACCGAGGTCACTTCGCTGAGTGTCAAGGTGTTCCTAGCTGGCTCTCTAGGGCCACGCGTCCACTTCGGCGAACGTATCGATTAGTTCGTGTAGCTCGCGCCGGCGCTGACGGCGTCGTCTGACTGGCCAGAGGCCGGGTGGCCGGCGATGAACCGTCGGAGGTCCATCGCATCCAATCTTCGAATCCCTCAAAAGAAAGAAAATCTTGCAAGACGGATTCGCGCTTTAGTACTTCTATAGAAAATAGTGTAATTGAAGCCCTAATGAATCGGAAATTGAAGAGTTTCGTCATCCTGCCCCTCGTCGATGGGACTGCGCGTGGCGCTCTTAGTTGGTGTCCGGCGGCGAGAGGACGTCGACGCCTAAGTCGACCGTCGCGCGTCGTACCGGCGCCCGACCCCCTCGCAGCCACGAGGTGACGGCCGCCAGCAGACAGATGATCGTCGCGAAGTCGAGGGCCGGGTGCAGTCCGGACACGAAGGCCTTCTGGATGATCCTCGGAAAGAACGTGTGGCCAACGACGGTCGTGCGTGCACTCGCACCGAGTGCGCCCAGCGCGTGGGGACCGAGCAGGTGCACCATCGGGTTGTAGCCGAGCAGCGACGCGAAGAGCGTCGTGACCGGGGGCAGTGTCGCGACGTGACGTGCCGTGGCGGCGGCGACGCCCTGATGCGTGAGGCCGACGTAGAGCGCGTGGGGTAGCGTCCTCGAGAGTCCGACGATCATCAAGGTGAAGAAGATGCCGATCGAGACGACCTGTCCGGAGTTCTGAAAGGTCGAGTTCATGCCCGAGCCCACGCCTCGATGCTCGGGCGGCAACGCGTTCATCACGCTCACGCGATTGGGGGCGGAGAAGGCGCCCATCGCGAGCCCGTTCAAGAACAGCAATAGCCCGAAGGTTGGGTACGAGAAGTTCGCGGGCAGGAACTGCAACAAGATGAACGACGCGGCGGCGCCGACCATGCCACCGACGGTGAAGGGGCGCGAGCCGTAGCGGTCCGAGAGGAAACCGCACAACGGTCCCGCGACCAAGAAGCCTCCGGTGAGCGGTAGCAACGCGATGCCGGCCCACAGCGGCGTGTTCGAAAAGTTATAGCCGTGCAGGGGCAGCCAGATTCCCTGGAGCCAGATGACCATCGTGAACATGAGTCCGCCGCGGCCGACGGCCGCGAGCAGCGTCGAGATGGAGCCCGCGGAGAAGGCCCGAATCCGAAAGAGGCTGAGGCGAAACATCGGATCGTCGGACTTCGTCTCGATGCGCGCGAAGAGCACGAGCGAGAGCACGCCGAGGATCAGAGACCCCAGCACGAGTGGGCTGGTCCACCCCATGACGTGGCCGCCGTAAGGCTGGATCCCGTACGTGATGCCCACCATGAGCGCGATGAGTCCCACGGCGAAGGAGAGGTTGCCACTCCAGTCGATGTGGTGCGCGCGCTTGGTCGGCACCTCGCGGAGTTTCAGGTACGCCCAGATCGTGCCGAAGAGCCCGATGGGCACCGAGATGATGAAGATCAGTCGCCACTGAATCGGCCCGAGCAGTCCGCCGAGCACGAGACCGATGAACATCCCCGAGATGCCGGCGATCTGGTTGATGCCAATGGCCATGCCGCGTTGACGCTCGGGAAACGCGTCAGTGAGGATCGCCGTCGAGTTCGCGATGAGAAACGCCGCGCCGACGCCCTGGAAGAGTCGCATGATGACGAGCCAGAGCGCGGCGGCCGTGCCTGACATCCAGGTGATCGAGAGCAGTAACGAGAAGAAGGTGTAGATCACGAAGCCCAGGTTGTACATCCGTACGCGCCCGAGCATGTCGCCGAGTCGTCCCAGACTGACGACCAGGACCGAGGTCACGATCATGAAGCCGAGGATCATCCACAACAAGTAGAACGTGTTGCCGGGCTGGAGGGGATTGATATGGATGCCGTTGAAGATGTCGGGCAGGGCGATCAGAACAATGGACGTGTCGATGGTGGCCATCAACACGCCGAGGGTCGTGTTGGAAAGTACGAGCCACTTGTAGCGATCGGAGTCGGGTCGCTCGAGGTCGCCGTGACGCACGCGCGTCGAAGCGACGCTCACGAGTTGGATTCGCTCAACAACCCGCTCGGTACTGCGTCGAGGGTATGAAGGATCGCGGTGGCGAGGCTACGCGCGCTCTCGGCACTGAGTTCGAGCGCGACACGCGCCGCGGGTCCCTTCACCGGGTTCAGTACGTCGATCATGAGGGCGTGCCCGGCGCCGTAGTGAACGGGGTGGTCGAAGTAGACCGTCGCGTCGGTGACCTTCGTCCAGCCGTCGGGCGTCTTGGCGCTGCCCACGATGGTGAGCTTCTCCGTTTGATAGGTACACATGGTGGCTCCTTAACTGATCGTGCGCTCGAGGAACGTGAAGATGTCGTGCCAGCCCTCGTTCGCCGCTTCGGGCCGGTACGACGGTCGGTCGGTGGAGAAGAACGCGTGGCCCGCGCCGTCGAAGGTGCGAAAGGTGAACTCCTTACCGGCCTTCGTGAGCACTTCGGCGAGTGTCTCAACTTGCTTGGGCGACGGGTTCTGGTCGTCGGCGCCGAATAGTCCGAGCAACGGGGCCGAAAGGTTGTCCGCCTCGTTGACCACGGCCTTGAAGTTGAGTGGTATTTCGGGCGGAGCGTCGACGGTGATGAACCCGCCGTAACAGACGACGACGGCGTCGAGGGGCAGGCGACAACCAGCGAGGAACGACTGGCGCCCACCCGAGCAGTAGCCAATGGAGGCGACCTTGCCGTTCGAGGTCGCCAGCGCCTTCAGGTGCGCCATCGCGCCCGCCACGTCACCGACGACTTGGTCATCGGGCACGCCGCCCAGGGCGCGCGCGGTCGCCGCGGCGTCGTCGCTACTCGCGCCTGGTGCCTCGCGGTGATAGAGGTTCGGCATCAACGCGGCGTAGCCGTTCGCAGCAAACTTCCGCGCGATCTCTTTGGTGGCCTCGTCGTAGCCCGGCAGGTGGTGAATCACGACGATCGAACCGTGGTGCTCAGCGTCGGTGGGCTGCGCTAGGTAGGCCTCGATCTCGTCGCCCCCGTTGCCCTTGATCATGATGGTGTCGGCCCGAAGATTGTGCGTCATGGGATCCTTTCGTGTGGTCGTTCGACTGACGTTACGTCGAGTCGTCGATGAGAAACGCTGACGGGGAAGTAGTTACCTAAAGTAACTATGTGCTACGTTACCACAGTGACCAAGGCGATGAAGGCGTTGACGAGCGACACTACCCTCGAGCGCGAGTGGGGTCGACTTCGCCGGAGTCAACTCATGCAACTGGTGCGCGCGGGGAGCGAACCGGGTCTCAGTCCCCTGGCCATCGAGCTGCTTCGAGCGGTGCTCGAAGCCGGTGAGATTCGCGCGTCGGACTTGGCGAACAAACTCTTCGTCACGAAGACGTCCATCAGTCGCTACGTGAACGAGATGTTGAAGGAGAACCTGCTCACCCAGCGTCCCGATCCCGCGGACGGCCGCGCGACGCTCCTCGGAGTCTCGTTGTCGGGTCGACGGACCCTGGAACTGCGAGAGGCCCGACGGTCCAAGGTGTTGCACGAGCTCTGCGCCGAATGGCCCAACGGCGACGTCGCGACCCTCACCACGTTGCTCCAACGCCTGAACGACGGGATTCTTGAGCGCCGTCTCCGGGAACGACAACTCGCGACGGATTGAACGTGGAGCGTTACGCGTCCTCGACGACCATTGAATTTCTTTCGGCGGTGCCAGTAAAGTAGGCAATTCCTCCCGACACGAGGAGCAGCAGACCCGACACCGACAGCGCGATGTTCAGCCCGTGCGTGAACGCACCGTACGCCGCGTTGACCACCCGATTAATGATGCCGTCGATGACCTTGTTGCCGTGGCCGGCAACTTTCCTCTCCTGAGAGTTCACGCTGCCCGTGATGACGGCGTTGATGATGATCGAACGGTAGGAGGAAGGGATGCCAATCTGTATAAGTCGATGGGTCAAGTTGACCGTGAGTTGGCCGTTCACGATGGAACCAAGGATCGCGACGCCGGTCACGGCGCCGAGTTCGCGACTGGTGTTGATGGTCGAGGCGGCCATGCCGGAGTTGGCGGCCGGCATGCTGATGAGGGCGGTCGCGTTGATCGGTACGACGATGATGCCAAAGCCGATCCCGGCGATACCCATCGCGAAGCCGAGGGACCCGAGTCCGGCGGTGGGACTGATGATCGCGTCGGTCAGTAACACGCCCACACCGGCGAGAAGACATCCCACCGTCATCGGTACGCGCGAACCCACACGGCCCACCCAGCGTCCCGTGAAGAGCGAGGCGACCACCATGCCGCCGAGCAAGGGAAGGAAGTCGAGCGCGAGGGTGTAGGGACCGACCGCCGCGACGACCTCCAAGTAGAGCGCCACGAAGAAGAAGATGGAGAAGATCGCGAAGTAGCTGGTAAAGGCGATGGTCGTCGAGCCAGCGAAGGCGCGATTGCGAACCCACCTGACGTTCAGCATCGGGTACTTCGTCTTCGACTCGACGATGAAGTAGATGATGAAACTCAGTCCCGCGATCGAATACAGCGTGAGGACACCGCTCGAGTAGTACCCCCACGTCTCACCGGAGATCGTGGCGAAGGTGGCGAGGCCGAGCGCCACCGCGGCGAGGACGAAGCCGTAGCCGTCGATGCGTCGACGAATATCGTTCACGCTTTCGGGCAACGCGATGGCCGCGATGACGAGCACGACCGCGCCGAAGATGAAGTTGAACCAGAAGACCGCGCGCCACGACCACAGTCCGACGAGCACGCCACCGATGACGGGACCGAGCGCGAGCGCGAGTCCACTGACCGCGGCCCACGCGCCGAGCGCGCGAGCCCGCGCCTTCTTCTCGGGGTAGATGTGACGAATCATCGAGAGCGTGCTCGGCTCGGAACCCGCGGCACCAACGCCCATGATCACCCGGCCGATGATGAGTTCGCCGGGCGAGCTGGCGAACGCGCACACGAGAGATCCGCCACAGAAGATCACGACGCCGACGAGCATGACCTTCTTTCGTCCGAAGTTGTCGCCGAGGGACCCGCAGATCAACATGAGACTAGCGAAGGCCAGCGCGTAACCGCCTACGACCCACTGGAGTTGCGACACGCCTGCGTGCAACTTGGACTGCACGCTCGTCAGCACTGCACTGGCGATGGTGTTGTCGAGAAACGTAAGGAAGAGGATCGCGAGGAGTGACGCGAAGGAGAAATGGGCCTTTAGTTGGTCGGCGATGGAGGTTCGGCGCTCTTGGAGCGTACGAGTCAGGAACGACGGCGAGTCGTTCTGCTCGTCCATGTGCCCCTTCTCCGATCACGAAGTCGCCGGTGCCGTGATTCGACACCGAAAACTACTCTCACTGTTCACTTCGTACGTCTTGCGTCGGCCTCGGGCCCGACGCGCTGGTCCACTCGAGCACGTCGTCACCCGGGTGGACGAGGAGAAACTACTTCTTTGCGGGTGCCTTAAAGGTGATGATCGCCACTGCCGAGTCGCTACCGGCCGCGTTACCCGCGCTGACGGCGCAGTTCTTTAGGTTGGCCTTGTTCGTACCACAGGTGCCCGCGCTCTTACCCGAGCCGACTTTGCCCGTCGAGACTTTGAAGGTCGTCCGGGGCAGCCGGCCGGTGGCGGAGATCGTCGCGTACGGGGGGATACCACTGACCTTGCATCCCGCCTGGCCCTTGGCCTTCGCGAGGCATTCGACGAGGTAGACCGTGTCGCCTGCCTTGAAGCCACTGCCCGACACGTGGACGGATTCGCCGTTTCGCAGGTTCGTGGACGGGGTCACGACCAACTTCGGTCCCGCGACCGCCGCCGCGTTAGTGACACTCACGAGACCACTTGTGAGGCCCGTGATGCTGACGACCGCGATGCTCAGTGCGACGCGAAGTCCTCTAGTCGACATTGTTCATCCTCCCTGATTGCCCTAGCTCATCGACGCTCCCTTGGTGTCGCCACTCGTACCGACGCGATGACCACCTAGAAAGAGCCGATCCTTCACCTTCGTTGTCATCGTAGCCAGACGATTCGCGCGCCGTTCGGCGAAAACTGAGAGTTGAACGAGAATCACCTCTAGAGTAGAGGCGACGCGTAGGGATGCGGGGAAGTTCGCCGATTGGCTCGCTCTTTCACGCTCCGCGCCGTTCGTGCAGTGTTGTCAATTGCTCGACGTTGCTTCGCGCGACGAGCGCCTTTCTTTAACGCCGCGGCGTCTTACTCCACTGATCCAAGAGACCCATGAACTCTTCCGAGCGGATGAGGTCGTCGTGCGCGGCCGATCGAATAGCCGAGAGGATGTCACGAATCGAGCGGTCCCGGCCGAGATAGCGAACGCAACCAGCGCCGAAGGACTGCGCGCGGACGTCGCGGTCGACGCTGCTCGACAGCATCACCACGCGCGTGTCGGGATACTCTTCGAGGATCTTTTTGACGACGTCAACGCCGTCGCCGTCGGGTAAGCGATAGTTCACGAGTACCACGTCGGGTCGATCACGTCGAACGAGATCGAGCGCGCTGGCCATGTTGCTCGCGACGTCGACGAGGACGAGGTCGCTCTCTTTTGAGATTGACAGGGCCAGCATCTCAGAGACCATGATGTGGTCATCGACAACGGCGACCCTTATGGGAGTAGCCGACAAGTTACCCATAGACAATTAAGGCTACATATCACATTCGCAAGACCAACCGAGAATCTTGCGCATTTTGTAGCGCGCTTTCGCGATTAATTGTTTGTAACCCAGTGATTTGTCAGTGCACGAACGGGTGTTGCGTCCAACGACGCGGTCGTGATCCGACGCGCGTTGTTAAAGAATTTTTTTTCGAACGAACCTTGAAACTGTGTACGCGCTGTGCAAAGAGAGATATGTTGCATTGACGTGACGACATCGTACGCGTTTCTACGTCGCTGGCTTTGGTCCCGTGTTGTCCGTCACTTGCGCCGCGCGATCGTCATGGTCATCGAAAGGACACGGTTGATGGTGCGTTCCGTCGAGCACGGTACCGCACGTTTCACAAAGAAGGTGGGCGAAGCAAGTGCTCTCGCCACCGTGAGCCTCTTCGTTCTCTGGACGATTCTTCATGTTCCCCTCGGTGGCGACGTTCGCGATTCAAGCGAAATGGCATACCAATCAACGACTGGTAGGAGCAAGGCTACGACAGTGTCGGGTGTTCGGCAAGCTCAGCGCACGTTCGCGGTCTCCTTATAGGTGTCGCGCGAGTCGGGAAGTGAAGTCCGTCCCTCGAGACGAGTGGCCCGTGCCGAGGCGAACGGCATGCACTGATGATCTATCCGCTACCCGCTCAACGTCATCGGGCGACGGTCATGAGTTCCTCGTTGAACTGCGTGCGATCGACGCAGGGTGAGACTATCGCTGCACGTAACGCACGCTGCACAGTTTGCCGTTCGACAAAGTAATGACAAAGGCGAAGATGCCGTGGCGAGATCGCGGCTTCACGGTGACCCGTAAGGTAAGCATCTTGCCGCTGTCCCTCGTGACGATCGCGGACGTGCCCGTGTGACTCAGAACTAGAGGTCGCCCAAAGAAACCCAAACCAGTGATCCTCAGCGTCACTGTCCTTCCGGCGACGGCGTGGCCAATTACCCGATAGGCGATGGGGAGAATTGGCGTCGGCGTCGGCGTCGGTGCCGGTGCGGACGCGCTGACTCGGAGATTGAAGAAGAACGTGCCCTTGTCGCCGGCGGCGTCGCTCGTGGTGCCCCTCGCCACGTACGAGCCCGTAACTAAGGCGCCGCTCGTCGTGACGAGACCGGTTGGTGAGACGACGAGGGCCGGGGCGCCGGTGGTCTGTACGAAGGTCACCGTTCCGCTACCACCGATGGTGGCGAGTTGATCAGTGAACGTGGCCGAGGTCTGTGCCGATGCCGTGGCTCTGACGAGAGAGCTTTGGGTTATGGTGCTCGCGGCGCCGACTTGGAGATTGAAGAAGAACGTGCCCTTGTCGCCGGCGGCGTCGCTCGTGGTGCCCCTCGCCACGTACGAGCCCGAAGCCAAGGCGCCGCTCGTCGTGACGCGACCGGTTGGTGAGACGACGAGGGCCGGGGCGCCGGTGGTCTGTACGAAGTTCACCGCTCCACTACCACCGGTGGTGGCGAGTTGATCGGTGAACGTGGCCGAGGTCTGTGCCGTTGCTGTGGCTCTTTCAAGGGAACTTTGGGTTATGGTGCCAACCTTTAAGTTGAAGAAGAAGGTGCCCTTGTCGCCGGCGGCGTCGCTCATCGTGCCCCTCACCACGTACGAGCCCGAAGCCAAGGCGCCGCTCGTCGTGACGAGACCGGTCGTTGAGACGATCAGGGTTGGGGCGCCGGTGGTCTGTACGAAGGTCACCGCTCCGCTACCACCGGTGGTGGCGAGTTGATCGGTGAAGTTGGCAGTGGCGGCAATTGATACAGAAGCTGACGTTGGAAGGTTCTGTGTCATGGTGCCCACCAAGAGAGTGAAGGTGAACGTCCCGCTGCCACCACTCGATCCAAGCGTTCCGGTCGCCGTGTAGGTTCCGGGTACCAAGGCGCCACTTGTCGCGATAAGACCAGAGCTTGAGACACTGAGGTACGGCGCGCCGGTGGCCTGTACGTACGTCACTGGCGCGCTCTCGCCGGTTACAGCGAGCTGGTCAGTGAACGTCGCCGAATTCGTCACCGACACGGACGAAGATGTTGGACTAACCAGGAGTGCGCACTGGTAGTCACCGTCCAATCCATTCGACGGGTATTGAATCATGGCAACTCGGCCACCGGTAAACGACGCGGAAGCACATTCCGTCTGCGCCGCGGCCAACGTGGCAGCGCCGGGCATCCACACGCTGGTCGTCGAAAAGGTCGACCCCGTCGCGCCAATGAGGCCTGTCCACTGCGATCCAGTCGAATAGACACCAACGGACACAACACCAATACTCGCGAAGTACGCGAGTTCACCTTGTATCACCCCCTGGTCATTCTCAAACGACGCACTCGTTGGCGCGCTGTTGGTCCGGATCGTTTCCCAGGCGTTGCCCGATTCGACGTCCAGCCACCACCGTGCGCCTGCAGCGGCCGTTGACGGTGACGGTGAACCGAGCTGCGTTTCGGCGGCCACCGCATTTTGGAACGAACCTTGCGCGGCATTCCAGCCATAGTCGTAGGAGCACGCGACTGAGTTCGCTCCGTAACAGATCTGCGGGGTCTGCTGAGACGTCGGCCAACTGGAATTGTTCGCCGGTCCCGGATTGGCAGTGTTGGCGTAAAACTCTGGGCGACCCGTGACTGTCGTCGTGGCCCACTGGAGTTCTTGTACGAGACACGGGTTCGTGGAAAAGGGGTGCCCGTCGTTCACTCCGACAACGGCAAACCCTTCGGAGGCCGGAAGGTTACTGCTGCATTGAGGGAAACCAATGTCGTAACCCAACGACGTTAAAGGTATTGACGTGCTCGCTGCGGCGAGGCCGACCGATACGACGACACCCGCCACGGCGAAAAGCGTCGCCAAAAGAATTTTCATTGAAAGGTTGAGCACGTTGACAAATTTTAGACCGATGTACCTCGCTCGTTCGAAGATCGTCAAGGACTCATCGAATTCACAAACAGTTGAACCCTCAACACACGCGGCGAGATGAGTCATGGTGTCGTGATGTCATCCAATTGACATATGAAAACAGAGGGGCGAGCATCGCCCCGTCTCGTTCGTTCGGCGCTGGCATCGAGAGTGTGGGGACGCGCCATCGTGTGATCATCGTTGCGTTGAGGACGTGCGCCAGCAGCGAGTCGACCCGGTCCACGTCGACAACCCATCATGTACGCGGACGCTAGAGCGTGCCTCGCACCGCCGTAGCTCTGCTCGTAACCGTGGTGAAACGAACGGGCTCTTTAACGAAAATCCTCTTGAAGTTTCGCCAATTCAGCGGCCCCCGGGCAGAGATCCGCGAATGCCACGCTGTTCAGTCCGGCGTCGGGGGTGTGATTGAGTTCGTGCATCTCTTGGCTGGTTTCGTTCAGATACAGCAGGCCCGTCGCGATCTCGCCGCGACTCTGACGATCGCGAATGTACTCTTCGACGTTCTGGCGATCACTCGGGTCGTAACCCTCGGGAACGCTACGAAAACGTAGGACACTTCCGTCGTGCATGGTGACGGCCTTCACACCGTCGCTCGGGATCTTCTCGCGGATGGGTACCTGAATGGGCACGAAATCCGACACCGCTTCGAAGTCGGTCTGGACTTCCTTCACTTCGTGTTGACGCACGAACTTGTAGCTCTTCGTCGAACTCTCGTGGTCGTTGAAGGTCACGCACGGTGAGATCACGTCGATTAACGCGAAGCCGTGGTGCTTGACGGCAGCCTTCAGGATCGGGATCAATTGTTCCTTGTCGCCCGAGAAGCTCCGTGCGAGGAACGTCGCGCCCAGCGTCAGACCCAACATGATGGGATCGATGGGCGCGAGCAGGTTGGCCTCACCCTTCTTCGGCGCCGATCCGATGTCCGCCGACGCCGAAAGCTGTCCCTTGGTGAGGCCGTAGACCCCGTTGTTCTCGATGACGTAGACCATGTTGACGTTGCGGCGCATGGCGTGCATGAGGTGACCGAGGCCGATCGAGAGCGAGTCGCCGTCACCGGAAATTCCGATGTAGGTCAGCTCGCGATTGGCCGCGTTGGCGCCGGTGGCGATCGTGGCCATGCGCCCGTGCGCGCTGTTGAAACCGTGGGCGCCACGAACGAAGTACGTGGGCGTCTTCGACGAGCAGCCAATCCCGCTCAACTTCGCGATCCGATTGGGCGGCGTCGAGAGTTCGAAGAAGGCGTGGCTGATGGCGGCCGTGACCGAGTCATGGCCGCAGCCTGCGCACAGCGTCGACATCGCCCCCTCGTAGTCGCGCACCGTCAGTCCGAGCTCGTTCTTCGGTAGGGGGTTGAGGGGTATGAAAGGTTTGAGAATCGAAGGCATTAGGGGATCTCCATCTGGGTAAGCACGCTGTCGACGACTTGCTGGGCGCTCAAGGGAAAGCCCCCGTACGCGAGGACCGAGTGCATCTTCTCGACGCCCACGCCCGTTTCGACGCCAATCAGGGAACGCAGTTGCGCGTCGCGATTCTGCTCGACGACGAAGCAACGCTCGTGGCCATCGACGAAGTCGCGAACCTCGTCGACAAAGGGGAAACCTCGCACGCGAAGGAAGTCCGCGACGACGCCTTGGGCTTCGAGTTCTTCGAGCGCTTCGCGCACCGCGAGGTCGCAGCTGCCCACCGTGATGACGCCCACCGTCGCGCCTGCTCGACGCTCGACGATCGGTGCGGGCACGAACGGTGCCGAGGCGGCGTGCTTCAGTTTCAAGCGGTCGATCACCTCTTGGTAGTGGTCGGGCACCTCGGTGTACGTGCCGTACTTGTCGTGTCCGGAGCCGCGGATGAAGTACGCACCCTTCGAATGTGAACCGGGCAGTGTACGCGGCGTGACGAAGTTGTCGTCCTCGTTGGCGTAGCGAAAGAACTCGGTGGCGGCGGCGAGGTCGTCATCGTTCAACACTCGTCCGCGGTCGGGCACGTAGTCGTCGTCCCACGTGAGCCGGGGTACCACCCAGTCGTTCATCCCGATGTCGAGGTCCGAGAGCATGAAGACCGGCGTCTGGAAGCGCTCGGCCAAGTCGAAGCACTGCGCGGCGAACTCGAAGCACTCGAAGGGGTTCGCCGGGAACAAGAGAATGTGCTTGGTGTCGCCGTGCGAGGCATAGGCGCACATCAAGATGTCGCCCTGTTGGGTCCTCGTCGGCATGCCCGTCGAGGGTCCGACGCGTTGCACGTCGATGATGACGGCGGGGATCTCGGTGTAGTAGGCGAGGCCGAGCAGTTCGCTCATCAAGGAGATACCCGGACCCGACGTCGACGTGAAGGCGCGCGCGCCGTTCCAACCCGCGCCGAGCACCATGCCAATGGAGGCGATCTCGTCCTCGGCCTGGATGATGAGGTAGTTGTTCTTGTACGTCACGGGCGCGTCGGGATCGTCGGACTCGATCCGTTCGCGTCGGTAGGTGGCACAGAGTTTCGTGAAGTTGTCCATCACGGCCGTCGCGGGCGTGATGGGGTACCAACCCGCGACGGTGGCGCCGGCGTAGAGACAGCCCAGCGCGGCCGCAGTGTTGCCGTCGATGAGTATCGCGTTGTCGTTCTTGTCGAGTGGTTCAAGGTGAAAGGCCAGCGGACACTCGAAGTTGGCAATCGCGAAGTCGTAGCCGAGGCGTAGGGCGCGCTGGTTCGAGTCGCGCAGGGCCTCGTTGCGCGCGAAGGTCTCCGACAACAGGTTCGCCACGACGTCGAGGTCGATGCCGACGAGGGCCACGACGGCGCCCGCGTACGCGACGTTCTTCATCAAGATGCGTTCGCGGGGTTTCGTGAAGTTCTCGAGGCACATCGCCGCCAAGGGGACGCCGAGGAAGTGCACGTCGTCGCGCTCCAGGTCCGGGTCGAGTGGCCACGACGAGTCGTAGAGCAGGTAGCCCCCGGGACAGACTTCGGCGATGTCCTCGGCGTAGGTCTGGGAGTTCATCGCGACGACGAGGTCGTAGTTGAGGGCGCGCGCCGTGTAGCCCGAGGCGTTCGCACGGATCTCGTACCAGGTGGGTAGCCCCTGGATATTCGAGGGGAAGAGGTTCTTGCCCGAGACGGGAACGCCCATACGAAAGATGGCCTGGACGAGCAGGCCGTTCGCGCTGGACGATCCCGTGCCGTTCACGTTCGCCAGTTTGATGGAGAAGTCGTTGACCTGACTGCGCACCGCGACCCCCGACTTGGCGGTCATCGTCACGAGCGATCACCGCCCCCGAAGCCGACGGCGACGGGAATGAAGTTCTTCGATCCGGCGTAGGGAATGGCGAGGTCGAAGAGTTCCATATCCCACGCGGCCGTCGGACAGCGCTCCGCGCAGAGACCACAGTGCACGCAGACGTTCTCGTCCTTCACCATGACCCGCCCGGTCTGGGGGAGAGGTTCCGAGACGTAGAGCACCTGGTCCACATTGGCGGCCGGCGCGAGCAGCCGACTCCGTAGGTCCGTCTCGTCACCGTTGCTCGTGATCGTGAGGCACTGCACGGGACAGATATCGAGACAGGCGTCACACTCGATGCACAACGGCGCCGCGAAGGCGGTCTGGACGTCGCAGTTGAGACAGCGCTGTACTTCGCGCGCGGTCTGTTCGGCGCTGAAGCCGAGTTCCACTTCAAGGTTGAGTGACTCGAATCGCTTCGTCAGTTCGACGTGGGTCATCTTCTGGCGCGACGACTGGTTGTAGTCGTTGTGGTAGCTCCACTCGCTCATGCCCATCTTCTGGCTGACGAGCGTCATGCCCATGGCCGGGCGCGTGAAGAGCGGCACGTCGAAACAGTGGTTGTCGATCGAGATGGCGGCTTCGTGCCCGTGCGCGACGGCCCAGATGATGTTCTTGGGACCCCACGCCGCGTCCCCCCCGAAGAAGACCCCGGGCACGCTCGACTGCATGGTGACCTCGTCGACGACCGGCATGTCCCATTCGCCGAACGTCATGCCGAGGTCGCGCTCGATCCACGGGAACGAGTTCTCCTGGCCAATGGCGAGGATCACGTCGTCACACGCGATCGTGACCGTGTCGATGGTCGTGGAGCGCCGAGCGTCGGCGTCCCACTCGAGGACGTCGAACTCCATCCCGACGAGTTTCCCGTCCGCGATCACGAAACGCGTCGGCGCGTGGTTCACGAGGATCTCGACTTGCTCTTCTTCCGCGTCCTCGAGCTCCCAGGGCGAGGCCTTGAAGAACTCTCGCGGGCGTCGGGCCATGACTTTGATGTCGGTGCCCCCGAGTCGTCTCGAGGTACGACAGCAGTCCATCGCCGTGTTGCCCACCCCGATGATGAGGACGCGCGCACCGATCTCGCTGACGTGACCGAAGGCCACCGATTCGAGCCAGTCGATCCCGATGTGGATGTGCGACTCCACCTCGTCGTGGCGGCCCGGAAGGTCGAGTTCCTTGCCCCGCGGCGCGCCCACGCCGACGAAGACGGCGTCGAACCCCTCGTCGAGCAGCGCGCGCAGGCTCGAGACGGGCGTGTTGTAGCGAATGTCGACGCCCATGTCGAGGATCATCCTGGTCTCGTCCTCGAGGACCTCCTCGGGCAGACGAAACGAGGGGATGTTCGAGCGCATCAGGCCGCCCGGCTTGTCGTACTGCTCAAAGATCGTGACCTCGTAGCCAAGTGGCATCAGGTCGTTGGCGACGGTCAGTGACGACGGCCCCGCGCCGATGCACGCGACGCGCTTGCCGTTCTTCTCCGTGGGAACCGTGGGCAGGCGGTCTTCGATGTCGCCCTTGAGGTCACTGGCGACGCGCTTCAAACGACAGATGGCGACGGGCGCGCCGTCAACGCGTTCGCGACGACAGGCCGGTTCGCAGGGCCGGTCACAGGTGCGCCCGAGGATGCCGGGAAACACGTTGGACTCGCGATTCAACATGTACGCGTCGTCGAAACGCCCCTGGGCGATGAGGCGGATATAGCCCGGGACGTTGGTGTGCGCGGGACATGCCCACTGGCAGTCGACAACCTTATGGAAGTAGTCGGGACCTTGAGTGTCCGTCGGCTCCACGCAGAATCTCCCCTCGAAATGGCCACAACAGTGCTACGAACTACAGAAACTGGTGCTCAGGTCCCCCTCGATTTACCATAGTTCGTTTGCTGTTCCGCAACGTCGCGCCCACGTGCTGTGGCGCGGTTCGATGGTCACACGACGAACGCCGTGACACTCGTCCTCTAGGGTGGCCTCATAGCAAAATCGGGACTCTCTGGTGGTAGTGAACTGCAGCGCGTCATGGACGCCGCGCGCACGCCGGAGTGGAGTCTTGGTCTCGACCGACACGGCCAGATCATGGCGACCAAGGATTCCGGAGAGATTGGCTTGCCGTGGGTGGTGCTCGCCGCACGCGCCGGTCGCGGCATGCGGGTGTCGATGTTCCAGCCGGGTGACGACGTCGAAGCTGAAGGCGAACAAATCGGTGAAATCTCGGGCAATCCCCGTGAGATGGGCCGGCAACTGCGCACCCTCCTGAGCGATCTGGATCTCGAGGGGTAGTCGCGAACTGCGTGTTCACGCCGAGCGATCGACTCGTCGCGAACATATTGATGAAGTAAACATGGTGGTCGTAGACCCGAGAGAAGAGCGACGATGAGCGATGAACACTGGACCGACGTGGACAGCTACCTCGTCGCACTACTCACGCCGTCGGACGACGCGCTCGACCGCGCGCTCGCCGACAGCGACACCGCCGGACTGCCGCAGATCAACGTCGCGCCCAATCAAGGAAAGCTGCTCGAGCTACTCGCGAAGAGTCACGGCGCCAAGCGGATCTTGGAGATCGGGACGCTCGGCGGCTACAGCACGATTTGGCTGGCTCGTTCATTGGACGACAGCGGACGCTTGATTTCATTGGAACTGGAACAAAAACACGCGGACGTGGCGCGTTCGAACATCGAGCGAGCTGGTCTCGGATCGCTCGTCGAGATTCGTGTCGGTCCCGCCGCCGACTCGTTGCGTGCACTGATCAACGAAAAGGTCGAGCCCTTCGATTTCATCTTCATCGACGCCGACAAGGAGGGTTACCCGGAATACTTCGGGCTCTCCCTGCAACTCGCACGCGTCGGCACCGTGATCATCGCCGACAACGTCGTGCGCGCCGGCGAGGTTGCCAACCCTCAGAGTACGGACGAGCGGGTCCAGAGTGTTCGAAAGTTCCTGGAACTCGTGGCGGGCGACGATCGAGTTGAGGGTACGGCGATTCAAACCGTCGGGAGCAAGGGATACGACGGCTTCGCCATGTTGCTCGTCACGCGTTAGCCCTCGGCGGTCGAGCCTTACGGCGGCCTGTGAGAAGATTGTTTCGTGACCATCGTGACGGTGTTCCGCAGCCGACTTCGACCCGGGGTTGAGGACGCGTACGGAGAAGTCGCGAGCGAGATGCGTCGACTGGTCCAGGAAATGGACGGATTTATCGACGAGAAGTTCTACGCATCGTCGGATGACGAGCGCGTCACCATCGTACGTTTTCGAGATATCGAGAGCCATCGAGCGTGGGCCGAACAGGTCGACCATCTGGCGGCGCAACGCCGGGGCCGCGACGAGTTCTACGCGTGGTACGACATCTCCGTTTCCGAAGAGACGTATCAGCACTTGTTTCCGAGCATCGAAGGGCAGTAGGTCCGTGGTGGGCAATTGACGACGCGGTGGCCTTGGTCGTGGGCCCTCACTGAATCCATCGCCAGAGTGACAACCGCTCGACCAACGTACCCCGAGACGGCGACGTGGCATTTGTTTCGTTACAAGCATCGTTGACGCCGGGAAGTTTGCGTCACCATCACGGACGCGTCGCGAGGGATTCACCCACGTTTAAGACGCGGTCCCTAGGGTTCGAATCACACGGACCAAGTTGGAGGGAAGATCCATGCGTACACACTCATTGCGTTCATTGAAAGTGCTGGTGGCCAGCGGCGTCAGCGTCATTGGCGTCGGCTTCACCTCGAGCGTCGCCGTCGCTAACTCCTCGTCGGCGCCCACGTTCCACGTTTCGCAGATCCTGCAGGGCACGGCGCTGCAACACTCGTACACGCCTGCCGGATCCGCCACGTCGAAGATCGAGACCCTGAGCAAGCCCGACGACATCAGCCAACTCGGTAACGATCTCTTCGTCGGCTTCCAAAACGGTGTCGGCCCCCAGGGCGAAGCGAGTACGGACGGCAACCTCGAAAGCACCGTCGTGGAACTCAGCACCAGTGGCCACGTGCTCGGGCAGTGGGACGTCGTCGGCAAGACCGACGGACTGACGGCCGATCCGGCGCTCGGTGGCGTTCTCGCCACCGTCAATGAAGACGCCAACTCTTCGCTCTACCTCATCCGCCCGGGCCTCGCCGGGAGCGGTGCCGTGACGCACTACACCTACAGCGCGCCGCTCGCCCACGACGGGGGCACCGACGCCGTCTCACTGTTCAACGACCAGATCTTGATCAGCGCGTCCGCACCCGGCACGACCGGATCGCCCTCGCCGAGCGCGAGCTCCCCCGCCGTCTACTCGGTGCGACTCGACGCTGGTTCCAAGATGGCCGTGGCGACGCCGCTCTACTTCGACGAGGACACGGCAACGGTCGCCAACCAGAACGGCGCTCAGTGGGGCAAGACCACGCAGCTGGCACTCATCGACCCCGACTCGAATGAGGTCGTTCCCAAGTCGTCGCCGAGGTTCGCGGGCGACTTCCTGCTCACCAGTCAAGGCGACCTCCAGCAGATCTACTTCAACCCGGAGGGTGGAAGCCACCCACGCTTGTTGGTGCTCGCGTTGACCCAGGCGGTGGACGACACCGCGTGGCCGACGACCCACCGCTCCGGCAAGTTGTACTCAACGGATTCGACCAACAACGCCGTCGACGTGGTGACGGGAGACTTCGACAGTCATCAGCCCCTCGTCGTGGCCACGCCTTGTGGGTCCAACAGCGCGCCGGCGACGTGTCCCGCGCCACCGACCTACCCGAACAACTACCTCGCGACCTTGAATCTCAAGACGGGTCAGGTGTCGGCCGTTACCGTCACCGGAGCGCCCTACGTTCCAGAAGGTGGTCTCACGTTCGCGTCGAGTGCCGACCACTAGGACGGCGCCGAGCACTCGCCGACTCGCCAGCAAACCGAGGACTCGTTCCGTTCGACTTATCGTGTCTGGCACTCGTCGCTCGTGCACGCGGAGGCCCAAACCCGTGACGGTAACGTTTGGGAATGAAAATTCGCCGCGCTCATGTGCACGATGTCGACGTGATCGCTGGATTCATCCGTGATCTCGCCCTCTACGAGAAGTCCGAGGAGATGGTGATGGTCACGACCGCGCAACTCGAAGCGAGTTTCTTCTCGGACCACCCCGACGTCTTCTGCGACCTCGTGGAGACCGACGAGGGCGTCGCGGCGGGGTTCGCGGTGTGGTTCCTCAACTACTCGACGTGGACGGGCACCCACGGCATCTTTCTGGAGGATCTCTTCGTGGATCCAGCGTTCCGGGGTCGTGGATTCGCCACGGCCCTTCTCGTCCACCTCGCCCAGGAGTGCGTCGCCAAGGGCTATCACCGGCTCCAATGGTCGGTACTCGACTGGAACACGCAGGCGATTGACTTCTACCGCTCGCTCGGCGCGGAGGCGATGGACGAGTGGACCGTGTACCGCGTCACGGACGACGCTCTGACGCGTCTCGCGCAGTCGTCGTAGCTGCGACGCCGTCGCGACCCGATCGCACACTCTCGAAAGTTCGCGCACGGAGGACTATCTTCGAGAGCATGACCACTATTCGACTCGGATCCGTTTCACTCGACTGCGCGAATCCCGCCGCGCTCGGCTCCTTTTGGGCCGATCTCCTTAGTGGTGACGTCGCCTTTTCCAGTGACGACTTCGTTGCCGTGAAGTTGGAGGGACTGTGGATCTCGGCCCTGCGCGTTGACGGCTACGAGTCGCCCGACTGGCCGGACGGAAACCCACCGAAACAGATACATCTGGATCTCGCGGTGGACGATCTGGACGAAGCGGAACGCAAAGCCCTTAGTCTCGGTGCCACCATGGCGCAGCACCAAGCAAAGCCCGACGTGTTCCGGGTAATGCTCGATCCTGCCGGCCACCCCTTCTGTCTCACGACGGGCATCCCCGACTGATCGAGTGACGACGACTTAGGGCCAGGCTGGCTTTGGTGACGTTCCTTGTTCGACCACGTTGAAGTACGAGTGCAGCATGGTGCTTCGCGCGTGGTCTTCACTCACCTCGCAGAGGCCGTACTGCACCGGCGCGAACGAGCCACCCTGGTAGACGGCGGACTCACTCATGCAGTCGGCGGTGCGTGAGGCGAGCCAGGCGTCCTCGGCCTTCACGAACGAGCGCTTTTGACTCGTCGTTGGTAGCAACGTGAACACGAGATGGACCTCTCTATTGACGCGCCCATCGGCTGCACGGAGGCGAGCTTCGGCGCAGCCCTCGAGGCCTAACGTGTTGTTCTGATTGCAGGCGAGGTGCGTGAACTTCTCGGTGAGGACAGGCGCTCGAAGGGCCGCCGTCTTGCCCGACGCCATGGCGGTGCCGACCACGGGAGAAGCGAACGCCACGAGCGCTACGCACGACACCGCGAGGAAACGTCGCAAGTTAGTACCAGTGCCACTTGGAAAGTGGCCAGATCCTGACGAATACCTTGCCGATGATGTCATCGCGGGGCAGCGTCCCCCACATGCGTGAGTCGCAGGAGTTCGCGTGATTGTCGCCCATCATGAAGTACTGACCGGCGGGTACGGTGATCTTCTTGATGGGGGTGCCCAGCGTGGGAAAGACCGACCACTTCTGATCTAGCCGCGTGCCGTTTCGATAGATCGTGTTGCCCTTCGAAGTGAGCACGTCGCCGGGCAGTCCAATGACGCGCTTCACCAGATCGGCGACGTCGTCATTGCAGATTTTTGCCACGTTGGGGGGTGCCTTGAAGACCAAGATGTCACCGACGTTGATGGTGCCGAAATCGACGCTGAGTTTGTTGACGAGGATTCGGTCGCCGTTGTAGAACGTCGGATTCATCGAGCCCGACGGGATGAGAAACGTCTGCAGGACGTACGTGCGAATGGCGAACGAGGCGAGGACCGCGGCGATCAACACGATGATCCACTCGATGACGCTCTTGCGGCGTGACCTCACCGGTTTGACGACGGGCGCGTCAGGGGTGGGCTCTTCGACGTCGAGGGACATGGAACAACAGTATTGGTTGCCGACGTCGTGCGGAGTTGTCGCGGCGAGTACGTGCTATTTCCAGGGAATCCGACGCCGCGCTAGTGCTCGTCGGATTCGCTACGCGATCGCTGATCAACGGTGTCGGGAGCGACGTCGCCGTCGAGCGTCGCCCCGCGGCTGTGGGCTTCGTCGATGGCGTGTGCCGGGAGCGCGACGTCATCGCGCCTTCGCGAGCCGAGCAGCGTGGTGACCACGCCGGCGAGGGCGGTCATCGTGGCTACGTACCACCAGAGGTGTTGGAAGTTGCGAAGGGCCGAAACGGCGCTGGTGGGGGTGCCGAGGATGACGACGAGTATCGCCACCCCGAGCGCGCCACCGACCTGGCGGGCCGTCTGGTTGACGGCACTGCCCACCGCGTAGCGCGTCGCTTCGAGACTCGACACGGCGACGGCGCTGATGATGGGAAACGTGAGGCCAATGCCGAGTCCGACGATGAGCGAGCCGGGCAACCAGACCGCGGCGTAGTCGGACGTCAGTCCGACGCGCCACACGTACCAGAGCAGGCCCGAGGTGAAGACGAAGAAGCCGACCAACAAGAGGCGCCGGAAACCGTAGCGTCCGGCGAGCTTGCCAGCTGGCCCCGACACCACCGCGACGACCAGGGGACCGGGCGTCACGGAGAGTCCAGCTCTGAGAACGGAGTAGTGCCAGACGCTCGTGAGGAACAAGATGTTGCCGAGCAACATGGCGAAAAATCCCATCGAGTAGACCAGCGCGATGGTGTTGGCGACGCTGAACGACCGGGCTCGAAAGAGTCGTAGGTCGAGCACCGGCTCTTCGTGGCGTGACGAGCGATAGAGAAAGACCGCGCCCAGGAGGAGCGACGCTACGAAGCTGGCGACGATCCGCGCGCTTGCCCAACCCCACGTGGGCCCCTCAGTGATCGCGAGCACCAACGTGGCGAGCGATCCACTCAGCAGCACGACTCCGGGGTAGTCGGGGCTCGTCGTCGAACCCGAGCCGCGCGTCTCTTCGAGGACACGTCGTCCGACCAACCAGGCGATGAGGCCAACGGGCAGGTTCACGTAGAAGGCGGCACGCCAACTGAAAGCCGTGATGAGGAGCGCGCCGAGCGAGGGACCCGTCGCGACCGCGAGCGCACCGATGCCACCCCAGAGCGCGACGATCTGCGAGCGCTTCTCCTTCGAGTACGACGCGAGGAGCAGCGAGAGCGACGCGGGCAAGAGTGTCGCTCCGCCGACGCCCTGCACCACGCGACCGACGATCAACGTCGCGACCGACGGCGCGACGCCACAGAGAAGAGATCCCACACAGAAGACGCCGAGACCGCAGAAGAACACGCGACGAGCACCCAGACGGTCGGCCGTGCGACCCGCCACCACCAAAAGAGAACCGAAGACAATGGCGTACCCCGTCAACACCCACGCGAGACTTGCGCGCGGGTCGTGGGGGAAGGCTCGCTCGAGGGCGGGAAAGGCGACGTTGACGATCGAGAGATCGAGCGACGCCATGAAGGCACCCAGCGCCGTGACCAAGAAGATGGCCCTTCGGCAACTCTGCGTGATCGATCCGGGAGGGCCGGGCTCGACGCGCGTTAGTCCTGTCATGGAACGCACATTACATCCTTGCGTCCCGTGATGCAACTGACTACCATGTGAATATGGAACGCAAGAGCTTCGCGTCAATGGACTGTTCGGTGGCGCAGTGCCTCGAGGTGGTGGGCGAGTGGTGGAGCATGCTCATCGTCCGCGACACCTTCATGGGCGTCACGAGGTTCGAGGACTTTCAACGTCGCCTGGGCATCTCGCGCAACATTCTGGGTGATCGCCTGCACTCGCTCGTGCGGGCCGGTGTCCTCGAGCGCGTCCCTTACTGCGAGCACCCCCCGCGTTACGACTACAAACTCACGCAGAAGGGCCGCGACCTCTGGCCGATCCTCACCTCGATGCGCCAGTGGGGTGACACGTACGCCGCGCCAACGGGTCCACCGATCGAGTTGGTGCACACGTGGTGCGGCAAGACCACGCGCGTGGAGATGGTCTGCGACGAGTGCGGCGAACCCGTGAGTTCGCGTGACGTGAGAGCGGTGGCTGGACCCGGACGCGGTTCGAACGACCTCCTGCGTACCTGACCTACGCGTCCGGCGCCGCCGGCGCCCCTGGTGGCGCCGCACCCGGAGCGAAACGCCCCAACTCGGCGCCCATGGCCTTGCCGATGTTGGAGACGTGGAGATGGATCTCGTCGAGGAGATCGGTGGCTTTCTTCACCGCTTCGGTGAGCTCGGTGTTCTCTTGGATCAGCTTCTTGATGTCGTCGGTGTTGTTGGCGGTGTGCAGGGCGACCTCAGAAGAGATCGAGTCCGCGCGCTTGGCGGCGATGAGCAGCGCCGCGGCCTGGACGCCCGCCATCATCGACAGGAAGAGGTTGAGCAGGATGTACGGGTAGGGATCGAAAGCCTTGTGGTGCAAGACGTGCTCGAAGAACACCGTGTTGACGAGCGCCCACAGGATCATGACCGCGAAGAAGCCAAAGACGAAGCCCCACGATCCCATCACGTTGCGCATGCGGTCCGCGGCTCGCTCACCGCGCGAGAGTTGGTCGCCGGTGCGAACACCGGGGTGTTTATGCCAGTGGGTCTGCCAGGGTTTCAGGGTCACTCGTCTAGCGTGGCACATTGCCGCCGCCTTCGTCGGGAACCACGACCTATGTCAGACGTGCCCTAAAGAATGACAAAACCTTCCCAATGGCACCTTCAATGGGTCAGCGCCTTTCAGTTGTCGGTTCAGTACGTGAGGCGCACGAAAGACTGTCGAGAAGACTGTCTCTGACTTTCTGGAGTTGACGAAGGCAAGCATTCTCGCCAGTGGCGATTGGAGTTTCCCAAATGAATTGCGCATGAACTGGTTCGAAAGAACGCGAAGTCACGAGACTACCCAAGTAAGTTTCGCCGAGTATCCTAAAACTCCGTTGCCGTCTTGACCGTCGTAGTTATCGCCCCAACATTCGACTAATCCTGTGTCAAGGAGCGCACAAACGTGGTACTCGCCAACCGATACTTGAGTGACTCCTGAAACGCCACTTACGGTGGTAGGCGCCCAGTTCCCTACGATGCCGTCACTTGATGGATACTGGAAGAAGCCAGAGTACCCCCAGCAGGTAAGTTCCGGTGTCGCTGTAATCGCGCACGACGTTTGCCCGCCCAATGCCACGCTCGTCGCGTTTGTAATCTGAGCAACGACGACGGGAGTACTATCCGCCTCTCCGGCTCCTGCTGCGTCAAAGTTGCCCAATTGATCTTCAAAATCGTTTCCCCAACATTCGACCGATCCAGTACTCAGAAGCGCGCACGCAAAAGAGTCGCCCAAACTTATTTGAGTTACTCCGGAAAGACCCTGCACCGCGACTGGAACGGGCGAGTCTGCGTACGTGCCATTGCCAAGTTGGCCCGATGATCCGTTTCCCCAACACTCCACTGTGCCGTCATTAAGTAGCGCGCACGAGTCTTCGTCGCCGGCTTCGATCTGTCTGACGTTGGAGAGACCTGCAACTACAACGGGCGTGTCAGATTGCTTGTCGCTCCCGTTGCCAAGTTGTCCATGGGAACCGTCGCCCCAACACTCCACTGATCCCGAACTGAGAAGCGCGCACGCGTGAGTCCAACCGACCGAGATTTGCCTCGCGCTCGACAGGCCCTTTACCAAAACTGGACCGGTATTTGAAGACGCGGCGCTGGTTTGCCCGTCACCGAGCTCACCTTGCGAGTTCAGTCCCCAGCACTTGACTGCCCCACTACCCAAGAGTGCACACGTATCAAACTGCCCTGCAGCGACATGTGTCGCGCCCGACACGCCCGGCACCGCGATTGGTCTAGCGCTATCGGAACTAACGCCGCGTCCAAGTTCGCCGAACATGCCCAGACCCCAGCAGTCGATTGATCCGGAATCCAGTAACGCACAGGTGTGGTCGGCACCTGCGGAGATTTGAGAGACTGAAGCCAGTCCGACGACTCGAGAAGGTGTGATCACGTTGCCGGTCAACCCATCTCCCAGTTCGCCATCGTAGTTAGATCCCCAGCATCTGACCATCTTGCTTCTCAAGAGTGCGCACGAGTATTGAGCAACTCCAAGCGCAATCGCTGTTGAAAGTTCAGTGACGTTCGCAAGTCCCGCTACGCGGGAGACGTAGGGCGAGTACGACAGTTGAGAGGGTCCGCCGTAGTAAGTGCCCTGCAAATCACTTTCACCCCAACACTCAACCGTCCCTTTTATGAGCAGAGCGCACGCATTGACTTGACCAACGGAAACGTCACTCACTCCTGTGAGGCCCGCTGCGGATACGGGAGTCGATGAATTTCCTTTCGATCCAGGTACGTCAAGCTGTCCCGTGATGTTGGAACCCCAACACTTCACCTTGCCGCCAATGAGCACTGCGCACGACGTGCCGTTTCCAGTCGATACCTGTGTTGCGTTTGTGATGCCTTCTACGGAAACAACACCGGAGTAAAGCTCGCCCGACGTGCCGTTGCCAAGCCCGCCAGATCCATTAGCGCCCCAGCATTTGACAGTTCCGCCGGTGATGAGCGCGCACGTGTTGAATTCGCCAACTGCAAGCTGGGTGACGCCTTGAAGGTTCGGGACTGGTTCGGGCGTCGTTGATGCGGTCGGTGCGCCGCTTCCCAAGGTGTCGTAAGTATTTTCACCCCAGCACTCGACAGTCTGATCAATCATCAGTGCGCACGTGAAGTTAGCACCAGCACCAATTTGACTGACGCCCGTGAGGCCCACCACCGGTACGGGCGCACTGTCTCCTACATTTGGGTTCAACGTTGGCGAGTACACCAGACCCCAGCAAACGACGGTTCCGTCGTCGAGGAGTGCACAACTTTGAAGGGCGCCTACGGAAATCTGCTTGACGTGGCTCAACCCTTCGACAGGAGAAGGAATTGGGTTTTCGATACTTGATGTTGCGTTCCCAAGCTGTCCCAAGGACGCGTTTCCCCAGCAGTCGACGGTTCCATCTTCGAGGAGTGCACAAGCCACATCGCCTCCCGAAGAAACCTGCACCACCCCGCTCAGTGCATTGGCAGGCGGGGTGGAATCAGGGTTTGCAGTCTCAGTGGTTGTGCGAATGGTGACTGGACCGGAGTAGGAGCTGCCGTCGAATGCGAAGAGTGAGTAGGAGTACGTGGTATTTGGACGAACGGAGGTGTCCTCAAATGCTCGCGTCGGTGCGCCAACTTTGGCCGCCAAAGTCCCGCTCGAGATCGACGAAGGAGCTTTCTTGCCCACCGCTCGACGAACCAGAACTCCTGTGTAAGTGCCTGCACGTGGATTATTCCAGGTCAGCGTGACCGACGACGAAGTCTCTTTGACTCGTACCACACTTACGCGCAGAGGTGTGGGCAAATGACCGGCGGCGGACGTCGAATTGGCACCGACCGTGACAAACGCCAAGGATGCGAACGTGCTTGCGAACAGTAGTCGAACTATAAGTTGCCAACTGCGCATTCATTTCACTTTCCACCCTGGGGATGACCATTGTCATCGTAACTGAATCTCGCCTGGTTTTGCGTTGAAGAACGATCTTCCAAACCGCTGAAGCCTTTCTGGGAGTTGCGAACGTAGAGATTCACGAAAATGAACGTTCAGCCGCTTGTGGTGGCCACCTGGTTCTCGATTCGAGCGCGAGAAGAATAAAAGTCCGGCTCGCTTGGAGAGATCGTCGACCCATCGGCGCAGCGTGGTCGCGTAGTGCTCGCGCAGCCTACAGCAGACCAACTCCGATGGCCACTCCGACGAGGACGAGGACGCCACCACCGACCAATTCGCCTCGCCCACCGAGCCGTGCGCCAAGTCGACCACCGATCTCTAGGCCCAGCAACGAGAGCGCAACGCTGACTCCAGCGATGGTGACGGCAGCGACCCAGAGGTTGACGTGGTAGGCGCCGAGGGCGAATCCGATGACGAGATTGTCGATGCTCAGCGCTCCACCGATAAGAACGAGGTGTCGAATATTTAGTTGTGGCTTCTCTGTGCTGTCTCGCTCGCCGAGGAGTTCAGTCACGATGGCGTACGCTCCGGCGAGACCGAGCAGTGTGCCCGCGACAGGTTTGGCGGTGCTACCCAAGCCATGGGCGAGAGAGCGACCGATCAAGAGACCGACGACCGGCATGACTCCTTCGAAGAAGCCGAAGATAATCGCGACTCGAAGGCGCAACTTTCGATCGACTCCGGAGACTCCGAGTGCCGTTGCAGCAGCGAAGTTGTCCAGGCCCACCGACAGTGCAACCAGGAGCAGTGCGATCACTCTCACAACGTAACCGGCGTTGTCGTGATGATGTCCGAGTGTGGCGCGACGTTGCCGTAAGTTCGAACTCGCGTCGTGGATTACTTCGGATGGCGGTATCGTCTCCTTCATAACCAGCTCGACCTCGTGCTGAGCGCGGAGTTGCGCAAGCACTCCGACGTGATTGTGGCCCGCGTCCCGATGCCGTTGACGGTCCCAGCTCGCTGAATCCTTCCCGTCCAACGACATCGCATTTGCGTGGGTGCCCGTGATTGATGCTCCACAACTCCTGGTGGGTCGGTCTGGGTCTCGATACCAGCGCCTGAAGATTAAAAGTCCGGCTCGAATCCTGGTCGCAGTGGCATCGCACTCTGACCCTCGAGGGGTCGGACGTTGAGGACTTGGTGGATCTCGAGATGATGACGTTCGAAGGCGACCGCCGAACCGGCCATGTAGAGGCGCCAGACGCGTGCACGCTCCACGCCGACTTCCTCTATCGCTTCGTCAAAGCGCTTGGAGAGATTGTCGACCCATCGGCGCAGCGTGATCGCGTAGTGCTCGCGCAGACTCTCGAGGTGGCGCACCTCGAAGCCGTGCGCCTGGAACATCGTGACCATCGTGCCCACTTCGTGGAGTTCGCCGTCGGGAAAGACGTAGCGGTCGATGAACTGGCTGCCGGTCTTCGAAGGGCCGCGAAGACCGATCGCGAACTGCATCTGGCGGTTGAACGCGGCGAGCTTGGAGGGTTGAGGGTCGTCGTCGAAGGAGAGCGGACGACCAATGGCGTGATTGAGGAATCGTCCGCCGGGCTTTAACAGGTCCCACATCGTGTGGGTGTAGTTCTCAAGCGAACGCCGACCAACGTGTTCGGACATGCCGATCGAACTGATGGCGTCGAAGGGGCCGTCCTTCACGTCGCGGAAGTCCCGGAGACGGAACTCGACGAGTTCGCTCACGCCCGCGAGACGTGCCTGTTCGGTCGCGTACTTCTGTTGTTGTTCCGAGAGGGTTACGCCCACGACCGTGGCGCCGAAGTGGCGCGCCGCGTGGATGCCCATCGCGCCCCAGCCACTGCCCACGTCAAGCAATCGCGCACCCGGCTTGAGATCGAGCTTGCGCGCGACGAGATCGACCTTCCTCGCTTGCGCTTCTTCGAGGGTGTCTTCGGGCGTCGAGAAGACGGCGCAGGAGTACGTCATGGAGGGACCGAGCACCATTTCGTAGAAGCGGTTCGACACGTCGTAGTGGTGCGAGATCGCCTGGCGGTCGCGGGTCCTCGAGTGCATGACGCCACGCTGCTTGGCCTCGATCGCGGGTGGCGCGATTGGCTTCAGCGCGGACGCGCCGACGACCGAGAGCAGCGATCGCAGGTTGTTCGCGTTCAATAGTTGACGCAGCGGAGGTACGTTCAGTTCGAAGAGTGGATCGAGATCGCCGTCCACGTCGATGTCGCCCGCCACGTAGGCCCGCGCGAGACCGAGCTCGCCGGGGTGGGTCAACACGCGCGTGACGGCGTCGCGGCGAATGATCTTGAGTGTGACCCTGTTCGCGCTTGACACGACTGTTGGTTCAGCGACACTGCCGTCGTACGCTTCGACGCGAAACGGTAGTTCGTTATTAAAGACCGTGGCAACAAACGTCGCGACGTCCATGGCGCTCCCTTTCATGTACCGCTCTCTTGGCTCCACCCTGTCCAAGCCCTCCCGTTTTACCAGGAACATTGAGGTTCTGTTCACTTCGCGTTCACGCGAAACTGTGAAATCTCCAAGGTTCACGCGACGAAGCATCGCAATCAGATACGACGGCGATGCCCCAAGGAATCGGCGATTTCCCGTCCGATACACTGCGAACATCAGCCAAAACCTGGCCAGTTACCGCAATTGGCACGTCGTTTTGGAGAGGCAGGCGTTATGAATCTCAGTATTGTCCTCGCAGTCGTGGCCGCCATCATTGTCCTCTTGGTCATCTTGACGATTTCGAAGTCGGTTCGCATCGTTCAACAGGGTTTTGAGGGTGTCGTGACGCGTTTTGGTGAGTTCAAGGACATCAAGAATCCCGGCCTGACCTTCATTTTTCCCTTTATCGAAGTGATGAAGATCATCGACGTTCGTGAGACCCCCCGCACCGGTGACCGTCAACAGGTCATCACGCGCGACAACGTCGCGGTCATCGTGAACGCCACGATCTTCAGCCAGGTCGTCGACGTACGCTTGGCGCTCTTCACCAACTCGGACTACCTCGTCAGCGTTGACAACCTGGCGCGCACCTCGGTGCGAGCCGTCTTCGGTTCGATCAGCCTCGACGAAGCCTTCTCCCAGCGCGAGCGCATCGGCACGTTGCTCCAGACCCAGATGGAAGAGGCGACCGACAAGTGGGGGGTGCGCATCAACCGCGTTGAAGTCTTGGAGATCACGCCGCCCGACCAGATCCTCCAGGCCATGGCGCTGCAGAAGCAGGCCGACCAGGAGAAGCGAGCGCGCATTCTTGAGTCAGAAGGTCAACAACAGTCCGCGGTGAACGTCGCTGACGGTCAACGACAGGCCGCCATCAAAGAGGCCGAGGGCGCGCAGCAGTCCGCCATTCTTCGAGCCGAGGGTTTCCGTCAGGCGCAGATCCTCGACGCCGAGGGTCGAGCGCAGGCCATTGCGTTGGTGTACGCCGCCATCAAGTCGCAGACGCCGGACCCGACGTTGGTCGCCATCCTCCAACTTGACACCTTGTCAAAGTTCGCCGAGAGCGACAACACCAAACTCATCATTCCGGCCGAGAGTGCCGCGTTGCTGGGGGCCGCTCAAGCCATCAAGAGTGTCATGGAAGGCGTGCCCGGCGCGGTGCAGATCTAAGTCGACGTCGCTCGACGCTCCGCCCGGCCACGACGTGTCACCAGTTCGCTACGGATATTGCCTAGACCCGTTCGACCCAGAGCGTGGTGCCGTAGGTCTTTCGCACGATGACCTGCGTGCCATCGGGAATCGAGTCGTCTCCGGCCGTCACGGCCTTCCACGATTCACCCTTGATCTTCACGCGTCCGGGGTGTCCTTCGTCGCCGACGGCGTCCTCGACAAAACCCGTCAAGTTGGTCATGGAACTATTCGACGGTGCGGTGAGGTCCAAGATGCCGCGGTGGTGGAAGCGATGCAACGCGGCCGGACGTAGCGAGCCCAAAAGTACGGCCGAGATAATCAGCCACAACACTGACTGCACGTAGAACGGCACGCTCGCCAAGGAGAGGAAGAACGGGATGATGGCGCCCGCGCCAATGAAGATCGAAATAAAGGCGTTGGTGTGAATCTCCGTGAAAATACACACCAGGATGATCACGAGCCAGAAAAGTACCGCCATAGTTTGCAGTATAAGTCCAGTGAAGAGAAAGGATTTGCTCAATCCTTGGGTCGGCTCATGGGCGCGCGTCGCCCCTCCGTCGCCGTGGGCACCGGATCGACTTCGAAAAGGGTCCGAACTCGCCACGGGGCCGAACTAACCGACCACGGGACTGTGACTCGGTACCGCAGCGACCTTGGAGCGCGAGGGCGACAACCGTTTGTCGTAGATGACGTCGAGACCTCAACGCCTGATGAAGTGCGGCGAACGCTCGGCGTCGACGAAGCGCGTTACGTTGGACGTGGACGTCAAAGGAGTCGCGCGTGGCCAGCAGAGTTGGGGAGATCGACGAGGGTCGCGGTCTGCTCGCGCCAGTGACGGTCTCACTCGAGAGCAGTATCGACGAGCTCGACGTACGACGAGTCGAACTGCGCCAATGGCTCGCCGATCATCCTCGCCCGACCGGTAAGGAACTCGCCGACGCCAAGTTGGTGGCGCCAGCGTGGCCCGAGCCGTGGGGGCTCAACGCGTCCATCGAGTACCAACTCCTCATCGACGACGAACTTCGCCGAGCCAAAGTGACTCGACCCATCAACCCGATTGGCATCGGCTGGGCCGGACCGACGATTTTGGTCGCTGGCACGAAGGGACAACAAGAGAAGTGGTTGCCCAAGATACTGAGCGGCGAGGAGTTCTGGTGCCAACTCTTCAGTGAACCCAACGCCGGCAGTGACCTCGCGTCACTGACGACGAGCGCGAAGAAGGACGGCGACGAGTGGGTCATCACCGGTCAAAAGCTCTGGACCAGTTACGCCCACCTCTCGACGTGGGGGATCCTGCTCGCGCGCACGTCGAACGAAGGCGCGCCACAAAATGGCATCACGTACTTCATCTGCCCGATGAACGCCCCCGGCGTCACGATCCGTCCGGTCGTCGATATGACGGGCGACCACGCCTTCAACGAAGTCTTCCTCGACGACGTGCGCCTCAGCGCGGACGCACTCCTCGGAGAGGTCAACGAAGGGTGGCGCCTCGCCAAGGTAACGCTCGGCAACGAGCGAGTGTCGCTCTCGGGCGAGGGCGTCTTGTGGGGACGAGGCCCCACGGCCGCGGACCTCGTGGCGCTGGTGCGATCGCAGGGCGGGCCACTGTCGAGACTCAATCGCGACGATCTCATGAAATGCTGGTCGCGCGGTGAGATCTTGCGCTTCTTGCGCATGCGACTGAAGGAGAACGCCCGAGCGGGCAAGGCGACTTCGTCGGACGCGAGTCTTCGAAAGGCCCTCGCCGACGATCACGGCCAAGAGGTGATGACGTTGGCGCAGCGCCTCGCCGGAAGCGCTGGCATGGTCGAAGGTCACGGACCCGGTGGCGTCGACGGCAACGAGGGCCGCTCGTGGTACTGGGGTTTTCTCTACGCGCAGGCCCTCACGATTGGCGGTGGCACGTCGGTCGTGCAGCGCAACATCATCGCCGAGCGCGTGCTCGGACTACCCAAGGACGCGAGCGCGTAGGGCCATCTCCATCTGGTACCGCTTCTCCTCGCCGAGTCCGAGACACGCAGGTTTCGGTCCCGCGTGGACGTTGCCGTAGCGGTGGCTCGTGACCGCGACACTCTGTTCCAGTAGCCAGCGAGGCAGTTCGACGGCGCCGGACTGGGCGAGCGCGCGCGGGTCGAGCGTGACGCCCTTCTCGAGGAGCGCCAGGGTCGGCGCCACTTCGCGACTTATCCAGCGAACGCGCGAGACCGCGTCGGCGCGCGCGACCAGCTCGTCGACGCTCTCGAGGGTGACGTCGAGGAGGCCACGCACCAGGGACTCCGCGCTGAACTCCACGTGCAGGCGCGCCACGTCGACGAGACATCGCACGTAGGCCAGTTGATTGGGAGAGACCGCGACGTCGACGCGGATGACGACGGGCTTGGTGGGACGGCTGTAGCGAACGAGGTTGCGTTCGCCGCTCAGGCCCGCCCGGTCGAGTGCCACGGACCCGCACTCGCGCCACCACGTCGACGCCTCCGCGAAGGCCGCGTCGACGTCGACGACCCGTCGCCAATGGCGCAGGCAGTTGACGTAGTTCGCGCCACCGGCCTTCGCCGTGGGGCCCACGCTCGAGCGTTTCCAGCCCCCAAAGGGTTGACGGTGCACGACGGCACCCGTCGTGCCTCTGTTGACGTAGAGGTTGCCCGCTTCGACGTGCTCGATCCACTGCTCGCACTCGGCTTGACTCAGCGAGTGCAGGCCAGCCGTCAGTCCGTAGGGGACCTGGCTCTGCCAGGTGATGGCTTCGTCGAGGTTCGCGGCGACCATAACGCCGAGCACGGGACCGAACCATTCGTTGAGGTGACTCCACGATCCTGGCTGGACGCCCACCTTGACGCCCGGTCGCCAGAGCAGGCCCTCATCGTCGAGCCGTTCCGGCGCCACCAGCCACGACTCGCCCTCATCGAGCTGCGTGAGCGCACGAAGCAACGCCGGTTGCGGTGGTCGAATGATCGGCCCAACGTTGGTGGACAGTTCGTAGCTCGCCCCCACGCGAAGACTCGTCACCGCGTCGACGAGTTGGGACGAGAACGCGGGGTCCTCGTAGAGGGACCGCTCGACGATCGCGAGACTCGCGGCGCTGCACTTTTGGCCCGCGTGACCGAAAGCCGACTGCACCAAGTCCTTTACCGCGAGATCCACGTCGGCACTGGCGGTGATCACGAGGGCGTTCTTGCCACTGGTTTCACCGAGGAGGCGCAGTTTGGGTTTCCACGAGGTGAAGAGCTTTGCGGTCTCGAACGATCCCGTCAAGATGACGGCGCTGACGCCGACGTGCGTGACGAGGTGACGACCGCATTCGTCGTCACGCGTGGGCAGAAGTTGGAGGACCTCACGTGGGACGCCCGCGTCCCAAAGCTGCGTCGCCAGTTCGTGGGCCACGGCAACCGTTTCGGGAGCGGGCTTCAAGATGACGGCGTTGCCGGCCGCGAGCGCGGCGAGGACGCCGCCGGCGGGTATGGCGTAGGGGAAGTTCCAGGGGGGCACGACGAGGACCACACCAAGTGGCGTCGACGCGTCGTCGCTCGGACTCATGGACGAGTAGAAGCGAGCGAAGTCGATGGCTTCGCTCACCTCGGGGTCGGCCTCCGCGACGGTCTTGCCGCCGTCACGCGCCATGACGGCGATGGTGGTGGTGCGGCGCTCTCCCATCACCTGCGCGCAACGACGCAGGATCGACTGTCGTTCGTCGAGCGAACGGTGGTGCCAGTGGGCGAAACCGGAACTCGCGAATTCGAGCGCTTGGTCGATCTCGGACAACTCGGCAACGCGGTAGCGATACCACGAGTGCCCGTGGTCGCTCGGGTCGTGACCTTCTTCAAACGCGGGGGACTCGTTGGCGTCGAGGTGGGTGAGGGTGTCGATCGTCACGTCCCTACGCTGGCGCGCGTCGGCGAGCGCGGTGGTGACCTCGCTCACGTAGCGATCGTTCGCGGGATCGCCGTCGGGTTCGTTCTCGAAGTGTGACGTGCTCGGGTGGAGAGGAAGTCGTCGCGGTTCGACACTCACGTGGTGGCGCGCCTCGAGCGCGTCGAGGAATCGTTGTTGTTGGTCCTCGTAGACGCCCTCGTCGCCGGCGATGACGAGCGCTGAGCGCAGGTAGTTCTCGGGCGCCGTGTTCTCGTCCAACCGTCGCACGAGGTAGGCGACCGCAGTGGCAAAGTCGTCGCGCTGCGTGATCGGTGCGTAGAGCAGCACCGAGTGGCCACGCGCGACGAGGGCGCGCGCTTCGGCGTTGGCCATGCCTTCGAGCATCTCGACGTCGAGTTGGTCACTGACGCCGCGCGACGCAGCGAGCTCCAGCGCCCAGCTGACGTGAAAGAGATTGTGACTGGCGACGCCCACGCGCAGCGACGTGGCGTGTTCGAGACGCAGGACGACGTCGAGGAGTCGACAGAAACTCGCGTCGACCTCCGTCTTGGTGGCGTACGGCGCGGGGACCCAGCCATGCAGTTCGGACTCGACGTGCTCCATCGCGAGGTTCGCGCCCTTCACGAGTCGGACCTTCAGCTGGCCGCCACCGTGGGCGTGACGACGCCGCGCGAAATCGATGAGTGCTTCGAGCGCACCGTGCGAGTCAGGAAGGTAGGCCTGGAGCACGAGACCCGCCCGCAGACCATGGAACTCGGGTTCGTCGAGCACCGTCGTGAAGGCGTCGAGCGTGAGGCGGAGGTCTCGGTACTCTTCCATGTCGAGGTTGACGAAGGTGCCGTGGTGCTCGGCCTCACGGTAGAGGACGCGCAGCTTCGCCGCGACGCGCTGGCGTGATCCTTCGTGGTCGATGGTGACCAGCTGGCTCACGATCGACGAGAGTTTCACCGAGACGTAGTTGACCTCGGGGCGGCGTACGACGTCGAGGACGCGTTCGAGGCGATCGTCGGCCTCTCGCTCGCCGAGGACGGCTTCACCGAGGACGTTCACGTTGAGCGAGAGGCCCTCACGCTCGTGGGACTGGAACGTCGCAAGGAGTGACGCGGGATCGCCGTCCAGGATCAGGTTCTCGCTGAGACGGCGCACCCGCGCGTTGACGATTCGAAGAGCGGTCGACGGCGCCACGTACGAGCACAGCGTCACCGCGCGCAGTCCGAGGACGTTCAAGGGACCAAAGCCCTTCGCTGTCGCGTTGGACACCGCGGATCGAAGTGCCCTCGCGGCACTGTGTGCGGACGTGAATCGCATCACCTCGTCGGTCAACGTGATGGTGACTTCAACGGCGCGTGGATCGTCGAAGAGCCGACGCAATCGACGTCGAGTGGCGCGTTCAGTGCGCGAGTGGGGCTCGGCGGCGGCGTCAATGAGTTCGCGCACGTTCGCGAGCGCGTTCGTGAGAACGGACGCGGCCACGTTGCCGTCTGCTTCGATCATCGGTGCGACGTTACCTTGCTATTCGGCGCTGAAGGGATCGGTCTTATTGGAGAGGTTGGCGGCGACCCCGGGCGGCGACGCCGTCGAGTTCCAGATCTCTCGGAACAGCACGTGAATCGTGGCGGCTATCGGCACGGCGAGGAGCACCCCTACGAAGCCGCCAAAGATGCCCCCGACCCACGAGCCGATCTCGGCGCCGACGAGGATAGCGATGAAGACGCTCAAGGGATTGATCTTCACGGTGCGACTCATGATGATGGGATTGAGGACGTGGTTCTCGAGGAGGCTGTAGACGACGAAGACGATCGCCGTCACGATGCCCGCGGTGAGCGAGTGCACCAACGCGAAGGCGATCGTGGGTATCCCCGCCAGCGCGCCACCGATCTGGGGGATGAAGTCCACCAGCGCAACCCAGATGGCGAAGAGGATCGCGAAGGGCACCGAGAGGGTGAAGAGGGCGACGAACACCACCACGCCCGCGATCGCTGAAGTGAAGAAGTTGCCGAGCATGTACCCGAGAGCCGCTCGCGAGACCTGGGCGCCGACCTTCGACACCCACACCCGGTTCTTCGGCAGCATCATCGCCAGTCCCGCCCGACGAATCTTGGGTCCTTCGAGGAGGAGCAGGGTGACGAAGGCGAACATCGTCACGAGTGCGAGTAGCAGTGTGGCCGCGCCCTTACCAAGTGCGAGGGCCGGTTTGCTGAGTCCGTTGGCGAGCGAGACCAACTTTGACGAGTTTCGGTGCAACCACGTCTCGACGTGGTAGCGGTGCAGGAGGTGGCCAATCCAACCCTTGTTGTTCTCGGCGTTGTGGACGTAGGTCGGTAGCGCGTTCGCCAAGTGCGTCATCGAATTCACCAGTGGGTAGCCAAAGGCCACCGCGAGACCAACGAACACGAGTATCGCCGCGAGCGTGACGACCAACACGGCCGCCCCGCGTCGAGGCAGTTTCCAATGCTGGAGGAAGTTGACGATGGGGTTCAAGAGCAGTGCGATGAACGCGCCGACCAACATCAAGAGCAGGACGGCGCGCAGACGATAGAGGACTTGGAAGGAGAAGTAGACGACGACGACCACGAACACCGTGGTGAGGATGGACTTCAGCGGGACGCCGTTGACGTGGGCGCGGGCGTAGAGTCGCGAACGTCGGGTAGTCGAGACGCCGTCGGGATCGGGGTTCGCTGGATCGGCCACTCTGTCGCTCTCCCTTCGTCGCTGATTCTCCGGATTACGCTACTGCCGCGGCAACGCTGGCACCCTCTAGGTAGCTCCTTCACTTTGACGCAACGGTCCGTAGCGACGTCGATAGAGGATGTAACACACGCCGCCCGCGATCGTCGGTAGCCAGTAGGAGCCGAGTCGAAAGGCGAGTGTCGCCACGACGGCGTTGCCGGTCGGAACGTTCGCGAGGACGAGCAGGCCACTGAGACTCGCCTCGACGAGGCCGAGACCGCCAGGGGTCAGTGGCAGCAGGGCCAGCACGGCCGTCGCGGCGTAGGCCAACAGCACGAGCGACGGATTGGGGCGAGTGCCCGTGGCGCGAAGCACGGCCAAGAGGCTGAAGTAGTCGAGTCCGATGCGCCCGCCTATCAACAAGAGTGCCTTCCACCAGTTCTGGCCGAGATCAGTGCGCACGAGATTGCGTTCAGCGACCAACCGCGCGCCCAAGTCCGTCGACTCCTCTCGCCGCCGGGGAAGTTTGTGAAGTATCCACTGGAGTGCCTTGCCGAGGCTGAGCAGGATCTTGTCGGTCGTGAGGATGACGGCGCCGAGCCCGACGATCAGTACGAAGCCGACGCCGCCGAGCTCGCCCGCGTGCACGAGACCGGCGCTCACCGCCGTGCCGCCGATGATGATGGGCAGCGCGAAGATCGGCAGTGAGAACAGCGCGGCCACGCCGATGATGGAGGAGACGGCGAGACCACTGGCCGCCTGCACGGAGTCGATGCCGGTGCCCGCGAGCATTCGGTACTGGACACTCGCTCCGACGGCGTCCCCTCCGGGCAGCGTGTTGGTCACGGCGTTGCCCGCGAGTCCTGCCGTGACGACCGCGAACCAACTCTTCGTTCGAAGGACGAGGCGCAACAGAGCCATGGCACAAAAGAAACTCGCGGCCTCACAAAGGATCGCAACGAGCAGCCACCACGGCTCGAGCGTTAAGAGTCGAGGCCACGAAGAGATGACTTTGACGAGAGCCGGCAGAAGGACATAGAGGCTGAGGCCCGCCACAACGACCGCGACGATGCGCCCGATGTGCGTCTTGCCCTTGGGTGGCGTGATCTCCGGAGTGATTGGGCCAATATATTCCAGCCCATCATCCCGTTCGACGTGGCAACGGATGACCTCTGGTCGATCCCTTCGTAAAACGCTGTCGAGGGCGAAGATTCCAACACCGCGGAGCCCGCGAAACGACGTTGAGCTGATGGAGTGAGCTTCTGTCGACTCGAGAGGTCCGCCGCGTCCACGACTCTCTCAGGGCTCCACGTGCTCGCCGCGACCGATGGCGCTGCGTTCCGGGGCACGTTTCGACCGGACGTCGCCGTCCGGCGGCACCCTCGACGACGTCGGTCCTCAGAAGTACCATTTGCGAATGCCACTGAGCCCCGATGAGTTCTATTCGAACGCAGTGTCAACAGCGGACTCGGATGGGCGTATGCCGTTGTCACGCCTTACCGCCTGGGAGATCTTTCCTTTCGAACCCGAGGGACTTCGAGTCGTTCCGTTGAGGCCACCGGAGCTGCCCGAGCCTCCGCGCCACGGTGAAGGCGGCTTGCCGTGCGGCGCGTGCGCCGTCAGCGGCGAAGGAACGGTGTGGGAAGACGACCACTGGCGCCTCGTGACGTTTGGTGAACCTTCTGGCGCGCCCTTGGTGATGATGTTGTTACCGAAGGATCACTATGACTTGACGGATCTGCCAGACGAGCTGGCCGGTGAACTGGGACGACTCGTCGTTCACGTGTCTCGAGCAGTTGAGTCACTTCCACACGTCGCTCGCGCGCACGTTTCGCGTTGGGGTGACGGAGGAGCCCATCTGCACGTCTTCTTCTTCGCTCGATCGGAGGGGTTCGTCCAGTTGCGAGGCACGTGTCTCGCCATCTGGGACGACCTACTGACACCGACGCCCAGTGGTGTTCGAGACGCTGACGCGCTCAGCGTCGCCCAGGCCGTCGCCACGTCCTTCGGGGGCCGAGCCCTCGGCTAGGTACTCGCGCGATCATTGGCGACCGCAGTGAATTCGGACACTCAGGCGTTGACAAGGTCGTACTGGACGACGTTGTCGATCAGCTGAAAGCCGATTCGTTGATAGACGCCGTTACTGGTTGGATTGTCGGCATCGGCGTAGAGCATGACGCGTGAACCGCCGGCGAGCAGGATTTCACAGAGATTCGCCGTCACAGCCGAACCGTAGCCGCGTCCACGATTCTCCGCTGGCGTGAACACGGGACCGATACGGGTCACGAGTCCCGACGGTGTCTCGACCGGCGTCGCGCGTCCGGCCATGGCGACGACCACGCCTCGCACGCACCAGAGACTCAGGGCACCTTCTTGAACTCGTGCGACGAGGGCCGCGTGATCTCGTTCGTCGGCTTCGCGGGCGACGCCGTCGATGAAGAAGTGAAAGTCCGACGTCCACTGATCGACCAAGTCAAAGTCGTCGGCTGTGGCGACGCGACTACTTCCTTCAACCTGAGGCACGACAAGGTCCGCCAATTCGTAGAGAAGACTCGTGCGTCCCCGCGCGACCCTCCTCGACGAACCCGGTGAGCCTGCTGCCCTATAGGTATCGAGAAATACCTTGACGAGCACCTCGGAACCCGTGAGCCACGGGAAGTCGTCGTCGTCACGAGCCACGGCCGTCGCCAAGAGTGCCGCCGCCTCCGCGGGCATGGGACCGATCTGAAGTCCAAAGGGAGCGGTGCGCATCGAGGTGCCAACGACGTCGCCGTCGTCATCATCCTTGACCAACCACCACCAGTAGGCGTCGTAACTTCGAGCGTCGTTCGCGATCGCCGAGGCTACCGAACCAAGCACGTTCGTTCGAACGGGATCGAGTCCTCGGTACGAGTCGGTCTCGGAAAGGAACTCCTCAGGTGATGAGCATCGGACGACTTTCATTAGGCAACGATAGAAGGCCGATGATCAGATAGCGAAGACCGAAGCAGGCATGCGAACAAACTTTCCGTCGCTGGATGAGAATGGCGACATGGGCGGAGAACTCTGGCTCGTCATCGGTGTCCAAGGAGCGGGAAAGTCAACGATCGCTGACTTGTTGGCTCACGAGTTTGACCGCGCCGTCCACATTCGAGGTGGTGCGTTCTACCGTTGGGCAGCCCGAGGTTGGGTTCATCACGACGACGATCAGGTGGCGGAAGCTCGACGATTCCTCGACTTGCGCTACCGACTCTCGAGGATGGTCGCTGACGAATATTGCACCGAGGGGTTCGTCTCCGTGGTTCAAGACAACATCTACGGCGAGGACGTCACCACCTGGCTCACCTCTGTCAACGCTCGACCACGACATCTCGTCGTACTCCGTCCATCAACGGCCGTCGTACGACGACGCGATGAAGTCCGTCGCCTGACGACCGGCAAAGTTGCGTATCGCGAGACGGGCGACAGCATCGAGGACTTGGATGCAGCGCTGGGCGCGACCGCGAACCTAGGGCTCTGGCTCGATTCTTCTGACCAAACTCCAGAGGAGACGGTTGCGGAGATACTCCGTCGTCGCTCCGAGGCAGCATTGGACGACGTCATCTGATTCTTGACCTCAGATTTGGCAAGTCTGACGCGGCAACTATTTCGAAGTGACGGTCGAGTTTCAAGGCTCAGTAGTTTGAAGTCGTGCTGGACGAATCGATTGACGCCGAGGCGGCAAGGTCATTCCTTGACGCTCACCTCAATGAGACGGTGAGCGACGTTGTCCTCCTTGGCCAGGGTGCGTGGTCCAGAGCGTTCGCGTTTCGCAGTGGCGGCCGAGACCTCGTCGCTCGCTTTGGCTCGTATGAAGAGGACTTTCGAAAGGATCGCTCTGCGGCTGCCTTTGGCGGTCCTTTCCTCCCTATTCCGGACGTCCTTGAAATTGGCGACGCGTTTGGTGGTGCCTTCGCCATCTCTGAACGTCACAACGGAAACTTTCTCGAGCGACTCGACCTCGAGTCCTACCAACGGCTGACGCCGAATCTCCTACAGCTCTTTGACGCGCTGCGCAACGTTGCCATCGATCAAGATCTGTCTGCCGATTGGCCCGCCGATCCGTCGCGGCGTCGTACCTGGCATGAGTGGCTCGCTTCGTCCGTTGAAGATGACGGCAACACCCGCGTCGGAGGATGGCGAGATGAACTTGCGAAAGATCGTGCGATGGAGGATCTCTACGTCCGTGGAGTGAAGGCGCTGAACGCTCGACTCGTGGACTGTCCAACTGATCTGCACCTCGTGCACGGCGATCTCTTGAATCGGAACGTGCTCGTGAGCACCGACGCCCATCGAATCGAAGCGGTGTTCGACTGGGGTTGCTCTGTCTACGGCGACTTTCTCTACGACGTGGCGTGGTTCACGTTCTGGGCGCCGTGGTTCCCGAGTCTCGAAGCATTTGATGTTCGGACCGTCTTCGAGTCACACATGAAGGACATCAGTTTCGACGTGCCAGAATTTGCGCACCGTCTTACGTGTTACGAGCTCAATATTGGTCTTACTCATTTGGCGTACAACACGGTCGTGAACGAACCAGACGAAAGAGTTCGTGTGGCGAAGCGGACCGAAGAAGTCTTGGCGCGACGTTCGTGAGCGTGCAGGCTCGAGCCGTTAGTCCGGGCCGCAGTTCGAGTTGGCGTGGTTCGAAGCACGACACTTGGAGAGATCCTTCGGCCCACACAAACTCCGTCAGGCGCCCGTCGGTCACCGTTACGCTTCGACTCATGGCTGCAAGTGCGTCAAACGGAGCTCTTGGCGAGATGTTGAACGATGAACTCACCTTCGACGCGACTACGACGAACGGACTCACGAATCACTTGCCGATGGCTCTCGTCGCAAAATCTGCCCTGGGCGCGGGACCGCAGGAACTCTCACGATTTGCCAACAAATACCGTCGGCGATTGACGGTGGTAGTTGAACCAAAAGAGCGACTCACGAGCGTCACCTGGGAACGCGCGATTGGCGAAACGGCCGCGTACCCCGAACTCGTTGACTACTTCAGTCGCGAAGTCGCTGGACACGGCATCGAGCAGGTACTTCGCGGCCATCTCGGTCGTCTCGTCGAGGGAGTCTCGGGCGCGGCCTTTCATGGGGTCATTCGCCTCGCCTACGCACTCGACGTCGAGGCGCCCCCACGAGTAAGTGCTGGTTTGGCCTATTTGGCGGCGTCCGCCATGACGCTCGGACCCCTAGAGGGCGGAGCGGTGATGAGTGACGATCCCGAGGAACTCCTACGGGAATTGGCGAAAGACCAACGTTGGCACTCCGTGACCGAGGCGAGAAAGATCAGCGAGCGAATGCGACACGTCGCCTCCAATGCAGCGTTCACCGACGTCGCGTCGTCATTGGTGATCGACGAGCAGACGCCTCGTCGATTGGCGGCGGCGGCACTCAAGGTCTACGCGAGCACGGACGACTTCACCGCATTGCACGGCGTGACGGGTCTCGAAGCGCTGTCGAAAGTACGTCGCTACGTGGAGGATGTGGAGCGATTCGACCGTTCCTCCTTCCAGGCCCTTGCGGCGGCGTACCTCAGCATTGGTGCACCCGTTGTCTGGTCGAATGACCAACTCGACGAAATTGCTGCGACGAAGCAACTTGACTACGCAATGGTGACAGCGAGGGCGGCGATGAGCGACGACGCGCACGTCGCCAAGATCGTGTTCACTGCGACACGCCTCCACGAAGAGTTGGGCGATCCACTGTACCGAGTCGTTGCTGAGCGGGCCGTTCGAAATGATGAGACGTTCGCCGAAGAAACGGGCGACCAATCGTTTGAGTGCTGAACGACCGTCCGCGTGACGTCACGCGAACGGAACTTCTGGCACACGTGCTCGGTGGCAAAGTACCGCAGATCGCTAGTCGAGAGCACGAGGTCGTTGACCGAGCCGCCCGCCCATTTCGCGCCTTCGAGCACTTGGAGGCTCCACACGCGTGACGGTCGTCCCAACTTCGTAACGAACGATGGCGTCTACGAGTGGATGGAGCCAGTAATAATTGCTGGATGGCACTTCTACCGGACCGTCTATCTAACGGCGACATTTATTTACGTCGTTGGCGACTTGAGATGGTCGACGAGATGCTCGAGGCCGTAGAGTCGAGCATCACCGAACTTCGACTCTGGATGCCCTGGGCGCAAGGCACGCCGAGTAGAGAAGAGACGGACAAGGTGTTGGAGAACGGTCGCGAACTCTTTGACACGAACAAGGAGTGGAACTACGCCGTCTTTGAGAATTCGTCGGGCGACCTCGTCGGTGCGGCAGGCCTCCACTACGACAAAGATCCCGAGTGTCCCGAGATTGGCTACTGGGTACGTACCGACCGGACCGGTCGTGGGTACGCGACTGCCGCCGCGCGAGTGCTCGTTGACGCGGCGTTTCACTACGTGCCCGAGGCGAAGCACGTGAAGATACGTATGGATCAAGCCAACCGCGCCAGTGCCTCAGTACCGCCGAAGTTGGGCTTTCGCCTTCTGGATGAAGAGAAGCGAACGCTTGAAGCAGGAGGCCACACCGGCAAGGGCTACGTCTGGGTACTTGATCGAGGCAATCCACTTACGTGAGGTGACCGGAGCGGAACTCACATGAAGGCGTCCCCGATGGAGAGGGAACGCTTCGCTATGACAGCCGACTAGCACTAGGCGGTGCCAGCGTTGCGGATTCGCCACGCCCACACGATGAGGACTGCCCCGATGACGAACACGACGGCGCCCAGCACCGCGTACACGCCATGGCCGCTCATACCTGAACCGTGCAGCACGTTCGTGCCTTGTGCGATCCATACGAGGCCGACGACGCACAACACGACACCAATGACACCGCGAACCCACATGGCTGACTCCGATCTCGTTGACGTCACATCAGATACTGCGAACCTAGTGTCGCGTGCCTCGTTGATATCAGTGAGGGTCGCTGGCGTCCACTTCCGGTTGCTCTTCTTTGAGCCAACTTCTGGCGTTCGCTTCGGGCCACTTTTCGCTCACTCGTCCAGTGAAGATCGATCGAAGAGACTCAGGGTGGGTCAGGGCCATGAAGACGTGACCGATGACCACCGCGAATATCGCGTAGGAGAACACGTCGTGGACGAAGGTCGCGCCGGAACGCCACGGCACCGGGAAGAATCGGAACCACTGCAGCATCGAGCCGGTGGCCAGCATCACGATGATGGCCGCGCCAATGAAGATGGCGTTGAGCTTCTGACCGGGATTGAACTTGTCGGCGTCGAGTGGCCACTTGCCCAGTGTCTTCATCCAGCGGATCTCGTGGCGCGTCCAGTAGTTGATGCGCCGCAGGTCGCGACGCATTTGACGACCCCAGGGTCCGAGCAGCGACACGATGATTGGCAGTGGCAGTGCGAGGCCGCTCCAGAGGTGGATCTGTTCGGTGGTGTGGCGCGGAAAGACGACGCCGAAAAAGGTTCCGAAGTAGAGCGGGATGGCCGTGAACATGAGCACGCCGAACAGTGTGGCGTTGGCCCAGTGGGCGCCGCGTTGGACGCGGTCAAAGCGCAGCAGGCGCGTCGCTGACTCTTTGGTGTGGGTGATGGTCACGAGCGCTACTCCAGACTCGGATCTGGGTTGGTCGGGCCGACCGTGCCGTCGAGCCAGCCGTTCACGGGGTAACCGTTCTGCTCCCAGAAGCCCGGTACCACGGTGTTGACGACACGGATCGCCGAGAGCCACTTCAACGACTTGTAGCCGAACATCGGCGCGACGTAGAGCCGCACCGGACCGCCGTGCTCGGTCGTGACCGGTGCGCCCAGCATTCGATAGGCCACGATGACGTCGGGTAAGTGGGCTTGGTCGAGCGTCAGGCTTTCGCTGTCCGCTCGGTCGTACGACTCGAAGGTCAGCGCGACCGCGCCGGGCTTGACGCCCACCGTCGCCAAGATGTCGGACAGTAGAACTCCTTCCCACTCGACGTCCGGTACACGCCATCCGGTCACGCATTGAAACGGCTTCTTGAACGACGTCGCGGGCATCGACTTGAGGTCGGCCAACGTGAAGGTCTTCGGACGGTCGACGAGTCCACTGACTTGGAGACGGTAGTCACGTTCAGCGACCTTCGGGAAGGCACCCGTGATGGAGTAGATCCGGAACCGGTCCCCGCCGGGCAAGAGACCGCCAAGGCCCGAGCCGAATGCGCTGCCGAGAAGGTTCTGGACGCTGTTGCCAAAGGCAATGCCGAGTGCGCCGAGAGCACTGAGGCCCAGGATGGTACGTCGCCCGACCGCTACTCGTTTGAGTGGCTCCCTCGGCGCCGGTTCACTGGTAGTGGTGACCATGACGTCAGTTCATTCCAGAGGCGCTGACGAAGCGCCCGACGAGAGGATGAGAAGGGCCACGACGGTCAGTGTCCGTCGTGTACGTCACGTTGCTTGGCGACATCGCGGCCCCTTTCCGATGAAGTGGTGTGGAGCACTCCCATACTGCCAGTGAATGGCCCGGCGTGAGACCGCAGGCGACGTAAGAAGTTACTGTTGCTCGGGAGAGAGACGGACCCGCGCGGCTTTGTCGCGAAAAGTGCGACGACCACCTCGGCGAGACCTATTTGGTGGACAAATCCTTACAGCAGCATTCGGGGTCCTTGCACACGCGGACACGAACCCCGCGGTCAACCGAGCAGCCACATTCTGCGCATTGAAACTCCATGGTTCCAGATCCTAGAGCCCTGCATCGCTCAACCACGACTGAGTAAACTTCGGTGGAGCAACGAGCTACCAGCTACAGAACCCCTGCGGCGATGATGGCACCCTCCAGGATCAACACGCCGCCGCCGAGCTCAGTGCTCCAATTCTCGACCAAGGAGCCCTGACGACTCCTCATCTCAAGTCCCGCGAGGGACATCGCCACACCAGATGACGCTGAAGCGCTACTTTGGGTCGTCATTGATCAATCCATGAACGAAAGGTTCGACGTGTGGCTCGTGGCGCGTCACGTTTAGGTATGCGCGCACGAAACTCGAATGGGGCGGCCAAGAGCGTCTCTCTCGGCACTATTGCGCGTGAGTGGACCCGACTCGGATGTATCGGGTTTGGCGGCCCGCCGACACACATCGCGCTGCTGCGCAAGATGTGCGTCGATGAGCGGCACTGGTTGGGGGCCGAGGAATTCGAAGATGGTATTGCCGCGACAAACTTGTTACCCGGTCCAGCCTCCACTCAACTGGCGATCTTTTGTGCCTGGCGACTGAGGGGAACGGTGGGCGGAATCATCGGAGGCGTCTGTTTCATCGTTCCGGGCCTCATCTTGATTCTCGCGCTCTCAGTTCTCTTTCTCGCGCACCATCCCGCGGCGTGGGTACTCGGCACCGCGGCCGGTGCCGGCGCGGCGGTGCCCGCGGTGGCGCTCAGCGCTGCGTGGACGCTCGTGCCGTCAAGTCGGGAACGAATGGGTGCGAAAACGACTGAGCGAGCTCGCTGGTTTGTCTACGCCATTGTCGGAGCGGGCGCCGCGGCCACGGTGGGTCCGTACCTCGTGGCTGTCCTCGTGGCCTGTGGACTCGTGGAGATAATGATTCGCCAACGCGGACAACCCACCTCGCGCCACTCGGCGAGGGCGTTCTTCCCGGGCGTCATCGCTCACGTGGGTGCCATGGGTGGAGTCGGGGGTCTGGCGTGGGTGGCGTTCAAAGTCGGCGCGCTCTCCTACGGGGGTGGCTTCGTCATCGTGCCACTCATGCAACACGACGCCGTGTCGACGTACCACTGGATGACCGCGGCGCAATTTCTCAATGCGGTTGCTCTGGGTCAAATTACGCCGGGACCAGTTGTCCAAACCGTGGCCGTCATCGGCTACGCCGCGGCCGGATTGGGTGGTGGTCTGTTGGCTGCACTCATTGCGTTTGGCCCGTCGTTCCTCTTCGTTCTCCTCGGCGGATCGCGATTCGACAAGATTCGCTCGAACATCTCGATTCGTTCGTTCCTCAGCGGCGCCGGACCGACCGTCATTGGCGCAATTGCAGGGTCCTCAATACCTCTTGGTCTAGCTCTTCAGTTTCTCTGGCAGATACCGGTCCTCGCCGGCGTCGCCGTATGGTTCTTCGTACTGCGACGCGGCGTCGTGAGTGGTTTGTTGCTCGCCGGCGCCGTCGGACTGGTGGTGGCACTGATTGGGGTGCGAGTTTGACGTTGGCGAGTCGCCACGTCAACCTCGTTCACGTGGGCACCGCCTCTAGCGGGCCGTCGCATCTTCCGTCGGGGTATTTTGGGCCCGAAACTTTAGACTTGAGCACGTGAGCGATCGTCCGCCAAATTCCTTTCATCGTGCCGAGCATTGGGAGACGGTCTACGTTGAAAAGGATCCGCTGTCGCTGAGTTGGTATCAAGAGGAGCCCACTCTTTCGCTGGGGCTTTTCGATGCGCTCGGCATTGGACCGGCATCGGCGGCCATCGATGTCGGGGGAGGGGAATCACATCTCGTCGATCGGCTGCTCGCACGGGGTTTCACCGACGTCACCGTCCTTGACATCGCTCATTCGGCGATTGGCGCGAGCCAGCAGAGAATAGGTTCAAGTCCACGGGTGGCGTGGATCGTCGACGACCTCCTGACGTGGCAACCGCAGCGGCGATTTGCGCTCTGGCACGACCGCGCCGTCTTTCACTTTCTCGCTGGGCCCGAGATCGATGCCTACCGCGAACTACTCGATCGCGCTCTCTCACCACAGGGCGCCGTGATACTCGCCACCTTCGCTCCGGATGGTCCCGAGTACTGCTCGGGACTCCGGGTCAGTCGCTACGGCGTTGACGATCTTGTCGACGTCCTCGGCGCGAAGTTCAATGTCGTGGCGCAGAAAAGTGAACACCACGAGACGCCGCAAGGTGCAACGCAGTCCTTCACGTGGGTTGCGGCCCGGCGGCGCGCGTGATCGTCCTGGCCCTAGAGCGCCGGAAACTTGACGCCTTTGTCCCCAGTCTTTCGCTGCAGTGGCGAGAACTCGTCGGTGGTGATGCTCGCGACTTGATCAATGCCGGCGCCCTTGCACGAAAGCAGCCCCGAGCCGCCCCACGTGGCACGGTGTGTTCTATACCACCGGGGGGTATAGTCCAGGGTTAGGAAAGGACGTGCCGTGACCAAGCCCGCGTACATCGACCAAAAGACCGCCATTCAGAGACGACTGAAGCGCATCGAGGGTCAGGTCCGTGGACTTGAGCGCATGGTCGACGACGACCAGTACTGCATCAACATCCTCGATCAGATCTCGGCGACGACGCGCGCCCTGCAGGCAGTAGCGATGAATTTGCTCGATGATCACCTCTCGCACTGTGTGTCCGAAGCGTTGCTCGAGGGCGGCCCGAGCGCGGACGCCAAGATCAAAGAAGCCCAGGAGGCCATCCGAAGACTGGTGCGATCGTGAATCGAAGGGGCGCTCCACTTGAGGTTGAACGGCTCGTGAGTAGACGAAGCGTCTCGTCGAGTACGTCAACGCTGGCTCGCGCGACGTGGCACCACGTCAGCGCTTGCGACGTCGCTCCCTCTCGCTGCCAGGGCGTTGTGTGGAGGTGAGAAGTGCACGCTGACCTGCTCGCAACGTTCAGCGTCACGCGTTTCTTCGACGACGTGGGGCGCAGCCTGCGTGAAGGCTTTTTCATGTTCTGGGAGACACTCTGGGCCCTCGTGCTCGGCTTCACCCTCTCGGGATTCGTCCAAGCGTTCATCTCCAAGGAACAGATGCAGGCCAAGTTGGGCGACCATCGTCCCGCCGCGCTCGGGCGCGCCGCCGGCTACGGCACCGTGTCGTCGAGTTGTTCCTACGCCGCGACCGCGATGGCGAAGTCCCTCTTCGTGAAGGGCGCGGACTTCGTGTCGGCGATGATCTTCATGATCGCTTCGACCAACCTCGTCGTAGAGCTCGGCATCGTGATGCTCGTGCTCCTCGGCTGGCAGTTCATGGTCGCCGAGTTCGTGGGTGGTCCGATCATGATCGTCCTCTTCGCACTTGCGGCCGGCTTCGTCTTCAGGGGACCCCTCGTCGATGCCGCGCGTCGCCGACTCACCCACCAAGGTGCGAGTGGACACGACCACGACGCGATGTCGGGCGTGTCCATGGAAGAGCAGATGGAGCTCGACCAGACGTCGTGGTCAACGAAACTCCGTTCGCCGGCGGCCTGGTCCGACGCGTCGAGCTACGCGGTGGCCGACGTCACGATGTTGCGTCGCGAACTGGTCGTTGGTTACACGGTGGCCGGCTTCTTGGCGGCCCTCGTCCCGACGCACGTCTGGAACACACTCTTCATCCACGGTCACGGCTTCTGGACCAGTCTCGAGAACGCCCTCGTCGGTCCGCTCGTCGCCGTCATCAGCTGGGTCTGTTCGATTGGCAACGTACCGCTCGCCGCGGCGCTCTGGTCGGGCGGGATCAGTTTCGGCGGCGTGATCGCGTTCATCTTCGCCGACCTCATCGCGATGCCCCTCCTCCTCATCTACCGCAAGTACTACGGACCGAAGCTCACCGTCCGACTGGTGGGCCTCTTTTACGTCGTGATGGCTATCGCCGGTCTCTTGACCGAGGGCATCTTCCAGCTCTTTCACGCGGTGCCCACGACGCGTCATTTGGCGGTGACGTCGGCGCATTTCCAGTGGAACTACACGACGTTTCTGAACATTCTCTTTCTCGTCGTTGCCGCCGTGGTGTGGTGGCTCGCTGGTCAACAGAAGCGCTTGGGCGGGGGACAGGGTTACGCGATCGACCCGGTCTGCGGGATGCAGATCCACAAGGAGAGCGCGCCCGCGCGGGCATCGGTCGGCACCGACGACTACTACTTCTGCTCGGACCGCTGTCGTGAGCGCTTCGACTCGCAGCCCGAGAAGTACACCTCGGACCGGCCAAACATGGGCACCATGGGCGCCATGGCTGGAATGGGCGACATGCATGGCGTTGACGCGCAAGGCGCTCCACGCGCCAGTGCGATCGATCCCGTCTGTGGCATGACGGTCGATCCGGCCAGCGCCGCCGCGCGTCGAACCTACGATGGCGTTGACTACTGGTTCTGTAATCCGGGTTGTGCCGAGACCTTCGACGCCGACCCCGGCCACTACGTCGGCGGTCACCCGGAGTCCGAGCACCACATGCCATAGGTTGGTCTCGGGAGTACGCGACGCGAGCGAGGAGGATCACGTGGGCATCTACACAGGCCACGTTCTGCCGCGACTGCAAGACCGGGTCATGAAGCGTAAGGAAACGCTCGAGGTCCGTCGCCGGGTCTGTGCGGGACTCTCGGGCGACGTCGTCGAGGTGGGATTCGGCACGGGACTGAACGTTCCCCACTATCCGCTCGACGTGAAAAGAGTCTTAGCCGTCGAGCCTTCTCGCGTCTGCATGAAGATTGCCAAAGAACGCATCGCGCACTCGAACGCGCCCGTCGAGTTGGCTGGCTTGACGGGCGAGCACCTGGACCTCGCGTCGGACACGTTCGACGCCGTCCTCTCGACGTGGACGTTGTGCACGATCCCCAATCTCGAGGCGGCACTCGAAGAGATGCGCCGCGTATTGAAGCCCGGGGGCACGTTGCACTTCGTGGAACACGGTCACGCGCCCGACGCTGGAACCGCGCGCTGGCAGCGGCTCTTGGAGCCACTCAACAAGAGACTCGCCGGCGGGTGTCACCTGACCCGCAATATCCCGGAGTGCCTCGAGCGGGCCGGTTTCCGGATCGATCACCTCGACACGTACTACTTCGAGGGCGAGCCGAAGCCCTTTGGTTACACCTTCGAAGGCCGAGCGTCGAGGTCTTAGGGTCACGGCTACCGTTTCGTCCTGCGCGCTCGCGTCGTCAGCAAAAAATCTAGGACGGACTGACGACGCGCCGCTACTGTAAGTCGGGACGACGAGTATCCGCGACGCGGAGGAGGCATCCATGAGTGGTGTTCGAGTACTGGTGGGCACGAAAAAAGGTGCGTTCGTTCTTACGTCTGATGGTCAGCGCAAAAACTGGACCGTCAACGGGCCCTTCTTCGAGGGCTGGGAGATGTACCACCTCAAGGGCTCACCCGTGGACCCGAATCGAATCTACGCGTCGCAGTCGACGGGTTGGTTCGGTCAACTCATGCAACGTTCCGACGACGGCGGCGTGACCTGGGCGCCGGTCGGTAACCAGTTCCAGTACGACGGCGTGCCCGGCACGCACCAGTGGTACGACGGCACGCCCCACCCGTGGGAGTTCGCTCGGGTCTGGCACCTCGAGCCGTCGCTCACCGATCCCGATACCGTCCTCGCCGGCGTCGAGGACGCGGCGCTGTTCCAGACGACCGACGGCGGCACGAGTTGGGCGGAGTTGTCGGGACTTCGCAACACCGATTCGGGCTCGTCCTGGCAACCCGGCGCCGGCGGCATGTGCCTCCACACCATTCTCGTCAGTCCCAACGATCCCAAGAGGATCTTCATCGCCATCTCGTCGGCCGGTGTCTTTCGCACCGACGACGGCGGCAAGACCTGGACGCCCAAGAACAAGGGCCTGCACTCCGAGGGCATCCCCGACGGCGACGCCGAGGTCGGACACTGCGTGCACCGCATCGCCTTGCACCCGTCGCGTCCCGACACGTTGTTCATGCAGAAGCACTGGGACGTGATGCGAAGTGACAACGCCGGTGATTCGTGGACGGAGATCAGTGGCAACTTGCCTACCGACTTCGGCTTCGTCATCGACGTGCACGCCCACGAACCCGAGACCGTCTACGTCGTGCCGATTACGAGTGATTCCGTCCACTTCCCGCCGGACGGAAAGCTCCGCGTCTACCGCAGTACTACCGGCGGCAACGAGTGGGAGCCCCTCACGAAGGGTCTGCCGCAGGCCAACTGTTACGTCGACGTACTGCGCGACGCCATGGCCGTCGACGCACTGGACTCCTGTGGTGTGTACTTCGGCACCACCGGGGGACAGGTCTACGCGTCGTCGAACGCCGGCGACAGTTGGGAGCCGATCGTGCGCGACCTACCCGCCGTGCTGTCGGTCGAAGTCCAGACCTTGGCATGATCCGGGTCGTCCTCCCGGCCCACCTGAAGACCCTCATCAATGACCGCCGGGAACTCAAACTCGAGGTGAAGGGTGACGTCACGCAACGTTCGGTAGTCGACGCGCTCGAGACGCGCTTTCCAGTGTTGCTCGGCACCATTCGTGACCCGGTCACGCAGAAGCGTCGATCGTTCGTGCGCTTCTTCGCGTGCGAGGAGGACCTGTCCCACGAATCTCCCGACGCGCCACTGCCCGAGGCCGTGGTGTCGGGCCAGGAAGTCTTCTTCATCGTGGGGGCCATGGCGGGCGGCTGACGGTCGCAAAGGAATTTCTCCATCACCTACGCTCAAGCAATGGACTTCGCGGCCAAGATCCTCATCGTCTCGGACTCGGCGTCGTCCGGTGAGCGTGAGGACGTGGCGGGTCCTCTGTTGACGACGCAGTTGCGCGACGCGGGGTTCGACGTCGTGGAGTGCCGCGTCGTGCACGACGGCGTGGAATCGGTGGCGAGAGCCTTACGCTCGCAGATGGCGGACTTCGCTGGACTGATCGTCACGTCGGGGGGCACGGGATTTTCGCCGCGCGATCTCACCCCTGAGGGCACCTTGGACGTCCTCGAGCGTGAAGCACCGGGACTCAGTGAAGCGATGCGCTCGGTCAACCCGCTCGGACGACTGTCGCGCGGCGTGGCCGGCACAGCGGGTCGAAGTCTGATCGTCAACTGTCCCGGGTCACCGAAGGGCGCCGTCGAGTGCCTCGGCGCCGTGTTGGACGTTCTTCCCCACGCGTTGGCGCTTCTCCTCGAAGAAAGCGCGCCTCACCCGCCCGAGATCGGCGGCAGTACGGCGACCTCGTCGTAGGACCCGACGGCGGCGTCGCGGTCCGCGGCCTCGCCGTTCAGCCAGACCTGGCTGACGTCGAGGATCTCTTCAAACTTCTCGCCGTACTTGGTGACGGCGGCGCGAAGGACGTCGTCGAGCGTTGAACCTTCGACGAGGTCGTTGCGTACACCGGCCGCCTCGCGCGCGGGACCGAGGAGAAGGAGTCGCGCCACGTCAGACGCCGTTCAAGTGCGTGGCGTCGAGGATCGTCGCTGGCACCATCGCTCCCACGTCCAGACCGTCGCCGTCGGGCACCATCGCGAGGGCGTTGGACTGGGCGATCGCGCTCAAGAGGTGTGACGCTTGGCGCGCGACGTGCTCGACGTGGATGCGCCCATCGTCGTGGACTTTCGCCATCACGTGCACGAGGTGGAGCTTCCCGTCGCGACGTCGGGGCAGCGGACAGTCGAGGACCATGCTGATCGTTGGACGGTCGAGCTCCGCGTAGCCCGCGAGCAGGCGCAGCGCGGGACGAACGAAGAGTTCAAAGCCCACGAGGGTGGAGACGGGATTACCCGCCAGGCCGAAGAACGGCGTGCCAGAGGGATCGACGCCGAAGGCGAACGGTTTGCCGGGGCGAATCGCCACCTGCATGGAACGTGCGTTCTCGCCGCACAGTTCCGCGAGGACGGATTTGACGAAGTCGGCGTCGCCCACACTGACGCCTCCCGTCGAGATGATGGCATCGCACTCGTGCGTCCCTCGTTGGAAGGCCCGCGTGATCTCCGCGGCGGTGTCGCCGACCGTGCCGAGGTCGACGGGCGTGAAGCCTGACTGTTGCAGGGAGGCCAAGAGAGAAGGTCGGTTCGAGTCCCGGATCTTTCCTGGGGCCAACGGGCCATCAGCGTTTGAGAGTTCGTTGCCCGTCGACAGCACGCCGACGCGCGGACGCGGGTGGACGAGGAGCGACGTCACGCCTTGACTGGCTAGAACGCCCAGGAGGGCCGGACCGACGTCGCTGCCCGGTTCGAGGAGACCTTGACCGACCGTCACGTCCTCGCCGACGAGTCGCACGAACTCGCCCGGACGAGCGGCGCGATGAATGAGCACGGTCGCGCCGTCGGGGTCCACCGTCGCCTCTTCGCGCATGCAGACGCTGTCGGCTCCCTCGGGTATCGGTGCCCCGGTCATGATGCGCATGGCCTCGCCTTCGCCCACTTGGGTAGAGGCGAGGTCGCCGGCGAAGATCGCGTCCGTGATCCAAAGGCGAACGGATCCGCCTTCGGTGTCGATGGCCCTGAGGGCGAAGCCGTCCATCGCCGAGTTCGCGAACCGTGGTGACGGCTCGCGGGCCGTCACTCCCTCGGCCGCCACGCAGCCGAGCGACTGCTCGAGCGTGAGTGTGGTGGGAGCAAGGGGCGCAAGACCGTGCAGCACGAACTGACGAGCCTCCGCGAGTGAGATCATCGCCACGCTGGCCCCCGCCGCAGCGTCGTTGCGTTCTTCATCGGTCCCGGGCATTCACGATGGGCGACGAGTCGTCGCTCCACGCTGAGCCGCCCTCCCATACCTCGCGCTTCCACATGGGAACGGTCACTTTCAAGGTGTCGATGCAGTACCGCGCGGCGTCGAACGCGTCGTCGCGGTGCGGTGACGACACGGCGACGACGACGGTGGGTTCTGAGAGTTCGACCCGACCGGACCGGTGGTGGAGAGCGACGGCCTCGAGCGAGGGCCAACGTACGCGTGCTTCATCGATCACCTCACTCATGCGACGTTCGGCCAACTCGGTACTGGTTTCGTATTCGAGGGCGATCACGTTCTCTCGGGCCGCCGAATGGTCGCGGACGACGCCACTGAAGGTGACGACCGCGCCGCAGTTTGGTCGCGTGGCCCACTGGGCCAGGGCGTCGAGCGAAAGGCGCTCGGACGTGACCAAAACCCAGTTTGACGTTGGCGTGGACGACATTCGCCTCATCCTAACGGGCGGACTTCTTCGCCCGTTTGACGCGATGATGTCGCCGAGTCGCAGATTTCTGAACGTCGCTCGTCTCGACGGTTGGTGTTTGAGCGTCGTTCGTTCGTTGGATTCTCGTGGGTCGTCGACGCGTCCGTGACGAGAACGTGGGTCCATGCTCGACACGCAGATACGGTGACATTGACGAGTAGGCGAGGCGTTCACGTGGCTTTTCGTGCGATGTTACTGTAAGTGCATAGCCAGGGAGGCCGGATCGTGGCGACGCTTTCAGTGCATCGAGGAACTTCTCGGCGAGGGCACTCGTGGCGTCGCGTGCGCGCGGTAGCCGTGTCGGCACTGATGGTGGCGGTTGTGCTGCTCGGACCCTCGAGCAGCGCTCGAGCGAGTGCGACGGGTCGTTCGAAGCCGTCAGGGACCGTCGACGTGCTCTACGCCGGATCGTTGCTCGACGTGATGCAACGACAGATCGGCCCCGCGTTTCACAAGGCCACCGGCTACACCGTGAGCGGCTTCTCGAACGGGTCGAGCGCGCTAGCGACCGAGATCAAGGGCGGGACGCAGGTGGGCGACGTGTTCATCAGCGCCTCGCCGAGCGCGGACGCGGCGCTGCAGGGGAGCGCCAACGGTGATTGGGTCTCGAAGTACGAGGAGTTCGGCACGTCGTCGCTCGTGTTGGGCTACAACCCGTCGTCGAAGTACGCCAAAGACCTCCAGACGAAGCCGTGGTACAACGTCGTGGACTTGCCGAACTTCTTGCTCGGTCGAACCGACCCGGCGACCGACCCGAAAGGTATCCTCGCGGTCGACGCGTTGACGGGCGTCGCTCTTAGTTACGACATTCCGAGACTGAACGCGCTCGCGACCTCGACGTCGAACGTCTACGCCGAGACGGCGCTCGTGGGTGAGTTGCAAGCGGGTCAGCTCGACGCCGGGTTCTTCTACGCGGTCGAAGCGGTGGCCGCGCACTTGAAGACCGCGCCGTTGTCCGGTACGAAGTTGGCCGCGGGGTACACGCTCACGATTCTGAATCGGGCCCCCCACAAGAGCGCGGCGAGGGCCTTCGTGAAGTTCCTCCTCGGTGCCACGGGTCAAAGGATCTTGAAGAAGAACGGCGTCACGCCGATGGTCCCGCCCATTCTCTCCAGCGGCTCTTCAAGTTTGACGACCACCACAACGGCCGCGCCCACCACGACGACGTCGTGACCGCGTCGAGGACCGTGAAGAGTCCAGTTGTCTGGTTGGGCGGCGTGATCGTCGTCTACTTGGGCTATCCCCTGGCGGCGTTCGCCGTGCGTTTCGTGACGTCGCCCCAGCGTGGTTTTCACGTGCCGGGCCTCTTCCCGGCGCTGTGGGTCTCGGTGATCGGCGCCACCATCTCGCTCGCCCTCGCCACGCTGTTCGGCGTGCCCTTGGCGTTCTTGCTGACTCGTTCGAGGGGACGGTTGATGGCCCTCGTGGGGCTGGTCGTCCAGGTTCCGCTGGCGCTGCCACCACTCATGAGTGGGATCGTGCTCGTGTACATCGTCGGGCCGTACACCTTCTTGGGCCGCCTCTTCGGCGAGCACCTCACGGATTCCATGGTCGGGGTCGTGATCGCGATGACGTTCGTATCGTCGCCGTTCTTGATCGTGGCCGCGCGCGCCGGCTTCGCCTCGATCGATCAGGGACTGCTGGACGTCGCGGCGACGCTCGGACACTCCGAGGCGTCGCGGTTCTTGCGCGTCGCAGTGCCGAGCGCGGGTCACGGAATTCGAGCGGGCATGCTGCTGACCTGGTTGCGAGCCTTTGGCGAGTACGGTGCCGTCGTCATCCTCGCTTACAACCCCGCGTCACTGCCGATCTACACGTACAACCAATTCAGCGGTCGGGGACTGCCCACGACGTTGGCGCCGACCGCGTTGGCCCTCGGCGTCGCGATCGTCGTCGTGTTGCTCAGCCGCGCGAGACTTCCTTCGTCGCGCGCGACAGCGCCCGCGACGAAGCGTGCGCCCGCGGTGGTGCGTTCCCAGCCCGTTCGTTTCGCGCTCGATCACCATCTCGGTTCCTTTCACCTCGAGATGGTCCACGACTCGAACGCGCGCCACCTCGGCGTGCTCGGCCCCTCGGGATCGGGCAAGTCGGCGTTACTGCGGTGCTTGGCCGGCCTCTACGGCTCGTCGCCCGGACCCGTCTGGTACGGCGACGAGTCGATCGGTGACGTCGTGGTCGAACGTCGAGGCGTTGGCTACGTGTCCCAGGGCTTCGCCCTCTACCCCCACCTCTCGGTATGGCGCCAATTGCTGTTCGCGAAGGGCGCGACACCCGAACTGGCCGCGTACTGGCTCGAGCATCTTCATCTCGACGGCCTCGAGCGTCGATTACCGTCCGAACTCTCGGGTGGCGAGCGCCAACGCGTGGGCTTGGCGCAAGTGCTCTGTCGATCGCCGAAGGTGCTCTTGCTCGATGAGCCGTTCTCCGCGCTCGACGTGCCGGTGCGTCTCGAGCTTCGTCGCGAACTTCGCCGACTGCAGCGTGAGACTGGCCTCGCCACCGTGCTGGTGACGCACGACCCGGAAGAAGCCGCGTTCCTCTCGGACGAGTTGATGGTGATTGCCGACGGACGAGTGTTGCAATCGGGAACGAGTCGTTCCGTCTTCTCTCGACCGGTGTCGGCGAAAGTGGCGACGTTGGTGGGCGTCGAGAACTTGAATCTGGCGAGAGTCGCGACGTCGGTGTCGCTCGAGATCGAAGGAACACCGGTCGCCATCAACGCCACCGATCTCGCGCCTGGTACCTCGGTGCTCTGGAGCATTCGACCCGAACGTGTCTCGGTCTCGAGTGACGTCACGGCGAGCGCACCTCGCGCGGTACTGCGAGGGACCGTCAGTGACGTCGCGGACACTGGTACGGCGTACGACCTCTTCATCAGCGTGGGTAATGATTTGGAAATCCACGCCCGTACGTGGGGCGCACTCGAGGTTGACGTGGGATCGCGCTGTCAAGTTACGCTCGACCCGGAGGCAATATCTCTGTGGGCTGTACCGACGACTCCCTAGGGCGGCGCCGCGGTGCGCAGTTGTGCGTCGGACGCGAAACTCGGTCCTAAAACTTGTCCGGTATCTCCACGCTCACGTTGGTTGCTTTCACCACCGCGTCGACGACGACGCCGGGTACCAGGCCCAGTTCGTCGACCGCTTCGCGCGTGATGAGAGAGACGAAACGATGCGGGCCCGCCTGTATCTCGACCTGCGCGACGACCTTGTCCTTCACGACGTTGGTCACGATGCCGACGAAGCGGTTGCGCGCCGATTGGGCTCGGGGACTCTTCGGCGCCTGCGGGCTGGCCGTGGCGATGGCCGCTTTGGCGAGGTCCACGCCTTCGAAGTAGCGCTTTCCGTCACTGTCGAGCGTCGACTTGATGCGACCCGCGTCGGCCCATCGACGAATGGTGTCGGCGCTCACCCCGAGGAGCTCAGCGGCCTGGGCGGCGCGGTACTTCACTGACTCAGCCGCCGATCATGGACATCGAACGCGTGGGGCGCAGGAATCCCGGTTCGTTGATGGCGTGCCCGGGGAACTTCTCCCAGACGGCCTTTCGCAGCATGAGAGCGATCTCGTCGTCACTACCGCCGTCGCGCATCAGATCGCGCAGCGAGAACTCGTTGTCGGAGAAGAGGCAGTTTCTTATCGCACCATCGGCCGTCAAGCGAAGTCGGTTGCAGGTGCCGCAGAACGGTTGGGTCACGCTCGAGATGAGCCCGATCTCTCCTTGACCGTCCTCGAACTCGAAACGCTCAGCCGGCGCTGAGCCGCCGACGTCGATGGCACGGAGTGGCCAGACCGCGTCGATCCGTTCAAAGATCTCGCGTCCGGGGACCAGCTGGGACTTGTCCCAGTGCCCCTGGGCGTCGAGGGGCATGAACTCGATGAAGCGAACGACGCGCTTCGTGTCACGGGCAAACGAGGCGAAGTCCAGGATCTCGTCCTCGTTCTCTCCGCGCAGAATGACGACGTTGATCTTCAGCGGCGAGAGTCCCGCGCCCTCAACGGCCTCCATCGCGCGCAGCACAGTATCGAGATTCCCTCGGCGACGAATCGCGCTGAAGCGCTCTTCGCGTAGTGAGTCGCAACTGATGTTCACGCGCGTCAGTCCGGCGTCGGCGAGGGACTGAATCACTGGCGACAGCAACATTCCGTTCGTCGTCATCGCGAGGTCCCTGAAGCCGATGGTCGACAGACGCGACACGAGCGAGACCAAGTCTTTTCGCACCAGTGGCTCGCCGCCGGTGAGTCGCAGTGACGTCACGCCCATCTCGTAGGCGACGCTGGCGACGCGTTCAATCTCCTCGAAGGTGAGGAGGGCGTCGCGAGGCTGGAACGTCATGCCCACTTCAGGCATGCAGTACACGCAGCGCAGGTTGCAGCGGTCCGTCACGGATATCCGAAGGTCGTCGTGGACCCTCGCGTAGCGGTCAACGAGAGGTCCCTCGAGGGGCATCAAGAGGAGGGGATCGTCAATGCGAGATCTGAGTTCAGCGTCGCCCTCGCGCGGGTGCGGTCGTACCGAAACCGGCACGGCAGGCGAGCCCTGGGCGAGACGGACGGGTTGGGCGGATCCGGCGTCGAAGCTCGCCGTCGCGATCGGGGATTCAGAGTCGGCCACTGCAGACCATGCTAACGGTGGCCTGCGTGAGGGCGCGGTGCGCTGAAACCGTCGTGTAACGGCCAGCCGCGTTGACTCTCGGCCCACGATGAACTCGCTGCGAGTATCCGAACAGTGTCAAGTGTTTGGATTCTCCACGAGACGCCCCCAGGTTCCCGACTTCCCGCCCTCCTTCTTTAGGAGAACGAGGTCGTCGATCCGGGCATTCGGATCGGTCGTCTGCAGCGAGTCCATGATGCTGAGGGCGGCGAAAGCGCAGGCGACCAGTGCTTCCATCTCCACGCCGGTTCGTTGCGTAGCGCTCACCGTCGCGGTGACTTCGATCCCACCGGCGTACGCGTGGAGTTGGACGTCGACGTCGTTGAGGTTGAGGGAGTGGCACAGGGGGATGAGATCCGACGTCCTCTTCGCGGCGTGCACGCCCGCCACTCGTGCGGCGTGCAAGGGGTCGATACCGTCGGTCCAGGGCTCGAGTGCGTCGACGTCCGCAGCGGTAACGACCAGACAGCGAGCCATCGCCTGGCGCTTGGTCGGACGTTTGTTCGTGACGTCGACCATCCGCAGCTTGCCGGCGGCGTCGATGTGCGAGAACGAGCTCTCCGTCACTTCTGCCTCCTCTTCATCGTCGGATCGTGCGTTGTAGGTCAACTTCGTACTTGCGTCCAGGCGACAACGTGGCACCAAGAAACGTCGTCGTCGGAGTGACCAATTATTGCCAACAGTATTCGACGACGCCCGACGATCACGGACAAGTCTGCCACCGGATGGACTCGTCGCTTCGCGTTGACATTCACTCTCCAACGCCCGAAGGTCCCTTCTGCGTTACGGTGAAACCAAGCGCTACGAGTACCAGCAGATCTACATTCCCATCGCCAAGAAAGGTTGGCGCCAACTTGGCAGCGCGTTGGAGGAACTTCCAACTGAGGGTTGAGAACTCTTCATGGCCGTGCTAATTACGTCGGTCGCCGGATTCTTCCCCTGGTACGTCGGCAGTCGCACGTCCGCGATCGTCCACTACTTTCGTAGGCCCGTGGTCGAACCACGGTAGTCAGACACCTCGACGTGACGTCGCGTTTCGCAACGACGTGGCGACCAGGCGTGCTGTCCTTAAGCGCTGATGACCTTTGGGTTGAAGCCGATGAACAGACCGGTGGCGACGACGCCGGGGATCGACCGCAACGTCGAATCGAGTGCTGGTTGGACGTCCGCGAACTTGACGTCGAGTATGAGATTGCCCTTCTCGGTGATCACCGGACCGTCCTTTGGCACCGCCGGCCGAAGTTCAAGGCGCTCGATCGCGTAGGTATCAAGGAGCAGTGAGCGAACAAGGTTGAGCGACTCGGGGACTATCTCGAGGGGCACCGAGGCGTTCTCGCCGAGTCGAGCGACGATTTTGGATCTGTCGACGACGACGTAGCGCTCGGGTGAACTGCTCATGACTAGTCGCTCGCGGAGCATGGCGCCCCCACGCCCCTTGATCATGTTGAGCGCACCGTCAATTTCATCCGCGCCGTCAAACGACCAATCGGGTCGCCGTTGCAGCAGGCTTGACGTCTCGACGTTCAATTGGTGGCAGGTGATCTCCATCTCCAACGACGTCGTGATCGCCGTGAACCGCAGTCCGCGCTCGGCGGCGAGGTCCACCAGTGCGTAGAGCGTCAAGAGGCTCGTGGACCCACTGCCCACGCCAACGACGTCCGCATCGCGAAGTCGAATGGCCATCTCCTTGGCGACGTGCTCTTTGGCATCGGCGTTGGCAATGTCGTTGTTCTGCTCGTTCTGTCGGGTGCCTGACGTTGACCATTCCATGAGTGTCCTTCGAACCCCCTCGACGTAGACGTTACGGGAAGGAGGTCGCCGATGCTCTCCTGACGGCGCGTCGAACGCAGGCCAAGCCGGACGGGCCCCGTCGACCCGTGAGTCACTGCGCTACCATTCCAACGTGCGTTAATTCCTGAAGTTTCTCGATTGAACTTGTCCCTCGTTCTTGGAGATTTCAGATGCCGCTATCGCACTTTTCGAACTCATTGCACGCCACCTCCGCGATTCTTGCCGCGCGCACGCTGACGCATGATCGCGGTGGGCGAACCGTCCTTCTTGACGTGTCACTCACCGTTGGACCCCGTCGGTGCGTGGGGGTCATCGGGCCCAACGGCGTCGGTAAGTCCACGTTGCTCCAACTGCTCGCGGGTGATCTGACCCCCGACAGAGGAACCGTGACCGTCGACCCGCCAAGTGCGACGGTTGGCTACCTGGCCCAAGAACATGACCGCCGCGCGGACGAAACCGTTCGTGGCGCACTGTCTCGTCGGACGGGCGTCACGCTGGCGGAATCAGAGCTCGTCGCGGCGGCCAACGCCCTGGCGTCGAGCACTCGTGGTGCGGAGCTCCGCTACGACCTCGCGCTCACCCGCTTCGAGTCCCTCGGCGCGAGTAGTTTTGACGCCCGTCTCGAAACGGTGCTGGGCGAACTCGGCGTGGCGTCGACGGTGGACTGGAATGCCTCGACCTTGTCCGGCGGTCAAGAGGCCAAAGTCGCGCTCGCGGCGATCGAACTTTCACGCTTCGACATCGTGCTACTGGACGAACCCACGAACGACCTCGACTTCGCCGGGCTTGCCCGTCTGGAAGAGTGGGTCCGCCAACGCGAGGGCGGGACCGTCATCGTTTCGCACGACCGAGCATTCTTGGAACGTACGGTGACCGCAATCCTCGAGATCGACGAACATCACCACACGGCGACGGAGTACGGCGGCGGCTGGTCCGGTTACCACGCCGAGCGACTGAACGCCCTTCGCCTCGCTCGTGCAGCGTTCGACGAGTACCAACGCCAGAAGGAACAACTCGCGAACCGAGCGCAGCGTCAACGCCAGTGGTCGATTGACGGCGTGCGCAAGGAGATAAAGAATCCTCCCGACCATGACAAGGCGCAGCGCGATTTTCGCATCAACCGAACCGAGAAGCAGGCCCACAAGGCCCGCCAGAGCGAACGCGCGCTCGAAAATCGTGAAGTGGTGGAGAAGCCCTTCGAAGGTTGGGATCTACGATTCACGATCGACGAAGCGAAACGTGCCGGGGACGTCGTCGCGAGGATGAGTGACGTGGTCGTCGACCGTGCGACGTTTCGCTTGGGACCGATCAATTTGGAGATCTCGTGGGGTGACCGCATTGCGCTGACGGGAGATAACGGAGCCGGAAAGTCGACGCTGATCCAGACCATGCTCGGGACGCTCGACGTCACGAGTGGCAACCGATGGCTGGGACCGGGCGTCGTGGTTGGCGTACTTGATCAGGACCGTCGCACCCTGCAGGGTGATCACGACTTGGTGAGCTACGTGAGCGATCGCTGTGCTCTTACCTTGTCCGAGACCCGGTCGCTTCTGGCGAAATTTGGGCTCAGCGCCGCGCACGTCACTCGAACCGTACGGCTCCTATCGCCCGGGGAGCGAACACGAGCCGAACTCGCAATTTTCCAGGCGCAAGGCGTGAACTTTCTCATTCTCGATGAGCCCATCAACCACTTAGACCTCCCAGCGATTGAACAGCTTGAAGATGCGTTGAACGACTTCGGTGGGACGTTGCTCGTGACAACGCACGATCGTCGATTGCTCGAGAATGTTGAACTCACTCGAACCATCAAAATGGAGAGCGGCTCCACGTTTGAGTGACCACGAGTATGAATGCCTGGCGTTCACTCGGCATTGACAAGCTGGAATCAGTGTCGTCTGGTGAAATTCAGCCTGCCGAGAGAGTGTCGCGGACGCTGGAGCCAAGGTAGAACTCGGCAATCGCGCCAACGGTGTCCTGGTGTGTTCGCTCAAGTTAAGTTGATACGAGAATCCTCCTCCGCCAAGGGAAACGATGAGCAACTCTGATACTCGAGTTCAGGTGCTCCGGCGGCGTTGCTAGGGTGATGACCTGCGCGAACACCGTTGGACCGTTTGTCCATCGAATTTCGTGTCCACGACTGACCATTTGCTCGAGCGCGGCTCAGGCGAGTACTGAAGGAGGATCCAATTGCGAGACCGGGTATCAATTGAAGGAATGCAGATCGACGCGGACTTTTATCAGTTCGTGACGGACGAGGCACTTCCCGGTTCTGGCGTTGATGAGGATCGTTTTTGGCGGGGCCTCTCAAGCTTGCTCCATGATATGAGTGGTCGTAACCGCGAACTTTTGACTCGGCGCGACAAGCTGCAAGCCGAGATTGACACCTGGCATCGCGAACATCGTGATTCTCCTTGGCACGTCGCGGAATATCAAGCCTTCCTGGAGCACGTTGGTTACCTTGAACCGGAGTGTCCGGACACTGAGATCAGCGTCGTTGGTGTCGACGCTGAAATTGCGATGATCGCAGGCCCGCAACTCATCGTTCCCGTCACGAATGCCCGCTACGCCCTCAACGCTGCTAACGCTCGTTGGGGCTCGCTCTACGACGCGCTTTACGGCACCGATGCGCTGGGCGATCTTGCGACTCCTGGACCCTACGATCCGGCGCGAGGTGATCGGGTTATTGCGTGGGTCCGTGACTTTTTAGACGACGTCGTCCCGCTCAGCGTCGGCTCGCACCGCGATGTCACGGCGTACACGGTGGTGGACGGCGCCCTCCACGTTGATCTGGTAGGTGGTGGGACCAGTTTTCTCGGCGATCCAGCTTCTTTCGTGGGTTTCCAAGGAGAGGCAGCGACGCCATCGGCGATTCTGCTTCGCCACCATGGATTGCACATCGAATTCATTGTTGATCGATCACACCAAGTTGGTCGCACTGACCTGGCGGGTGTTGCAGATGTCGTCCTTGAGTCGGCCGTGACCGTCATCGTCGACTGTGAAGATTCCGTCGCCGCGGTTGACGCCGCCGACAAGATTGTCGTGTATCGAAACTGGCTTGGTCTCATGAAGGGCGACCTCACCGAGACGCTGACGAAGGACGGTAACACTTTCACGAGACGTTTAGCAATGGATCGAACGTTCACGTCGCCCGACGGCTCTTCGCTCATGCTTCCCGGACGGGCACTACTTCTCATACGCAACGTCGGTCACTTGATGACGACCGATGCAGTGCTCGATGGGGACGGCAACGAGGTCCCTGAGGGCCTCCTTGACGCCATGATTACAGTCCTCGCCGCGACGCACAACCTTCGACGACCAGCGAACGATCAGAACTCGCGTCACCAGTCGATTTACGTCGTCAAGCCAAAGATGCACGGTTCCGCCGAAGTCGCGTTCGCCAGTGACGTGTTCGGGCACGTCGAAGACGCCCTCGGCCTTCCTCGCGAGACCATAAAGATCGGCCTCATGGACGAGGAGCGTCGTACCAGCCTCAACCTTGGACAGTGCGTCAGTGCTGCTCCTTCGCGCATTGCCTTCATCAATACTGGATTCCTCGATCGAACGGGTGATGAGATTCATACCTCGATGGAGGCCGGGGCCATGGTGCCAAAGGGTGAGATGAGAGATCAACAGTGGTTCGACGCGTACGAGGATCGAAACGTCGATATCGGTTTGGCGTATGGATTTCGAGATCACGCTCAGATTGGCAAGGGCATGTGGGCGGCTCCCGACCTTATGGCAAAGATGTTGGCCGAAAAAATTGCTCATCCGCTCGCGGGCGCCAACTGCGCTTGGGTGCCCTCTCCGACGGCCGCCACGTTGCACGCGACGCACTATCACCGAGTCGACGTGCGTGAACGTCAAGACCAATTGGCCAGCCGTCGCCGACGGATTATTGACGAGATGTTGAATATTCCACTCGCGACGACGTCGTTGAGCGAAGCTGACGTCGCGAAGGAGTTGGAGAACAACGCGCAGGGTATTTTGGGATACGCGGTTCGCTGGATTGATCAGGGAATTGGTTGTTCGAAAGTGCCCGATATTCATGACGTCGCACTGATGGAGGATCGTGCGACGTGTCGAATCTCCTCACAACACATCGCCAACTGGCTTCGTCACGGCGTCGTTGATCGCGAGCAGGTTATGGCGACAATGAGGCGCATGGCGGCCAAGGTCGACGAACAAAATGAAGGCGATCCGAACTATACGCCGATGGCGCCAGATTTTGACGGTATTGCCTTTAAAGCAGCATGTGACTTGGTGTTGTTTGGGACATCGCAACCATCGGGATATACCGAGCCGATCCTGCACGCTCGCCGGAGAGAGTACAAACGGCTAGCGAGCGGAGGATCGTGACCATGATTGCTATCGGCCAAGCACGTCGGATCATCGCTTCAGTCTTCGAGCGGGGTTCGACACTTCGGCTCTAGCCTCTCTCGCCGCAGGACGCGGTTGTCAAGAACACGGCACGGGGACGATAACCTCTAGCGGTGTCTACCTCATGTCAACGTTGATGTCTCAAGCGCCGACGCCCGTACGCGGACTCTCGAATCTTCGTCACGAGTGCGAGACACCCGAACGCTCTCGGAGATCAAGAAACCGCCGTCGAATAGGGCACGCCCTTCAGCGTCGTTGATGTCCTGAACCATGTCACGTCGACGCCGTTTTGGCATACTCGCGATCTGTTGTACGAGCGTCTTCGTCGTCTTTATCGACAACACGATCGTCAACGTGGCTCTGCCTTCCATCGCGCGGGACTTCCACACGTCAATTTCGGGTCTGAAGTGGGTGGTCGACGGTTACACCCTGGTCCTCGCCAGTCTGCTCATGCTCTCGGGCTCGATGGCGGACCGGATTGGTCGGCGCAAGGTTTTCATCATGGGACTCTCTCTCTTCGCCTTGGGTTCACTGGCCTGCAGCCTGGCCCCCAGCCTTGGTTACCTCGTGTTCTTTCGAATGTTGCAGGGAATCGGGGGATCGATGCTGAACCCTGTCGCTATGTCCATCATTCGCAACACCTTCGACGACGATCGAGAGAGAGCTCGGGCCATCGGACTGTGGAGTGCCGTCGTCGGGATCGCGTTGGCCATGGGTCCGATCCTGGGTGGGCTGCTCGTGCACAGCGTTGGGTGGCAGGCGGTCTTCTGGGTGAACATTCCGATCGGTGTCGTCGGGATCGTGCTGAGCGCGATGTACATCACCGAGTCGAAGGCACCGCAGCCCCGAAGGCTCGACCCCGTGGGACAGTTCATCATCACCATCATTCTCGCGAGTACCACCTACGCGGTCATCGAAGGACCTGGGCGCGGCTGGAGCTCGGGCGAGATCCTTGGCTTGTTCGCGGTGGCCGGTGTTGGCCTGGTCGCTTTTATCCCGTACGAACTCCAACGACACGAGGCGCTGATAGATCTGCGCTTCTTCAGGAGCGTTCCTTTCTCGGGTGCGACGTTGATCGCCATTTCCGCGTACTTCGCCTTCGCCGGGTTCTTCTTCTTGAACACGCTGTACCTACAAGACGTTCGGAACCTCTCGGCCCTGGGCGCGGGAGTTGACACCTTACCGATGGCTGGCGCGATGGCGCTCTTCGCCTCCCTCTCGGGTCGGGTCGTGGCACGTTTCGGAGCGCGACCGTCGCTCGTGGTGGCGGGGATCGCAATGGGCTATGGAAGTTTCATGCTCACCACGCTGTCGCCCACCACGTCCTTCACTCGGCTGTTTGTTGCGTACGTCATCTTCGGCGTTGGTTTCGGCATGGTGAACGCCCCCATCACGAATACCGCCGTGTCGGGAATGCCGGCGAGTCAGGCCGGGGTCGCGTCGGCGGTGGCGTCGACGAGCAGACAGATCGGTCAGGTACTGGGCGTGGGCATCGTCGGGTCAGCCCTCGCCGCAGGATTCAGACGGTCAACCTTGGCCCAAAGCTTCACGGGCGCCACTCGCTCGGATTGGTGGTTGCTGAGCGCCTGTGGTGGTGCGGTACTCGTGATCGGACTCCTGAGCACGTCAACGTGGGCGTTGCGCACGGCGGACCGTTCGTCATTAGAACTCGAGATCGAGGAGGAAGGCTGGCTGCCTTCTAGCTCGTCATAACGTCCGCCGGACCCAAGAAGAGATGCGGCGTTCTCCGCCGTACTCCACTCTCCACCAGTTGGATCGGCTGACTAATTTTCCAGTTGCGCCTTGATAATTGCGTCAAGCGAAGCGGTGAGCGCCGTCGCCAGCCGGCTCTCCTGGCCGTAGAACCGCTGAGCAGGGAGTGGCACCGACACCGCGAACCAATTTTGGTTGGATGCCTGCAGCGCCATACCGATGGCGCAAATTCCAAGCGTGTGCTCCTCGCGGTCGTACGCAATACCCGTGCGGCGTACCTCGTCGAGCTCGATCTCTAGTGAGGTCAGATCGGGTTGCGTTGACGGTGTGAACCGCTCGAATCGTTCGGGCAGGAGCCTCTTTGTCGCGGCCGGACCCAGTGCGGCGAGGATGGCCTTGCCGGGAGCGGTGCAGTACAGCGGAAACGATATGCCAATTCCCGAGACGGCGCGTAGCCGACGCATGGCGATGACCTGGTTCACGAATGTCACCGACTGGCCGGTCAACTGTGAGAGGTCGACGGTCTCTCGTAGTTCACGACTCAGTTCTACGAGAAAAGGGTTTACGTCGAACTCGAAGTTCGAACGACTGGCTTCGGCGAGGCGCAGGAGGGTCGGTCCCAACTGATAGCCCGAGTCCGTCGAACGAACGTAGTCCTGTTTGCAGAGGGCGACCACAATCCGGTGGACCGTCGACCGCGACAACTTCGTCACTCGGGCAATTTGGGCCAGACTTAGTCCGTCGGGTGAGTCCCCCAGCGTGCCAAGGATGTTGGCGGCGCGCGCGATGACCTGGACGTCGACCGCGCGATTTACTTCCTTGGCCCCCTGGCCGGTGATGGCCCTCGTAATGGGCGTCGCGTCGGTAACGTCGGATTCCGACGTTCGTTCGACCGGATTATCTTGTGTCATGCGCTCCATCGTTCCACAATTCGAGACACATTGCTCCGAATGTCATGACAGATTATGGTGCGGCTGGTTGACACCGATCGAAAGAGGCGACCTTCGTTTGCTCCAGCCACGGGTCTCCCCGTCGCGAACTTAGTGATTCCGGGGTCCGGAAGTGGGCATGCCGTGAGGGCGTAAAGATCGAGCGGGGCGACGTCGGGACCGTTCGAGTTTTTTGATTTGACGGCGGCCACGTTACGCCGAGACCCGCATTTTGATGTGCCAGGACGGCGAGTAACCGTTGCTGCTTTTGTGTGGCAGTGGAGTGGGCGCGACGGAATCAACGCGCGCCTCGTGCTTCGCGGTCCGTCGGGCGGGGAACGTCGTAAGGTGAATGAACTCGTGGGCCACCCGGAGCGAGGGCTACTTCGTGGAGCATCGGGGCCATGTGTTCTCGATGCTAAAAATAGAGATTGCTGTCGACGCGCCGCATACTGCATTGTCGTTAAAGGGAAGCTATGAGTGAAATCAGCGACGTACGCCACTATCGAATGCTGATCGGTGGGGAGTTCCGCGACGCCCGCAACGGCGCCACGCTCGAGGCCGTGAACCCATCGAATGGGCAGCTTTTCGCGCGTTTTCCTAAGGGTGGGCCCGACGACGTTGACGACGCAGTCCACGCCGCCGCCGCCGCGTTTCCGGCGTGGTGGTCAACGCCACCGCTCGAGCGGGCGGCGAGTCTCGAAAAGCTTGCCGCGGTCATCCTCGAGCACGCCGCGGAACTCGCGATGCTTGACGTCACCGACAATGGCAGTCCTATACGTGAGATGCGCAAGGACGCCTTCAACGCGGCCCGTCTCCTTCGGTACTTCGCCGGTGTCGTCTTCGAGCAGCGAGGCGACACAATCCCTGGGGATCACGGACGACTCAACTACACCCTCCGTCATCCCTTTGGGGTAGTTGGGCGGATCATTCCCTTCAACCACCCCCTCATGTTTGCCGCCGGAAAGATTGGCGCTCCGTTGATCGCGGGTAACGCCGTCGTGCTGAAGCCTTCCGAACACACGTCAATCTCTGCGCTGCGTCTCGGTGAACTGGCCCAGGGGATCTTCCCGCCCGGCGTGCTCAACATCGTGACGGGGTTGGGCAGAGACGTCGGTGACGCGTTGGTGAGCCACCCCATGGTGCGACGAATTGCCTTTACGGGTTCAGCCCAGATTGGTCGTTCAATTCAGGCCCGGGCGGCGTCGAATGTCGTGAAGACGGTCACGCTCGAGCTCGGTGGGAAGAATCCGATCGTGGTCTTTCCCGACGCGGATATTGATCGCGCGACCGATGGTGCACTTCGCGGTATGAACTTCACCTGGCAGGGCCAATCCTGTGGATCGACCTCGCGCCTTCTCGTGCACCAGTCGCTACGTAAAGAGTTCGTGGAGCGACTCGCGAGTCGCATGGCGACCTTGCGCTCGGGACCGCCCGCCGACGAATCGACTGATATTGGTTCCATCGTGCACCGCGCGCAGTTCGAAAAGGTAATGAGCTACATAGATATCGCGGCTCAGGAGGAATTACGTCTGGTGGTGGGCGGTGTACAAGCCGACGACCCCGCGCTGAGCGGCGGCCTGTACGTGCGGCCCACGCTCTACGAGGACGTACCGGCGACCTCGCGACTGTTACGAGAAGAGATCTTCGGGCCGGTGCTCGTGGTTGTTCCCTTCGAGGACTACGACGACGCTCTACGCATCGCCAACGACGTGGCCTATGGACTCAGCGCCAGCGTCTTCACCAACGATCTCTCGACAGCGCTCTCGTTCGCCCGTGATATCGAGGCGGGCTACGTCTGGGTCAACGACGTGTCAGCGCACTTTCTCGCCGCGGGTTTTGGCGGGCTGAAAGACTCGGGAGTGGGTCGCGAGGAGAATCTCGAAGAAGTGCTCTCCTACACGCAGACCAAGAACATCAACGTTTTGTTCGACTAGTCAGGGCGTCACGTCGACGTGTGTACATGGCGGTACGTCGTCATTACTCGGCGCTCGTCGTCATTCGTGACGATACGCATCAGGTGCCACGAGTGTCGTGCCGGGTGAGGGATCCGCGCGCCGCACAGCGCGCCAGAGCGCCGCACGATTTGCTTTGGAGGTTTGACAAGTTTCAACTGGACTGCTATTTTCCATATCGGTACAAAGTGTATTGGGATGCGGAACATTGGTGGGGTTTGAGCGAGTGCGAAACGATACGAACGGATCTTTCGTGGCCTTCGCCAGCCGTTTCGCCATCGTTACCAACGCCACCGGCGGTCGCACTGCCTTGCGCTGGGCCGAACGAGTGCCCACGTCGCCATGACCCGTTGACCGACAAGAAGACCACGGCTTCAACGGAACTACGAAAGGCAATGAACTTGTGACTTTTATTGCAACCGACATCGGTGGCACCTTCACTGACCTCGTGGCGTACGACCCACTCACGAATACGATCTACCAAGGAAAGTCGTACACCGACCCGGCCGCCATCACTGATGGCATCGTTCGTTGCCTCGAAAAGAGCGGGGTCCCTATCGAGACGGCCGCCGAGTTCATCCACGGTTCGACGATCGCGATCAACACAGCTATCGAGAGGAAGGGCGCGCGTACGGCGCTGTTCGTGACCCGCGGCACGCGCGACGTCTACCAGATCGGGCGGGGGAACCGACCCGAGTCCTACAACCTGTTCTTCAAGCGACCAGTGCCCTTCGTCCCGCGGCACCTCACGTTCGAGATCAATGAGCGGATCTTCGCTTCGGGCGAGTTGCACACCGAACTCGACCCCGATGACGTTCTGCGCGCCCTCGAGCAAGCTCGGGCCTACGGTGTCGAGTCCATCGCCGTGTGTTTCCTACATTCGTACGTGAATCCCGAACACGAGCGGAGCACCGGCGAGATCATAAACCGGCAGACGCCTGACATCTTCGTCTCGCTCTCGCACGAACTCATGCGCGAGTATCGCGAGTACGAGCGGACGTCGACCACCGTGATCAACGCCTACGTGGGGCCCCGGATGAGTTCGTATCTTGAGGCGCTCGAAGACGTCCTGGCGGATAGATCGTTCGAGGGTCGAGTACTGATCATGCAGTCGAACGGTGGGGTGATGACGCCCGAGACGGCGCGCTCCCAACCGGCGCGCACCATGGAATCGGGCCCGGTGGGCGGCGCGATCGCGGCCGCGAGGCTCGCGAGCCGGCTGGGCATCGACCAGGCCGTGGCCTTTGACATGGGCGGTACCACGGCGAAGGCCGCTCTGGTGCGCCACGGCTTTCCAGAGATGTCCGACAGTTACTTCGTCGGTGACACGATGAGTGGTCACCCCGTCATGCTGCCCGTCGTCGACGTTATTGAAATTGGTGCAGGCGGAGGAAGCATTGCGTACCTCGACGAGGTTGGCGTGCTCAACATCGGCCCGGAGAGCGCCGGGGGCCACCCCGGGCCGATTTGCTACGGCTGGGGCGGTCTTCGCCCGACGGTGACCGATGCGAATGCTGTGCTCGGACGCCTCGGATCGACGAACTTCCTCGGTGGCGAGATGCCTCTTGACGTTGAGGGTGCTTCGAGGGCATTGGTCGAACAGATTGGCGCTCACCTCGGCCTCAACGCGGAAGCCACTGCTCGAGCCATCGTTGACATCGCGATCAACAAAATGGCACTGGCCGTGCGAGCCGTGTCGATCGACCGGGGGCTCGACCCGAGGGACTGCGCACTTATCGCTTTCGGCGGAGCCGGTCCGCTGCACGCGTGCGCCATAGCGCGCGACCTGCACATTCCCACCGTCGTCATCCCACCGCTGCCCGGCCACTTCTCGGCGCTCGGCATGTTGATCGCCGACATCAGGCACGACTTCGTGCGCACGTTTTACCGAGGATTGGACGAACTCGATGTTGCCGAGATCGTGGCGATCGTCGAGGAGATGCGACGCGAAGCCCGTGGTCTACTTGAAGCCGAGAACGTCGCGCTTGACAGCATCGGCTACGAGACCTACCTTGACCTTCGCTACGTCGGTCAGGAGTTCACGTTGCGCACGCCGGTTACCGAAACTGATCTCGACCAAGGAGACAAAGCGGCGATTCGCAAGGCGTTTGACGGGCTGCACCTGGAACGGTTCGGCCATTTCGCGCCTGAGGAGTCGGTTGACGTCATCAACGTTCGCGTCGTCGGCCTCTCGCGGCGACCCACGCAGACGATCGGCAGTTCTACGGCCACGGGCGACGGTCCGCTGCGGCACTCGCGCGAGGTCGGCTTCACCGAGGGCGGCAAGGTGGTCAAGCGCAACTGCGACGTGTGGCAGCGTGAATCGCTGCCCGCCGGCACCGAAATCGTCGGTCCGGCCATCATCGAGGAGTACGCGAGTACCACGGTACTGGCCCTCGGTGACCGAGCAGTCGTCGGCGATGAGGGAGAGCTCGTCGTCTCGATCGATCGATGAACAGAGGCGGATGTAGAAGGCCAGGTGGTGACGCGCGACGGACGCGATCGTTGGCCGATGAAATGCTGTTGGATAGAGAGAAAGAAGGCTTATAGTGCTCGACCCGGTCACTTTAGAAGTCGTGCGTAACTCGTTCCCGGCAGCGGCGAACGAGATGGCAGAGGACTTACAGCGGACGTCGTACAACATGATGATCTACGAGGTGCGGGATTTCTCGTGCGCCATTGTTGGCGTGGATGGAGAGTTGTTCGCGCAGAACATCGGCGGCGTTTCGCACTTCGTCGCTGACCTCGACGTGGTCATCAATGACGCCGTCGATCGGTTCGGCAAGGAATCTTTCAAACCGGGTGACGCAATTCTCATGAACCATCAACGCGTCTGCGGACAGCACCTCAACAACATGGTGGCCTACACGCCGATCTTTGTAGGCGACGAGCTCTTCGGTTTTTCCATGGTCCGGGCCCACTGGGTGGATATTGGAGGTTTGAGCACCGGGTTCGGTGCGGGCGGTGGCATGGTGACCGACCCGTGGGTGGAGGGGTTGCAGTTCGATCAGGTGAAGATCATGGACGCGGGCGTTATGAACGAGCGACTCATGAAGTTCATCGCCGACAACGTCCGGTATCCCGAAGCGGCGATGGGCGATCTTCGCGCCCAGCTGGCCTCCTGCAAGGTGGGTGCTCAACGGGTCGAGGAACTGGTCGAACGCTATGGCGTGGACGAAGTGCGCCTCTGTCTCGCGAGGGTCTTCGACGACTCCGAGGCCCGGTGCCGCCTGGCCATCGAAAAGATCGCCGACGGCGAGTACTCGGCGGAGGGCTGGCTGGACCATGACTTCGTTGATCGCGATCAACGGGTGATGGTCGTCGCGAAGGTTACCGTCAAGGGTAGTGACCTGACGGTCGACCTGACCGGCTCGTCGCGCGCGCGGCGCGGATCGATCAACTCGCGAACCCGGGCGGCTGCGTTTATCGCCTACAAGGGAATCACCGCTCCGCTCGAAGCGCTCAACGAGGGATCGTTTCGAGCTCTCAAGGTCGTGATCGACGAGGGTAACTTCATGATGGCCAAGTTCCCCGCGCCGATGGCGCAGTGGAGCATTGCCATTCCCACGGCCGTCGACGTCATCCTGCGGGCGCTCGCCCCGGCGATGCCCGACGTTGTTCCGGCGGCCACCTACGGCACGCTCGGCGGCGCCATGGTCTTCTTTGGAAACGACTCGACGCGAGATGATAAGCGGTTCGTGTCGCAGACGATCGAAGGTGGAGGCTGGGGTGCTTCCCCCTCCGAGGACGGACAGAACGCGTCGGTGTCGGTCTGCCAGGGAGACGTTCGTAACGCTCCTATCGAGAGTCTCGAGCTCAAGTACCCTCTGATCGTCGAGAAGCGCGCGCTTCGTCCCGACTCGGGCGGTGCGGGGCGTTTCCGCGGCGGCCTCGGTCAGGTCACCGACATTCAGAATCTGGAGCCTGGCACCTGGAGTATGTCCTCGATACCACGAGAGACCTGTCCGCCCTGGGGTCTCGCCGACGGCCAAGCGGGCCAGCCGGGCTACTGCGATATACGGTTATCGCTTGATGGGGAGTGGGAGAACGGCGGCGACACCCGCAAGACCGTCGGACCGGGTGCGGCGCAGCGTAAGGCCACCGGCGGTGGCGGCGGTTGGGGCGACCCGCTCGAGCGTCCGCTCGAGGAAATCGACCTCGACCTGCTTGAAGGTTTCATCACGAGGGAGAGCGCTGAGCGCGACTACAAAGTGGTCATCGACCTCGCGACGCCGACGGTCGACCGCGACGCCACGAGAACCTTGCGTGCCGAGCTCGGCGCCGCGACGCGATGACCCAACGTCCGACGACCACTGACGTCCGGAACTTTCCCAGCGCCGGCACCGCCTCGAGTCCGACGCTCGTCGACGCCGTGACCGGACGCCAGCGGAGGCTCCTCGACGCCGCGAAGTCGTCGGGCCGCGAGGGGGTCGTGATCTACACCGCGGCCGAACACTCATTGCTCGCCACCGATGGCGTCTGGTGGGCGTCGGGCTTCAAGCCAATGGGGGAGTGCGCGCTCGGCATCGGGCCCGACGGCTCCTTCGAACTGTGGGTGAGCCCGGAGTGGGATCTTTCCCGGGCCCAGGAAGCTGTTGGCGAACACGCGTCGAGCGTCACGGACGTCTTCGCCGCCGCCAAGGCGTGGCGTAAACGTATGAGTCTTTCGCGTGAGGAGGTGCTGCTCTGTGGGACGGACAAGATCTCCGCTCGGCGCCACCCGAGCGCTGTTGCTGCCCTGGGTGAACACGACGGGACCGGCGACCGCCTCCTCTTGGAGATTGCCCGCTGGCGTGACGAGTACGAGCGAGCCCTCGCCCTCAAGGCAACGGAGATCGCCGAGCTTGGCTATCAACGGTTGCTCGAGGAGCTCCACCCCGGCCTCGGGGAGTTCGCCGTCGTCGCCATCCTTGACGGATTTCTGCGCGAACTTGGCTCGGAGGACAACTTTGTCCTGGTCTCGGCGTCGCAGCGCAATCGTTCCGTTCATCCCCCCACGGATCGAACGGTCGAACGCGGCGACGTGTTGCTCGCGGAGATCTCACCCTCAGTCGGCGGGATGTTCACGCAGATCTGTCGTTCGGTGACCATCGGACGCGCGGGGCCCGGCATCGTGGATGACTATCGACTTCTTGACACGGCCTTTGAGGCGGGTCGTGACGCGTGTGTGCCGGGCGGGCCTGTTCGCGGCGCGGCGGAAGCAATGAACGCCGTGTTGACCGAGGCCGGATACGGCGACTATTGCCGCCCCCCGTACATGCGAGCTCGAGGTCATGGCCTCGGGATCGGCTCGGTGCTACCGGGAGACGTGACCGTCGCGAGCAAGGAGAACTTCGCCGAAGGCGACTACTTCGTCCTGCATCCGAACCAGTACTTGCCGGGCTCGGGGTACCTTCTCTGCGGCGAGCCCGTGGTCGTCGATCCGAGCGGGGCACGTCTGATGAGTTCGCGTCGGGGCGAACTCGCGACCGTGGGAGTGTGACGTGATCCACGTGATGGAACCAGTCATGAAGCACGGACGCAGCACGTGGGATCGAGCCCTGTTGCCTCCGGACGAATTCGAGGAGCGTCGGCTCGCGGTCGATCGGGCCGCCGAGGCGATGGAGA